>Ga0181422_1000030_pt1 | contig 38666 bp, 40 predicted proteins | sample 45SPOviralmetaG_FD_130147 | JGI IMG/M metagenome (GOLD analysis project Ga0181422, IMG submission 130147) | Marine viral communities from the oligotrophic San Pedro Time Series (SPOT) site, San Pedro Channel, CA, USA - 45 SPOT_SRF_2013-07-18 | ecosystem: Environmental > Aquatic > Marine > Strait...
AGCCAGAGATTAATTCTGCGCTGTCTACTGAATTGTCTGCTAGTTCGCTTGAACCAACAGCACCTGCATTGATGTGTTTTGCTAATATTTGGTCTGTTGCAATTTTTGCTGAAGTAACTTGGTTAGCTGCGATATGTATTGTGTCAATACTACCAGTTGCTATTTCTGAACTATCTATTGAGTTTTCAGCTATATGTGTTACATCTATAACACCTGTACCTATCTTTGCAGCAGTGATTGAGTTATTTCCTAAATGTATAGTATCTATACTACCTGTTACTAACTCTGCTGAATCTACTGAATTAGCTCCTAAGTGGTCTGCTGTTATTGTTGCTGTAGGTATATGTCTTGCAACGATTGAATTCTGTGCTATCTTAGTTCCGTCTACTGCGTTATCTGCAATATTGGCTAAGGCTATTGTATTGGCGGCTATTTTTGCGCCTGTTACTTGTAAGTTTCCTATATGTGCAGTATCTATACTACCATCTACAAGATGTTCTGAATCTATAGAGTCATCAGCGATTTTTGAGCTACTTACTGCATCCGCTCCTATTTTTCCACTAGTTACTGCTCCTGTACCTATTTTTGCTTCTGTTACTTGTGAAGCTCCAATATGTATAGTATCAATGCTACCTGATACAAGTTCAGAACTATCAATAGAGTTTGCAGCTATTTGTGTAGAACCTACACTATTAATTCCTACATTGGAACTATTTACTATTGCTTTCCAACCCATGTTACCATGTGCTGAACATTGGTAATACAATATTTGAGGAGTAGTGTCTGTAACGGCAATTTCTGTGTATGCACCTGAACTTCCTGCTGTTCCGTTATTTGTAACTCCTGTAGTATAAGCCGTTGTTTTATTGGCTTCTAAATAAAATCTGAAAGGATGGTTAGCGTTTGACGAGTCATCTTGCTTAAATTTATAGGTATTCCCGGGTTGTAATACTAATACTGGAGACTCTTTGCCTTCGAACTTATATCCTAGAGTGCTACCATTTCCGTAGTCACCGTGTGCGGAAGTTTTTGTAATAACCGTTACATCATATTCATAAGTTCCAAATTCTTGAATTGATTTTGCGTTCTTGTGTATTTCACTTGAAGTAACATTATCAGCAACTATTTTTGCTGTACTCACTGAATTTGTGCTTAGTTTTGCACCTGTTACTTGTAAAGCTCCAATATGTATAGTGTCAATACTACCTGTTACTAGTTCGCTAGAGTCTACTGAGTTTGCGCCAAGTTGTGTTGAAGTAATACTCCCATCAGCAATATGATGAGCAGTAACTGCATTTTGGGCAATCCTCGCTGTTGTTATTTGATTTTCAGCAATTTTAACTGTGGTTATAGCATTGTCAGCTACTTGTAATGTTTCGATTGCATTTGTGGCTATCTCTGAAGTATCTACTGAGTTTGCAGCTATTTCGTTGGAAGTGATAGCGTTAGCAGCTAGTTTGGCTGTTGTGACTTGTCCTGTTCCAATATGAATAGTATCAATAGAACCACTTACTAACTCACTTGAATCTACTGAGTTTGCAGCGATACCTGCATTTGTTACTGAATTATCTCCTACGCCTGTAACTGCTGTTGCTTGTAGCTGTGCAGCTCCAACAGAGTTTGTAGCAAGTTCTGAGGCGCTAATAGAATTAACTGCTATTTCAGAGGCACTAATAGCATTTGCAGCTATCTTTGATGCTACCACACTATTGTTTCCTATTGAATCTTGTTGTACTAAAAATTTACCGATTAGTGGCATTTTATGTTTGCTCCAAATAAGATAGAACTACGTCTATCGAGCTTGCCGTGTTTGACTGTACTTTAATTGCATCACCAGCTTCTAATACTACTTTTGCATCTCCACCGATTGGTGCGAGTGTTGAGCCTGCTGGTATTTCTATTCCATGAACTATACTGATGTGATTAGTTGTACTTGCGTCATAAAATTGAGCAGTAGCATTTATATCTGCGCCACCAACATTACATAGGTATAAACCTATAATCGTTGTTGTTGTTGAACTAGGGCAGGTATATACTGTAGATAAACTTGTTCCTATATCATTCCCTGTTGCTGTTTTAAATGCTGATGCCATAATCTTATCCTAATGCTATCGAGAAAGCTACTAGGTCATCTGTTGTTAATGCTCCTGGTACATGACTAGCTAAAGTTACTATTGAGCCGTCTGCTTTCTTTGTATAAATCTTTTGGTCAGCCACATTCATAGCAAGTTCATGTGTTTGTAAATCGCTTGACTGTGGCACAGATAATGCTGTTTCTGACCTTTTTGGTTTAATAACGTGAGCCATTCTTAGAAAGTACCTCCGTCTAATGTGTTAGTCCATGTTATTGTTCCGTTGTTTCCTACTTGTAATACTTGTCCTACAGAGTGTGTAGAGTCGTATGTTCCGATTGATAAAGAAGCAAAAGAGTTACCACCATTTGCACCATATAATAGTGTACCTTCTGGTAGTGCGGCTACTCCTTTTAATCTTGCTGTATCTGAATTAAGTTCTATTGTAGTATTATCTACATTTAGAGCTAAAGTATTTCCTGATTTTGATAAACCATTTCCTGCTGTAACACTACCAGCTCCTGAGAACTGAGTCATTGTTATGGTATCAGTACCAATAGAAGCTGAGCCAGTTATGTTTGAAAGTACAAAACCTGCATCTGCATCACTACCTTCTTCAACAAATGTAAACATACCACCAGTAACTTCTGCTGCACTGTCTGCATCTGTTGTTCTTGTAAGAACGTATGGGTTTCCAACATCACCTACTGTTGTTACAGAGTAGATACCGTTTTGTTTTCCGTCTGTCTGTGCTTTTACAAGTACTCTGTCTCCAGATGTTAAGTTAGTGCTATCTATAGAAACCGCACCATTACCACTTGCTGTAAGTGTTGCACCGACGCCACTAGTACCATTATTATAAGTTGCATTTAAATTACTCTGTGAGCTAACTCTTACTGAATCTTTGATATCTAGTGCTTGTTTTACAGAATCAACATATGCTTTAGTTGTAGCATCAGTTGCTTGTGCTGGAGTACCAATATTAGTTATTTTGTTACCGCCCATATCAACTGTTTGTGAGCCTGCAACTGTTAGTCCACCATCAAAGTCAGCTGATTGTGTGAATGTTGCTGTACCAGTAACTGTTACTGTATCTCCTGAATTATCTCCAAGAATAACATTACCGTCTGCTTTTAACTGTCCGTCTACCTCTAAGTTTGAAGAGAAAGTCGCATTATTAGTTACTGCTAATGTACCTGCGATTGCTGTATTACCTTCTCCGCTTGTTACTGTGAATTTGTTTGTGTTAATTGTTAAATTACCAGCAGCTGATATAGCTCCATTAGAAGATAAAGAATTAACTGTTGCAGAACTTGATACATCTAAAGTACCATTTAAATCTACGTTCTTGCCAAGTTCAATTTCTTCACTACCGTTTGTGGTAATTAATTTAATATAAGAAGTACCGCCTTCATTTATATCTAACGCTGCTGCATTATCATCTAAGATAGTGATTGAGTTAGATTGTGAGGCTAAAGATAAAGTACCTCCGTGAGTGACTGTTACTGTACCAGCTGCATTTAATCCTAATGCTCCTGCTGATGTAATTGTTATATTTCCGCTTGTTGTTGTTTTTAAAGTCAGTGCTGAAGCTGCGGTTGCTATAGTATTATTAGCCCCAGTAATTACTGTAGCACCAGTTTTTAACTGGTCTATTTTATTATCTGCGCCTGTAATAACTGCTGAACTTGCTGTAAGAGTACCAGCTGTGTGGTCTAACATTGCAACATACAAATCTCCACCGATTGTTGTTACTGCTGAACTACTAGGGTGACCTATAAATAGCTTTTTCGAATTAGAAGAATATGCTAATTCACCAGCACCTAATGAGGTAGGAGCAGCGGTGGAACTACTTCTTTTGATTTTAATGGTTTGTGCCATGATTATTTCCTATCGAGCTATTAAAAGCTCCCTGCGTCTACCGTGTCTGAGTCCGCTGAATTGTTACCTATCATTATAGGGACAAATTCAAAGTTTCCACTCGATGTTTCACGGTAAATCTTTAACTGATTATCATCAGTATCATAAAATAAATCTCCCTCAGCCAAGTCTGTTGTACTTGATGTAGGAGCTGTTGTTGAGACAAAGAATTGATTTGCTAGAAAGTTAAGTGCGCCTTCTACAGTCGTTTCACTTGCTAGTGTACCTACAGGATTAGAGAGACTAATTCCTGCGGCGTCGTCAGCTGTACCAGCAATTGCGTTAGATATTGTTAGAGTTGTACTTTGAGATGTAGCATTGATGCTTGTATTATTAGGAGTAATAGTTATCGTTGTTGCCATTATCTTGTTACATTTGGTGTAACTCTTGCTACACCCTCGATTAATCTAGTCATGCTTGAAGCTGATGAATTGAATAATTCTAAATCATAGTAATACTTTCCTGCTGCAACGTTTGCTGTTAAAGTATAAGGCATCGCCATTTTTATAGTTCCATTGGCGGCGTCTGTAACTGTACAGGTAAATGTTGCTGATAAAGTATCTGAAGTAGGAGTAGGTCTTAATTGTGCAGTTGCGGTGTGATTTGATAAGTTTATTGATGTGCCATCTTGGGCAATACTCAGCGACAAGGCAAAGTCTGCGCCCTGGTCGATAACTATATCATATTTTCCTGCTGCCATATTTGTACTCCTATATGCTAAATTATATCAAAAACTTGAGGTGGTGTCAAGAACTATTTTTGAGGGGTATATGCTTGACCTACGAGTTCGGGAATTTGTCTTTGACAGCTTTCCTAGCTAGATAAAATTGTCCAGTTTTTGCCGTGTCACCAAACTTGCCAGAATCAATATCGTGGTATAATTTATCTAATTGTTCTATTGCGTCAGTATAATACTTTTGTCTTTTTTCGTTTGCAGTATCTGTTGTTGTAATTGTTATATCTGTCATGATGCCCTCGCTGTTACTACTTCGAATCCATAATCAAAGTAGCCTACTTTTTTAAATATTATCTCAAATTGTCCTGGGTCGTTAAATGTTAAATTTAATGTCGTATCAGACATTGTTGTTTTTAAAACATCATCTATCCATACTTGAGTTCCTGTTGGTATTCCTGTAATAGATAATGGAGTTTCTAGTGCAGGAGAGTATGTACTAATTGTAGGATTAAAAGTTGATTTTAAAATAACTCCATCCTCATCATCATTTACATAGTATCTATTTGCATCTAGTACATCATCTTGTTCGACAGTTATATGACTAAGTCCTAACTCTGCTTGTTCTTGAATTATAGCAGAAGTAATTCCATTATCTACTGTCCAGTGAATAAATTTGTTTGAGTCGTAAAATACGTTCCATGTTTTCATAAACTTTCTCCATCTTTAAAGTTTTCTTCGTGAAATATAATTAAAGCATAATAAATTTTTTCATCATACCCTGTTGTTGTTTCAAAGAATCCGCCAAAATAATTATAATTTTTAGCGTATGTTTTATTAATTGCTTCTATTGAAATTGTGTTATTGTTACTTGCCGCGGTATTTGCAGCTACTTGATAATGTTTTCTAGTTACACTATTATTCGTATAAGCATTTATCATTTCGCTTTCCTCTTTCCAAGGAGTATAAGCAACAATTGCATCTGGTGTGGTTTTAGAATTTTGTCCTGTTACTAGTGAGGGAACACTTGAACCATACCAAACGCCTCCTACTACATCAACTCCATAAGTTGTGCCTGATGTATTTCTAAAAGTAACTACAAATTTAAAATCGCTTCTCCCACCTGTGTTTGCACCGGGCGTAAAGGTTAATCCCATTTTTGCTCTAAAAGATACAATATCTCCTTGGGTTGACCCTTGTCGGCTAAACTCAAGGTTGTTGATTGTAGTTGTGTTATTATAACTTGCAGGAATAGTTTGTGGTGCATCTACCCTAACATAATAACCATTATCTTGAACGCCTACAGCCCCTGTGCTATTTGCATTTTGATTTTGTAAATCAAAACCTAATTTTATATCTACTTGAATCCAGTTGTCTTTCTCTACATTATAGTAGTTTTCTGAGCTTCCCCCATATATTCCAGGGTCTGTAAATTGTGCATATTGTCCGAAGCTATGTGAAGTAGTTACCTCTAGTACATAATCTCTTCCCGCGTATGCTTGTTTTACTCTTGGACGCATTGCCATACTTCTATGAGCAGGTGCTTGATATTGATTACCATAACTTCCTCTAGAAAATCTTAGGGCATATGCAGGAACTCTTGTAGATGTTAAAACATCATGATTCTTCCCCCAGTTATGAGTTATATTTACTCCAGTATGTCCTCTATTTCCATTCCAATAACTAGTATTACTTGTTGTTAGTATTCCTTGATGTACTTCATATACTGAGAGTCCTCCGCCAATATGACCCCCTGAATCAAACGTAGTGCTTTCTAATCTTCCTTCATCTACTCCAATTACATTTGCTCCTGCATACGGACTTGCTGATGTACCACTTCCACTAGAAGTATTTATTCCAGATACAAAAGCTCCTCGTCCTCCCTCTGCTCCAATAACAATTGGAGTATTAGAATATGCTGTTTCTCCATAATCATTTAATCTTACTAAAGGTGCTTGTACTCCTCCTGGCGGCTGAGCACTTGAACCAAAGTAAGTTTGATAAGAACCTGTGCCTTGATATGTCCAATCATCTTCTACATATGTAGTGCCATCTGGCATTGTTAGTGTTAAATTTGCAGAAGAATTAAAACTTACTGCATTTGCTAATCTTAGTACTGCCTTTACTATGTAGTAGCCACCTGAATGTATATAATCATATTCTACTTGTAATACATTTACAGTAGTTGTTCCATCACTGATTGTGGTTGGTGTTGTTCTTTTTCCTATTACTGCTCTATTTGCCATGATTAAAAAATTGCCAATGAATGTACTCTTGGTTCTAAACTGAATTTTACCGTTGCCGCTGATTCTAGTGTAAAACTATAGCTTGTAAATAAATTATCTGATGAAGAACTATAAGTTACTGAAGAAGTAGGTGACGAAACTAATGGAGTTGGTGCTACTGTGTATGGATTATAAAAAGATACTGTTTGTGTTTGATTATTTCCTGTAGTAGTAAGTGTACTAGTTATTGAAGGAATTGCAGCACTTGTTCCTATTACATCGGCATAGTTAGTAGCTAATTTTTGGTCATCTCCTCTATAGGCTATTCCTGCCACTCCATTATCTGTACCTAGTATTAAATCATCTATCTCGCAAGAATCAACATCATATCCAGGTCTTGATACATAAAGTCCCCCAGCATTAGAAAAACCTGCTGTGCTATTTGTAAACTTTCCTGATATTACTCTTTTCTTTCCTTTTGTAGGAGTATATGCATGTTGATAATTAGCTCCATCTGCATAATAAAGTTGATTCATATAGCCATAAGCACAAGGTAATCTTAAAACTTTAAAAGATAAGTCTTCACATAAATTTAGTGATTGTCTTACTACATTTGAAGTTCCGACTTCTATCCAAGGGCCTTGTCCTGTATAGAAAGAAGCTGCTCGAATAGGTTGAATTGAATCTTCTCTTGAAGCTATTTGTTCTGCTATAGCATTATTTGCAAATGTACTTAAAGCTCCTACTTGTGAAAATACTTTTCTAAATCCTTGTTTCTTTTCGTCATGAGTAATTAAAGGAATGTAATTTAAAAAATCAGTTCCTCTTTTGAAGTTTACCTCAGTACTTGCACTAGATTGAAATCCTTGTGCATAAATAACACCTCTTCTATCGCTTCTACTATCAAAGAGTAAATCCTTTTGCCCTACTTGGTCTACATTTGCATTTTGTTTTGCAACTTTTAATCCATATTCATTATAGTCTGCATAAAAAGTGCCGTTGTTAGGTAAATACTGACTACTTATATTATGACTTAAAACTATATCCCAAGTGTCTCCAAATGCAGCTTGATTTTTATGAGTCACTCTTACATTTGTACCTGCAATATTATTAGTTCCATCTATACTAATGTAAGCTCCCACTCTTATTGCTTCTGCATTTGAGACCTTATAATATCCTGTCGCACTCGAAGAAGCACGTCCATTTGCATCTACTGTATGTACTGTTGCTAGTTTACCTAGAGCTACTCTCTTTGTCATTAGTCTTCTATTAGTATCCTCTCGTTATCTCTATCTATTGTTATTTTACTTCCTACTGCTATTGTCTCTCCTGTGTCTACATCTCCTGATGTATTAAATGGTGAGTTTGCTATACTTCCTACATTTACCTGTGCTGAACTACCTCCGCCTGATAGCACTCCATTTGCTGCAAGTGTTATACCATTATTTCTTATAGATTTTGAGGCATCAAGTGGGTCTACACCTTCTTTTACTCTACTAAATTTAGTTCTAGAGTCTGAGGACAATACATCATATGTTTGATTGCTTCCTCCTGTACCTATTTTATAAGTAAATACCCCATCTGTAGAGTTTGCTGGAACTGTAAATCTATGTGCTGTTTCTTGAGCTTTTGCATTAGTTTCAGCCGTGGTTGCTCTAGCTTGAATCTGTGTCGGTGTTTCTCCTCCTATACCGCCTATAGTTACTGAACCTGTACCTGCTCCTGATAACGAACCATTAGAGTTCATTGTAATTTTAGTATTATTCACTTTTATTGATGAAGTACCTATTCCTTGTAGTATACCACTCGAGTCTACAGTAACTCCTTCATTTCTTATGGATTTTGAGGCATCAAGTGGGTCTACACCTTCTTTTACTCTACTAAATTTAGTTCTAGAGTCTGAGGACAATACATCATATGTTTGGTTTCCTCCTCCTGTGCCTATTTTATAAGTAAATACTCCATCTGTACTATTAGCAGGTACTGTAAATCTATGCGTAGACTCTTGCAGTTTAGCTGCTGTCTCTGCGTCATCTGCTTTTACCTGTGAGTCTGCTGTATTTTCTAATGTTTTAGTTGCATCGCCAGGTAATTTGTTATTTCTTAAGTTATCAAGTTTTGTTCTTTCTGTACTATTAAATACATTAACAGTACTATTCGTACCATCTAAAGTTAGGGTAAATACTCCTTGTGTTGAATTATCTGCAAAAGTTGTTTTATTTGGTTTTTGTCCAGAATCAAAAACTTTATTAGAGCCTACAATATCTGCCTCAAGAATACTATCATTTTGAATACTTATATTTGCATTACCAGGTGCTTTACCTAGTCTTAAGTTAGCAAGTTTTCCTCTTTCAGTAGAATCAAATACATCTACATCTTCAACATTCCCACCATTTATTTTAAATCTCCAACGTCCTTGTTCTGAATCATCTACTTTTTCAAATTTATTTGCGTCTGAAGGTGGTTTTGTTCCTCCTATATCTCCATAGTTTTGAACATATCTTATTGGGTCATTCCATGTAATTGTTGAACTTCCTGCAGGTTTATTACCAACAGAAACCCAAAGTATTCCACTGCCATTACTAAATGCAGTTACAATACTAGTATACCAACCTGAAGGCGGATTTGATGTGCCTGCAGCTGGTGCGTCTGGTTCAGTACTACTAAATTTATAAATATTTATAATACTATTACCAGTATCTCCTGTAGCACCATCTCTGACTCTTAAAAGTGTAAGCTCATCTTCATCTACTATATATTGACCTCCAGGAGAAGACGAAGCAGAATATGCTTCTACTTTAAATACTTCAGCACCTAAACTTATAGCACCTGCACTTACATTTACTGTGTTATCTGTAGAAAGTGCTTGTATAGTACTAAAGTTCTCTCCACCGTCTGTAGATTTTAAGAATTTATATTCGTAACTTCCAAAAATTGTAAAAGGAGAAGGAGGTGTTGCTCTTAGTTCAATTGTAGAAGGGCTAGGATTTGCTCCTGTATTGTCGTATTTGAAAACCTGTTCTGATGCTACTAAATTAGTGCTTGCAAAAATGGTTGTTTTATCTATCGTGTATACTTTTTCAATAGTTATAGAACTAGCAGTTACCGTGCCTGTCATTGTAAAGTTTTCTATATCGGAAGACCAACTGCCTCCAGCTAATGAATAAACTCCTGTTGAGTTATTAATTGTAAGAGTTAAATTATTTTGTGTTTTTGTCGTTGAAGTTGCACCGACAGTTCCTCCACTAATCCCATATACTACTCCAGAAGTAAGTTCTGAAGCTCCGCTATATATCTTAAATTCTCCACCTGTTCCTGTATAGTTTATAGTATTGTTATTAAAGTCAAAGAAGGAACCTACTGTTGCTGAAGCAGCTTCGTTGGTTAATAGACCATTTATACCTGCTGCTCCTGTACTACCATCATCTCCTTTTTTTGATTTCGTAAATGTTTGTGCTTTTGTAAGAGTTACTGTATCTTCTATATCAATACTATACTCTATTTCTGAAAGGTCTGTACCATTTGCAACACCACTATGATTTCCAACTGTAATATTTTTATTTCCTGAATTAAATAACTGAAATGTTCCTGGTGTAATATTTGTTGCGCTTGTTGTAACTGCGTACTCATTCGTAGAAGGTGTAGTATTATTTGCTACTGGAGTAAGTTGTGTTGCTCCTTTATATACTTCTATTTTTGTACCTGAATTTGCAAAACTACTTACTACACCAGTATTTGATGCAGGGAAGGTATGTGCTTCATTAGTTAGTATAGCTGTATATGCTGGGGCACCATCTGTACCTTGGCTTCCTTGTTGTAGTGAGGTAAGTGTGATTGTATCAAATGCAAGTTCTGTTTGGTTTGCTTCTGCTACACCAACCTTAATTGTTTGTGGAGTAGTATTTATACTTGAAGGAACACTAAAATTAATTGTATCTGTGGTTGTATTTGAGCCGTTTGCTGTAAACGTTCCTTCATCACTTATACCATCTCCTGTAAATCTAAAATATGGATTAGTGAAATTTTGAGCAGTCGCTGTTAATACAATTGTACTACTAGGGCTTGGATTTGTACCATCCGGTCCGTATACGATTGAATAATCACTTGCTGTTAAATTAACTGTTCTTGAGTCTGTACCCGCTCCTGCAGCTCCTGGTATACTTTTACCTAGTGAAATAACTCTTGTCGCAATTGTTTCATTTGTTTCTCTGTCTGTAATCGTAACTGTTATCTTAGCTATATCGGCTGCCATTGCTGTAACTGTTATTGCTCCTGTGCTAGAGTTTATCACTGAAGTACAGTTTGAATCTGATTTTGTTAATCCGAAAGTACTTGGTGTTGAGCCAGAACTTGCAAAGACATAACTTATTGTGCCTTTGTTAACTGTGTATGAATTTGTAAAACTTGAAAAATCTGTAACAAGTCCAGCTGCTGATGAAGGGAAGTTATGGTTTTCATTGGTTCCATTAATTGTAAAAGCATCGGCACCTCTATTACCACTAGAAAAGTTAACTAATGAGAAAACTCCTCCAGTATTTGTTACTGCTGCAAGTATAGAGTCATTTGCATTTGAAGTTCTAAGTGTCTGTCTGAATACATTTACACTGTTGTATGCTCTTGTAGGAGCAGTTGTTAAACTCAAAGCAGTATTACTTTCTATGTGACCAACAGTAGTTATAAATCTAGTTGTTCCTGCATCACCAATAATTATAACATCTCCTGCTTCAAAACCTGTAGCAGATACATCAAATGTTGTACCTGTACCACTAACATCTACAGATGAAGCAGCTACTGATACAGTACCACTTAATTGTGTAAAGTCTTCATTAGACTCTCCTAATCTTGTTGCATATTGGAAATAGTTTTCTACTCCATTTGCATCTTCTGTTGTTTCTTCTGTTTGGAAAAATACTGGTTGTAATAAATCTGTTCGTGTTTCCCCTCTTGATAGACTTCCATCGTAGTCTAAATATAAATAACCTGTTTCTCCATTTCCTAAATTATTAAAGTTTGCCTGAGTTGTCGCAGTAGTATTTCCTGAAGAAACAACATTTATAACTGGTAAGCCAGGATTAGGTGGTGTATATGTGTAAGTACTTGAAGCAAAAGTAACTGTACCATTTGAAGTATTAACATCAATTGGACAACTTAAAATACCGCCACGAGCAATACCTCCATTAAGTCCAAATCCAACTGCAGGAATATTTTGAGGTAATAGTTTATCTTCATTAATTTCTATAGTTCTTTGTACCCAAGATGATGTAACACCAATAGAGTTTACAGTTCTTACTCTAACTATTACTTCTCCTGTAACTCCTAAATCTTTTATTCTAAAACTTGTAGTATTCGTGCTTGATATAGTTTCTCTTAAGAACTTACCTAGCACATCTCCTTCATCTGCATTATGCGCTATTTCATAAGCTGCTAAGTGTTCATAGACATCGTCTACATTATCACCATTTGGGTCTTGTATACCGTTAGTAGGATGTTGCCATTCTACTAATAAATCTCTTCCATTTTCTGCACCTATGTCTCCTTGTCCACTAGAAACTACTTCTAAGAATACTTCTTGAGGCTCTGGAACAGCGTCTGAATCTCTTGGAGGTCTCATTACATCAGGTATATTAGGTATGATATATCCTCTATCTATAGAGTCGAATTTTGATATATCATATTCTACAGCACTTATAGAGAAAGTCATTTCTTCAAAGTTTTCTTTAATAGAAGTTATCATGTACTGTTTTAAACTTCCAGCTACGCTTGAGCCGTCTGCTTTTTGACCTGATACAGTATATATTACCTCTCCATTTGGAACGGAAGAAAATGCACTACTTACAGTTATAGCACTAGAGCTAAAGTTTGAAATAGGTTTTGTTTCTATTCTAGTTTCTTCTGACCATGTTAACTGTACTGCAGCTCCTGCATCATCTTTACAGTTTGATGCCTTTGCTTCTGTATCAATAGATGCTCCGCTTTCGTCGAGTAGTACTAAATCTCCTTGTCTATAATTAGTAGAGTTTATAGTAGCAGAAGTTTGAGTTAAGTAAGCACCTCCGCTTGGATAGATTAAATGTAAGTCAAAGTTGTCATTTTGATTTAAAAATCCACTTATATCACGGTCAGTCTTAACTACTGTTGTTGTAGAAGAAGATGTTGTTGTAACTCTACCACTTGCAACTATATCTGTTAAGTCTGGGTCTTGTACATTAATTACATCTCCAGGTCTTAGCATACCACCATTAATACCTGTTTCAAAACTACAGATTTCTTTCTCTTTTAGCTCTCCTGCTAAGTGCCATTTACCATATCTTATAGCTTGACCTTCTGACGTACAACCAAAAGCTGTAACATTCTTACTTTTTATTTTTCCTGTTTTAGCTATATCGTCACTATCTTCGACAGTAACAACATCTTGCTTGTATGATTTTTCTGGGTTGTTCCAAGTTACTACAACTTGATTATTTCTAAATCTACTAGAAGTGCCTTGGTATGTGAAATCTCCATTAATTACATTTGATTTTGTAAATGTGTATATTGCACCTTTTTGAATATTAGCACCAAGACTTACTTGCCCATTCCACCATATTAACATACTTCTCATTGTAGTACTAAAGTTCTTTAATATTTTTATAGCATTTTGATTCTTTTGTATATAAATATTACACTCAAAGCGAGGTTCTACTCCCCCTTTTCCATCAGGTACAAGTTCGTCACAATATTTTGCTAAGCTGTACATAGTATACTTATCAATCATTGAGAAGTCAAAATCAGGGTCAATATGTTGTCCTAACCCATAACGAGGATTAGTCATTAAATCCATAAATATCCAAACTGGATTACTTGTATATACTGGTTCGTAATTTACATGAGAAGGTGAAAATGTTTTCTTATCGCCTCTAAAGTTACCGTCCCAATCTACATATGCTGAAGTATCTGCACCACTTGTTACATTTCTTGTATAAGCTGCACTTGTTCTTCTAAGTCCTGCCCCTGTTTTTTCTTCTTTTGGAAAATAGTTTGTAGGAACTTTTACTTTTAATCCTCTAATTTCATATGACCTTTTTGGTATAGATGTGAAATCTTTTGCATCTACAATAACTCCTGCATATGCTGTATAAGGAAAACTTAATTTATCTGTTATAATATTTTCAATACTTTGCAAAGTAGCAGAAGAACTCCATGCCCAATTACCCTCTTGACCATTTACTTCATTTATTCTTTCTACTTTTATTGTATAGTTATCAAACGGTTGAAATTTACTAATATCAAACTCATAAATATAGTTAAAGTTTCTTTTTGTACCAGCTACAATTGCTGTTCCAACAGTAACTCCACCTCTATGTCCTGCACTATAATTATATCCATATTTTCTGCTTACACTACTATAACTTGACTGCCCATTTAATATTGTTGTATGTTCTGTTCCATTTCTTTCGTATACTAAACTAATTCTATATATCGCCCCTTGTTTTTCTATCTTATTACCGTCTGCTTTGTAAGCGTTCAATCCTTGCGGAAAGTTAAAAGTTAATCTAATTAAATCAACTTCACCTGGGTCAGATACTCCCATACCACCGCTGCCTGATGCAACATAGTTACCCGCTGTTCCTGTATAAGGAGGATTGTCTGTTTTTCCTAATCTTTTACCTTGTTCTGTCCAAGTAGGATATCCTGTATTTGGTACGGTATCTAAGTTTCCATTTGTTACTCTGTATGCGACTGAAGCACTACCGATACCTGCTGGTGTCGGCAGATAAGTTTGATTTCTAGTACCATGTCTAAATGCCCATAAAAAGTTATCGTATTTTGCTAGAGGTTTTTGTGTTGCTGTTCTTGTTGGAGTACTAAGCGTTGCTGTTGTATTACTTGTGTCTACACCACCTGCTGCTATTGTTACTTTATTTTGTGAAGGGTTATAACTTGTTACAGTTCCAACATAGTCTAGTTTACAGACTGCATTTGTTGTATTTTTTGAAGGTCTAAGATTTACTCGAACTGCTGCAGTATTGATAAACTCTGTAACACGAGCAGTAAAATCTCCTCCATCGGGCCCTGCTCCTGTAATTCTAATATGTGGTAAAAGTTTTTTGGTTCCGTCTGGAACTACATCTGAAGAAGCAAAGGTGAATCCTGAAGCTCCTGAAATAATGGTATTTCCTACTGATGTATTGATTGTTCCTCTTTTTGAGCCTCCTACAATTAATACATCCCTACTGCCTTGTGCTGTATTTGCTGAATTTATAAAAGAAGGAGTATTATGGTCAGTTACAACTCCTGTTGAAGCAACATAACTAACATCTGTAGCATCTAAAATAGCTACTATGTCCTTATCCCCATAATTAAATGCTTGGTTTCCCCCGAGTTTAATACTTGCACCATCATCTACTAAACCTTCAATAGGGCCTTCTGATAATGCATCATAAATTACTGCTGTTTGATGATAAGTAATCCCTGAGCCTCCACCAGAGGTAGTTGTACCAATATTAGCAAGTGAGTTGTTATCTTCTGCACTCTTTTCGTTTTCTGCAACTGTCGTTGCTATTTTCATCATACTTGATAACCAACCCATATTATGCCTCGAAATTTACATCGCCAAAAGCGTCTTTTGTATATCCAGTAGAATTTGTTTTTCTAACTTTCGTAAAACCAAAGTTTGTAACAACTCCACCACACTCTACTCTACCATATGCCATAGGTACAGGTACCCCTACTTTTGTTGTATTAACTGGTCCGTTAAACAAAGAAGACTTTTCAGGCTCATCGTTTCCGTCAGCGTCTGGCATCACCATGTCTATAATACCTTGTAATGCTAACATTGCTCCCATAGCACCTATAGCGTACCCTAATGCTCCTCCTGTTACTATAGCTCCCCATATAAGTAAAGCTCCTGCTATAACTTTGAATAAACCTTTAACAAGTTTACCAAAAATCGCTCCAGCAGGAACAGGAGTAATAATTATATCGTCATCATCTAAAAAATTTCCTATATCTTGTTCTCCGATAAAGTCATCTATGTTTTCTTTTGCATATGCCTTTACTTCACTTCCTCTCTGAACAGTAAACTTTATACCTAAATCAGTACACTCCATAATATATCTACGAAGTCCTCCTTTCATTACATCAATGGCGTGCATAGCTTCTTGAATTGTTTTTACATTCAATCTATGCTCCTTTCCAAAGAGTTCTCCCATTCTTCCTTTTAATTTTATTGTTCTTGTCATTTTGGCTCTAAAATTGTATAATCTTTGTCGGGATACGATACGATAAAGTATGGTATGCCAATCTCGTTACAGTTATTAATATCATGCTCACTTGGATGACAATCTTCATCATAGTGACTATGGACTACATATAATATTTTCGAAATAGCTTGAATTGTTGCGAAAGCTAATGGGTTCATTTCAAACTCATTTTCATTTTCAGAAATATTTTCCATGGGAATATATCGTTTGTTGTTACCATCTTGTATAACAAGTCCACAACACTCGCGCGGGGCACATTCTGCAGCATGCTCAAATATACTATCAATCATTTAAAGTTTCTCGCTGCTGGAAAACCTCCAAAAGGTAACACAGCATTTGTGTTTGTTGCTGCTTTACCTGTTGATGTGGTACTAGTAAGACTTTTAGGAGCAAACCCAAATCTCATTTTACATCCTGTAGTGGTTTTACTACACAAGTCTCCTTTTTTCCAATACTTTGTATATCCAGGTGCTTGACTTTCACTAGGCTGGTCAGCTTTCCATAGTAATGTTTTATTATAAGTTTCTGAAGTAGATACATTATCCGTAAATACTACATAATCATTATCTCTATCATCAACGTAAGTAAAGTATTCTGTACCGTGGTTATATGTAGAGTAAACTCTTATTCTTTTATAATTAGAGTTACTATCTGAAGGTGTTCCAAGAACTCCAGATTTTGTTGCTTGCCAGTAGTTACTTACAGTTACACTACTAGTGCCTCCATCTGCATTAAATCTTGCAGAAGTTTTAGTATTTCTATAATAAGCATCTTTTGTAGCACTAAAACTTGTGGAGCCTACTGTTATAAAACTTGTTGTTGAAGGCACTATATATTCATCATCTTCATTTACGAATACAGTAAATTTAACACCATTACCTGTGCTGCCTCCATATACTGTTCCTTCTATATGCCAATTACACCCACTTTGTTCTCTTTTCCATCTGTCTAAATGAGGACTTGCGCCTTGATATTTAAATGAACATCTATCTGCATAAATTACTCTTGCAGGTATTTTTGCAGTCTCTAAATCAAATGGGGATAGTAATTCTATTTGAACATAACTTTTGCTTCTTGTCTTAATTCTATCCATAATCCAGACTTGTCTAGGATATTCTGTAGGTGGGTTTGAACTGCTTCCAGACCCATTATCTAGATATTTTTTCAGAGTTGTTCTACGAATAAATTTTAATCCAAGGATATCGTTGTAGTCTAATGTTCCAATTGCATTGCTAAATACTGTATTTATATTTGCTATGAGTATATTTGGTCTTGCCATAGCACCATCATTTTTTGTTTCAAATCCTTCTGATTTTATAGGTAGTGCAACATACTCTCTAATTGTACTTGGTGAGTCATAGTCTCTAAAATGTAAAGTACTTAAATCTTCTTCTAATCCGCTATGAAAGTATACAAACTCTCCTTTCTCATACTCTAGTTCATAGAGATGTATCAGTTCTGAGCCTGGGTCAAGTTTTTGAAAATCTTCTACTAGTGGTTTATCTGCCATTATGCCTCGTATATTCTTCTAAATGTTGCTGATAGACTATAAAAATCGTCATAGTCCCAAGTTTGGTCCCAAGTTTCACAAACTACTTTTACTGTTTCTTCATTACCGCCTGCATTACTATCAGAAAAAATAAAGTTAAATGCAGTTGCTCCTTTCTTACTTTCAAAGAAAGAAACTATATCATCTATCTCATCTTTTGGTCTGTTTGCAAATGATACACTAAAAGATTGTTTAATATTATTAATACCATGTGCGAGTCTTTGCTCATAGCCATCGCCAAACTCTGCTATATGAACTTTTGGTTCATTATTTCTACTAAATCCTTTATCTGGTGCCACTACTCCGAGTGTGCCGCCTACATCAAATCCTATTGCCATATCTTATCCTTGTGCTAACATTCCGCCTGGGCGTTGTTGTTTTTCTATCTCATTCATTACTGCTGCGTTAATAGCCGCCCCTAATCGTTTTCCGTCTTCTGCGTCTGACTTAGTATCTGTTTTTCCAGTTGCCATATTGACATTGATAGATACATTATTTTCATTTCCAGTACCTTTTCCTAAGTCTACTGGAATACTTCTATTGTCTGGTAATGGTACTACTGCTTCATTTTGCTTTCCTTCTCCAACTAAGTAAGTAGGTTGTGTTGCCACTCCGCCTTTTGCGTATCTTGGCATTACTCCGCCTTGTGCTAATCCTACTAATTTATTTCCGATAATACCACCTTTTGCAAATGGTAGTATAGAAAGTAAAGGACCGATACCAGGTATCATACTGAGTAGAGGTTTGAGAAGTGCCATAATGCCTCCTCCGCCGCCACCGCCGCCGAAGAGACTGCTTAAGAATCCTCCACCAGCTTTTGCGCCACCACCAAACATCTGACCTAGACCGCCCATAAATCCACCTTCTTTACCACCGAACATTTTACCTAATGCTCCATCTTTTCCAAATAGTGATTTACCTAGTTTACCAAAAACAGACTCTTCTCCGCCAAATAAATTCATACCTGTTTTGTGAAAAGCTCCGCCTTCTCCGAATATTTCTCCAAAAGAATTCTTTACTGTATCGATATATCCACTGATAATACCGCCACCTTCTCCGTCTTCATCTTTTCTGCCGAATATCTTACTAAAGAAACCGCCCTTCTCATCTCCTGTTTTATTATGTACTCCATAATCATCGTTAAATAAAGTATCATTATCTGTTAAGTCATTATACTCTTTCTCTAAATTGGTAAGATTAGTTAAATCCATTTTCATAGTCTTGTCAAAAGCCTGAGCATGTCTTTGTAGTACTAATTCTAATTGGACTACATGGTCATCATGTACCTGCTTTATTGCCAAAGCTTCAGGAGTCAGTTTTACTGTGTCTTCTTTTCCCATTCCTAGTAAACCTTTTAGTCCACCCGTTGCTCTTTCCATGATACTTCCTGCAACATTACCAGCGACATCTTTTTTTATTCTTTCCGCCATTTTTCTAATAGCATCAGTTCCTGAGCCGCCATCAATTATATCTGTTAAGGCAGTGTTTCCAGCAGAATCAAAGCTTTCTACCATAGTTTTTCTAAGTTGGAAAAATCCATCAAGTTGATTTTTTAACACAGTTAGTTGTGCTTCCATAACTTCTTTTTGAGTAATTAATTCTTGTGTGTGTTTTTCATAAGTATCTTGCTGGTCATCTTGTAAATTTGTTAGCTCAATCTCTCTAGCTAAAATCTGTGCACCAAGTGCATTTGCTTCTTTTTGTGTATTTTCAATTTTTAAACTTGTTATAAGTCTTTTTGTGTGAGAATCACTTAATTGACCTAAAAGCATTGTTTCTACCTTATGTAAATTACCCATGGCTTTTTGAAGTTTTGCTTGTTTATTTAATATGTCATAGGTATCTGCTACTAATTTTCTATTGTCTAGTAAAAGTGCTGCTTCTTCTTCAGTAAGACCTAATCTTAGTTTTAGAAGCGTATTTGCAACTTTTGATATCTCTAAACTAAATCCTAATTTTCTTGCTCGTTCTATTTCTGCTTCGGTTAATAATTTTTCAAACAATAAATTATCTTCTTTATTATCTCCTACTACATCAAGAGCTGCATCATATTGATTAAATACTTGTCCCAAAGCTGCTCCTATTTTTCCAAACTCATTTGGTTTTGGTAGTGATAAATTTATTAATTCTTGTAAATTATCAATAGGCTCTTTCATATCTGATATTGATTGAACAAGAGTTTTTACTGGGTCTATTCCTTTATCTAAAGTAGTAAATAAAGCTTGACCAATAGCAGTTAATTTTATTAATTTTTGGTCTCCTTCCCTTACTTCTTCAAAAAATGAACCAAACCCTATACCTACATCTAGTAAAGCTGTTTTAATATCGTTCATTCCATTTTGAAACTCAGCTGAATCTGATTTTTTGCCTGCCATATTATCTAAAGCTTCATTTACTTTTGCTATTGCCCCTGATACAGCCGATATTTCCATGCCAGCCTCATATGAACTAAGTTCGTCAGGTTCTGCTCCTTGCATTGCAGCTTCCTTAGCTCTAACTTGGTCTAAAGCGGCATATATAAAGTCATTTAAAGCACTAGAGCCTTCGGCTCCTTTACCTGCAGTTCTACTAGTTCTTAATGCCTTGACAACTTGTTCCAGCATAATACTTGAGGCTTCTTTTCTTGATGCATTGTTCACATTTGCATCTAACAAGTCTTTTTCTAGTTTTTCAACAGTTACTTCTCCTAAAGTTTTAATATCTGTTTGTGCTAATATATTTGATAAGTGTTCCAGAGCATTTGCCATTTCCATCATAGGTGCAACACCTTCTCTTATGGTATCACCTATAGCTTTTAATTTAGTTACTTCAAAACCGTTTATTGCTCTATTTAACTCTTCTGCTTCTTCTCTTGAAGATTCTGTTTTCTCTTTTAAAGATTGTACAGCTTCTTTTGCTTTTGCAACTCCAGGCAACATATCATAGAACATAGTACCAATAGAGTAAGCAAAAAAGGCTCCCATTGCAAAGTTTGCGGCAACTCCTAAAAATCTAAGTTTTATTGCGGCTTTTTGTGCAAAACCAACGATACCTCCAAAAGTGTTTGCTGCTATAAGTTTTAATCTTATTAATCCTTTTTCTGCCATTATAACGCCAGAATTAAGATTTATTCCTACTTTTTTACCTGTAACTTTTGATGATAGTACAATTTTTTTATACGCTGCCTCTTGAATAGCTACTTGCCTTTTCATAGACCTTCCTGTTGCAGCTTCTTGTTTTTTAAGACTATTTATATGAGCAGTTATAGACCTTTTTTGGTTTGCAGCAGATTTTTCAAAGAATACTTTTTCATCTACTCCTCTTTTCTTTAACGATGCTCTAAAAGCTTTTGATACTTTATTTGTTGCAGATGTTTGTACGGTACTTAATTTTTTGTATTTTCTACCATTATTCTCTAGTTCAAAATTTAAATCTTTTATTCTTTGTTTTGAAGTATTTGTCCAAGTTTCAACTGCAGTTCCTGCTCTTGATAACCCTGGTATAACATCGTTTGCTAATCTAAGTGCAAATATGGCTAAAAAACCACCTAATATTAATTTGTTTCTATCTAAAAATCCTATAAGAGCATTTATAGCTGGTAAAACAGCTCCACTTATTGCAATACCTATATCACCTAATGAAGTAGTAAAAGCACTAATCTGGTTTGTTAAATCATCTGCCTCTGGTCCAATTGCCCCAAAGTTTTGTTCTAACTGCTTATTAACTTCGTTATAAACAGCTGTTCTTCTTTGAGCAATAGTAAGTTTATCAGCACTTGCACCTATACTTGCAGCATAGTTTCTTGTAGCTATGTCTAGTCTTAAAATGACACCAAGTTCATCGAGTAGTTCTGGTTCGGCTTTTGTCACACCACGAATCAATCTGTTGAACGAATCTACCATATCTCGACCTAAAGCAACTGAAGCATTTTTTGCTCCTACTGTTAGTCCTTCTATTTGTTCTGCACTAAATCCTGCTGCTGTAGCGATAGCTGTTTGTTGTGCGGCTGTTTGAAAATCAAGCAATCCATTCGCTGCTTCTCTAACATTATTTGTTATTGTAAGCATAGACTTACCTGTAATTTCTGTAAGTCTTTGGAAACCTTTGATTTGTTGTTGAATATTCTGTGCGTTTTCTAACGCTCTGAATGCGGCTGTTACAGCAAAGACTGTTGATGCAAGAATCGCGTAGGACTGCACGAGGCCGCCAGTACCTTGCTGTAAACGTGAAAATGATTTGGACGCAGATTCTGTACGTCCGGACATGGATTGTAGATTTCTACGAGTATCTCCTGTAGATTTACCCAGTTTGTCTACGTCTTTACTTGCTGATTTGGCTCTTCTACCTAACTGTTTTAGAGTACCGTCATCGGTGACCTCAAAACTTATAATTGCGCCTTTTTTCTTCTTTGTCATTACCTTTTCATTTTAGCTTTACGCTCTTCTGCATCTCTTTTTGCTTTTATGGATGCGTTAATCTTTTCAGAATTATAATATTCAATATGTTTCAAGAAATACAAAGACTGCTTTGAGTCTTCTATATCTAAAACGTTTAAGTAAGTTTCTAAGGCTGAGTAGTCTTTTCCGAGATAGTAGCCATTCATACCATCCCATCTTTCAGATAGAAAGTCATGAAGCATAAACGCTTCTTGAACTTCCAATGGGAAAATACTTCTATCTACAGGCATTTTGTCTGGGTCAGGTTCTTGATTTAACTGCTCACAGACAGCTAGATATTTTTCTAGGTCTATACCTGTATCTTTATAGCTTCTTTTTATAAGTGCAAGTATATAATTTACTTGCTTTGCGTAAAATTTTCCAAATCGCCTACAGTATCAGTTACCCATTGGTCAAAATCGCCTGAGTTCTTCATTAATAACTCAGCATTTTCTGCTGTGTATTGAAGTTCTTCTTCGGGGTCTTGTCCACTTACATCTACCAATAGAAACTCTTCTAAGTAGTTATATTTTAAACCTGTCCATCCTTTTATAATTGAACTAACGTATTCTACTAAAAATAGTTCTTCATCGAGTGAATCTTCAAAAGCTCTTGTCTTTTTGTTAAACTTTTGTTTCATACATTTGTTTCTAAGTTTAACTAATTCTTCTCTACTTAAATATGTTAGGTCAACTGAAAAGCCATCATAACCTGGATAGTCAATTGATACTGTCTTGCTTGGAGTTAATAAACTCTTGAGCGAAACGGGTTGTGTTTTTACTTCTTTTTGTTCTGTCATTTTTTGTCCTAAAAAGTGGGAGGGTCGAAACCCTCCCGAGTTTTATTAATCTACTTTATATGTTACTTTAACTTCGTTAGTTGCAGAGGCTGCTGTTGCTGATGATAAATCACTAGCTAAACCGTGGAAAGCCACGTCTACTGATACTACATCTTCAAAACTATGAGTCGGTAACTCTAAGTGTGCTTTTGGTACATCAACTACTACTCTAGGAGTAGCTGCTGTTGAACCGCCGATTCCGAAAGCTAAATCAAAAGCGTTAGTAATAACTCCTCTTGATTCTTGAAGCTTTTCGAATAAGTCCATAGAACTATTAGAGTCTGAATTTAGATAACAAGTAAAGTTACCTGAGACACTTCTAGTTCCAGTTACATGACCAATCGGTAGGTTTACTGTACCTAATGTTTCTGGTGTTAAATATGTGAGATTATTCTCAATTGTTATATTTCCACCTGTTAATGTTATACTATAAGCTTGGTCACTTGCGCCTAAGGAACCTAATGTCCCTGTAGATTCTGAAGCATCATAAGTTATAGATAAATCTGTTAATTTATTTCTGATAAAGTTAGTTGTTGTACCAACTCCTTCAGCAATTAATCCTTTAGGGGCCGCAGTGTTATCAGTTGATGTATCTAATGCAGCTACTTCCTCTATTGTTTTACCATTTCCAGACCATGCGATTTGAGCAATACCTTCTATATCAAAATCAATTGATGCAGAACCTACTGAACAATCTGATAGTTTGTAAATAGTTACGTCGCCTGAACTTGCAAATGATGTAGGTGTAGCATCTTTTGCAGCTCCTAGTACGAAGAACATGTTGAATGTTCCTACTTGTACGTTATTGGAATTTGCAAAATCAAAAGCTAAACCGCCTGTGCCTGTTCCTGATGTGAAGTCTCCTCCACATGCTTTGTCATAGTCTTTTGCAGTTAAAGCTGCCCATAGTGGGCCTTCTACTGCAAAATGAGCATTAGCTGCGGAGTGTTCTCCACTAGCAAAAGCTGCTGCACTACCTGACTTTGTAGGTCTCATATAAGTACTAAAGCTCCATTCTGCAGGCGCGAAAGAGTCAGTAAACATTGCTCTGCCTCTCTTACTGTATCCTGCTGAAGTTGCTGCTTCGCTTAATGTCACCTCTGAAGTATTTGTGCCTTGGCTAAAAGAAAACCCATCTAATACAGGTATCTCATACAGAGCTGTATTTGCTGTAGTGCTATCTTCTGACCATTCCATAAATACTTTGGTATCTCTACTAAAGAAAAATGCCATTCTTTTCTCCTAATTAATATCGAATCTCTAAGGTGATTTCTCCTACACCTAGAGGCTCCAATACGCCTTCATCTGTATCTACAGTACCAATTGTTGTTTGTACTGTATTATGAGATGTTCCTGTTGAATCATAGTATGTTAGTGGGTCGTTATCCTCTATTACCGTTTCAACATCTTCTAACAATTCTTCGAGTGCTTCGATAACATCATTATCATCTGAAACATAACATCGAACTGTTATTCTTAAAAATCTAAATCTAAAACCCGCTCCTTCATATTCGCGTGTTTCAGTACCTGCTCCAACATGTATTGTTGGAAATTCGTTTACTTCGTCCCAAAACTTAAGTCGTCTTTCTACACTCGCAACTGAAGTTCTAAAAGGTGCGCTACCATTTATTTCTTCTAGTTTTAAACAGAGTGCTTCAACTAGGGCACGACGTCGCGTGGTATGTTTCCTTGCTAGTGTCGATTCCATTATTGTATCTCTATTCCGAACCTTGCTCCAACTAATGCTGTAGCTGCTTGTCTAATTGACCTTTTTATTAATCTCTCTGGGTCTCTCTGAGCTGTATACATTTTTCCTCCTGGAGCAAAAGTTTCATAAGGATTATTCATGTAACTTGCTTCAATCATTGTATTTCCACCTCTAGGCCCTTGTGTTATATTGTCTACCCTTACTGAGTTTGCAAATCTTCCTGTTCTATATCGTAATGCAGGAGATACCATATTTCTTGCTACTGTTTGAGGTAACATTTCGTTCAATAAAGCTTTTAGTGCCATTGGATTACTACGTCCTTCTGTTCTCATTCCCGAAGATACTCTAGGTAATCCTTTTCTTGGTGTTCTTTTTGCTGGCTTAGTAGTCTTCTTACTTTGTACCATTCCTGTATTACCTTTTTTAGGAGTTTTCATTTCTGAGAAAAGTTTTTTATTAACTTTTAGTCTCATGTCAGGGCGTGCCTTATGAGGAAATAGATTTTGTATTATAAATTTTGGTCCTTCTGCTATAACATTATCTATAACACTTGGACTTCCTCCTACTGTTAACACATCAAAAGGATGATTTTCCATGTGTTGCTTTACAAAGTTATTTACATTTCTCTCAACTCTGTCTAGCATGGAGTTTATTGTTCTAGTTAATCTATTATCTACTCCTCTATCCCAATCTTTCATAGCATCTGTATAAGCTGCTCCTTGAAAGTTAGACCCTCTACCTAGTGCAAAACTTACTGTAATTACATTGTCTAAAACGTAACTATTTGTGCTCGGGTTTCTAGTTCTACTGTTTCTAGTAGCCAGTACTCTTATAGGGTTTCTGCTCCATCCCATTTCTATATGAATTAAATCATTAAAACTTGATACTACTACTTCTCTTAAAGTTTCATCGGGAGTTATTTGATTTAACTCATCAATTAAAGACTCAATCTGTCTACTTGCTTTTGGCATGGCTTCTTCAACACCTACCATTCCTAAAGTAGTCTTATCATCATCTCTATTCGGACCTCCATGGTGTCCGTGCATAGCACTTTTTATATCTCGTCTATCTGAAGCACCGATACTAATACCTGTTTTTGCTTCGAGAGCTCTTAAGGCTTTATTTTTAGCTTCTCCTGTAGCTCTTTTTTCTTTACTACTAGCTGCTTCTCTTGTTCCTGTTGCTCTAGATACTTTAGTTACTACTACTCCACCTTTGCCAAATGGAGTTGATATATGAAAAGGTTCATTACTTTTTTTAAATTCTTTTCTAAGAGTTTGATTAAAAGCTGCTCTCATTGTGTTTGCATGCTTTCTTTCCTCTACAGGAATGTTTGCTTTAACCATAGCAAACTCACACCATTCTTCTATGTACTTTTTATCATATACATAGGATTCTATCATATTTTGGCTTAATTCTTTTCTAGTTTTTCTTTCTGTAGATTGAATAATATTTAGTATTTCTGCTTTTAATTGTCGTATTGCCATTAAATAACAACTTTATACAAATCAAGTACTCTTTTGATATGGTCTGGAAAATCAGTACTATTTCTAATTCCAGCAGTCCCTTGATTCTGTAACTGAGCGCCACCTAGAGTTCTTCTTTCTTTATGCTCGTCTTTCATGTAATAATTTACTAAGTCGAACAGAGCTAGTTGTAAATCTTTTGGAGTACTTGCGTAACCTGCCTTATATGTGATTTTAACAGCACCTACACCTTTCTTCCAACTTATTGGATTACCAGTTGTATTAGTTCTTATAATAGCATCGGCTTCTTGGTCTATATAATACTCATATTTAGTTGTAAGTAATTCTTGATAATCATCTGAATAACTTGTTCTTTCTTCCACTTTATTAATTGATACTAACGGACTCTCGCTGACTATTATCGTTGATGTGTAGTTATCCTCAATTGTAAAAGTTTCTACTTTATTTGTACTGTAGTAATCAAGAAATGATACTCCACAGTATTTTTTAACTAAATCAGATATTTGAGGTACAATTATTGCAAGACGGTCGTCGTCTTTCTCGCCTCTTAGGCCTTCTGCGTCTTTGTATTCATTTACTGTAATTAAATCTGCCATAGTTAAAAAGTGGTGGGTTTAAGGTAACCCACCAAAACCTTATTGCTAATATTAGTCAGCTTTATACATCCAACCCCACTTAGAAGTTGCACCGTCGATTAGGTCGGTAAAACCTATTCTTTGAGAAGCCACTAGGACTCTTCTTTGGTTTGCTACTTCGTAGTCTGATTCAATAGTAACGCCTCTTAATCTTGGCATTACATAGTTTCTTGGGTTAACTGCGATAGCTCCAAATTTAGCTACTGCTGGAGTAGCGAACTCGTCACACATTAAGACTCTAGAGCCATAAACCTGTCCGATTTCACCATTTAGCTTAGTAGCCATGTCGCCAACTAGGTTAGCGTCTTGGAATTCTGCATCTTCTAATAATTCATAGTAAGACCTTTGTGAAACAATATATATTACTTCACTTGGGTTTATACCATATTTACCCATATTCTTTCTCATTTCAAGTAAGTCAGTTGCTACAATTTTATCAGAAGCAAAAGCTGTACCTGATTGTGTGTAGTCTGAATCATTTCTTGCTAAGTGTAAAAGACCTTCAAAAGCTGCACCTGAAGTACCATAAGCACCATCAGCATCGTCACCAGCTAGGACAGCATTCTCTATGCCTCTAGCGTGTGCTCTCACCATTGATTCTCTAATTAAAGGAAGAATCGGTAAGATTGCATCTTCTTCAGTTTCATTACCTAAGTAAGATTGTGAGATTAATTTTTTGGTTGAAAGAGTTCTTTCAGTCATGTCTACGCCACCTGCTGAACCAGGGTTATAAGCGTCTCCTCTTTCCTGTAAGTTACCATGTGGTGAAGAACCACTAGCTGTTTGTCCTGCTGCAAATTCAGCATAACCAGCATCTGGTAGGATTGGGATAATCATGTTAGCAGAAGTCATAGCGATTTCTCTAAATAGAGGTGCTAAGACTAATTCATTTTGAATATCTCTTTCGATTTGTGTTGATACGATTTGCTCAAAGTCTGCTGAAGAAACGCCAACACCACTATGTGCGTTAACTTTTTCCATTACACCTTTTGCATAATCACTGTTCCATCCTTTACCAGTAGCTAAACCAGCAAATTTTGCATCAATGATATCATTCTCGTAAGCTTTTTTCCAGTCGCCTTGACCTTGTCTGTCGTTGAAAATTCTTTTTGATTCTCTGATTGACATGATTTCTTCTGATTTCTCAGCTAGTTGCTTCTCTAATCCGTCCACAACTGTTTTTAAGTCTTCATGTTGCTCAGAAACTCTTTTTTCTACGTCATTCATAAGTCTCTCAGCGCCTGTTAAGCCAGCTTCGATAATAGTTTTTTGCTCGTCCTGTTTTGCTTCTTGAACAGCCTTTTCATTAGCCTCTACTTCAGCTTGCTTTTCAGCCTGCTCTTGTAGTGCTTTTTCTTCTGCTGCTTTTTGCTCGGCTTGTTTCATTGCTATTTTAGCTGCAGTATCCTCTGCAACTTTTTTCGCAAATGCTTCCAAGTCGATTGAAGTTTCAGGAGATTTTTTCTCTTCTGACATATCAGTCTCCGTTGATGAGGATTTCTCCTCGCTTGGCTGCTCAATTTTAACAGCGTCTGCTGCTGCGGTTGAGTTAGCCTGTAATATTTCTTTTTGGTACTTTCTGTATTCATCCATACTATCAAATGACTTGCTTAGTCCAAAGGTTGCCCCTTGGTTGCAAGGTACTGATACTACAGAAACTTCAAAAAGTTCCGCGTCTTTAATTTTGAATCCATCACTCTCAGTTAGATATTCAGAATCTTTACATCTGAATCCGACTGAAAATGCTCCCAGGACTCCATCTTTCACTAAATGAGTAATGTCACCTGCGGCTTTTGATATCTTTGCGGTGATATCTAAACCTTTATCTGTGACTTCTAAACCAGTTGCTCTACCGATAGGTTTGTTGTAGTCGTGGTTAAAAAGAATGATTGGATTACTTTTGAAGTTTTCCAATCCGCCTTTTGTCCATGCCTCGCTTTCGATTATATCTCCAGCTCTATCTAGTGCATTTGTACTTGCAGAACCTTTGATGTTTATTCCACCATCTTCGGTTTCGCCTAGTGATTTAAAAGTACTCGTCCAATGATAAATTTTGTTACTTGACATCCTTTTTCTCCTTCTTAACAGTTTTCTTAGGAGCTGGTTTTTCAACTACCTTTTCTACTGCTGCTACTTGGACAGGGTGTCTTTTCTTCATAGCAGATAATACTCTATTCCAAGAACCAAATGCTCTTCTAAGCAAATAGTCTTTAACAGGTACATCATTACCATGAGATTTATATTCAGGTAAATCCATTACTTCAACGCCTTTTTCGGCCATGAAATCGGATAAAGCCTTTATCATCTTGTCTTTTGTCATAATTATTCTTCCTCGCTTGGCGGAGTTTCTTCCGGCCTGCCACCTTCTTCTGGGTTTGTGGCTGAACCTGCGATATTCGCAGGAACTCTTGGTGTATCAAACCCTTCAATAGTCTCAAGTCTTAACGCCTCCCTTGCTTCATTCGGTGTCATTATACCTGTGTTGACAAGTGTGGCGTAATAGCCTGCTTGGTCTCTTAACTCTGGTTGTAAAGCAGGTATACCTGATACATTTTCATCAAGTTTGAAACCGAAATATCTCTCGAAAGCATACGCTATTTTGTTAATAATAGGTAGTATGGTTTCTAAATAATATAGACGGTGGTTAGGCCTTAAGTTGGCATTATTACCACTATCCATTAATATTGGTGGAACTCCTATTGCTTTTAGAATTATTTTTTCGTTAGAAGCTATTGCTTCTTGGAAGTCTAAATCTTTGAAGTTAACTTCAGTTAGGTTTTCCACTGTTAATCCGCCATCTAAAAATAGCGGTCTTCTACCACCTGACTGAGGATTGTATCTTGCAACCCAAGCCTGTAACATTCTTTCTTTAATTTTCTCTGAAAGAGTGTTTGGTGACTTTAAAACTAGTCCTGGAACTGCTCCATTTTTAAAGAAGTTGTCCTGAAACCTTCTCATGCTACCCATTAATTGCATAGTTCTGAGTGCAGGTTTTAATCTAGGTACTCCTCTATAAATAGAACGGAAACTGTTTTCTTTAATATGAATTATTTCTGATGGCTTATAATCAATAGAGTTGTCATAAGTATATTTTTCAACATACTGTTTGTCATCACTATATATGGTTACATGCTCTGCTGGAAGATGATACAGATGTGCACCATCAAAGTAGACAAATATATTTCCATCAATTAGTAAGTCAATTATCAGATTTCTTTTAAATGTACTTACGTCTTGAAATGGATTTGGTTCACTATTTAGTAATAAATCTACTCTACTTCTTCGTATGTTCTTTACAATAGGAGACGTTCCTATAATCTTATCGCCAATATCGAAAGGTACTTCAGCAGTATCGTCAACTACCATGTTGACTGCTCTGTTTACTATCTCGATAGTTTCGTAAGCATTTCTATAACTTATCTGGTGCTCACGACTTTCAATGGTCATGCCCTCGTTTCTAGCAATAACATATTGAGCAGGATTATCTTTTTCCTCTCTATCTATTCCTAAAAATCTATCATACCATGCCATATTTTTGTCTCTGTATTTCAACCCATTTCTGTTGCTTTTTTGCTGTTACCAACTTGGGTCGTTTGCCGTATATACTATGTAATCGTAAATGATGTTCATGACATAATGTAACAGCTTGATTATATATTTCGTCTTCTTTTTCTGCGATAAATTTTATTCTAAGGTCTAATATTTCTTGTTCAGATTCTATTTTTATCTTATTTACTTTCATCCACTGCTCTAATAATTCAGTTAATCCGTAAAAATGATGAAAGTCTAGATTCTTCGTACTTCCGCAGATGTGACATTCCGTTGCTTTATTATATTTAGACTTGGCCTTGTCACGAACATACTTTACTAAATCTCTTTTTAAATCCATAAACCTACTCGTTATAAAGATAATTTTAGCAAAATTTTAAGTTCATGTAAGAACTATTTTTTCAAGGGGTAGATTAGAATGTAGTGACACTTGTCTCGAATGAGTATAGCGCGTATCGAATGGCGTCTGCCATGTGAGATGCATAATTGTGTTTGGGTTTTTCTTTTAATAAGTTAGGATTTGGGTCCCACTGATATTGGTCTAAACTTGATATAGATTCACGACAAGCTTGATGAACTATTAATTTATCATTATCCACTACTCCAGCTACGTGTCCTATACCGTCTAAAACAGATTTCTTTGCATTGATAGTAGTGATATCATAATTTTGTGCAAAATCGAACCTTGTTTGCTGAGCAGCAGAATCAATGTAAATGTAATCTATGTCCCACTTCTGAATTAGTTTCTGAATCTCTATTGCATGTTGTTCTGTAGTTCGTTCTGCATCAAGATATTCATCCAGTAAGTAGTATGTTTCTGAATCCCAATCATATCCGAAAACACAGAAAGCCGTGGGGTCTTTGTAACCAACGTCCATTCCTGCGAAGATATCCATTCTCGAGGTATCTATTTCTGATAAATCTGATAAACACTTTTCATGATTGAACGCCCATACTTGACCTTCAAACACATTGAAGTCCGCCATATACTCTTGATTAAACTCAGCTTCTGACATCGTCTTCTTTGCTTCGATTATATCTTGCTCAGATATTCTAGGGTTCTCGTGATATGTTGCCTTGATACTTGCCCATTCTGGAAACTCATCTGAGAATCCTCTGTACCAAAACTCTGCAAACCAATTATTTCTACCCCTTGGAGTAGATATAAAGAGTGCTTTTGAGTTTTCTTTATCTAGTGTGGGCCTGAGCGCAACATTGAAAGCATCCCGCCCGTCAACGAGAGCGGCCTCGTCGAATATGATGAGGTCATAAGACCTACCCACGACCGAGTCAACTTGGTTAACGGAACCCATACGAATCGTACTATGGTTTGAAAGTTCAATAACTTTATCTTTTGCATTGTCTCTTAATACCTCTAAATCAAAGTGCTTAATTAATTGCCTTTGTAAATCAAATGAAATTTGAGAAAGTGAATAGTTGGGTGACATCAATAATACATTAGCTCCTGGAACTAAAGTAGTTAATTGACCTATGATATTGGCAATGTAGGTTTTACCTTGCCTTCTTGAAACTGCGGCAGTAACAAAACGATACTTTGGATTATTGATTGCATTTATAATTCCATGCTGAGAACTATTAGGTGTAATTCCTAACAAGTTCATATATCCATCAATAGGTAATTTTATAAATCTTCTATCATCGAACTTCATAATGTGGTCTGAAACCACATCCGTTCTGCTTATTTCAATCAATGTATTGTCTCGTCTTCAAATATGTATTCGTTATCTTCTTCGCTTAGTATTCCCGACTCTTTAGCTTTTTCGTATAAGTAGCAATAAGCTGCGGCTAAGTTTTTAAAATTCTCCTCTCCATTTGTGAGGTTTCTTTTCTTTTCTGCGTTTAGCATTTGTGCTAGGAATTTACCTGCATTTACTAAACTTTCATCCAACCATAATTTTCTGCCGTCTGCTTTCATTTATTCTCCTATACTTGTAGTAAATCGTTTGAGATGTGGTCATTATGTTTTGTTGGAATATATGGCCACTTCATATACTCCCATGCAACACTATATCTATAGTCTCGACTTTTATTCTCATAGCACCCATGTATTAGATTGGGATGAAAAAATACTGCAAAAGGCTCATCTAGTTCTAAATCTATTACTTCTTCATTGGTTTTAAGGTCTATCCACTTAATCCATTCTTGATGCGATTGCCTATCATGATTAAGTACGCCTTGTTTATGAGATTCTTTTACTATTCGTAAACATCCACTTTCTTTTGTTGCTCCATTTACAAAAACATCACAACTTATTAGTTTATCTGGATGTGCTTCAATATAGTAATTGTCTTGGTGCCAGCTTACTGACTTTCCTTCTCGTGGAATCATTGGAAAAAACTTAGATATATAAGTACTTAAGTGATTTGTTCGTAGTAATGTTCTTGCTACCTTTAATAATTTAGGATTTCTACCTAATTTTTTAAAAGTTTCATTATATTTCATCGCTCCTTGTAACATCATAGGGTTATACGGAGTGTTCATTAGCCAATTTTCTTGTGTATGCGCCGAAATAGTCTTTGCATATCTAGTCAAAGTGTTACATGTGAGGTTGAGCTCTTCATGTTCCTCTTTACTTAGAAAGTTTTTTACAATTAAATAACCTTTTTTACGGAATTGACTAATGTCATAGTTCACTTTTTACCATTTTACCTTATTTGCCCAGTAAGCAGCTGACATTTTGCCTTTAGCAATGTTTCTTCTATGTCTAGCTTTAAAACTTTTACGCTTCATCTTCATTCTACGTGACTCTCCTGCTTTAGGTTTGCCCGCAGTCTTAGCTCCTTTCTGTCCAAATCTTATTGTTTTGATTTTACCGCCCACCTTTGCCACAACTATATGTGATTTAGTTCTGTGACCTGGTGTTCTTTTTGGTTTGTTGAAACCTGAGACTCCTGCTCTTTTTAATCTAGGGTCTCTTTTACGTCCTTTCTTACGTGTAGGCATTTCTACCTCCTACGTAATATTCTGCTATGTCCTTTTTTGCTGAATCTAGCTTTTTTAGGATTCTTTGTTTTACCGAATCTAGGACCGATAGCTTTTGGTGCAGATGCGTATCTCATTGCTTCCATACTTCCTGCTTTTCTGCTATTTACAGTAGCTCCTGCTGCTGCATTCATGTCTCTAGTAACTCCTCTTTTGAGTTTGTGTTTACGGATTTTCTGTGTGCTGTGAACACCAGTAGGTCCGCTTAAAAAACCGCCTCTAGCCATTTTATTCTCCTACAAGCTTTTTTAATTGCTCGTCTCGAAAGACGCATTTGTTCATTGATGCATAATCTTTCAGTTTCTTTAAATTTGTTAACTTCTGTCTTGAGTCTATTATTAACGATGCTACTGCTTTCTCTACCCCCATAAGTGTATAAGCTAGCTCTAGTTTGTGGTCTAGCTGCTTAATGGAGATTATCTTCTTTTTCTTCGTGTAGTTTTTCGTTTTTTGCCTCTCTTTGCATAAGTACGAACGTTAGTAGGTTTTCCTCCAACGCCCTGTGCTACTTTTCTTTTTCTCCTTACTGCTGAACGTTTTTGAGCTTTACTCATAGTTCTAGCACGAGCTAAAGGAACACATTTAGGATAGCCTTTTCTTGATGTTTTAGCTTTCCCTCTTCCACAAGGTTGATATCTGCCTTTCTTTTTTGGTCTTCCAATATCTACCCATTTTTCTTTAAACCATTTTTTAAGTCCGGTACTAGCCACGTCTGTACCTCCCGCCTCTTTTCTTGTATTCTCTAACTAACCATGCATTTGCATATGCGCTAGGATATACTGCGAACTTTCTTTTTGTTGCTGCTTTTACTCTTGCATAGAGTTTTTTATTAGTAGGTACGTTACGTGATTTTCTTGCTACCTTCCTTCTTGATTTTTTTCTACGTGCTGCCATAATTAAAGTGTAGAGTCCCCCACTCATTGACTGAAGAAGAGAACTCTAACTGGGTATTAACCTACTTGTCCTTGGCTTTCCACACGTTTAATGCGCACCAGTCCATAATCATGTAAACCTTTTTCATTAATCCATCATCAATTGGTGTTGGAGTAATCGCTGCTACAAAAGAGCAGATTGTTACAATTACGGGGACAACTGATATTAATTTTCCTATTAATAAGAAAAAATCTATCATACTTCTCTCCTCAGTCCTTTCCGCTCTTACGAGCTAGACTGCTTAACCACTAGTTTTTATAGGAGCCTTCGCTAAGGTCAACTCCATCGCCGTTGTGGTCACTACTCGGCTTAAATTGTGTGATTTCTTTTGCAGTTTTTCTTTCTGCTTCAATCATCTTATCTTTAATGTCGACTTTACCGTCTCCATTTAAGTCATTGGGGTTTACCCCCTTTAATATATTCCAAATTCTTTTAAACATAATGTTTCCTATTAGGGCGGAGCTGGGACCCCTCGATATTTTTCCGTGTCATGATATAATATCATGCAAGTTTGCTTAGTATAAGGTCACCCGCTCCTAAAAATTAATCACCTCCTCAGGTTAAACTTTGGTTACTTTTTCTTCTTCTTGCCTCTTTTCTTTTTCTTTTTGGGCCGTCCGACCCTGGAACCATAAGTTCCTTTTCCATATGGCATTGCTTTCTCCTAAGTCCAACGAGGTGGCTCGTCTGGACACTCAGCCCATCTTAATTTAGTTTTGAGGGGCATAAAACATTTACATATTGTACAAGTTTTCCAAAACTTACTGTATTTTGGACACTTCTTACAAATCTCTAGTCGTTCTTCAGGCGACTTTTTTCGCTTCATGTTTATCTGCGTCTGTTTGTGTTGTGTTTTCTACGTTGTAGATTCTTTTTTCTAGCAATTAGCTTTTTGAGTCTAGCAGATTGTGGAGTTTCTCCATGTTCTTCTTCTGATTTTTCTACTGCTTCTTTTAATTTTTCTTCTATCTGATTAGCCATTAATAAACTTCCATGCTTCTTGTTCTGATTTATGTTGTGATAAGACGTGTTGGTCGTCTCTTACACACCATACACCTCTTTTGAGATATAACTGCCATCCCTCTGGTAAAGCCTTTTCTGCTTTAGCCTTTGGTGACTTAGATATATCTTTTTTGCTATATTCCATTTCCATTGTTTTCTCCTAGTGCATTGTTATCATGGTTGTTACAATGCCGATTAAGGATACAAGTAAAAAACCTGCACATCCTAATAGTATAGATTCTATTCTAGAAACTTGTCCTTCGATTCCATTGAATCTGTCCGAAGCTCCTTTTTCCATAGACTCTATTTTGTTAAATATTGTCTTCCATCTTTCAGCACAGATAGCTTCATGCTTTTCAAGATTTGCAGCTACCTGCTCGATTTCCATGTTAGTCCCCTTTACATCTTGTGGATATTTCCACACTTATGAAAATTATATCAAAATATCAACAAGATGTCAAGTATTATTTTCGTATGGTATAGATTTTTACTGGCTCCGACTTGCCTTTTACAGTTACCTCGTCAAGAAACTCGTACTCATAACCATCTACTAAACTGTGTTCAGATATTATTAAATCTGCATCATAATCTTTGCAACTTGACTCTAACCTTGCAGCCAGATTAACCGCATCGCCAAGGACGCTGTAATCGAAACGAGTAGTAGAGCCAAAGTTGCCAACCACGCAAGGACCTGAATTGATGCCAGCACCTGTATTAATTTGGTCAAGGCCTTCATCTTTAAGTGTTTCATTTAATTTCTCCAAAGCTATTCTCATTTCAATAGCCGCTTTTGTTGCATTCTCTATATGATTCTCGTCAGGAAGCGGAGCTCCCCAGAAAGCCATGATGCAATCTCCCATATACTTATCGATTGTACCTCCATGCTTGAGAATTATCTCAGTCTGGTTGTCAAGGAAACGATTAATGAGGCTCGTAAGTCCTTGTGGATTTTTTTGATATTTTTCTGAAATCGGTGTAAATCCTCTGATGTCAGAAAAAAGAAAAGTTAGTTGTTCCGTGAACCCACCCAATCTCAGTAATGATGGGTCTTCCTGTAATTTTTTGACAAGGTCGGGACTTACGTACGTGCCGAATTGTTGTTTGATTCGAAGTTTCTGACGATACTCGGAAAGGAAACTCAGGAATGTATGATACCCCCAGTACAAAATCGAGATAACTACGACACCATTAAGGTTAAGTAAGTAGGAAGATTTATAGGCATACCCCATTCCATAGAACGCTCCTGCTACAACTAGTGCTAAAGCTAGTACAGAAAGATAGACTCTAGAGACCGTAAGAGCCAATAAGGTGAGGCCAAGTAAACTGTAGGCAAGCTGAGCAGAAAGAGTCCAGGTCGGTGCAGAAGGTGCAGTGCCGTTGATAAGATTGTGTAATATATTTGCTTGAATTTCATGTGGGTATTTAGCCCCCGCAGGGGTCGGCACAGGGTTTGTTATGCCCTCTGCAGTCGTGCCGATAATTACAAAAGGTGCATCAATCGGCTGTTGTAAATATTCTAGTAGGCTTTGTCTATAAAAGTTCGTGTTCCAATTTAAAAAGATACGACCATTCGCATCTGTATTCATAAGTGGGTAGTTTGGTATTCTAACCCAAGTAACGCCTTCTTCTGTTGTTTTTAGCTGGTACGAAGGGTCTCCTACTGCGACTCTTAAGAGTTCGAGTGCGAAGCTTGGGTAAAGTTTTGACTCTACGTTTACGACTAGGGGAATACGACGAGTAACCCCGTCTATTTCCGGCGTAGCGGTTACTAGTCCGAGCCCCTTTGTTTTTGACTCCAGAGTAGATTCGGTAGGTAAAATTCCTGGATACTGATATAGCCATGGTGTTGGGTCCTCTCCTAACTGGGCAGTTCCTACATGAGGATTAGTTCCAGTTACTTGTGTCGATGCTGCACTAGCAAGGACAGTAGGTCTTACTTCTAGCCTGCGTATAAAGTAATCATCTTGCATTGGCCCTCGTAAGTCTTTGTTTGGCATTAATACTGTAATGCCTGGAATTGCCTCGGTCTGCATTATAGCATCTCCATAGACACTTCTCGGTAATGGCCATCCTTCATAAGTCTTGACTGTTTCTTCGTCAATGTCAACTATGAGAATGTTCTCATTTTGAACTACTTCTGTATTCATAATTAAGTAGTCAAATGTTTTAAGTTCTAAAATTTGGAAAGGATAGGGATTCCATATAAGTAGTCCCATTGCTAGTACAATTGTGATTAGTTTATTCATATTTGTTTATACTATATAAATTACTTACTATTACTATGCCTAATGTTGCATTTAGTCCATTAATGTACCATTGGTCGTCTGGGTGAGTACTAAACAAACCCAAGTAGCTCATTGTAGATATTACTACAGCCTTCTGTATAATTAGCTCTTCAGGACTTGGTTTCCTTGGAAGTAGAAAATTTGTTTCATATAAAGTATCTCTATTTTCCATAGCATATATAGTAGAAGCAACGTCTAGTATGTTTAGTATTAAAAAGGTTTTGTGTTTTTCATTCTCAAAGTCAAAGTGATACGTTACTTCAGAAGCTTCTATTTTAGATGCGTCTTGTTGCATCTGCTCGAAGTCCCAAGGTATATCAACCTGAAGATTGACGGATGCGAATACTGGAGTTGTCGCCAGAGTTAAGAATAATGTTATAGCTTTTACCATCTTGTTCAATTATTATATTATAGCTTGTCTCACCATTGAGTTCTAGTTGTACGGATTGAGTAACGCTACGAATTATTGTAATCTTTTCTGCGTCACCAAATGTTAAAATCTGTGTTGTTGGGTCTTGCCCGAATAATGTACCTTGTACATCAAATTCTGAAAAAGCTTGTGTACCTCTTGATTCTTTTACTGCAAGTGCATCTAGTTCCTCGATAACTTCCAACAAGTCTTCGAGAAAGTTTACATCTAAATAGTCTATGTCAAGTTCATTAAAAGATAAGTCTTCTTCTAAATAATCTATATCTAAACCGTCGTAAGCGAGAAGGTCGACATCAAGAATATTGTCATCAGACTCATCACTTCCAACTTCTCCTGCAGTTTCTTCTTCTTCATTTTTAGGTGGGCTCACTATGAGCATGTTGTCTATGATGTCCAGTGTCAAGTCTAGTATCATCGGTGCAGTAGGTGTACTTTCCCACATACTAGTTACTGTTGATTCATAAGGTTTATTGAGTATGACTTCTCCCATGGCTGTTGCTACTACAATCTCGCCACTTGGAAGTCCCATATCGTCTGGTAGTAATATTACTAAACTTCTTCCTAACTCATCCACTGTCACAGTAAAGTCCGTGCCTCGAATAGCAATCTGAGAAGTCGGTGTTTCAATCTTAATATTTTGTTTATTAATCTTGCCAATACCACCAGTAATAAAACGAGCTGTTCCACTTGCAAACTTCAT
>Ga0181422_1000034_pt1 | contig 37687 bp, 32 predicted proteins | sample 45SPOviralmetaG_FD_130147 | JGI IMG/M metagenome (GOLD analysis project Ga0181422, IMG submission 130147) | Marine viral communities from the oligotrophic San Pedro Time Series (SPOT) site, San Pedro Channel, CA, USA - 45 SPOT_SRF_2013-07-18 | ecosystem: Environmental > Aquatic > Marine > Strait...
ACCTTCTCCTAATAAAAATTGGGTATTACCTAATGCACTTGTAAAAGAAATGTTTGGTGATTTTCAAATAAAAGAACGAGACGGGGTGTGGATTACAACAGAATCTGAATGGAGAGAAGAAAACATTCAGAATAAAAGAATGCCTATATTGGGAATTACAAGATGTCATAGATTAATGTGGGAACCACTTGAGGGTGCATTAAATCAAATTCTTGAAGAAGGCCTTGAAGGATATTTATCAATTGAAGAGTGGAGGTCTTCTGGCGGATGTTATGCTCCTAGGAGAATTAGTAGATTTGATGCAGGTGGAAGTATTTCCAGACATGCGTGGGGAATTGCAATAGATATAAATACAAAATCAGGCTATCCGCCAAGAATAGTTGAAATTTTTAATTCATGGGGATTCGCTTGGGGAGGTACGTGGACTTCTCCAGATGAAATGCACTTTGAACTTAGAGATTTGTCAGCCAGTATTTCTAAGTCCAGCGGCTAGTCCGTTTATTGAAAGAAGGAGTGCTTTTTTCTCCTCATCTGCCAAAGTAGAATTTTTCATTTTTTGCATTAACTTAATCTGTATTAAAGAGAGAGGGTCTAAATAGGCATTCCTTATATTCAGAGTGTTTTTTAATACTTTGTTATCAGAAAGGAGTTCATTTGTATTTTTAATTTTTTTAATTGCTGTTTTTACTATGTTTGACTCATTAACAATATTTTCATAGATTGTAATATTTTCCTTATCCAGTAACGAGTTGACGTACAGTTTAGAAATTGTTAAATCTGATTTAAATATAGTCATCTCTATATTGCTTATTAAGTTTTTCAGAAATTCTGAATTGTTGTAAATGCGTCGTACTTCTTCAATTCCATACTTTTCAATCGCATATTGCAATGCTGTACCTGAACCGTACCAACCAGTCAATGTATTTCTAGTTTGAGCCCATCCAAAAACCCATGGAATTGCTCGATAGTTTTCAATAGAATGTTGGACACCGGACCTTTTATTAGGTCTTGAACCAATATTGAGAGTTGATAATAAATTAACAGGCGTACTCGTTTCAAAGTAATTAATTAAGCCATCTTGTTCAACGAATTCTCTATATTTTTTATAAGACTGTTCAGAAAGTTCATCTGTAAATTTTTCATGCTTTAATTTAGTTTGAATTTCAAAAGATGATTTGTTTATAAAAGCAGCTACACCAAGTTTTATATTTTCATAAGCTAAATAAGGTGTTGAATACTTGTCAGAGATAACCTCCCCTTGTTCTGTATATCTTATTTGAGAAGAAATTGTACCTTGAGGTTGTGACATAATAGAATCATAAGTAGGACCTCCTCCACGACTTATTGTTCCTCCCCTGCCATGAAAGAAATTGATATTTACATTGTTATTAACACCTACTTCAAACATAGAAATTTGAGCTTTATATACGTTCCATTGTGAAGCAATAATTCCGCCATCTTTGTTGGAGTCAGAATATCCAAGCATTATTTCTTGTGAATTATTCATGTAGTTATTTAAAAAATTTTTGTACCTTGTAGTTTTAAGTAATCTTTCAATAATTTCAGCAGATTTATTTAAATCATTAATTTCCTCAATGAGTGGGGTTATAGATGGAATATTTTTATGTGGCATAACCTCTTTACTTAAATCATAAAGTGCAAGGACATCAGAATGAGATTTAGTCATTGATAGAATTAAAGAATTAAATACTTTTTTTCCATAGATTTTCTGTAAAGTAGGAATTTCCTTTAAAAGCTTTTTAAAATCACTAAAAATTTTACCTTTTTTTGAATTTATCACTGAAGAGTTCTGTCGAATATCTAAAGAGACACCATGAAATTCAAATTGCTCAATATATTGAATAAAGGTATCTAGTTTATCTATTTGTGTTTTGTTACCAAATATTTGATTAACAGCTTTATGAAATGTCAACATGTCATTTTTAAATTCATCAAAATACATGTATCCCTTATTGCTTCTTTGAAATAGTTCAAGTCTATGAAATACTAGGGAGAGGTAAATTCTAAAAGGCTCATCAAAATTTACTTTAGAATAATGAAGATACTCATTTGGCAATAATTTTTCATATTTTCTAATAGACCTATATAAAAAATCTGGACATTTAACAAAATCTGTAGAAATACTAAAGTCTTCTGAAAGTTCTTTTATTTTACCTTTGTAAATATTAATAATTTGTGACGAGTATATCTTTAGAGATTCCTTAGTGACGTTAGTAGTCACATACGGATTACCATCCTTATCAGCCCCAACCCACGAACCAAACTTTATATTGAAATTATCTGTATTTTTTAAAATTTCATCATCATTGACGATGTTTTCATAAACATCAGAATATAAAATATCTAAATAATAAATTAATGACTTAACTTCATCCAAAGGATTAGGTTTAGCAGATCTAACATCCCTTGTGTACCAAAGTTGAGTTATTAAAGTATTAATTTCATTCATATCTTTAGATGAATTTTTTTCAATTAACTCACCAATTTTATATATTTTCTTTAAGGTAGATTGTCTCGAGCTTTCAGTGGGATGGGCAGTGAATACGGGAAGGAAAGATAGGTTCTTTTTTAATGACTTTTTTATCTTAACATTTTTATTTTCAAGAAAATGCTCTCTAAATACTTGTTCAGCAATATTTGATAAATAGAAAAATATCGTAAAAGATTTTGTAATTATGTAAATTTCTTCTGGTTTTAAATTATTTAAAGAGTCAAAGATACTATTTAAATATTTTTCTTCTTTTGTTGATCTATACTTTTTTGAATCAAATCTGATATTTTCTACAATTTTGAAATATTTTATACCAGCTTGTTCTTTTATAACATTTCCTAATTCGTTTCCAAGAAGTTTTATTGTCACTGGCAATGTATGAAAATTAACAGATATATTAAATCCTTTCAGTACTTTTAATAAAATTACTTCCAGTGGTATCAAATACTATATTTTTTAATTTCTCAAAGTCAATTTCTGAAAACTCTGTATGCGGTGTGAGAATTAATAACATGTCATAATCATTAAAATTCTTAGATGAAGATTCTTTATTAATGCTTTGACCTGCAATATCTAACTCTTTTACAAACGGATCATAGAAAGACACTTCAGCATTCTTTTCAATAAGAAGTTCTAATATGTCTAAAGATGGAGACTCTCTTGTGTCACTGATATCTCTTTTGTAAGCTACACCCAGAACTAAAATTTTAGAATTTCTTAATATTTTATCTTGACTATTTAATAATTCATTAACTCTACTTACAACATAAGCTGGCATAGAATTGTTAATCTCCTGAGCTAATTCTACAAATCTAACTGGCTTACCTATTTGGCGAGTTTTAAATGATAAATACTCCGGGTCTACTGGTATACAGTGACCACCAACTCCAGGACCTGGTTTAAAAGATTGAAATCCAAAAGGTTTTGTTTTTGCTGCGTTTACTACTTCCCATATGTCAATGTCCAACATCTTACAGAGCATGGCGAGTTCATTAATTAAAGCTATATTTACATGACGATATGTATTTTCAAGAAGCTTTACCATCTCTGCTTCTTTAGTGCCCTTAACAACTACAACTTCGTCAACAATTTGTTCATAAAATGAGTTTACTTTATTGAGAGATACTTCATTTATTCCACTTATAACTTTTGGAGTATTTTTAAACTTCCACTCCTCATTACCAGGGTCAATTCTCTCAGGTGAATAACCAACATAAAAATCAGAACCTGCTTTTAAAGACGAGTATTTTTCAAGATTTGGTACAAGAATCTCCAAAGTCGTGCCTGGGTATGTAGTAGACTCAAGAATAATTACTTGATTAGGAACTAAGTTTTCTCCAACAGCTTTTGCTGCTTCCTCGACATAGGACAAATCAGGCTGGTAATCAGTAAGGGGTGTGGGAACACTTATAACAATATGCTGACATTTAGATAGTAAATTCGAGTCATCTGTAGCTAAGAAGTTGTTTAAAGCATTTTCTAATTCATCATCTGAAATATCTTCAATTGGAGAGTGGCCATTATTAATTTCTTTCACTCTCTTACTATTAATGTCGTAGCCTAAAACACTTAATTTTGAATTTGCAGATTCAACAGCTAATGGTAAACCTACATATCCTAAGCCAACAACTCCAAGATCATGATCAAATTTATTCAATATTTAACTCCTGATATATTCTTTCGGATGTTTTGCCATCCCAAAGTTCAATCGTGCTATAAGATTGAAGTTTAGTGTTTAATGAATTATTTATTTCATCAATAATATTTTTGTTCACTCCAATAACTTTATTAGTTCCAGATTCAACAGTTATAGGCCGTTCAGTTTCCTCTCTTAAGGTCAAACATTTTTTATTTAAATATGTAGTTTCTTCCTGAAGTCCGCCAGAATCAGTAAGGCATAGAGTTGAATTATATACTAAGCTTAAAAATTTTATGTAAGGTAGTGGGTTTATAATTTTTAAACCAGACGTGCTGATTTTATTTATTTCAATAAATTTTTTGAGTCTAGGATGAGCCGGTATAACAATGTCATAATCTTTAACAAAATTTTTTAACCCTTCAAAAATTATTTTTAAATTCTTATCAGATAGATTTGCCTGTCGGTGAATTGTTAAAACAAAAAATTCTTTCTCAATATTAAAATCTAATGGGTTGAAGCTTTCATTGGATATTATTTTTTCATAGTTTTTAACTAATGTATCAATCATTATATTTCCAACATTTGAAATTTTATTAGGACTTATATTCTCAGCTATGAGATTTTTTACTGCGTCTTCAGATGGGGTAAATAATCTATCACATATAGAATCTACCATAATTCTATTACGTTCTTCTGGCATAAAAAAATTACCAGATCGCAATCCAGCTTCTACGTGATATGCGTCAATATTATTATTCTTTGCAACTATTGCTCCAGCTAATGTTGACGTAACATCTCCAAAAATAAATAGATTTTTTGTATTTTTAATGTTGATGTATTTATTTAATTCAATAATCACCTCCCCTAGCTGTCTATTCATTGAGTCTGATTTAATATTTAGGTTAACATTAGGTTGCCTCAGTCCTATATCTCTAAAAATATCATCAGACATATTTTTATCCCAATGTTGCCCAGTATGAATAAACAGTACATTATGATTGTTTGACTCATAATGACTTAATAGTGGAGCTACCTTAACAAAGTTAGGCCTAGCTCCTACAATCATTGCTGTATCATATAATGTTTTAGTCACGTTTACTATATTAGTAGGTATTAATAAGCAAATTATTAACTATTATTGAATCAATGAAAAGAATTGTTATAAATGCATGTGGACTTAAATCAAAAGGAGGTATTACAGTATTTAAAAAATTAATAAAGAATAATACAGATGTTAAATTTTATATAGTTTATGACAATTTTGAATTAAAACAATTAGTTGGTAATAATGAAAGCATCTTTATCAAAACACCTCGCTATCTTCAGCCATTTTTAAATTATTTTATTAAAAGAGATGATTTAAAATTTATAAATAATTTTGATGAAATAATACATCTAGGAAATTTTGGTTTTAAAACAAAAATCAAAACTTCTACTTTTGTTCAAAATGTGCTGCCTATAGTTAAACCATTCGCATCTTTTAGAAATTTTATCTTAAAAATTTTGTATATTTATAGTTTTAAAATATCTGATGAAATTATTGTTCAGCAGTCACATGTAGCAAATTTGTTGCCAGAATCAACAAAAATAAAAACTATTGGAAAAGTTATATATAAAAATGTACCTCAATCCAAAAATCAAGGGTTTGTTTTAATTTATGAAAATATTAGAAATAAAAATCCTAAATTTATAATTAAATTTCTTTCAGAGCTAGTAAAATTAGGTCAAAATATAAATATAGTAAACGTATCAAGAACTAAAGAATTATCTTTCTTAAATCATTCTAATTTTAAAAACATCGTTGTTCATAACAAAGTAGATAATAATAAATTAATTGATATTTTTAAAAATAATTCTCACTATATCCATACAAGTAAATATGAGACTGTGGGACTCCCCATTTATGAAGCATTGGAGTCTGGCATGAAGGTAATTGTTCCAAATGAAGAATATATAAATATTGATAATGATAATATTTTTAAATATGTTTTAGGAGACGTCGATTCCTTAATAAAAACATGTAACTTAGCTCTTGTTTCAAAATCTTTATTTGAAGCAAATGTCCCAATTTATTATGAAGATTGGAACTTAATCTAAATTATCAATAATATGTTTTGGACTAAAATAATTTTCAAACTCTTTGTAATTAAATTCAAATTGGTTAGATTGAAAAATTTTTAAGAATTCTAATAAATCTTTTTCTTTAGTATTTTTATCTATTATTTTCAAATTATCAAACAATGTTTCAAACTTGTACATCGGATCTGATAGTATTTCAGCATAATGCAGTACAGGTTTACCTAGGGATATATACTCAATCACCTTACTAGGTAATTGGTATTTATTTTTATTCCCGATTGAAAGTAAAATATGAAAATTATTTACCATCTCCCTTAAAGCATCCTCTCGTGGAATCATTGTTTTAAAGACGTGGGTATTTAGATTCTTAAATGAAGAAAAACATTTTATGGATTCATCTTTTATATACCAATAATGATGGATATTATCTTTTAATGAACTTGCTACTGTATTTAGATAGTTATATGGATCTCTAACACCATCAGTAAATATTCCAAAATAACCAATTTTTATAGGTAAATTAATATATCGAAATTTGTAAGAAGAATCGATAAAGTGGGGATTAATAATCGAAATGGGGTGACCAATAACAAGCTTTGATTTAGATATTTTAAATTTTTTCATATGTAGTTCAGAAGCTTCTTCATGAGTAAAAATAACTTTATCTGCAGTTCGAAAATATTTTTTTTCACAATAAAAATTAAAGAAAGAATAAAGATATCTGTTGTTTTCAAATGACTTATCCTTAAGACTAAAGGGATCGCCTATATCCATAAACCATTTCGAACTCATTGATTTTTTTAATATTGATGCGCATACATGTGAAGTAAAAGGCAAACTCACAGAAATGATTATGTCAAAATCTTTTGGTATTTTTGACTTGTTTTTGATTACAGTGAATATCCAAAACATAGCGTAATCAGGCCATGCTATGGATTTAAAAATTATCCTATATATTTTCTTTAATATTTTGTATAAATTCTTTTTTAAAAAAGAATTATTAACATTTTTCGAATCTATTCTTAAAGTATTTACAGCAGAAGATACATCTTTATTACCAAAATATAAAATATTATATTTTTTAGATATATCTTTAGGATTTGTACCAGTCAATACAGTTACTTGATTTCCTTGGTTAATTAATTCTTCTATTAATAGGTTCCAGCGAGTTGTCCTAGGGCTTATATGTGGAAGAAATTGATGTGAAACTACAAGTATGTTTTTATTTTTCATTATTTATTAAATTTAAACCAAAAGCAATAGCTATTGCAAGGTGAGTTGAGAGTTCTTCAGCTTGGTAAGAATATACAAATAATGTTGAAATAAAACTAATCAATAAGTAAGACTGGAGTTGGTTATTTTTTATGATAATTTTTCTTAAAACTTCAATTAAAATATATAAAAACCAAAACAGGCCGAATAAACCTGTAGACATTAAAATATTTGCGTATAAATTATTAAAAGATACTACCTGTCCAGGGTTTCTATATATTATTTGATTATCAACAATACGTTTAGTAGCTTCATCCGCTGCATAAGAAAATGAAATATTGGAATAACCATAACCATCACCAAAAATTGAAATACCCGTATTACTAACATAATCAAACAGAAATGCCGTGTTTTCAAAAGCATCTAATCCTCTTGAGGTAATTTCAGAAAATCTACCAAATGTAGCCTCACTAACATTTGTAGAACTCTTTAATTCATCAAGTCGATCTTCAGGTATACAAATACATTCACCTTCTTGGGATAAACAAGTAGCTTCATCAGGTGGAAATTGATAAGAAAATAAACTAGATATAAAAATAACAGATAAAAATAAAATAAGCATAAATATTAAATTTATATCTATTCTTTTATGAATAAACCCCATCAATAATATAACTAAAAGTGTTGCTGAGACAAAAGCAATTATACCTGTCAAGCTTCTACTCAAAACAACACTGAGAATTGGAAATACTGATAAGAAGAACCATAACTTATTTTTTTTACCTAAGTAAAAAAAATAAGGAATAAATGGAACTGTCCAAATAGCCAAAAAGCTTGGTTCTCTAAAAGTTCCATAATTTCTTAATATATTACATGCCCTTTGGATTGGTTGTGTCCAACCACCAGAACCCTGCCTAGTTCTTGGAAAATCACTGTACCCATATATATAAGAAAAATAACTTATTAGTGAAAGAATTGAAATCAAAATACTTGAAATTAGAAAAAATTTAAGTATTTCATCATAATCATACTTTTTTAAAATGTAGTTCAAAGAATAGACAATTACCAAGAAAAGCAATATCCGAAGTATTCTTAAACTTATATATTGAATATAAGAAGTGCTCGCGTATTTTGGAAGCACTAGATCGTTAAACAAGGATTGAAATAAAGTAATAAAAATACCATAAATTACCCAATTTCTTAGAGAAAATAAATTTATATTAAATGTTCTAAATCCAAACAGATAACAAAATAAATATACAAAAACTAACGATGCAGCGCCAATCCAGTAAACAGGTATATTATTTATTGAAAATGCATCAAGGCCCTCAAAGACCAAAAATAAAGAAACCGAGTACAATAATATTTTTGAATATTTTAAGTTCAACTTATTCTCTTGTATCCATTGGAAAACTTTTCTTTAACTCCGTCATTTTCTTCACCCCATGAAGTATATTCCTCTAATTCAACATCATTAGAAAAATCTTCAATTCTTACTTCACCGTCAATAATAACAATTTTTCGATAGATTTTTTTGCCGTTGAATTCTGCAAAACCTAAAAAGTTATTCTTATTAATCTCTAGTGTTTCCCCATTACTCATATAATTTAATTTAAAACAGTCAAACTCATCTTCTTTTGGGAATTTCATTTTTACTTTTGGTCCCCAATGATATTCGAGTGACCTAAATCTATTTCTAGTTTCTATATCATCTGTATATGTACCTGTTCCAGGATCTCTAGCAACCCATTTATTGTTTTGAAAGATCTCTATAGAAAGTTGATCATAATGAGAATGTCCTCCGATCCCATTTTGTCCGATTGGACCACACCTAATACTTAAATATTCTTTGTCATTCCTCCATATATAAATTCCGAATTCTTCAAAACTATAACTTTCATAATCTTTACTAAATAATTTTATTGGTTTATGTGTAACTTTCTTAAAATTATCTAAATTGGGTAATTTGGAATTAATCTGAAATTGAAATTTTTGCTCATCTATGTCAATTGATGAATTTTGATACAGGACATCTATTAAATCCATTAACCACATCATCTTCAAAGGAGCTGCTTCATCAAAATTAAAATAGAATAATCTTCCAGAATCATTATCTCCTATTTGTGAGAGTTCACCATTATTAATCAATTTTGATAATAAATATCTATTGGATTTAATAATTTGATCAATCCTTGAAACTATTTCTGAATTAGGCTCTATTTCTTCGATAGCAAGCTTACAAATAATTAATGCCTCTGTTACAAAAGCTGAATAATGAGTTGACCCCTCAAAATTAGTACCATCATTATAAAATTGCCTATCTAACTCTTGTATCAATTCATTTTTATAGTATAAAAACTCCTCTTTATGACCATCGAATTCAAAAGTTGCAATTGTTAACAATATGGATGTAAGTTCTATTAGGTAATGGTTTCCAACTACATTTCCGTTATTTTCTAAATTATTTCTTATATATTCAAAATGCTGACTTATATAAGTAATCAATAAATCAATATTATTTCCTAAAATTTCGGCAGTTTTCTGTCCAGCTTCAATATTGAATAAATGAAATATTAGATTGATATTTCGAATAGCTACATCCATAGGACTATTCCAATAAATTAATGGAAACTTATTAACATCAATAGTCCCTGAGTCTGCCTTTTGTAAATATTGCAACCTAGAGGCCTCATAAGGAACCTTGACATCGGCTTTATTAAAAAAAGCTGGTTTTAATTTTTTATTAGAAAAATCAAAATTTGAAAATATATCCTTTGAAATCTCATAATTATCTGAATACTTGCCAAATATTTTTAAATTATCATCCAAATTAAATTCATTATCTTGTCCAGATTTGCAATTTTGAAAAAAATTTTGATGTTGAGTTGTTCTTCTTGAAAGTAATCTAAATTCTGATGGAATTTTAATACTTGGTTTTAGTAAGTGAGTAGCTGTATATTTAATTTTTCTAAGAAGTGTTTTAAAACTATTCATAAGATTTTTTGTAGCTAAAAGTAGTAAGGATAGCAATTACAATTTGTGAAAGAATAATAGATAATACAGCAGGGTTAATACCAATTATATGCATTACTAAATATATAATATAGGATAAGAATGCACCAAAAATAATGGTTTTTGATAAATTTATTTCAAAATTAAGAGCTCTTGAAAAAATTATATTAATTCTAGACCAAACCATCAATGGAATGCAAAATAATATTTGATAAGTATACTCAGAGACCATATCGAATTCATTACCAAGTAAGTTAATAAATATAGAATTTCCAATATCTTTAAAAATAAAGTACGCAATGGGAATGGAAAAAGATACATAAAAAACTCTAGTTAGCTTAGTTCTAATTAAAGTTACTTCACTTTTATCTTTTGCTTTGGATAACTCTGGAAATAAAATATCTAAACTTGCAGCTAATAGTTGAAAGATTATCTCAAGAATTCTTCTAGACCAAGCTAAAACTCCTAATAGAGAACCAGAATAAAAAATTCCTAACATGACGATGTCAAGTTCTGAAATTAGCGCACTTGAAAATGTAGTAAGTACCATTTTTTTTCCAGATTTTTGTAAATCATCTCTCACTGGTTTTGATGATTTAGTTTCAAGAACTATATCATTTTTAGGAATAGATAAATGAGCTACTAAGAAAAAAGTTGCAAGCATAAAAACTTGGAAAACAATTAATGCAAGAATTGAAAAACCCTGAGAGATAACTATCCAAGCTCCTAAACCATAAATAGCTGTCCTAATTAGTATTTGCTTTGAACTAGTTACAAAATCCCCTCTGGATTGAAAATAAGCTAAAGCTATATGAATCATTTCATTAAATACAAATCCAATTAAAAATAAAGCAGTCATAGAAAGATCTCTTTGAAATATGAAAGTAACTGGGAACAAAATTAGTAATGCAATTAAAAAATTTCTAATTATTAAATAGTAAGAATTTGAAAACAATAATTTTGAATTTTCATTTTTTTGAGCAAGAAATTTCGTAGTAACTAAGGCTAAAGACATAACAGTTGCAGTACCAATAAGAACAGATAGGCTTTTGGAGGATGCGTACTCTCCATAAGTCTCAGCCCCGTACTCACGACTTATTATTGTAATTAAAAAGAAATTAACTAGAAGAAGGGTCAACTGCATTATTGAAATATAAACTGTATTTCTCTTCCAGTTTTTTATCACTACTTTCTCCTGCTCGTATGCCAATTTGATAAATTAGATAAGTACCATTTCTTTTGATAATCATTCCCAGAGATAATACTTTCAAGTGACTTATTATCAAACATATGTGTTGAGGAATTGAAATCTTTAATTGATCCGTAAAAATAGTCTTCATCCTTCTTGATCCACTCACCCACTGGGGCTCTGAAACCTTGTTTTTTTCTATTGAAAATTTTTTCTGGTATGTGTTTTTTAGCAACTTTTTTTAGTAATGGTTTAGTACTAGTCTTATTAAGTATTATTTCTTCTGGAATGGATAGGACAAATTCTATTAATTTATGATCTAGAAATGGAACTCTTCCTTCAATTGACGATTGCATTATAAGCTTGTCCATTCGCATGAGAAGCAACTCAGGTAACCTAATATGTAAATCAATAAGCGTCATCCATTTAGAAAGTTTTGCATTTTTATTTAAAAAATAATCATTCCATTTATTATCTACATAATTTACAAGTTGAAATTCTTCTGAGATTCCTCCATTTAATAGGCTGTCTATTTCTGGTAAATTAAATCCCAATGCTCCTCCAGCAAATGATGTCCTGTTGAGTAAAATATTTGAAACTAAATTTCCTCTGTGGCTTTTAAAATTAATTGATTTAATATCTTTTTTAGTTAATGGTTTTAAAAATCGGTTTAACTTCATGAATCTTAACCAGTGTTCATAACCGTAAAAAAGCTCATCAGCACCCTCTCCAACCTGCACAACTTTAATGCTATTCTTTTTTGCTGATTCTCCTAAAAAATACAATGGTATACCTACTTCATCGCCGATAAGGTCGTCTTGATAGAAAGAGTAATTATCAATTATTTTTTTGAAATCTTCATACCGAATTTTGTCTTCAATAAGATTAATTCCTATGTTTGATGCTGCAAATCTTGCTTCATTAACCTCTCCTTTGTATCCATCAAAATGGTCTTCATAGTCAATGTTGAAACTTTTTACTGCCGACTCTTTATCATTTGACATTAACTTTCCAATTAAAGATGAGTCTAAACCTCCAGATAAAAATAACCCAACCTCAACATCGCTGACTTTACGATACTCTACCGATTCTATTAGTAACTCTTCTACTTTACTAACTGCTTCTTTTTCATTGATATCATGATTAACCTCAATTGAAAAAGGGTCCCAATATTTGGTTTTTTCAATAATCCCGTCACTAGTAACTTTTAAAAAATGACCTGGTTCTACTTTTGAAATATTTTTATTGCCAGTCCTGTTACTAGGCACACATAAGTGTCTCAAGTAAGCTACATAAGAATCTAAATCAGGCGAAAAAGATACTAGTCCTGAATTTTCTATTGCCTTGATTTCTGAACTAAAAATTAGGTTATTTCCATTCATTGAAAAATATAGCGGCTTAATTCCCACCCTATCTCGTGCTAAAAAAAATGACTCTTCTAATGAGTCATAAATTGCAAAAGCAAATTGTCCTCTTAAAATATTGAGTACATCACTACCATATTTAGCATAAGCCTCCAAGAGAACTTCTGTATCTCCATCTGTAGAAAATATAACACCTTTTGACTCAAGTTCTTTTCGGATTTCCTTATAGTTATAGATTTCACCATTAAATACAATAGAATGTCTTTTGTCGTTTGAGATCATTGGTTGATTTGATCTATAATCTAAATCAATAATTGCCAAGCGAGTGTGAATTAAAGCAACATATTCATTTAAATAATCTACTCTTGAAAAATCTGGTCCTCTATGTTCTAGAGAGTTCTTTATTATATTTGTTATTTCTGGATTTATCTTTGTCTTGTCAAAGTTAAATACTCCAGCTATTCCACACATTAATTTAACTTTAATGTTGAATTTATTTAAGTTAAGAACATTAATTTATATAGTTTAATATAAAGATGATGATTAAAAGATTATTCGATATAGTAGCAATATTAATTTTATCTCCGATTTTGGTACCACTAATTCTTATTATTTCTTTAATTTTATTATTGAAACAGGGTTCTCCGGTATATTTTACTCAAAATAGAGTAGGGATAAATAATAAAATCTTTACATTGTATAAATTTAGAACAATGGAAGTTAGTGCTGAAGAAGATTTTCATAAAACACACTATTTAGATTTATCTAAAGGAAAAAATATAGAACCTAACAATTCTCCCTTAGAACCAATAAGAATAGAAAATGATGACAGAATAACATCATTGGGTGCATTACTAAGAAAGACTTCTCTTGACGAACTTCCGAATATTTTTAATGTTTTAAAGGGCGACATGTCTCTTGTGGGACCAAGGCCTTTAGTTGGGTATGAATCTGAATTATATGGGAAATATAATTCGAAACGTAATTCCGTATTACCTGGAATTACCGGTTTAGCTCAAGTACAGGGTAGATTAGATCTAAGCCTCCAAGAAAGGCTTTATTGGGATTTAATATATATAGATAACAATTCATTTACAGAGGATATCAAAATATTATTTAAAACATTTTTATCTGTACTAACTAAAAAAGGTGCAAACTAAATTAGTTCCATGTATTGTTTAACAACTAAATCAACATTAGCGAAATGGTTATTCACTTCAGATATATTAGAGTAAATTTTTTCTAAATATTTTTCATCCTCAAGCATCCCTAATTTAATATCAATATTTTTATCATCTGGATCGATATTTATACCTAATTGATATTTTTCTATAAATTTAGCCAAACTCGATTCAGGATTAGAATAACCAATTAATATCTTGTTCATTTTCAAATAATCAAATGTTTTACCAGGAAATCCTTCTACAGTAATTTCTGAAGATAATGAAACCAAAGCAAAAGGAATATCACTAGTTAGAGTTGCTAATTTTTTTCGAGTTACATACGAATTAACTTTTATAAATGGGCTAGAAAGGTCAGAAATTTTTTGATATTGACTTCCTGAACCAAAAATAGTTAAATTATAATTCTTTGCTGAGTTTGAAAATGTATTTATAAAAGATTCAATATTTTGAGGAGTACCTAGGTTTCCCGCATACATAATGTGTTTTGAAATTTTTTTTGATTTTGCAACTTCTGGTTCATTTGCAAAATGATAAATTACTTTAATTTTATTTCTTTGAATTTTCCTATGTTCAATTAAATATTTTTTAAGCTGGTCAGAATTAGCAACTACATAATCTATATTTTTTAAACAATAATTATCAATTGATTTAAAAATTTTATGTAAGAAATTAAAATTCAACTCGTTTAATTTATTGGCTATTTCGGGATACAGTTCCCATACGGAATATATAGTTTTTTTCCTTAATATTTTCTTTGTGAATATAGCAATTAAGTTCATAGTTGGTGGGTAACTAAATATAAAAATAGTATCAAATTTGTTGCGATTCTTAATTAAATAATTTATAGATTTTAAATGATAAATAATCCACTGTGCAAATCTTTTAGTTCTGCTAAATGATCTTTTTGAAGAGGATAGGTGTGTTATCTTTACACCATTGTATGAAGATCTGTAGATATTTCTAGAAATTTTTGTTAATCCTTTATCTGAGAATTTTTCTGAATCAAATCGATACTGGGGAGTTGATGCTAAGATTTCTACACTTATATCATTTTCTTTAAATTTAGAAGCAATATCAGCTACTAACTTACCTGTAGATACTTGATCTGGCGGAATTGTTAATGAGTGAAATAAGACCTTTTTCATTCTTTAAAAGAGTTACTGACATCAAATGAATAATCAGTTGGTTTATGTTTTTTGAAATCATTATTTTTAGAAAGTTCAATTAAATCTTTAACAATAATTTCTGAAGAATTTCCAGGACCAAAGGGATTATTCCAATTTTTGTTCAAAGCTTCGACATCAGTTAAAATTCTAGAGATATGAGAATTATCATTTGTTGGATCAAACTTCACAGATGCTTTGACGTCATATACTTCAGGTCTTTCTGTTGAATATCTCATTTGTATTGAGGGAACCCCTAAGATGCAAGCTTCTTCAACAACTGTACCTGAATCAGTAGCTACATAAGCTGAATTTTTTAGTAAGTACATAAATTCTAAATAGCCAATTGGGTCTATAACTTTGATATTACTGTTTAATTTTAATTTTGAGTTTTTCAAAATCTCTTGAGTTTTATACCCCATTGGGAAAATTATATTTTTATCACTTATCGAGTTCAATAAATTAATTATATTTGTAAAACTATCAATATTAAGTATGTTTTCTCTTCTATGGCTAGTAACAAGAACGTAATCATTTTTTACAATATTTTGTATTTCTTTATCTAAGTAAGCTAATCCAGATTCAAATTTTTCAAAATTTTCATTGATAATATCAACTATTGGGTTACCGGTAACTTTTATAATTTTATCACTAATTCCTTCATTTAAACCTTGTTTTTTATAGCTATCTAAATAGGCATATATCCTATCTGATAAGTGATCAATTACTGTTCTATATTTTTCTTCTGGCATTCTCCAATCATAGGATCTCATGCAGCCTTCAATATGAACTATAGGTATATTGTGTTGTGCTGCTGCAATTGAGCCCATAACTGTATTTGTATCTCCGAGGAATACAGCTGCATTATATTTGTGATTTTCAAAGTGATTATATAAATTTGTAATTGTTGATGAAACAATAGTTGCATCGTTTTGAGTATCAACAGTAAATTCATAATCAGGAATTGGGACATTTAATTGTTTAAAAAAAGTATCTTTCATATTTTCTGAATAATGTTGGCCAGACCATAAAAAATCAAAACTAACATTATTTTGATTTTTCAATAATTTTAGAATTTTGCTTGCTCGTATTACATCTGGCCTTATTCCTAAAATTATTGCTAAATCTTTCATGCTACATCATTATCTTATGAGTAAGTTCAGAATTTGCCAGCTCTTCAATATTTTCTTCAATTGTGGGGACATTATCGTAACCGGCAGATTTCCACATTTCTTCATTTAAATTAATGTTATTTGATTTTAGTGTTCTATTAATTACGCTATCCGCATCTATGTGTTTAATATCAATTTTTTTATTGAAATTCAGTTTAAACTGTTCGAGTAAATTAGCTTTCGTTATAACATTTTTGGGGATAAGGTGGTGTGTTTTAAAATCATTAGTCTTACTATTTAAAATAGCTCCACCTATTATTTTCGCAAAATTTAATGTAGTAACTCCATTCCACATATGATTCTTGTATCCAGACACAACTGATTGTTGATTGTTTAAGAACCAATTCATTAACGAAAAACCTATTCCTTGCTCAGGGCCAATTATGCTGGACCTTATTACAATTTTATTAATTCCTTCAATTTCTCCTACAATTTTTGATTTTCCGTATAAATCTTCAGCATCCTGAAAGGAATCTTCCGAATAATGTCCATCCAAACCTGAAAAAACACAATCAGTACCAATTTGAAAATACTTTATACCATTCTTAAGAGCTAATTTGTGAATATCTAGTGGAAAATAAGAATTAATTAAGACAGTGTTAGAAATTGAATTATTATTTTTTTCGTCAATTTTTGGCTTTATAACCCCGATACAATTAACAATGTAGTCATAGTTACGACCTTTAATAATCTCTTCTAGTGGCTTTCTATTTTGTTTATTAAAGTCAAAAATATGATAATTTGAATCAAAATTTTTTACAACAAATTCATTTTTACGTCTTGAAGTAATATCAACATCAAGTTCTTCGACTGAATCTAAATACAGACCTACCATCTTGCCTAGCATGCCATTAGCACCTAAAACTAAAACTTTATAGCTACTCATAAATTTCCGGAGAGTAATCAGTCCAAGGATCCCAAAATTTTGAACCAAATCTATAGTCATCATTTGCAGAATCTTCTAAATTTAAGGATGAAAAATAAATAACCTTACTATCAGCAACTAAATTTATCGCACCATTTGCATACCCTGGTGGTATATATAAAATACCTGAATCTTCGTTCATTAAAAATTTCTCAACTTTATTTTCTTTAGAGGGGTTATCCCAATTATCAACTTTTACGACAGCAAGAAGAAACTCTCCATTTAATACTTTGATTAATTTTGCTTCAATTTTATGACCATGCCATGCACGAACTGTTCCTCGTAATGGGTTTGTTACTATATAAAACCTTTTATAATCTGATAAATCTAATGAATTGTAATACTCAACAAAGCCTCTATGGTCTTTAGACTGTCCTTTTTCAAATAAAGTTGGGTTAACAATTTTATTTATCAAGTTACGCCATATTTCTCGAGAAAATTTTGATTTGAATAACGAATATGGTTTACATTCTTAATTCTATTGCTTGAAATAAGATTGTAAACTTCGTCAATTCCCTTAGTTAACTCTACAGCTGATTTAAAACCTGTTTCTTTAAACAACTTATCACTACTAACTTGATAATTTCTTGCATCTTGAAATTTCATAGGAGTTGTTTCTATACTCGCATTTGGAACTTTTTTTATAATTGCATTTGCAATGTCAATAATCTTATAGTTTTGATAATGAAGATTAAAAATACCTGTTGTTTCCAATTCTATAGTGTGATTAATTGCATTTGCAACATCCGTAACATGTAAAAGTGGTCTCCACTGATCTCCTCCAAATACTGTTAATTTACCTTCTGTTAATGCTTTTGTTACTAATATATTTACAACTAGGTCAAGTCTTATTCTTGAAAATTCGTCACTTATTCCAAATAGAGTTCCTAATCTGAAAATTATAGAATTTGTACCTTTCAAGTATTCTTCAGCTTGTACTTTTGAAGAAGCATATTCAGAAAGTGGATTTACAGAAGAGTTTTCATCTAAAATTCCATCTTGTGCACCATAAACAGAACATGTTGATAAAAAAACTATTCTTTTTTTAAAATTTTCAACCAAGAATTTCACAGATTCTGAATTAATTTCAAAAGTTAATTTTGGATTTATAGCACAGGCACCATCGCCAACTAATGCTGCCAGCCATATGACTGCATCAGATTGATCTAAAAGAGGAAGAAGTTTGTTTGTATCCCTGATATCTCCATTAACAAAATTTACATCTTTTCTATATGATTCTTCGTAAATCAATGAATCGTAAACTGTTACACTGTGTTTAGACTTAAGCTGGTCAACTATGCCTCCACCTACATATCCAGCACCACCAACAACTAAAACATTCATCTTACAATAATATATCGTAACTAGTTATTATTTGCGTTTATATAAAATTTTTCAATAGATTCTGCAGATTTTACTAAAGAAAAATTTTCAACTATGTGCTGTTTTTGATTGCTTTGAACACTTTTAAGAACATTTTTCCCATTATTAAAATATTTATTAATTAATACTGCAATACTTTCTGTTGCGTTTCTATCAACTAATGACCCTTTTGTATTCAAAACAAACTCATTAAGAGGACTAATATTTGAACAAATTACAGCAACATTATTTTCAATTGCCTCAAGAACTACTAATCCAAAACCTTCTGATTCGGAAAGAAATAAGAATAAATCTATTTCATGAAAAAAATTATCGATATCTGAGAAATGAGGTAATATTTCAACATTATTTTCTAAATCATATTTCTTTATTAATGTTTTAACGTCTTTTAAATATCCTATATCATCAGAACCGGCTAATTTAATTTTAAAATTAATTCCATTTTTTTTTAAAAATAATCCTACTTCAAGCACTTTATCCCATCCTTTCCAGGGAAGTATTCTTGATGCCATGCCAATAACATTTTGATTATGAATTTTTGTATTTCTTTCTTTAATTTTTATTCCGTAATGAATTGTAGAAATATTATCTTTGTATACATTAATATCATTAGCTAGCCACTCATTAATACTTTCAGATATTGCAATTACGCCACTAGATCTATTTAATATTTTTCTCCACAAAATATTTGTGAAAAAATATTTAATTTTATTTTCTCCAGTTCTTGTACCATATTTTGCATGAACAGAAACTATGTGTTTAAAATTATTATTAAAAATTTTTATAACTCCAATAAAAAAATCAGACTTTGGCAAGTGGGAATGGACTAAATCATATTTTTCTCTTTTTATTAAGTTGTATAAAGACATAAATCCTAAAAATTTATTAGTATATATCGTATAGTTTTTAAGGCTATTCTCTATCGAGTTACCTTTTTTGTGCATATCAAATGTAAAGATATCAAAGTGTATATTGTTAATTTCATTAATAACAGATGCAAGTTGTACTTCAGCACCATCTTTTTTCAAAGTTGGCAGAACATGTAATACTCTCAGTTTATTATTCATCATTAACACTTATATTCAATTTAAAAAATACAAGAAAAAATAAAATCGAAATTGAATGATTCTGAATAAAATCACCAGTAAGGGACATTGCGACAAAAGAACCTAAAAATATAAAATTTTTATTTAAAATATTTTTTTTAATATTTTTAAAAAATACTTTGACTGGGCCGATAAAGATAATAAGGAATAAAAACAGGCCAACGAAGCCGTAATCCAATATTAGAAATAAAAATGAATTGTGGGGTCCTGTAGGCCTTAACTCAGATGAGAACTTTGAAGTTTGTTTTATATCACTTCTAACAATTCCATAATTGCCATGACCGTAACCAAATAAATTGTTTGTTAAACTTCTAGAAGATATATCAGAAACAGTAGCTTGCTGCATCTCTATTCTATCTTGAATTCCCTCAGTTTCTGCTTCCGATGTAATTCGTTCAAGTAGTCCAAAATTCGTGGCAAAAATAACCGTTAACACAATTAGGAAAATCTCCATTATATTCTTTGACAAAACTAAATATACTAATAACAAGAAAATCAAGACTATCAGGGCTGCGCGACTGTAAGTAAAAAAACATCCCAGTATCCCTGTAACAATAAAAATTCTTTTATAAAAAAGATTGCTATTAGAAATGCAATATAAATTTAGTGCTGATATTAGACCCCCAAAAGCATTAGGGCCACCTGCTTGAAAACCGTTCATCCTTCCATCAGTAAATATCCATTGATTTTCATTAAAGCCTATTTTCCAATAGTTGTATGAGTCAGTACCTAAATCTATTTGAAGGAAAAAAAATAAAATAGAAAAGAAATTTAAAAACAAAGTAAGATTTCTAAAAAAAATATCATATTGACTTAAATTATTATTACCTAATAGTGAAATATATAAGGCAGTATAAAATACATACCTCATTCCGTCACTGAAGATAAACTCATTATTAATAACAATATTTTGAAGAAAAATATAGAAAGTAAAAATAACTATAGGAATTATCTGCCTATAGTTCATTTGTTTTAAATTTTTTAAATTAAAATTCATAATAAAAATAACTAAAAACAGAATTATTGGGATATCATCAAGTTGTATATTTTTTGAAAGAGTTATGTGTGGTGTAATTGGAATTAAAAAAACAAGAAAGATTTGAATTTTTATTAACTTATCTTTATTTTTAACCATCTTTTAAATCCATTCTTTAACAGGAATAGTAACGCTTCCAAAACAATTGATTTAGACATTTTAGAACTTCCAAGTCTTCTTTCGTGAAAAATAATTGGTACCTCTTTTATGTTTAGACCTTTTTCAATAGTTCTAATTGTCATTTCAATTTGAAAAGAATAGCCATCTGAATTTGTATTATAATAATCTATTTTTTCTAAAGCTTTTTTGGAATAGCACCTAAATCCACTAGTCATATCATTAATTTGTGAACGAAGTAGTAATTTCGAGATATTATTTGCTGAAATTGATAAAATTTTTCGTTTTTTATCCCAACCAGTACTTCCCCCGCCTAAAATATACCTACTACCAATTACCACATCTGAATTATGAGAGTTATCCAGTATTTTCACTAAATCTTGAAAACTATGAGAAAAATCTGCATCCATTTCAATAAAATGAGTAAATCCATTGTTTAAACCCCATTTAAATCCGTCTCTGTATGCGGAACCTAGTCCTAATTTAGAACTTCTTTTTATCAAATGTATTTTTTTATGAAACTTCATAGCATCTTCCACATAAGCACTAGTTCCATCTGGAGAATTGTCATCAACAACTAAAACAGAAATGTCAATCTTTAATGCTTCGTCAATAAATTTATCTATATTATCAATTTCATTGTAAGTTGGAACAATTATCAAATGAGATTTAGAATTAAATGTCAATATATTTAAGATCCATCACCATCGAGATCTACTGCATTTATTGAAGCATCATGACCAACTGCTTTACCCTCATCTTCTAAATCAAATGACCACCTATGTTTTGGGCATATCAGAAACCTCTCATCTTCAATTTCATGAGTAGTTAAATCACTACCTTGGTGGGGACAAAATTTATCAATAGAATACAATACTCCTCCAACTTCAACAGTAATTCTTTCTCTTTGATTTTGTAATCGCATTAGATTATCAACAAATTCAGGAACATCTTCTGTTTCCATTGTTAAGAACCCATTAACAGCTACCTGATAAATATCAGGTGTTCGCTTTAATTTATGTCTAAATGAAAGCATAAAATCTTCCCAATTAAGATACCCGTCTAATAATCTACCAACATCACCTGCAGATGCACTAATCTCATAAGTTAAATCGGAACTTTTTTTACTTTTACTCAAAATATCTATTACATTTTGTTCAAAATCTATATAAATAGAAGTATCTTTAATCTCCTCTAAAGAAAACTCCATCAAAATATTCATTTTTTGTTTAATATTAAAACTATTTAATTTTGAATTTAATTCAACTAACAATCTTCTTTGAACATCAAGTGGATCGTAAGTAGATTTTTGATTTTCTCTATCAGAAAAAATATAATTGTAATTTTTTGCATAATTTTCTATATTTTTCTTATCATACATTTCTAAAATATTGTCTACTGGGTGTTCAATATCTATTTGTAATTCTTTAAAATAAAATTTACTCCCTGGAACTGGGACTTCTACATTTAAATCAGGTAAGGCATCATGTAAATATTTTTTAAATTTAAATGGTGAGGAGAATATATTTATATCTTGATAATTTATATGTATTAAATTTGGATCTAAAAATACTGGTGGTCCGGCTGCTGGTATATAAAGTGTTGGTTTAAATTTGTTTATAAGGTTTTTAACAGAACCAAATTTGCCATTAACTTTAGACTCAGAAATTTCATAGTATTTTTTTTCAGGATAATCGTAACAAACAGGATGGAAAACTGCTCCGGAAAATTGACATGTAAAAATATCAAATTTTTTGTATATTTCAAATAGTTCATCTACACGATCATAAACTTTACAATCATTCAAGTTTAAAAATGTAAAATTAGAGGCTTTGTCGTAAAGGCCTAAAGCTGAATCTCTAACAATTTCTTGATCATCAAGAAAGAGTCTTATTTCCAAATTTCCAATATTAATTAATTCTGAATCCAGAGGCGTAGTAACAGATTTGGGATTTAATTTATTAAGAACAGAAGCTACATGGTCTCTTCTAAATTTTGGAGTAATAAAATTTATTTTACTTAATTCTAGGGATTTAAGGAAAGGAATATCAAAGTGGTCTTTGTGTTCATGACTTATATATATGTAAACATCTTTATATGTTTCGTCAATAATTTGTCGTACATCATCTCCAAGTAAATGATTTGAAGGAAATTGATACCAAGATGAGTCAAAAGCACCTGATTTTGACATCCATGGATCCATAATCAAGATTTCATTCTCAGTTTCGTACATAAAAGCCGCATGACCAAGGAATGTAAGCATACAATTTATAGTAATAGAACCAAGAAATATCCAAAAGATATATATTAAAAGAGTTAGAATTTGATAGTGGAAAAAATTATAGTTACAGGCTCATGTGGTTTTATAGGCTTTAATTATATTAAATCACTTGATGAAAATCACGAAATTATTGGAATTGATTCTTTAAATAATGCGTACGATCCAAAATTAAAAGAACTGCGATTAGAACAGCTAAGAAAAATTTCTAATTTCAAATTTTTAAAAATAGACCTATCACAACAAAGTGAAATTGAAAAAAATAAAAAATACCTAGAAGGAGCAAAAACAATAGTCCACTTAGGTGCTCGTGCTGGTGTAAGACAAAGTTACTTAGAACCTGAAAAGTACATACGAGACAACACATCAGCAACAGTAAATCTTGCATTAACTGCAAAAAATTTAGGTATAAAAAATATTATTTTAGCTTCAACATCTTCTATTTATGGTGACACAGGCAACAATCAGGCAACAGAAAACAAAGATGAACTAAGCGAGCCTCCTTCAATTTATGCTGCTACAAAAGGATTTGGTGAAACTTTAATAAAAAGTGTGTTTTCTGAAGAAAGTGAACTTTTAAAGATTGGAAGATTCTTTACTGTCTATGGCCCATATGGAAGGCCTGATATGTCTATCCTAAGATTTGTTCATTGGATTGCAACAAATGAAGAAGTAATAATCTATGGTGATGGCCAACAAAGAAGATCTTTTACTTATGTAATGGATATTGTGGATGGTTTAAATAGATTAAAACAATATAACAAAAGTGATACTTTTAATTTTGGTTCAAATACCACATGGTCACTAATAGAAATAGTCAATAAGATTGAAAACTACCTAGGGAAAAAAGCAAATTTAGTTTTTAAAGAAAGGGCATTTAGAGATGTGGATGTTGTATTGCCAAACTTAAACAATTCGAAGGACAAACTTGACTGGGAACCTTTGACAAATATAGATGAAGGATTAAAAAAAACAATTGACTGGTATAAAAATAATGAATCTTACCTTGAGAAAATTAAATTTAAGTATGACTATGAAAAATAAATTAAAAAATATTATTATTACAGGCGGTGCTGGTTTTATAGGTTCTAACCTAGCAAAAAAATTTCTGTCTGAAGGAACTGAAAAAATATTAATAATTGATGACTTATCAACCGGGAATAAAAACAACTTAATTGGATTAGATAACATTGAAATTATTGAATCGAGAATAGAAGATATAAAAAATCTTGATGATTTATTTGCAGATTATGATTTCTGTTTCCATTTAGCAGCAGGAGTAGGTGTTCAGTATATTATGGAAAATGTAAGTAAGGCATTACTTACAAATATTGAAGCAACGCATATAATTATTGAGGCATGTAAAGCTAACAATATACCCATGTTGATTACATCAACTTCAGAAGTTTATGGGACATCAGGTGAAGAAATTTGGACAGAGGAAACTAAAAGCTTAATTGGACCTCCAACAAAGTTAAGATGGTCATACGCGGCATCAAAACTAATTGATGAATTTTTAGTGTTATCTGAATTCAATGATAATAACTTGAATCCAATAATAGTTAGGTTGTTTAATATAATTGGTCCAAACCAACTCTCTGATTTTGGTATGGTTGTTCCAAAATTTATTGAAGCTGCACTTGATGGTAGGGATCTTATTATTCATGGAAATGGTAATCAGACTCGTTCATTTACTTGGGTAGATGATGTAATTGAATATTTCTATCTTCTATCAAACAAGAAACTCTACGGAGAGATTTTTAATATTGGACAAACTGAAGAAATCTCAATCAAAAATCTTGCAGAACTAGTAATAAAATTAACTAATTCAAATTCAAAAATAGAATATAAGTCACATGAAGAAGTTTATGGTAGTAAATTTGAAGATCCGATGAGAAGAACTCCTTCAATAGATAAAATTATTTCAGCTACAGGTTACGAACCTTCAATGTTAATACCAGACATGATCAAAGAAATAATTGAATTTAAACAAATAAATAATTGAAAATATTAATTACTGTTGGAATTTTTCCTCCTGATATTGGAGGACCTGCTAGTTTTGTTCCTAAAATAGCAAACCTACTGGTAGACTCTGGACATGAAATTGTAGTTATTTGCCTAACTGAAAAGTATAAAATCGACGATGAAAAATTTAAAATTGTAAGAATTCTAAGAAAGCAAAATTTAATAATTCGATGGCTAAAGACAATATTTCAAATATTAAAACATGGTTTAAAATCAAATCTAATTTTTGTAAATGGTCTTCCAATGGAGTCATACATAGCTAATTTAATCCTTAGAAAAAAACTTTATAGAAAGATTGTTGGTGACTGGGCATGGGAACGTGGAATGAATCGCAAATTAATAAATGAATCTTTTGATGAATTTCAAAATAAGAAACATAGTTTACATTTAGAAATAGCAAAATTCTCAAGGGGTTGGACTGCCACAAAAGCACATTTAGTTATCACACCTTCAATTCATCTTAAGAATATAGTTAGAAATTGGGGAGTTTCTGATGAAAAAATTAAAGTTATTTACAATGGAACAATTGTTAAAAGTACAAAAGAGTTAAATAACAAAGCAAGGGCTGATAACTTAAAATTTATTACTGTAGGTAGACTGGCTCCCTGGAAGAATATAAATATAATGCTTGAAGCATTCTCAAAATATAAGAACTTAAATAAAAGTTTTATTTTTTATATCGTTGGTAGCGGGCCTGAAGAAATAGCATTAAAAAATTTAACAAAAAAATTACAACTTGAGAAGGAAGTAGTATTTACTGGACAGCTTGATAAACAAGATTTAAGTGAATTCTACAAAAAATCAGATATTTATATACAGGGTTCTAGTTATGAAGGATTACCACATGTAATATTAGAAGCAATTAGTCATAATTTATCAATTATTAGTACTCCAATTGGTGGAACAAATGAGGTATTGCTTGATGGTATAAATGGGTGGATTTGGCAATTACACAACTCATTTAAACCAACTGAAGAAGATTTATTAAATATTATTAAAGAATTGACTAGCAATATGGAAAAAGATTTATTTATGAAAAAAAGTGCGATAAAACATTTACATGATTTATTTGATGAAGAAAAAAACTTAAATTTATACTTAAAGACACTAAAAAAATGAAAAATTTACTTTTTTATGGCACAACACCTTATGCGATAAATCTAACCAAATCAGATTTTAATAAGTTCAGTGAAATGTCAAATAAATTTAATACTTTTGTATATTCAAGTAATAAAAAAGCTCAATACATAGACCATAAAGTAGTAAAAATTTACTATGTTAAGAAATTTAAAAACTTTTTAATCAACTATTTATATTTTTACTTTCTTAATATTTTCTCATTTTATAAATTTGTTAAAAAAGAAAGGATTGATATCGTTTCAGCTAAAGATCCGATAACAGCTTTAATCCCAACTTTGCTTTTAAAATTAAAGATTGTAAATTTTAAATTAGTAATAGAACACCATGGAGATTATTTAAATTTACTATTAAATCAAAGAAAATTATTTTTTAAAAAACTTTCTACTTCACTTTCTCATAAAATTGCAGATTTTACGTATAGAAATTGTAATTTAATAAGAGGGGTTCATAAAGAGCAAACTGAATTACTTGAAAGAAAATATAAAAAAATGACTGCAGTATTTCCTGCTTGGGTTGATAATAAAACTTTTTATCCCCAAAATAACAATGGAATATCCAATAATATACTTTTTGTTGGAAACATAATCCCTAGAAAGGGTGTCATTTTCCTATTAGAAGCATTTGAAAATTTTCAACAAAACCGCAATATTGAATACCAGTTTAAGATTGTAGGAGATACCCCTAGTATTAAATACTTTGAAGAATGTCAGAATTATATAGAAGAAAATAATATAAAGAATGTAACATTTTACGGTGCCTTAAAGCCAGATGAAATTGCAAAAATAATGAATGAATCTGCAATTTTAGTTATGGCAAGCAATTTTGAAGGATTGCCAAGAGTATTAATAGAAAGTGGATTATGCAAATTGCCTAGTTTAGCTACTAATATTAAGGGTATAGCTACACCTTTTAATTCAAAAGGTGGCACCATTATTTATGAAATCAATAACGTTGAAAAATTTACAAAAAATTTAGAACTATTTTTTAATAATGAACAAATACAGATAGAACTGGCCACTAAAGCTTTTGAATTATCTAATTCTTTATCCGGCTCTGGAATGTTTGTAGAAAACTGGAAGAAAATCCAAGGATCTCTCTATGAGTAAATTATTATATCTCAATCTTGCTGTTGATAGTGATGATACATCTCTAGGATTTGCTTTTGGATGGCTTAAAGAAATTTCAAAAAATTATGAGTCTGTAGATGTTATAACACTGAGACTTGGTAAATTACCAGAGTTAGATAATAAAATAAATATATATGGTCCAATTTTTAAAAAAAATAAATTTTATAAATATAAGTTTCTTTATAGTACAGCCAAAAAACTGATAAAGAAGTCAGAATACGATAACTGCTTTTCACATATGTCACCTATTTCAGTTTTTATAATTGCATTATTGCTTAAAAGAAACAATATAAAATCTACACTATGGTTTACACACCCTGGTCCGAAATTTGGACTTAAAAAAATTATTTTGTATATTACCTTTAAGCTTTCAGATAAGATTTTAACTGCATCAACAACTTCATTTCCTTTTAAATCTAAAAAGGTACACGTTATTGGTCATTCAATAAATTTAGAGGAATTTCAAAATCAAAAAAATGTATATAAATTCAATAATTTTTTAATATTATCAAGAATTTCTAAATCAAAAAAACTAGAAATTAGTATTGATGCATTTCTAAATTCTAATGAAAAACATAAAAATCTTGATGTTATTGGAGGTCCACTTAATCAAGATGATGAAAAATATTTAAAAAAATTAGAGATAAAATATTTAAATTTTAAAAATATTAATTTTTTGGGTAAAACTAAACACACTGATCTTCCAAAGGTCCTGAATAAATATGATATTAATTTTAATAGCGCTGGAGAGGGTTTCTTTGATAAATCTGTATTAGAAACTTTATCAATGGGAATAATAAACTTTTATCGTAATCCAGACTTTAATGATTTATATAGCAATCATTCACATAAATATCACTTTGAAAATACAGCAGACTTGACTCAAAAAATTAATTTATTAAACAATGCTAGTGCATCTGATTTTGATAATTTTTTTAAATTAATAAATAATAATCTTAAAGACCATTCATTAAGTACCCTTAATGAAAGATTAAACCATATTATTTAAATTATTTTTTATCCATTCAATAGTTCTTGATAGCCCTATTTCAATATTGACAGTTGGTTGGTAGCCCAGAATATTTTTTGATTTTGTTAAATCTGGCTTTCTTTGCATTGGGTCATCAACTGGTAAGTTTTTATAAATTATCTTAGAATCAGAGTTAGTCAATTTGATAATCAATGCTGCCAAGTCTTTTATAGACATTTCATTATCATTACCTATATTAAAAATTTCAGATTTAGGATAATTTAATGCCAACAAAAGTCCATTAATAGTATCTTCGATATAAGAAAAAGATCTTGTTTGTTGCCCGTTGCCATATACAGTAATGTCATTGTTGTTTAAAGCCTGAACGATAAAATTAGTTACTACCCTACCATCACGTAATTGCATATTTTCTCCATATGTATTAAATATTCTTATAATGCTTGCATTTAAATCATATTCACTTACATAGGCTTGAGTTGCAGCTTCAGCAAATCTTTTGGACTCATCGTACATACTTCTTGGACCGGTTGGATTTACATTTCCCCAATAGTCTTCTCTTTGCGGACTTACTTTTGGATCACCATATATCTCTGATGTTGAAGAAAGAAGGAATTTAGAATCAAATTTTCTAGCAATTCCCAATGCGTTTATAGTTCCTATACTTCCTGATTTAAGTGTATTAATAGGAAACTTAGTATAAGCTAATGGAGAAGCGCAACTTGCTAAATGGATGACATAATCAACTTTTTCTGTAATTTCAAAGTGGTGTTGTATATCATGAGATTTAAATTCAAAATTATCCAACTTAACAAATTTTTCAATATTTTTTTTAGAACCAGTAAGTAAATTATCTAAAACAATAACTTTATCAGCTTTAGTTATAATATTATTAATCAAATGACTGCCTATAAATCCTGCTCCACCAGTTATTAAATACTTCATAATCTAATTCCAAAAACGATAGTAGACAGTGTGTTTGAGTTCTTTGATTTTGTCTTGCAATTCATTATAAGAATCACCTAAAGGAAACATTTCAACAATAAGGGAGTCATCTTTTAATGAATTAATATCATTTGAAACAAAATCTAACGAAACAAATTTATCATATATTTCAACACTAATGCCAAGTTCTTGTAATTTTTTATAAATTACAAATGTTGGAGAATGCCTTACGTCGTCAGTATTTTCTTTAAATGAAGCTCCAATTAAACATACTTTTTGTAAATCATTAGCTTGTAACATATCAACCAATTTATCAGAAAACCAGCTTATATGAACATCATTGGAATTAATAATTGATTGTACTAACGGCAAGTTTAAATTTTGATTTTTTGCTAGTGTCTGCATTTCTTGAACGTCTTTTGGAAAACATGAACCTCCCCAACCTGGAGAAGGCCTGAAGTAATCAAGACCAATTCTAGAATCTAAACCTATTCCTTTCAGCACATCTTCTTGATTTGCTTCTAATACATCAATTATTCTTGATGCTTCATTAACAAAAGACAGCCTTAAAGGCAAGTAGGCATTTGATAAGTACTTAATTAGTTGAGAACTAATGGGATCGGTGTAGATTATTTCTGTATTAATACTGCTATATAATTCACCAATTTTCTTCATATTATCATTATTTAAAGAACCAACTATAACTCTATCCGTATGAAAAAAATCATCAAAAGCAGTACCCTCTCTTAAAAATTCTGGATTGAAAACTAAATCGCCATAATTAATAGAGAAATCTTTAAAAACATTTTCAAGAGCTAGTGGGTGGATGGTTGATTTGATACATATTACCGAATCATTATCAATTAAATTTTCAATATTATTAAATACAGACGAAATATAACTTATGTCTACTTCTCCATCTTCAGTAGTTGGAGTTTGAACACATATTAAAACTGCATCAATGGTGTCCCATTTTACACTGCTATAACTATCAAAAAATTCAACGTTTTGTTTAATTTTTGAATTTAAAAGATAATTTTCAATTTCTGGTTCTACAAATGGTGCAATGCCTTGATTTAGTGTATTGATTTTATCTTTATCAGTATCAATAAAGCTTATTTTGTGTCCTATTTTAGCTAAAGATAGACCTGTTACTAAACCGACATATCCAACACCGACAATAACTAATTGCATAATTTGATGATACATATTTTTAGACTTTATAATGACATTGATGATATATTATCTTGCGCACTCTGACTGGATATTAAAACAATCAAGAGCTGATATTGTTAAATCTCTCGATAGTAAGTTTAAAATAACTTCAATTTGCCCACTTGAGGAAAACTCCGAAGAAATAATTAAAACATACTATGAATCTATATTATGGAAAACTGATAAAAATACTTTTTTTGATATTAAGGGTATTATTGAGTTAAGAAAAATAATTTCAAGAATTCAGAAAGATGACACCCTACATATATTTACAATTAAATCGCTTTATATGTTTATTTTTGCATCAATTTTTTTTAATAAAAAGTTTAAAGTATTAGTTTCCATTACCGGGTTAGGATTTCTTTTTGCCGATACCTCAATAGCAAAAATTCTACGATTATTAACAAGGTTATTAATTGTTTTACAAATAAATAACCTTGTAGATTTAATTATTTTTCAAAATATTGAAAATAAGAATGATTTTATTAAGTATTCAAAATACAGAAATAAAACCAAAATTGTTGAAGGAAGTGGTTTGAATACTGAGAAAATTAAAATTAAAAAAAATAAAAACTCAACAACTAAAGTTATTTTCGCTGGAAGGTTGATGGTAGAAAAAGGGATTTATGAATATATAAAGATTGCAAAAATTATGAGCAACAATCCTAATTTAGAATTTTATATAGCTGGAAAACCTGACTTTGGAAATAAAAGTAGCATTAGTAAAGAAGAGTTACAGAATATAAAAAATAGTCCCTATGTAGTTTACCTTGGTCAAATTAATGTAAATGAAGAGCTTTACAAATATGATATATTAATACAGCCAAGCCACCATGAAGGACTCTCTAGAATACTTTTAGAGAGTATGTATGCTGGTTTATTCTGTATTTGTAATGACATACCTGGAATTAGAGAAATAATAATGAAAACTAACTTTGGTTTATTGATTAAAAATAATGATATTGAAAGTTACATTGATGAAATAAAATTGTTTAATTCAAACTCTGACTTATCTAACTATGACAATGCAAAAAATATTATAAACAATGTATATTCTGTTAAAGCAATTACTAAAGAATTTAACAATCTCTATGATGAATTTGCTTGAAGATTTTCAGCTATCAATATATTTAGCATCAATTCTTGCATTTTTACTATCTATGGTCCTGTGTAATTTAGTAATTAAAGTAAACAAAAATTTTAAAATTAGAGAAAATAAACAACAAAGACTGTCAAATTTAAATATCGTTCCTCTTGGTGGTGTAGCTATGGCAATAAGTTTTTTTCTATCTGTTAGGTTACTTGGTGAAGCTGACCCAAAAATGGTAACTATATCTATATTTGCTCTATCAATCTCTATCTTAGGGGTAATTGATGACTTTCTGAATTTAAGCTGGAAAATTAAATTTCTTTTCCAATTTTTATTTGTTGGCATTCCTATACAGTTTCTTGGAGAATATATAAATATCGAAAATATTATTGGTTTAAGTTTTTATAATTATATAAATTTTTTCTTTACAGTTTTCTGGATTATCATTTTAATGAATTCAATAAATTTTATTGATAACATGGATGGATTTGCTGCAGTAAACAGTTCTTTTATTTGTACTGCAGTCACTATTTTAGCTTTTATATATGGACAGAACTATCTCGCAGATGTAAGTTTCATATTGTTATTTTCTATACTTGGGTTTTTAATTTTCAATTTTCCACCAGCAAAAATTTATATGGGAGATTCTGGAAGCTTATTTATCGGGTTTATATTGGGATTTATAAGTATACTATTTGACTGGAATCCAGGAGGTGAAAATTTTCTTTACAGTTCCATACCACCAGTGTTTCTCTTTTTTACTGTACCTCTACTTGATTTTTTAACTGTATTTATTCATAGGATTAAAAATAATATCTCCCCAACAACAGGTGGCACTGATCACATATCACATAGATTATTGAAACATGGAAATTCAGTTCAAAAAATTTTGATATTATTTTCAGGAATTAATATTTTTATATTTTTACTTCTAGCAGTATCTATAGCATTTGAATCTTTAGCACTCATTGTATTTGCTATTTATGTCTTATTTATATTGTTTCTATATTTAAAATTTCAAAAAATGGAACCTTTAAATTAAATCTTTTAAGTTTTGTATTCGTTCCTCAGTACCAGCATCAATCCACCAAGAGTCCAAGATACTGTAATTAATATCTTTTTTACTTAAAAATACTTTATTCAAGTCAGTAATTTCTAATTCTCCCCTTTCTGAAGGTTTTAAATATTTTATATACTCAAAACATTTGTATTCATACATGTATAAACCTACTACTGCAAGTGATGAAATATAATCTTGGGGTTTTTCATGTATATTAATTACTCTATCAGCTGAAACCTCAATTACACCAAATTCTTGAGGGTTTGGAACTTCCTTAACAAACAAGTGTGCTCCTGAGAAATTATCTAAATCAAAATCAATTAAGGGATTGGAGCCAAAAAAATTGTCTCCCAAAACAAAAGTTATCAGAGAGTTTTCTGGTATTTTTTTACTTGCATAAGATAATGCGTCTGCAATCCCATTGGGTTCTAGTTGAGTAACAAAATGTAAATTTAAATTATTAAAGTTAGACTCTACATCATTTTTAATCATATCGTGATATTCAGGATTAGTAATAATTACAAAATTATTAAGCCCCCAAGACACCAGTTGTTTAATCTGAAGGGAAATCATGCTTATCCCATTTATATCAATTAAAACTTTTGTAAGGTTATTTTGCTTATAATCTTTTAATCTAGTTCCAAGACCACCAGCTGCAATAACTGCATAATTTTTTTCCATTTCCTTATATTAAAAGAACATAATGATTAAAGTTGTAATTTGATTATGAAATTTAATAAACAACTCTTATTGTTTTTGGGAATTATGTTTTTAGGTATCTCAGCATATACATTAATTCCAAACTTTGAAAGAGAAAATTTCAATCCAGATATTATTGAAGATATTTCCTCTGGTACTATTACAACAACTACTCTTGAAGAAATAAATGCAAATTCAATTCCAGAAGTAACCGTACCGATTGAAATAGAAGAAACTTTTGAAACACCAATTTATGACAGTTTATTAATTAATAATAACTCAAAAAGAATCGATGATCTGTTTACTGCATATTTAATTATTGGTAGTGATGAAAGAAGTTATATAACTTCTGCAAGTAGGGGTCAAGTTGAAGGAAGTAGAGCAGATGTAATTATAATAATAATTTTAGATTCTGATAATAATGTATCTCTTATTTCCCTACCTAGAGATCTACTTATTGAAGATCCCTGTAGTCAAAATATACAAAGAATTAATAGTTCGTATAAGAACAATGGATGTGGATCAGATGCAGAAAATTTATCTGCAGTAATTTTAAATATCACAGGTTTAAAAATCGACCACTTTGTAAAATTTAGCTTTGAAGGGTTTGAAAAAATTATTGACTCCATTGGTGGAGTTGAAATATGTGTAAATGAGACTCAAAGAGAAGGCTACTCATTTGAAATTCAAAAAGGCTGTAATAATTTAAATGGTGAAATTGCACTTAACTGGATTGTTTCAAGAAATACAGAAATTCTCGATGGAAAAAAAATTGTTAATGAAAATGGTGAAGATATATCATCATGGAAACCGATGCCTGGGGTAAGTGACTTAACAAGAATTAAAAAGCAACAACAATTAGTTTTAGCCATGATGGGAAAAATAAATAATTTTGAATCATTTAATAATTTTTTAAATTTTGTAAATGCACTTGAGGATACTTTTACAATTGACAATAATATTTCAACTATAGAAGCATCATCCTTACTTTGGGATTTTAGAGATTTTAATTTTGACAATGTAAAGAAACTAACAGTTCCAACATATAACTACAAGACAGAGGGTGGAGCAGAAGTTTTAATTCTTGATGATAATTTTTATAATTTCATTCAATCTAATAACTTACTTGACTGAATACTAAAGCCACAACTTATAATAAATACTAAAACCATATCTGGAGAATAAATCATATCATTTGTCAAATTTAGAAACAAGAACATTAATGCAGCTAGTAAGGCAAACATATTATTTGTTTTGTCAAAAAATAATAATTTATATATAAAATAAAATATTACAGAGTAAAAAAGTAAGGATATAAGAATTCCAAATTCAACACTGAAAGTTAGATATCCATTGTGTGCAGTTGTTAACTGACTTAAAAAAGAAGGATCGACTATAGGAGGTTGGGTATTTGATATTTTTCCTTCTTTTTGTATTAGGACACCACTTCTTAAACTCTTATCTCCAATAGTATTTGACTCAAGAAAAACTCCCTCTTCGTTAGCCCAATAAAGAAACAGACGACCATCATCAATTTCTAATTTCCATGACTGAGTTTGATTATTGATGATTGAAGTATTGGATATTAATGTTTGTCTATCCCAAGGGATTTCAGGAAATGATAGTTTTAGGATAATTTCAAAATCATTTCTAAAGTCATAGTTATTTTCTATTGCTATCCAATATTTATTTGGTCTATATGACTTGAGTCCATTATTTTCAAAAGTTATGTTGGCATTATATGTAGATATTGAATTAGGTTTAAATACGAAATATTCTGTACCTAAATTTTCTTTAGTAAATTTTATAGTCTGCATTGTTTCTAAATCAGATACTGTTATTTCTTGAATTACTGCGTCTAAAAAAGTATTGCCAAATGACTGCCCATCTGAATGTCCGCCTATTTCCAAGTAAGATGAGTTATCATTAAATCTAATAATATCCCCTGTAGTCCTTGGGTAACCAATCATATCCCACTCTAAAGAGTCTGGGGAAGTATAAAAGGTAACAGAACTCCTTGGTAATAATCCTTCATTTCTTTGAAATTTCATTTTAATAAAGCCCTGGGTATTCCTAAAATTACATTCCCTACAGTACTTTTTATAGTTTTCAAGTGAAACAATATCTTCTCTGATGCTTAATTGTTCAACAATTACAGCTAGCTCACCAATAGCCAACTCTCTATATTGACACGATATAAATTCATCATCAGTGCATGGCACATAGAATAAGCTGTATGGGATATTTTTTACCTGGGGTTGATTATTACTTTCATACAACTCTTCCAAAAAACAATAGAACTCTCCTCTTAAAACATTAGAATTTGTCTCACTAAAGCAGTCAGATTTTGAAACTCTATCTCCTAATGTTGTGTTTTCGATTTGAAAAACTGCAGACAAGAAATCAATTAGCAAAACATTCTTAACTCGAACATGTTGGCAAGTTATTCTGTCTTCGGAACATTCTGTAATGATTTTACTTTGTACAAGAATTTCGTAACCACCTCCAGAGGTGCCAATATAAAAATTAAAATCTGAATTTCTATATTCTTCGGGTGTGATGCCCAACTCAACTCTGTTAAGGCTTATGTTTAAATTCTCTTCTAGTATTTCGGGATTAATTGATAAAAAATAATCCTTATATATTTTTTCAACATACATACCAGGACCAAGTCCTTTTTGGAGTGAAAGATTTTCAATTGCTATTTGAGTTAAAAAACCTCTATCACTTTCTTTTAAAAGTATTTTAGAATCACCAATAAATAAAATCCCTAGGACGGAAAATATTATAATTGATGAAATGGAAAATGTAAGTTTTATACTTTTTCTTTGAAAGAGTAAATAAAGAATTAAGCCAAGAAATATTGATAAATATGATCCTCGTGAAAAGGTTAAAAAAACTAAAAATAAATTTGCGATAGAAAAAAAAATAAAATATGGTTTCTTTAATTCTTTAAAAAAGTACAAATTCAAAAAAGTGAGAACAGTAAACATACCTCCTGCAACATTAGGGCCAGATCCTTGAAAGCCTGATAATCTACCTCGTTGAAGAAACGAGGGGTTTTCATAAAAATAAGAAATCCAGCCTATTGTATTTTCAACATAAGAAAGTTGAAAAATTGAAGAAGCCAAATTTAACAATGTAACAATTGAAAAAGGTATTATAAAATACTCAAGGCTTTCAAGCCTTCTTTTAATTACAAAATTTGTAAATAAATAACCTATTAGGCAATAAAACATCAACCTTAAAATGAAAACATTAAGGCCATAAATAATTAATGAAAAACATAAAATTATGAATAAAGAACCCCAAAGTTGAAGATCTTTAAGTTTTATATTTTTATAATCTTGATTTTTTATAAAATCAAAAAATAGTAAAAAAGAAAATAACAATACTAAGAAATCTGAAAATTCAATAAAGCCAAGTCTTAGATAGCCGGGAGGTGAAATTAGAGAAATTGCAACAAGCAAACCTAATGACATTAAGTACAATTTTTCCTTCAAGTGGGCCTGGCAGGACTCGAACCTACGACCGACGGATTATGAGTCCGTTGCTCTAACCAACTGAGCTACAGGCCCTAATATTTATGAAATTACGGATTGAATCTTTAATGCCATACTCATATCACCAGCTACTTTTAACTTACCAGTCATAAAAGCTGCCTGTGGACTCGAAGATCCGTCCATAATAGCCTGCATTGTTTCATCATCAGTTGTGACAGTACATGTGGCTTCGCCATCATTAGTTGAAATTTCACCACTTAAGCCATCAATCATGACAATACTCTCTCCTACAACAAATTTGACTGATCCACCTAATGTAGATAGGTCTTTTCCCTCAGCTCTTTGTTGTACCTCTGCTAAATAATCCATTGTTCCTCCATTCATTTTTATTATAGTGAAAATTTGAAAGTATAGCTCCGAGGGTGGGACTTGAACCCACAACCAACGGATTAACAGTCCGCTGCTCTGCCAATTGAGCTACCTCGGATAGCAAATTAATAATACTATGAATTAAAGGGTACTCT
>Ga0181422_1000035_pt1 | contig 37567 bp, 37 predicted proteins | sample 45SPOviralmetaG_FD_130147 | JGI IMG/M metagenome (GOLD analysis project Ga0181422, IMG submission 130147) | Marine viral communities from the oligotrophic San Pedro Time Series (SPOT) site, San Pedro Channel, CA, USA - 45 SPOT_SRF_2013-07-18 | ecosystem: Environmental > Aquatic > Marine > Strait...
ATTTACTTTTTTCATCAAAATAAAGACCTAAAATATTTCTGTGCCCTAAAGAAAAAATTTTATAAGAAAAATCTTTTAAATCAATTAAAATTGTTTTTCCAAAAATTGACTCAGGATCCTGAGCATAAGATATATATTCCTTTTTTCCAGCTTTTGAGGTTTCATCTGTATTTGTTGCTAAAAGAATAAATTTTTCACTTTTATTTTCAAAAATTACAATTCTTCCTGCTTGAATATCGTAAAGTTTTTCACAATTTTGCGAAGAAAAAATTTCTTTAAACATTAATTTTTTAAAATTTAATTTTGATTTAAACAATTTAATTTTATTACATTTTTTATCATTCTGTACGGTTGATAAATATATAAGACCTTCATCAAATAAAAAATCTTTTACTTTTATATTACTCAAATTATTTTCTATTTTATTAAAATTCTTATTTTTTTGATTTAAATTATTTAAAGGTGAAAAAAATATATTTCCAAATACGTCTGCTATAAAAATATTATTTTTATATTCTTCAATATAAAAACTTTTTTTTGTTTTAGCTTTCCCTCCGTAACCTACTTTATTTTCCTTCAAATTCTCAATTCTTATTTTTCTTACATCTACCTTTAGCTGTTGAGTTTCAGGTAAAAATTTTGATTTAATATCATTTTGAATTTTTTTGGTTGTTTTAGCATTATTAAATATAGATAAGACGATTGTTTGAGACTCATTATTTAATAAAAAAAATATTTTCTTACCAATTTTATTATTTGAAAACGATAATATAGCTAAAATAGCAACAAATAATGATATTATTAAAATTAGTATTTTAATTTTTTTTTGCATCTCATTTTTTATACCACTCTATAGTTTTAATTAACCCTTCATCAAGAGATACTTTAGGGTTAAAACCAATCATTTTCTTTGCTCTTCTAATATTAAAATTTTTTACTTTAATTCCAGTTTCTATATTTTTCTTCCACCTAATTTTTATTTTAGGATCAATGTATTTAATTAATCTTTTTGCAACACTTTTTATTGAATATGTTTTACCAGTCCCAATATTTAAAGGTGTATGAGAATCATATTTCCTCAAGGCTAAAATCAAGGAGTCAGCTGCGTCATCAACAAACAAAAATTCTCTTTTTTGACTACCGTTACCGAATAATTCAATATATTTTTTACGTTTTTTTTTAGCAGAATAAATTTTTTTAATTATAGCCGGGATCACATGAGATCGATCCAAATTAAAATTATCTTTTGGACCGTATAAATTCATGAATAGCAGATTAATAGTTTTAAAATTGAATTGTTTCCTGTAAGCGTAACCTTGAATAACCATCATTTTTTTTGAAAAGGCGTAAGCAGCACTTGATTCTTCTGGAAAACCATTCCAAAAATCACTTTCACTCCAAGGAGGTGAAATATTCTTAGGATAACTATCTACAGTACCCGCACAAACAAATTTTTTTATTTTTGATTTCATTGCGTAATGTATTAAATGCGAGTTTAAGATAGTATTAGTGTAATAAATTGAACCACTATTTTTAATATTGTAATAAAGCCCACCGTGGGAGGAGGCTAAATGAATCACATAGTCAATTTTTTTGAATTTTTTGAATAATTTTTTTACATCATTTTCTTTTGCAAGATTAAATTCTTTACTACGCGGAATAATTAATTTTGTTTTTTTGAATTCCTTTTTAAGATTTTTGATCAAGCTTGATCCTAAAAATCCAGATCCACCTGTTATTAAGATTTTTTTATTAGTTAAACTAAGCATAATATGTAAAAAAAAAGTATCTTTACATAATTTTATAAACTATCCTCATTTATTCATCAATTATTTATAATAAATTTATGAAAAATCTTACTTTAGTTATTCCCGCAAAGCAGGAAAAGGAGTCTCTTCCATTAGTTCTTAAAGAAATTGAGAATTTCTCATGCAAAAAAAAGATAATTGTTTTAAAGGATGATTATGAAACTATAGAGGAAGCAAAAAAATTTGAGACAGTAGAAATTATGTTTCAAAAAAAATCCGGTGTTGGTTCCGCGATCATAGAAGGTATTGAAAGTGTTCAAACAAAATATTTTTGTATATTTATGGCTGACGGTTCAACTGATCCAAAATTTCTTCAAGAATTATATAACAAAAGTGTAAATGACAACCTAGATTTTGTATTTTCAAGTCGTTATCAAAAACCAGGTGGTGGAAGTGATGACGACACATTAATAACATTACTGGGAAATTTTTTTTTTACCACTTTAGGTAACGTTTTATTCTCTTTAGGAATATCTGATATTTTGTATAATTATGTTCTTGGAAAAACAAAGTCTTTTTCAGATCTTCAACTTAAATCAATCGATCATAGAATATGTGTTGAATTACCTATTAAAGCAAAATTTAAAAATTTAAACTTTTGTTCTATCCCAAGTTTCGAAAGAAAAAGATTTGGTGGAAAAAAAAAAGTAAACGCTGCGAGGGACGGATTGCTAATCCTTATAGAAGTTATAACGCTATTTTTTAAAAAATAAATAAAATTTTTGAAAAAATTTGTTAAATAAATTCGTCTCAAGATATTACTTAAGAAACTTTAACTTTTTTTAGTTTCATAGCAATCTTTAAAGATTTTATACCATTTAGTAAATCAAATCTACTTTCAATTTTTTTACTTTTATTAATTTGATCAATAAAATATTTAATTTGTTTTTTAAATATTTCATTTCTTTGAAATTTAAATTTATATATTTTTTTTTTATTTTTATTAAATATTTTCATAATTTTATTATTAAAATCAGCATAAATTTTCCCCTTTTTACCAATAATTAATATTTTTCTATTTTTTGGTCTTTCAAAAAAATTTAGATGTATTGAGCATAAAGCAAGTTGTTTCTTTTTTTTCAGACTTAAATTAGCAACCAATGTGTCCTCAACGTCTATATCAAGATCTGTAATTTTTGTACTTATTGAATTTAAGACTGTAAATTTATAATTATGAAACAAATATAAGATATAATCTAACTCATGTATTTGACTTAAAATAACACCTCCGCCCAAGCTTTTTCTAGCTGCATAAGAAATTCTGTAATCTTCATAAGGATGAAAATCCTTAATGTGTTCACCATTATGAATAAAGATATTATATACTTTACCAATTAACTTTTTATCTAAGCAAGATTTTATTTTACTTATTATTGGATTAAATTTTAACTGATAACCCATCATGTGTAAAATTTTCTTCTTTTTTAAAATTAATTTCTGGAGCTTATTAATATTTTTTAAACTTGAGCCTAAAGGTTTTTCAACAAAAACGTTAATATTATTTTTAATTAACCAGATAGCTTCGTTAATATGGTATTTTGATGGAGTGCAGATAAAAGCGGCATCAATTTTTATTTTGCTTTTTTTAATTTGGTTTAAACTTGTAAAATATTTCAAGTTATATCTTTTTTTAATATCCTGATTTGTAACTAAATTTTGATTATTTAGAGATGGAGTTGTAAATTTTTTTCTAATCGCAAAAAAATTAAACTTTCTATTTAAAGTTGATAAATTTCTTAAGTGTCTTTGACCTATTGAACCAAGTCCTAAAATTAGAATATTCATTTTTAAGTTTGATTTAAGCATAATTTTCTATAATGTTCAATAAATGAACACTAATAATTAAAGTTAATGAAACTAAAAGATATTAATTTTGGCATTATTCAAGGAAGATTAACGAAATCAAAAGCAATTCAAAAGTTTCCAAAAAATCCTTTCAAAGAATTTATAACCGCAAAAAAAATTGGCTATGATTTTATTGAGTTAATAGCAGAAAGTGGGATTAATAAAGATAATCCAATTTGGTCTGAAAAATTAAATCTTTATAAAAAATATACTTCAGATAATAATTTATTAATTTTTTCTGCATGTGATAATTTTCTAATTTCTAATGGATTTAATAGACACTATTTAAAATATATTGACCGTCTATTTGATAGATTGAGTAAAATTAGAATCAATAGAGTTATTATTCCACTGGAAAACAAATCAGAAGTTACAAAAAAAAATTTGAGTACAATAATCATTTATTTAAAAAAGATTACCAAAATTTGCTACAAAAAAAAAATACCTTATTTGCTTATAGAGAGTAATTGTGAATTTTCTGTTTTTAAAAAAATTAAAAAGGGAGTTAACTCAAAAAATCTTTTTTTTCTTTACGATACTGGAAATCGAGCAAAGTATTTCCCTGATGTCTATACAGATATTATAAAATTTGGGCGCAATATTAAACAAATTCATATTAAAGATAAAAATGATAAAGGTAGCAACGTTATATTACGTAAAGGGAATGTAGATTTTCCTGGAGTTATTAAAGCAACAAAAAAAATTAAAAGTAAAGACTTTGCCATTGTTTTTGAAAATAACAAAGGCTCTAATCCTGAAAAAAATGCAAAAAAAAATTTAAAGTTTATAAAAAATTTATTTTAAATTTTTAAAATTAAGTTTTCAATTTTAAATAATTTTCTGCTATTTTGAAATCTTTTTTATCATCAATATCAATTTTGAAATCATTGGTTATAAGGGGAATTACTTTATCTCCAAAAAGATATCCTTTTAAAATATTTTTTGTTTTATAAATATCTATAATACAATTACATTTATAAGTTTTTGGAAAAAAATGCCTGGGTCTAAACCATTTATCTAAGTCAAAATCTTTCTTTGTCAAAGCGCAAAGTTTACCGTTTATGATTCTACTGGTTCTATACGGAGGATCATTAACCACTGACGCGGTTCTTAAACAAGTTATCTTTTTTTTATTTTTTTTGAAATAATTAATTGCTTTATTTATAGTTTTCATATTACGAATTGGAGCAGTTGGTCTAAAGTGGACAAAATATAAAGGAAGAGGTAATTTTTTTTTTAATTTTTGATTAATATATTCTCTAAATACAGAGTATTCGCTTGCATTATCTGTTGAATTTTTTTTAGACCTCAAATGAAATTCATCGCATTTATATTTTTTTGCAATCTGAATATATTTTTTAGAGTCTGAGGAAAAAATTACTTTTTTAATTTTTTTACATTTTCCAGCTGTAATAAGACTATGTCCAATTAAATGTTTTCCAGCAATTTTTTTGATATTTTTGTGTTTCAGTCCTTTAGATTTAGATCTTGCAGGTATCAGCGCCCAAAATTCATTTTTAAAATACATTTTTTTTATAAATAAGTTTAATTTTTACTTTTACGTTCAAATTATGAACATTATAATGTTCAAATTATGAACATTATATGGTATAAATTTTTACAAAATACAAGTTTTTTTAAATTAAGATGAATAGATATAGTCTTCATGATAAGATAGCAGTAGTTACTGGCGGTGCAGGCCTTCTGGGAAGACAGCATACTTTAGCAATACTAGAAAATGGTGGTTCTGCAGTTATAATAGATATCGACAAAAGTAGAATCTCTAAACTTAAAAAAGAATTTCTAAAAAAAGGTTTTAAAATTGATGCTTTTTATGGTGACGTTACTAATGATAAACAAATAAATGAAATTAAGAGAAAAATACTTAAGAAGTATAAAAAAATCGATATTTTAATTAATAATGCTGAAAGAGACCATATTCCTAAAAAAAAATCTGCTAAATTTGAAAATTTATTTGAGAAATATCCAATAAAAAAATGGGATGAAGAACTAGATATCGGTTTAAAGGGAGCATTTATTTGCTCACAAATATTCGGATCAGAAATGGCAAAAAAAAAAAATGGTGTAATTTTGAATATCGCATCTGATCTATCAGTTATAGCACCCGATCAAAGATTATATTCTCATTTGAAAACTTTTAAACCTGTCACCTATTCAGTAATTAAACATAGTTTGATTGGATTAACAAAATATCTTGCAAGTTATTGGTCGTCAAAAAAAATTAGAGTTAATGCTATTTCACCTGGGGGTGTATTTAATAATCAAAATAAGACATTCGTTAAAAAAGTTAAAAAACTTATTCCAATGAATAGAATGGCGAATGTCGAGGAGTATAAAGAAGCTATTCAATTTTTGTGTTCAGATGCATCAAGTTATATGACTGGTCAAAATTTGATAATAGATGGAGGCAGATCCATAATTTGAAATAATTATTGAAATTATGCTAATAAGACAGGATAGATAAAAATGGATGATATAATAATAATTTCGGAAATTGGAATAAATCACAACGGTGATTTAGGATTAGCAAAGAAAATGATTTTAGAGTCTAAAGAATGTGGAGCAGACTTAGTAAAATTTCAAAAAAGAGATATTAATCTAGTTTACGACAAAAAAACACTGGATTCAAAAAGAGATAGCCCTTGGGGGAAAACTACAAGAGAACAAAAATTTGGTCTTGAATTTAAAAAAAAAGAGTATGATGAAATAGATAAATACTGCAAAGAAATAGGTATAGATTGGTTTGCATCAGCGTGGGAATTGAATAGTTTAAACTTTTTAAAATCTTATAACAAAAAATACAATAAAATTGCCTCCGCAATGATAGTTGACTTAGCTTTTTTAGATGCTGTTGCAAAAGAGAAAAAACATACTTTTATAAGTACTGGAATGAGTACATTTACAGATATAGATAATGCTGTAAATGTGTTTCAAAAAAATAATTGTTCATTCGAGTTAATGCATTGTATTTCTGCTTACCCATTTGATGATACTAAGGCTAATTTGAATATGATAAATATTTTAAAGAAAAGATATAATTGCAATGTTGGCTATAGCGGGCATGAAAAAGGTGGCCAAGCTATAAGTTTTGCTGCAACTGCAATGGGTATATCCTCATTGGAAAGACATTTTACTTTAGACCGAACTATGTACGGCAGTGATCAGGCGGCCTCAATTACTCCGCAAGGTTTTAAACATTTAATTTCAGGAGTAAGAAAAATCGAAAAGGCTATTATAGGGCCAAAAGATAAAAAAATTATACCTGAAGAAGTAGCTGTAGCAAAGAAACTTAGGGCTCATATAAATATAAAATAAATGACACTTAGAAAAATTATCAACCAGTCTATCGATGACAAATAAAATCAATTAAAATTGAAAAAAAATTTAAAATTATGAAAAAATATATTGAAAAACACTTTATCGAAAGTTCTCAAGTTATAAATAAACTGGTGGGTCATCAAAAAGAGATTTCGAATATTGTAAAACTAATTCTTAAATGTAAAAAAGAAAAAAATAAAATATTGGTGGCTGGAAATGGAGGATCTAGTGCCGATGCCGAACATTTTACTGGTGAGCTTATTTGTACATTTAATAATAGAAAGAGAAAATCAATCGCAGCAATATGCTTATCAAATCATCCAGCAGCTATAACCGCATGGTCTAACGATTTTGGCTACGACACATATTTTGAGAGACAAGTTGACTCTGTAGGTCTTAAAAATGACATTTTAATTCTTCTATCAACTTCAGGAGGAGATAAAAATTCATCAATGAACCTTGTACATGCTGCCAGATTGGCAAAAAAAAGAGGATTAAAAGTAATTTCTTTAGTTGGAAAATCTGGAGGAATTTTAAAAAATATTTCTGATATAAAAATTGTTGTTAAAAGCAAAATGACTTCTTACATACAAGAAGCTCATATGTCTATTTTGCATTGTATATGTGAATGTTTAGATAAAGAATTAAAATAAAATATAAAATTAGAAGAAAATATATGAATTTAAAAATAAGCGATAATTTATATATAAAAAAAAATTAAAACCAATTAATTATTGCTGAAATTTCCGCCAATCATACTGGCAAAAAAAATTATTTTTAGATCATATGAGATCTGCAGGAAAGGTGAAACTTTATAACTTTTAAAAAAAATTTGTAAAATATTACAAAATTATAGAATTTTTATAAAAATAATTTTAAATTTAAATTTTTGTTAATTCAAAATTTCATAAATAAATTTTGAATTATTCTTATTATATGGCATCAATTTATTTCCATATTTGATAAAAAGAAGATTAAACCTTTTTTTCTTCATAAATATAAGACCATTTAATAATTTTTCTAACTTATTATAAGAATTGGATGTAGACCAAAAGGGTCCATTTTTTTTTAATTTAAGAGGCCAACCGAATTTTGTAGTTTTCATACATTCTTTAGAACCAAACGGATTAATAAAAGCTGTTTTATTTCCTCTTGACAATGACTCATACCCTAAAGTGGAATGAAAATTAATTATCACCTTTGATTGATCAACGATGTGGTAGGGATTTTGTTGATTATTTTTAATAAATTTCCAATTAATATTTTTAAAGAATTCTTTGTAATAATTATATTCATTATTTGATAAAGATTTGCTTAACACATGTATCTTATAATTATTTTTTTTTATAAATTTTGATAAATTTTTTAAAGTTATGTCATGAAACTTTTGATATTCTGCAAAAGTAAAATTTGAAGCAATAATTTTACTTGGATTAGCTTTGTTCCAACTTGAAATAAAAAGAAAATCAATTTTCTTTCTTTTTTTTTTGCGAAAATGATTAGATCTAAAAGAACCTATTGTTACTACTTTTTTTGCATTAAGTTTCTGGAAATATTTACCTATATATTTATTAAAAACAAAAATTTTATCAACATTGTAACTACTCTTTTTAACTACTTTTGTTTTTCTATTATATAATTTAAAAATAGAAGAGTCATACACTGGTGATTTAGAACCAGTTTGTATTAAAAATTTTTTTTGGTTCTTCCTTATTTTAAATGAATAAAAATCTGGATTATTGTCAATAGCTGTTAAAATTATCTTAGGGTTTACTAATTTAATAAAAGTTTCAAGATATTTTTTTTTACCAAACTTTCCTTGTAAGAAATTTATAAAAATAACATATAAGTTAATACTTTCATTTCTAGTGTGTAAAATAATTTTATTTTTTTTTAAATATTTATTTAAAATAAAGGTGCCAGTTTTATCATAAACTAAATAATATTTTTTTTTCGGTTTATGAAATTCAAATTTTGAATTAATTATTATTTGTATTAGTTTTTTCAAAATCTTCATAAAAATTTATTTGGAACTAATTTAGTCTTTTAAACCCAGTTTGACATACACTTGTCTCTAAAAACATGTCAATTTGACCATTTTTTTCACACTTTGAGATTATTTTAAAAACTTGATCTAAACAATTTAAATATTTTTTTAATATTTTATCATTATGATCTATACATGCATAAATAGTATTACCAGCAAGAAAACCTTTCTTTAACATTTCCTGTGAAATAAGCGTTTTATATTTAAGCCAATTTTTTGATTTTATTTCAAAACTTTTAATTGAAGGAATTCCAAAACATCTTATTTTTAATTTGTGTTTAGTTGCTAACTTTTTCCATCCCTTAACTATTTTATTTCCTATTTTTGTTATAATTTCCCACGACTTAATTTTTTCCATTTCATCAAGTGTTTTTAAAGCTGCCACTGGTCCAGATCTCTCTGTCCAAAATGTGCTACTTATAAAAGTGTCTTGAGCATGTTTCATTATTTTTTTTTTACCTATTATTGCAGTGATCGCATGCCCATTACCTAAAGCTTTTCCAAAAATTGCAATATCTGGATTCACTTTAAACTTTTTATGCAAACCACCATTAGTAGATCTAAATCCTGAAGTACATTCATCAAATATCAAAATTATATTTTTTTCTGTAGCTAGTTTTCTTACCTTTTTTAAAAAGTTATTTTTTGGCGGTTCATTTCTCATAACCTCCATTTTAATAATTCCTATTTTTTTTGAATTAACTATTTTTTTTAATCCTTTAAAATCATTATACAAAAAAGGCACAGAAGTATTCATCAAAGATTTTGGCACACCTTTTATTTCAAGATCCGGAAGTAATTGATTATTTAAATTTTTTTTATTCGACAAATTTGCAGAAAGGTACCAATCGTGCCATCCATGATAACCACAAAAAGCTACCTTGTCTTTATTACTTGCTGATCTTGCTATTCGAATAGCTATAGAATTTGCCTCTCCACCAGTTCTAGCAAACTTGGCCATTTCAGCCCAGGGATGCAAGCTAATTAATTTTTCTGCCAAACTAACTTCTTCTGGGCAATTCAATGTTGACAAATTACTTTTAGATATTGCATTAAATACTTCCTTATTTATTCTTGAATTTGAATATCCTAAAATATTCGTACCAACTCCCATAAAGGACATATCAATATACTTTTTTCCTTGTAAATCCCAAATATTGCAACCCTTTGCTTTGGAATAGTAAGTCGGCCATCTATTAGGTAAAAAAAGTTCTGGTCTCTTTGAGAGAAGCATGTTTCCGTCTGGAATAATCTTTCTAGCTTTATTCCACAATTCTTGTCCTTTATTCTTTTTTTTAGTGTTTCTCATTATAGATTTATTTTTATCAAATTTTTCAGGATCTTTGACCATTAACTTTCTTAACTCACCCCAACCAAATTTTTTACTAGGTTTAAAAAAAGAGTAAATATTTTTAATTAAATCAAGGTCCTTTTTTTCATCCAAAGTAAGTCTAAAACTTGAGAAGTCTTGATCACATGTAAAGTTGTGGGTATCAAATTTTCCTGATTTCTTTATAAATGGTGTGACATGTTCAAGGTCATGTTTATTTTTTGTTGAGAAGTAAGCCTTTTGTAATGACTCAAAATTAAAGACTTCTACATCTAAACCATCAGGAAAAGATGGCGGAGTAGCATTGGAAACATAGTCTTTTTTTTTTTCAATAAGCACTTTTATCATCTCATCTATAATTTTATGATCTATAAGCGGACAGTCCGAAGTTATTCTTACAATTATTTTGGATTTATATAATTTTGCTGAGTCATAAAATCTTTTAAGAACATTTCTTTCGCTACCTCTAAAAATTTTAATTTTTTTTTTTTTCAAATAATTGAACAGTTTATCGTTGGCTTTTGTATCAGGTATAGCAACAACTATTTGATTTATTTTTTTAGATAGTTTGACTCTATCTATTACCAATTCAATTATTGACTTATTGAAAACCTTTTTAAGGACTTTATGAGGAAATCTCTTTGACCCCAGTCTTGCTTGAATAATACATGTAACATTCATTAAATTTTCCATTGAGTTGGATTAATGAGTTTATAATCTATCTTACCGAAATTAGGTAAATAAACTTTTTTGTAATTTAAGCAGAAATTAATCACCTGTTTGAATTGATAAAAATCATCAACCCCTACAATTGTCTTATCAATGATTTTACTATTTAAAGCATAACTTAAACATGTCTTAAATTTTGAAATTTTATTTTTTTTTGTAAAATTTTCAAATTTATCAAAAACTTTTTTCCAATCATCAAAGTATTTAGGTAAGTTATTTTTTTTCATTAAAAGTAAACCTTGTAAAAAAATTGACCTAGCAAAAAATTTTACATTTTTTTTCTTCAGTTTTTTAACAATATTAGATTTTTCAAATCTCCTATCTAATAAATTAAATGGTATTGATACAATGTCAAATTCAAACTTTTTTGATAAAGCCTCTAATTCAGATACATCATACACAGCGACTCCAATGTTCATTATTATTCCTTTTCTTTTTAACTCGTTTAGACTGCTAAAGATTTTTTTTCCATTTTTTGAAAGTAAGTCGATTGGATTATGAAACAAAAATGCATAAATTTTTTGTAATCTCAATTTCTTTAATGATTTTTTAACTGAATTATGGATTAAATTATTAAAATTCAAAATATTTTTATTTTTAATTTTTGGAATTTTAGAAATAAAATTAAATTTCGTAAAACTAGCGTCGCCTAAAATTTTTTCAGAATTCTTATAGGCTTGAGCAGTTTCAATAGTGACCATTCCTTTTTTTAAGGCTAAATTTTTAATTTTTTTTATATCTTTGATTGAAATTTTTCCTGTCTTATTTGCTATACCGTAATTTGAACCAAATTGTGCTGTTCCCAATATAAGTTTATTGATAAAATAGTCTCTACGCATTAAATAACTTTTTGGGTTTGTTTTATTTATAATTACAAAACCATTTTTTGAATAAAGATTTAATGCTTTGAGGTTCTTTCTTTGAACTCCTAAAAATATCTTTGATATTTTATAAGTTAAAAAAAGTTGATTACAAATTTTTTCAATTATCTCAGAGCCAACACCTTTACCTTGCCATTCTTTATCTCCAATTAGTATTCCTAAATAAGCTGATGATTTTTTAAAATCAATTTTTTCGAATTTAATGTTTCCAATGTGTTTTTTTTTATAAAATATTCCAAAAAATAAAACATTTTTTTCTTTTAGTGTTTTTTTTACATTCCTCCTAAGATTGCCCAAGTCTTTATTTGGATTATATTCAATAAATTTTTTTATTTCTCTATCATCAAACCAACTTAGGTAGTTATTATTAACATACTTAAGTTTCATTTTTTTTAGCGAAAACCTTCTTGTTTTAAGTGTTTCTAGTTTTTTATAGGGCTTTAATTGCTTTTTCATTAATATTTGAATGTGTAAGATACCGTTCAATATTTGAACAGTAAAGTAAAAAATGCTAGTATTTTGATAAAATCTATAAAGATGATGAACATTTTTAAGTTTAAAAACATTAAAATTGAAAATAAATATTCTAAATTCAATAATGTGTATTTTGACTATTTATCTAGAGAGGATATCGAATTAATTCGTATTTGGAGAAATAATCAAAAAAATGTTCTTCGTCAAAATCAAAGCATTTCAAAAGCGGATCAAATAAAATATTTTAATAAAGTAATCAAAAAAGAGATAAAAAGAAATAAACCTAATTTAATTTTGTTTTCTATTAAAAAGAAAAATAAGACAATTGGTTATTGTGGGCTTGTCAATATTTCTTGGACTAACAAATCTGCAGAAATTTCTTTTTTATTAGACCATAAATTTAGAAATAAAAAGAAAGAATATAAATCTATAATGCTTCGATCGTTTAAAAGGTTATTTCAAATAGGTTTTGATAAATTAAAATTAAAAAAATTATTCACAGAGACTTTTTTATTTCGGAAAGATCATATAAAGATATTAAGTATTACAGGTATGCAGAAAGAAGGTATTTTAAAAAAACAGTACAGAAAATCAAATAAATTTATTGATAGTATTTTACATGCAAAGTTTAGATAAATTTAAAAATAAAAGAATATTTATTTCAGGTGGAGCTGGAATAATTGGTAAAGAGTTAGTTAAATTACTTTCAGAGTTCAACGTAAAAATATTTGTGGGAGATTTAAAAAAACGCCCAAAGGAATTTACAAAAAAAGTAATTTACAGAAAAGGTGATTTAAATAATTTAAAAGAAAGAGACTTAAAAAAATTTAAACCCGACATTATTTTTCATTTAGCTGCGTCGTATGAAAGAACTAAAGAAAGTTTTAGTTTTTATAATACTAATTTTTTAAATAATATTAAATTAAGCAATCATATTCTTAAAATATCAAAGAATATTAGCACAATAAAAAAATTTATATTTGCTTCAAGCTATTTAGTTTATGACGAAAATTTATATTTGGTAAAAAAAAATAAAAATATTACTAAATCAATTGACGAAAATTCAAAAAAGGACTCTAGAAATCTAATTGGTTCATCGAAACTTTTCCATGAAAAGGAAATTGAATTTTTTTCGAATTTTATGCCAAAATGCAACTTTGTAATAACAAGAATTTTCAGGGGTTATGGATTAAATTCTAGAGACGTGATTTCTAGGTGGATAAGAGCAGCTTTAAGAAATAAAACATTAAACGTTTATGGTGAAAATGGATCTTTCGATTATATCCACTCTGAAGATACAGCATCAGCATTAATAAGTTGTATCTCTTGCAAAAAAAAAATTACATATCTTAATGTAGGGTCTGGATCAAGTATAAAAATAAAACAAGCTCTTAAAATTTTAAAATATCATTTTCCAATGTTAAAAATTAAAAAGATAAAATCTTCAAACACTATTGAAAAATCAATGGCAAATATTAAAAAAATTAAGACGACTACAAAATGGACACCTAAAATAGATTTATTTACAGGTATAAAAAAAATTTTAGAATATGAAAGAAAAAAAATTAATTAATATTTTGATTAACTCATTTAGTGAAGTAAAGTTTTCACTATATGATTACATTAATCACACAAAAAATTTATATTCAAAACAAAGCAAGATTTATTTAGGTAATAAAAAAAAAAATCTTTTCCATAATTACTTCAACAACTTTTTATTAATGCCACTAGCGAATGAAAAAAATAAAAAAATAATTTTGAAAAAACTTAAGAGTAAAAATATTGGAATTGTAATTCCAACTTCCGATTTAGAATTAATATTTTGGAGCAAAAATAAATTATTTTTTGAAAAAAACAATATCACTACAATGATAATGGATTTCCAAAATATTAAAAATTTTATTAATAAAGAAAAATTTTATTATTATTGTAAGCAAAATAATATTGATACTCCAAAAATATATAAAGATAAAAATTTTCCTCGAAAAGGTTCATTTGTAATTAAAGAAAAATTTAGCAATGATAAAACAGAAATTTGTTTGAATTTAAAATACAAAGAATTAAATAATTACCTTAAAAATTTTAAAGATCCAATAATACAGGAATGCTTAAAAGGAGATGAGTATTCAATTGATACTTGGAAAAATGAAAAAACGAAAAAAATAGAAATGGTTGTAAGAAAAAGACTTTTTATTAAAAATGGAGAGTCTAAGATAACTGAAATTTCTAAAAATAAGAAATTATTAAATTTGATATCTAAACAGCTTAAAAAATTTGAATACTTTTACCATTGTGTTTTTCAAGGATTGTTAAAAAAAAATAAGTTTTTTTTTCTTGAATGCAATCCAAGAGTTGGAGGTGCTTCATTAGCAGCCTTGAATCATTCGCTCAAAAGCTTCCATTATTTTTTCTCTGAATATTTCAAAAAAAAATTCATTAAAACAACCAATAAAAGATTTAAAAAACAATATAAATTTGAAACGGTATATTATAAATAAGAACGATATTTTAATTTTTGATTTAGACGATACAATTTACAGAGAAATCAATTTTGTAAATGAAGGTTTAAAAGGTGTAGCTTCATATTTAGAAAAAAAAATAAATCTTAGGAAAAAAATAATTTTTAATGAGTTAAAAAAGATACTACATAACAATGGTAGAGGAAAAATTTTTGATATTTTTTGTAAAAGAAAAAAGATTTACTCAAAAAAAATTGTAAAAAAACTTATTAAAATTTATAGATTCTGTAATAAAAAAATAGAAGTTCCAAAGAAAAATTTGAAAATTTTTAAAAAGTTAAAAAAAAATTTTAGGTTATATATTGTAACAGATGGTAAATGGCAAGTTCAATCTCACAAAATAAAACTCTTAAAAATAAAAAAAGATTTTTCAAAAATATACTTTACAGATATTTACGGTAAGGATGCGTGGAAGCCGTCTTTAAAATGTTTTAGGAAAATAAAAAAAATAGAAAACTGCAAATGGGAAAATATTTCTTATTTTGGAGATAATGAGGAAAAAGATTTTGTAAATCTTAATAAAATTGGAGCCAAAACTATATTAGTAAAAAGATGGAGCAAAAGTAGAAAAAAAATTTCAAAAACTCATTCTGCAAAACACGCAATAAAATCAATTAATGATTTAAGGTATTAACTAAGTATTTAAACTGGATTTTACCTTAAATTTTAAGTTAAAAATCAAGGAGTACTAAATATTTGGAATTTTACATCAAAAACAACAATATGTTGTATGATCTTGTGCTTATAACTGATTATTCGGTTTAAAAAAGTAAAAAATTATACTTTAATGTTCAATCAATGAACGCTATAGTGTTCAAAAAATGAACATTATATGAAACCCGAAATTTTTAATTTATTAAGAGTAATACATAAAGACTCAGAAGCTTCTCAAAGAGAACTAGCAAAAAAATTAGGATTAAGTATTGGAAAGCTTAATTATTGTCTTAAAGCTTTAAAAGATAAAGGTTTGGTTAAAATAAAAAGTTTTAGCAAAAGTAAAAAAAAGACAAAATATTTATATTACCTCACACCCAAAGGTCTTATGGAAAAAACAAAAGTAACCTTGAATTTTATGAATATAAAAATGAAAGAATATGAGGAATTGAAAAAAGAACTAGAGGCAAAAACTAAAAAATAAAACTATAAAATTTAATGTGGATAGTAGCAAAATATAATTCGAAGGGATTAGAAGTTTTCAAAAAAGAGTTGTCTGGTAAACTAAATAAAGATATTAAATATTATCACCCAAAAATTAAAGTTAAAGATACGTCCAAAGTAAAAAAATTTAAATATATTTTAGGTCAATATATATTTTGTCAAAGCAGTAAATTTCTTGACCAAAAAATTTTCAATAATATTAAAAATTTAAGGGGATTAGATTATTTTTTAAAAGATTGTTTTAACTGTCAAAATGAAATAATAAAATTCATTGACTTCTGCAAGAGCAATGAAGATCTTGATGGCAGCCTCAAAAGATCTTTTTTTAACATTTCATTAAATAAAAAATACCAATTTATCTCTGGCCCATTTAAAAATATGATTTTTAATATAATTTCAAATAATCAAAAAAGATTTGAAATTATTTTGCATGGAAAGAGAGTGTTTGTTGAGAGAAACTATAATAATTTACTTTCAATAGATTAATAAAATATATGATTTGCCAATTTCAAAAGCTTACTGGAAGCAAGTGCGGAGCATTGGTTAAATGAGAACTTATAATTATTAGATTAATCAAAAATGAATTTTAAATATAACCACAAAACATTTTTTACCAACAAAAACGGACCAGTGATAATTGCTGAGATATCTTGCAATCATAATGGAAAAAAATCTAATTTTTTAAATCACATAAAATTGGCAAAAAAAGCAGGTGCAGATATTATAAAGATACAAACATACAGACCTGAAGATTTAGTATTAAAAAGTAAATTTAAAATAAGTTCAGGAATTTGGAAAGGTATGAATTTATGGAAGCTATATAGTAAAGCGCAAACACCTTTTGAGTGGCATTATGATGCTTTTAAATTAGCAAAAAAACTTAAAATTACACTTTTTAGCAGTCCTTTTAGTGTTGAGGCTGTAAGATTTTTAAAAAAAAATTTTAATCCACCGATGTACAAAATAGCTTCAGCTGAAATTACAGACCTTAAACTTGTAAAAGAAATAGCAAAAACAAAAAAACCTGTCGTAATTTCAACTGGTATGGCTTCATTTTATGAAATAGACAACGCGTTAAAAATAATAAAAAACTATCATAAAAAAATTTTATTATTACATTGTGTATCAGGTTATCCAACTCCTGATCACGAGGCAAATATAAGTTTTATCCATAAGCTTAAAGCAAGATATACAAAGATTCCAATTGGTTTATCCGACCACACGAATAACATTTACTCTTCTTTAGCAGCTGTTCCTCTTGGAATTGTCGCTATTGAGAAGCATTTTATTCAATCCAGTAAAACTAAATCATTAGACTCTAAGTTTTCTATTGACCCAATTAAATTGAGAAAATTAAAGCAAAGTTGTAAAAAGATATTCTACTCTCTTGGAATAGCTACAAAAGATATAAAATCAGAGAAAGCAACAAAAAAATTTAGAAGGTCAATTTTTATAACTAAGTTTATTAAAAAAAATCAAAAAATAAGTTCAAAAAATATTAATACTTTTAGACCAAAAATCGGTATATGTGCTTCTGAGTATTTTAATGTTATCGGTAAATATGCAAAAAAAAATTTATCGCCTAACAAACCACTTTACTGGAGTAATATTAAAAAATAACAAAGGATATTTAAATGAAAAATATTTTGATAACAGGGGGCACAGGGAGTTTTGGACATGCTTTTGTAGATTTTTTACTAAAGAAATATAAAAAATCAATTAAAAGGATAGTAATTTTTAGTAGAGACGAATTTAAACAGTTTCATATGTCTAATAAATTTCCACCCTCAAAATATCCGCAAATGAGATATTTTATTGGAGATGTAAGAGATCAGGAAAGAATAGAAAGAGCTTTAGAAAATATAGATTGTGTAGTTCATGCTGCTGCGTTAAAACAGATTTCAACTGCGGAATATAATCCAATAGAATGCATTAAAACAAATATTATAGGCGCACAAAACATCATAGAAGCTTGTATAAATAAAAAAATTAAAAAAGTAGTTGCTCTTTCAAGTGATAAAGCGGTAGCACCTCATAATCTTTATGGGTCAACAAAATTATGTAGTGATAAAATTTTTATTTCGTCAAATCTCTATTCTGGTGATAAATTAAAAAGTTCAGTGGTTCGATATGGCAATGTGTTAGGATCAAGAGGATCAATAGCTCCATTATTTGTATCACTTAAAGACAGCGGATACTTTCCAATAACACATCCAAAAATGACGAGATTCAATATCACTTTAAAAGAGAGCGTAGAAATGGTTGATTGGACAATTAAAAATGCTCTTGGTGGAGAAATAGTGGTTCCTAAGTTAAAATCATTCAAAGTTATTGATATGGCTAAAGCAGTTAATTCAAAAAATAAATTAAAGATAATAGGGGTCAAAAGAGGTGAAAAATTTCATGAAGAATTAATTACAAATAATGATAGCCCATATACAATTGATATAGGAAAATATTATCTTGTATTGCCAAATAACGACGCTAAGACAATTCAAAAATATAAGAGTAAATTTAACTGTAAAAAAATTAAAGGAAACTTTTCTTACACCTCGGAACAAAAAAGTTATTTAAGTATTCCGGAAATTCAAAAATTAATAAAAAGCATATAATACTAATCTCATTAAATGAAAAAAATTTGGTCAGTTTTCGATAGATCGAAAAAAATTGAATTTTTTATATTCTCTTTTTATATGTCTGTTAATACAGCTATGGAAGTGTTTTCAATCTCATTGCTATTACCAATTATAGTCTCTCTAACAGATAATAATTTTTTTGAATTGTACCCTAAATTTTCTTTATTTCTTCATTTTTTTCAAGAGAAATTCTCTACCAACTTGATAAATACGACTTTAATTCTTTTTGGATCTATTCTTATATTAAAAAACTTATTTCAAATATATGTAGATTATCGTGAAAATTTTTTAATTACTAAACTTCAAGAAGAAATATCACAAAAGTTATTTAATAGATTCATTGGTAGAAATTATAGCTTTCATTTGAACAGCAAATCATCTGATTTAATCACTAAAATAAGAAATGAAAATAGATATTTTGGAGAGGGAATATTCGCATTTTTGAGAATATTAACAGAATTAATTCTAATATCCGGTATCAGCATATTACTTTTTATAATTGCTTTTAAAATTACACTTTTAAGCATTATTTTAGCTATAATTTTCTCTTATATTTTTCTAAAAATATTTAATAAAACAGTTATTAGAACATCCAAAGATAGAATGAATATTGATTATAAAAAAACACAAATAGTTCAAGAAAGCATACAAGGTATTAGAGAAATTATTATTTCAAACATTTTTAAACAAGTAAATGAAAGTTATAAATTTATTTCCAACTCATTTATCAAAAGCTATACTCTTTATATTACTATTCTTAGGATCCCAAAAATATATTTTGAATTAATCGTTTTATTTGCATTAATTATTGTTATTTTTATTTCTGCGAATTATTTTCCAAATTCTTCCACCCAAATAGTTTTACCCACATTAGGAATATATGCAGCTAGCGCGTTCAAAATTCTTCCATCAATAAATAGAATTGTAGGAGCCATTCAAAGGTGGAAGTTTTCCGCGCCTGTTGTAGATCAAGTTTATGAAGATTTAATGGGGATAAAAGACGAGATACCATTACCTAAAAATATCAATATAACAAATATAGAAATAAAGAACTTATGTTTTTCATATAAAAATCCTTCTAAAAAAATTCTAGAAAAAATAGATCTAAAAATTAACTCTGGTGACAAGATTTTAATAATTGGTGACTCTGGAATTGGTAAAAGTACTTTTTTAGATCTTCTTGTGGGATTACAGACCCCAGACTCAGGTAAAATTACGATTAATAATGACTTTGAACTTAGTAAAAAATTTAATTTAACAGGCTCATTAGCATATGTGTCTCAAAAGATTTTTATTTTTAATAAAAGTTTAAAAGATAATGTTTCCCTATCTACAGAAAATTTTGATGAAATTAAATTTAAAAAGGCTATCAAAATTGCTAATTTAGACGAAGTAGTTTCAAAGTTACCAAATGGAGTGCATACTGAACTTGGAGAATTTGGATCAATATTATCAGGGGGACAAAAACAAAGAATAATGATAGCTAGAGCAATATATAAAAATGAGAACTTTATTATTATGGACGAACCAACTTCATCTTTAGATTCAGAAACAGCAAACTCAATAATAAAAAGTTTAATAGAAAAAAAGGACATCACAGTAATCATGGTAAGTCACAATAGAAGTTTCTCAAAATTTTTTAACAGAACTTTAGAAATTAAAGACTCAAAAATTTTAGAATTACGAAATGATTTGTAAGATATTTTTTATTATAGAATAATATGTCAAAATTTTACCCTCCTTATAAAAAAGAAGTTTTTGAACAATCATTGGAGTTAAGAAAAAAACTAACTTTCAGATCAGAAAAAGATATTTTTACTATCAAACCTCCTTTTCCAAGAGAAATTACCCTAGATATTAATAATAGATGCAATCATAAATGTTATTTTTGTGCGAACCCGAAGATTAGAGAATATGATGCTCTTGATCTGAAATTAGCTTTTAAATTAATGAAAGAAGCAAAAGAAAATGGATCAACAGATTTAGCGCTTCAAGCCACTGGCGAACCTTTTATGGATAAAAGATTACCAGAATTTATAAAAGAAGGAAAAAGATTAAAGTATGAATATATTTATATCAATACCAATGGAGCATTAGCTAATGCCAAAAGAGCTCAACCGGTTATAGATGCTGGCTGCGATAGTATAAAGTTTTCAATTAATGCTCATAATAGAGAAAATTTTAAAAAGGTTCACGGATATGACGATTTTGAAAAAGTAATTGAAAATTTAAAATGGATATTTAAGTATCGAAATGAAAATAATATTAAAATGGGAATATATGTCAGTACAGTCAAAAATTCTAAAACAGATTTTGTGGCAGAAGAAATAGAAAAAGTGATTACAGCAAACTGTGATAAATTTGAATTTAGAGAAATTAGTAATCAAGGTGGAAGCATGATGGAGTTAAATGACAAAGAGAGCATTCAAACTGGAAATGTTTTAGGTAGCCTTAAAGAGAACGACGTATTGTCTAAGTGTGTTTATCCATTTAATAGAATAGTAGTAAATCCACATGGTTTCGTTGTTGCCTGCACAGCTGATTTTCATAAACAATTAGAGATTGGAGATACTACAAAAAAAACTTTATTAGAAATTTGGAATGGAGATGAATATAAATATTTAAGAAATAAACATCTCAAGAATGACCTTGAAGGCATATACTGTAATAAATGTATTAATAATGTAGAATGTAAAACAACCAATTTATTTGACGCTTATAATAATAAACTTTAGATCAAACCATGCAATTTAAAACTCATCAAGATAAGCTTATAAGGCTTCAAACATCTCAAAATCGAGATTTGAAAAAGGGTATTATTTTAGATAGAAATGAGAGAGCAGATTCATACAATAACTCTGATTTTAAAAAAGCTTTAAATAGTTTTTCTATTAATTCATTTAATGCGACTCCAGATATATCTCTTCTATATAAAAAAATCGCTAAACTTCATAAAGTCAAAATAGATAATATTTATATAACCCAGGGAATCACTGAGTGTATGTCCCATATAATTTTTTCTACTCTTACAAAAGATGATGAGGCAATAGTCATGCACCCCTCTTATCCCATGTATGATGTTTTGCTTAAACTTCATAATGTAAAATATCGTTTATGGAAATTTTCAAATACGTTTGAGCTTAAGATGAATGATTTAAAAAAACTAATAAATAAAAAAACAAAAGTTTTATTTTTAGTCAATCCTAACATGCCAATAGAGTATGAATTTAGCAAAAAATATAAAAATGAAATTTATAAGATTTGTAAAAAAAATAATATACTATTGGTATATGACGAAGCTTATCATCACTTTGGATCTATTTCAGAAGTTTCTAAAACTAAAAAATATAAAAATTTAATTGTAATGAGAACATTTTCAAAAGCTTGGGGTCTTTCTGGTATACGTTTAGGATATATGGTAGCTGACAAAAAATTAAGTGAATATATTTCTAAATGTAGAACTTTAGTTGAAACAAATTCATTAACATATCAAGCAGCATTATGGGCCTTAAAAAATAAAATTTATAAGGATCATGTAAAATTTGTCAAACAGGGATCTAAATATATTAGAAATAAGTTTAGATCTAATGGAGATATATTTCATGGAGGAAAAAAAACTAATTTTATCTTACTTAAATTATCAAATCAAAAATTAACAAAAAATTTAGTTTTATGGTTAGCAAAAAGAAAGATCTACATTAGGGCTAATTTTCCTAAACCATTAGAAGATTACGTAAGAATCAGTTTAGGATCTTCAAAAAAACTATCTATTTTTTTTAAAGAATATAATAAATGGAAAAAGAAATTTATAAATCGCAAATAGATACAATAAATTTAGCAAAAAAATATTTAAAGCAAAAAAAAAAATCAGGCGTTGAAACATCAATAAGTCCTTTTTGCGATTTTGTTACTTGGGCAGATTGTATCGGAAACGAAAAAATAAAATTAATTACTAAGAAAAGATTATTTAGTTTTGATTTAATAAAAAATTTTACTAAAGAATTTTTAGGTATAATTATAAATTCAAATTATAATTTAATAAGCTCCAAAATAAATAGTAAAAAAAAATATAATATTATTTATTCTTATTGTACAAAAGAAAATTTTGGTAAAGATGGTTTTTTTTATGATCGATATTTTAATTATAAGTCTAATAGGGAAGAAAATACATATTGGTTTTTAATTTCTTTAGACAACTATGTTCCTCAAAAAATGAAAAATATATCAATAGTATATAGAAAAAAAGGAGCTTTAAATTTAATTAATTTTTTCAAATTTGTATTAAAAAATCTTTTTAAAAAAAATTTTCTAGACAATACGAATATTACTACTTTTAATTCTGCTGTTTTTGCAAATTATTTCTATCAAGCCTTTAATAATTGTAAATTTAATCTTTATATGCCCTATGAAAATAGACCTCATCAAAATGCAGTTATAGAAGTTACAAAACGAATATCAAAATCAAATAAAATTTTCGGTTATTATCATAGAATGCCAGAACCTTTTCAGTCTGAAATGATTTATAAAATAAAAGATATAGACAAGTTGTATGTTTGTAGCGCACCACAAAAAAAAGTATTTACTAAATATTTTTCCTGGCCTTCAAAAAAACTCGAAATCATTAATTCCATAAGGTATTCAAAACTAACAAAAAGAAAAAAATTTATTTTTTTGCCTTTTGAAATAAAAGATGTCAAAAATTTATTTGAACATTTAAAGAAATTACTAATCCTTAAACATGTCGATATAAACGGATTTAAAATTAGCATACATCCATTAAAAAAAAAAAACAAAAATCATATTAGCCTTAAGAATTTGATTGAAAATCAAATTTTAGTAAATTCAAAAAATAAAGCCAAAAAATTAGATGCACCCATAATAATGGGAGAGCCAGGTAGTGTTGCATCTGAGATGCTAGATACAACTGGTAAAGTTTATCATATTTCAAACAGTCATTTAGATATTTTTTCACAAGAAATATGGCCCAATATAAAAGTGAAAAAGTTAAGTAATTCTATTTATGAGTATATAAAAATAGGTAATGTAAAATTATTAAATACTAATGGAAAAAAAAATAATTTTGAAAAATTATTAAAAAAACATCAATCTATTAATTAAAAAAACTTGGAAAACATATCTAAACTAGAATAAAACAGTATTAACATGAACTATAAAATTAATAATATTTTAGTAACAGGTGCAGGAAAAGGAATTGGGCAAGCCACTACTAATTTATTAATAAGTAAAGGCAAATATGTCTATGCATTAATTAAAGATAAAAATGATAATAAAAAATTTAAAGGATATAATAATCTAAAAATTATAAATGGAGATGTTAATAATTTAAATTTAATCAAAAAAATTTTTAAAGATGCAAATAAAAATAAGAAAATTATAACTGGTTTAGTTAATAATGCAGGTATAAGACAAAGAAAAGATTTTTTAAAAATAAATAAAATAGACTTAAAAAATATTTTTGACACTAATTTTTTTTCAGTTTTTTATTTAATGCAAATTTTTACAAAAAATTTAATCGAAAAAAAAGTTTCTGGAGCTATAGTTAATATCTCATCTATTGTTGGCCAAACTGGCTTCTCAGAATTAAGTTCTTACGCCTCTACAAAAGGCGCACTTATTTCTCTTACAAAATGTTTCGCAACAGAAATGGCAAAGTATAAAATTAGAGCTAATTCTATTAGTCCAGGTTTTACAGAGACTTCTTATTTTAAAAATTTTAAAAAAAAACAAAAACTATATAATTGGACATTAAGCAGAATACCTCTGAAAAGATGGGGAAGATCAGACGAAATATCTAATTTAATATTTTTTTTACTATCTAAAGATGCAAGTTATATAAACGGCGAAAATATAAATATAGATGGTGGTTGGCTTAGTTCATGAAGAGGATTTTAGGATTAATACCATCTAGAATAGGGTCTAAAAGGTTACATGCAAAAGCATTGTTGCCAATAAATAATTATCCATTGATAGTGCATGTCTATAAACGTGCAAAATTGTCAAAAATGTTGAACGATGTATATGTTTGTTGCGATCATAAGAAAATTTACGAAACAGTTAAACGGTATGGTGGAAAAGCAATATTAACATCAAAAAAACATAAAAATGGTACTGAAAGAATAGCTGAGGGATATAAGCTTTTAAAGAAAAAATATGATTTGATATTAGATATTCAAGGTGATGAACCACTTATTAACCCTAATCATATTAACAATGTAATTAATTTTCACAAAAATAATTTAAATGCAGATATTATAGTCCCATCTTTAAAAATTAAACACACTCAAAATGAAAATATTGTAAAAGTTATAAAAGACAAAAATAAAAATGTTCTATATTTTTCAAGGTCTTCTTTGCCGTATGGTTTTAAAATGAAGACACAATATTTGCAGAAACATTTATCAATTATTTCTTTTAAACCAAATGCTCTTCAAACGTATATGAAATCAAAACAAACTTTTTTAGAAAAGGTAGAAGGAATAGAGCTTTTGAGAGCCTTGGAAATTGGATTAAAGATTAAATCACCCAGTTTAAGTGGTGATAGCTTTTCTATAGACATCAAGGAAGATTATATAAAAGCAAAAATTAGATTTGAAAAAGATAGATTTTATAAATTATACAAGGGGTTTTAAATTTTTATGAAAATAGAATATTACATTAACAAAAAAAAATATGATATTAAATTTTGTCCTGATCGAGAAGGAATTGATACAAGAAAAAAAACCAGTTCATACACAACAATAGCGAAAGATTTAAAAAGAAGTTATTTTGACCAAAAAGTTTTATTAGTGTTTGACAAAAAAATTAATAAAAAGATCACTAAATATGTTATTCATGATTTAAAAATATCGTTTCCTAAATTATCGGTCCTATATATTGACGGAGAAAAAGTAAACAAGGATTTAAAGGTATTATTTAAAATTTTGGATAGTTTTTTTGATAAAAAGTTTACAAAAAAATCAATTCTAGTTTCTTGCGGAGGAGGAGTTATAGGAGATGTATGTGGATTAGCAAGCGCTTTATATTTAAGAGGTTTGATCCACTATAATATACCTTCGACTATGACTGCAATAATTGATAGTTGTGTTGGAGGTAAAACGGCAATAAATTATAGAGGTGTTATTAATTCAATTGGAACTTATTATCATTCAGAAAAAATATACATTTCAAAAAATATTTTAAATTTATTACCTTTAAGAGAGTTTAAAGCAGGTATTCCTGAAATTCTAAAATGTGGTTTAATAGATAAAAACCCTACAATAAAATTATTAAGAAATAAAAATATTGTTATCAGCAAAAATTTTAATTATGTCGCAAAGATAATTAAACATACTTTACAAACAAAAATAAAGTTTTTTCAAAATGATGTTTATGAAGAGGGCAAAAGACTAAACCTAAATTTTGGCCATACATTTGCACATGCAATCGAGATGTCTTTAAAAAATAGAAATAATAAAGACGCTATAAGACATGGAGAAGCCGTTGGTATAGGTATACTTTGTGAAATTTACTATGCCAATGGAAAAGACAAGAACTATTACATAGCTAAAGAAATTTTAAATTTATACAAACTGCCTATTAATTTAAAAAATTTTGTTAAATCATCAAAAATAAACAAAACTAAAAAAGAAATTTTTAATAATATTTTTCTAGATAAAAAAAGAGTCAACAAGTTTCCGAGATATATAAATTTATCTCAGCTAGGCAAATCCAAAGTTTCAGAAATGAGAAACTTTAAAAGAATCAAAGATACTATTGATAAAATAATATTTAATTAAAATGAAAAAACCTTATATAGTAGAAATAATTTATGCTTAATTTAGAAATTATTGATAATTTTTTAAGTAAAGATGATTTTGATAAACTTTCAAAATTAACATTAGATGAAATTCCTCATGACTCTATAAAAGTCTATCATAATGAAATTACAAAAAATAATATTATTAAAAAAAGTTGTATTGATAGTTCATTAATTCAGTCACTTCATAAAAATTATCACAAAAAAGCTTTTGATATTTTGATGAAAACTTGCCCAGAAAAAGCTGAATTATACGAGTATTCTGATTTTTCAGTAATCAAAACTGGAAAGCATTATAAGTTTCCAATACACGATGACACACCTAATAAGCTACTAAGTGGTGTGATCTACTTATATCCAAAAAACAATACCGGAACTATTTTTTATGGGAATAAAAAAGGAGATAAAAAAAAAGTTGTAGACTGGAAACAGAATCGTGGGGTTTTTTTTTCAAGAGTTGAAAAAGAAACTTGGCATTCTTTCGAAGGAGATGGTCAATCTGATAGGATTGCTTTAGTTTATAATCTAGTTACAAATCAAATTAAAAGAGTATTTGAAATTGAAAATAAAAACTTTTTTACAGGACTTCTAAGATATAAAATTAATCCTTACCTAAATAGTTTATTTAAAAAAACAATTTAAATTTAAAATTAATTCTTTAATAAATAAAATTTTTCATGAAATTTAGTTTGTTCACAACACAAATAACTGAGTCTTGCTACAAAGAGAATAGTAAGTTATTTCTGGGGAAATGGTGTTTAGCATCTGAAGTCCAATTAAGTAAATTAGGAGATTATAAAACCGCCTTATATCACTGGGATGACTCTGATAAAATTAACAAAGATTACAAATACCTTTACAATTTTTATTATCAAATTTTAGATATTTTAAGTAAAGAATTAAACAGGATACATAAAAAAAATAAGGATCAAAGATACTGGCATATTATTATAGGCACATGGCTTTATAGATTTCTCATAAGCTCATATGATAAGTGGGAGAGTTTACGACTTGTATTTCATAATTACGATATTTCAAAAATATTTTATTATGAAACAAGCTATTTAAATTTAATCTCTAGTGATTGCACAGAATTTTATAAAGAGGCAAATACAGAGTTATGGAATAATTTTCTTTATACTGAGATAACAAAATTTCAAAAAAAAGAAGACTTAATTTACGAAAAAATTAATTATAAAAGTGTTAAAAATAAAAAGAATTATCAATTAAATAAATATTATAAAAAATCAAATTTTTTTTACAGTCTTATAGATAAGTTTTTATCACAAATTCCACTGAAACCTGAGATAGTTCTTTATAAGACATATTTCGGAAAAATTTCAGATTTTAAAATATTTCTTAAAAGCAGAACTGTTCCTAGAATATATACAGATTTTGAAAAAAAGATTAGTCTTCCTTTACCCCAGAGTAGAGATAAATTGTATTTAAAATTTGATGCAAAAAATAATTTTGAAGAATTTATTAAAAAAAACATTTTTAAATTTATACCCATTTCTTACCTCGAAGGTTTTCAAAAAATAGATAGTTACTGTAAAGAAATAAAGTTAAGTCCAAAATTTATAATTTCTGCTTTAGGGGATAGATGTGACTCCTTTGCAATCTGGACTGCAAATAAAATCGAAAAATCAAAATACTTTTATTCTGAACACGGAGGTGCAACAGAAGATACAGATCAATTTGATGCTCGAAATAAAAAAGGAGATTGTTTTTTATCATGGAATTTTTCAGAAAAGAAAAATGTACATCAAATTGTGCCCCAATTTTATACTAAAAAAATTAAACAAAACTTATTACAAAAAGGAAAAAAACTTTCAATCATTATGTCCGCCCCATCAACAATATATAATCACAATCTTAATTACGATCTTAAAGGAACACAATCACTGGACGTTTATGAACAAATAAAAAGTTTAAATAAACTCTCAAATAAAATAAAAGATAACTTACGTTTTAAACTACATCCAAATTCTAATCTTTGGCTGATGGATAAAAGGGTTTCAATGGATTTTGGTAAGAATTTTATATTTAAAAATAAAAAGTTAGACGATGTTTTTATGGACTCCAAAATATTAATTAACATGGATTTTCAAACTTCGTTTTATCAATCAATGTTTTCAGGAAAACCTGTAATTGTTTTTACTACCAGAAAGTTTACAAATACATTTAACCCTAGAATTAAAGAATTATTTAAAAGTTTTAAAGATTCAAAAATTGTAATTACTAAAACTTCAGATCTAATATCGCACATTGAAAATATTTGGTCAGATCCTTATAAATGGTGGGATAGTAATGAAGTAAAAAGCTTAAGAGAAAACTTTAATTTTCTTTGTTCAAAAAAACCTAATAATAACTTTGTAGACGAAATTATTAATCTTAAAAAGAAATATGAAAAAACTTATTAAAATTCCATATGGAAAACAGTTTCTGGATAGGTCAGATGAAAAAGAAGTTATCAAATCACTAAAACAAAATTTTATTACAACAGGAGAGTATGTTCAAAAGTTTGAAGAGGCTTTAAAAAGCAAGGTAAAATCTAAATTTGCATACGCTTGTTCTAGCGCTACAGCTGGATTGCATTTAGCCTTTTTGTCAATAGATCTTAAGAAAAACGATGTAGTTCTTATGCCTACAATTAACTTTATATCTTCGTATAGGACTGCAAAATTAATGGGTGCCAAGATTTATTTGGTAGATGTAGATGAAAACACAGGACAGATGAGTGTTGAAAGTGTTTTAAAATGTATAAAAATAAATAATCTCAAAAATATTAAAGCTATAGTCACAATGTATCTAGGTGGATACGTAGAAAACAATGTTGACTTCTATTATTTAAAGAAAAAACTTAAGTGCTATTTAATTGAAGACGCCTGTCATTCAATAGGATCTAAATATAAATTTAAAAAAAAATACTTTGATATAGGATCATGCAAACATTCCGATATATGTGTTTTTTCTTTTCATCCGGTGAAAACTATTACTACAGGCGAGGGAGGAGCAGTCTTAACTAATAATGAAAAATTTGCAAAATGTATATCAAGACTCAGAAGCCATGGGATCATAAGAGGAAAGAATTACTGGGATTACGATATAAAGGATTTAGGATTTAATTATAGGCTAAGTGATATAAATTGTGCACTAGGTTACAGCCAGCTTAAAAAAATTGGACTTTTTTTCAAAAAGAGAAAAATTATTTTCGACTTATATAAAAAAAAATTAAAACCATACGATGATTTTTTTTATTTTCCTAAAGTAAAAAATAAATACAATCTTTATCATTTATTTCTTATAGGAATGAATTTTAAAAAAATAAAAAAAAACAAAAATTCGTTTATTAAATTCCTTAACAAAAAAGGAATATTTCCGCAATTCCATTATAAGCCTATTTTTCAGTTTTCATTTTTTAAAAATAAAAATTTAAATAAATTTCCTGGATCTATTAAATATTATAAAAATTATATTTCTTTACCGATATATTATAGCCTCAGCAAAAAACATCAGATGTATATAATTTCAAATATAATTAAATATTTGAAAAATAATAAAAAGTAATGAAAAAAATCTGCATAATAGATTATGGATTAGGAAATGTAGCCTCTATTTTTAATGCAGTAAAATACTTAGATGATAATGTAAAATTATCAAGAGAGCCAAAAGATATAGATAGGGCATCACATATAATTTTACCAGGAGTCGGAAGTTATAAAACAGGAATGGAAAATCTTGCCAAATACAATTTGTTAGAAATTTTAAGCTCTCAAGTCATAGCTAAAAAAAAACTTTTTTTAGGAATTTGTCTAGGAATGCAATTATTGTCTTCATCAAGCACTGAGGGCGGAGAACAGAGAGGTTTAAATTGGATTAGTGGTGATGTGGTTAAAATAACCAGCAATGATGAAACCATTAAAATCCCTCATATGGGATGGAATCCAGTTAAGCATTCAAACGACTCAATTCTTTATAAAAATATTAAAAATTCTTCGTCTTTTTACTTTGTTCACAGCTACCATTTTGTCCCCCAAGACAAATCGATTATTACGGGCACTTGTTTTCACGGTGTTCCAATTAACTCTAGTTTGCAAAAAGATAATATTTTTGCAACTCAATTTCACCCAGAAAAAAGTCACGATGTTGGCACAGAACTACTTAATAATTTTTTAAACCAGTAAATGCTTAAAATAAGAATTATTCCTGTCTTGCTCTTAAAAAATGGTATACTTGTCAGAAGTAGAAGTTTTAGCTTTCATCAACTTATAGGTAATCATATTGAGCAAGCTAAAAGATTTTCTGAATGGAAAGCTGATGAGATTATATATTTAGATATCACTAGAGATAACGTATATGGATTTGATAAAATTGAAAATATTATTGGCTCAACATCTTCTAAATCTGAAGTCGCAAAAAATAGCAGAAAAAACATGATAGAAATAGTTCAAGATGTCTCAAAAATTTGCAGAGTCCCTCTTACAATTGGAGGAAAAATAAGATCACTTAATGATATAAGAGACAGATTAAAAGCTGGTGCAGATAAAGTTGTACTGAATACTGCAGCGATTGAAAACCCCTCATTAATAAGACAAGCTGCCGATGAATTTGGATCACAATGTATTGTTGTGTGTTTAGATCTGAAATCTACACAAAAAAATAAATGGACATTATTTAAAAAATTTGGAAAAGAAAAAACTGACTTAAGTATTATTAATTGGATACAAAAAATTCAAGAATTAGGTGCCGGAGAAATTCTTTTACAATCTATTGATAGAGATGGTACAGGGACTGGTTATGACTTAAATCTATTAAAAAAAGTCTCGAAGTATATTGATGTGCCCTTTATAGTATTGGGAGGAGTTGGAAAATTTGATGATTTTATTAAAGCTCATAACATTAACCGAGAAGTTTCTTTAGCTGCTGCAAATATTTTTCATTTTACAGAACAAAGTATTTTAAATGCAAAAAAATACTTATCCGAGTCTAAAATAAACGTAAGAACTTTCTAATTGATTAAATGATTTATTGTAAAAAATGCACCAACCCAAGAATCGCAGTAAATCTATCTATGAGCGACGATATGATTTGTAGTGCGTGTGTTGTAAATGAAGAAAAAAAAGATCAAATTAATTGGGAGGAAAGAAAAGATATTTTCAAAAAATTATTATCTAAATATAAATCAAATGATAAGTATGATTGTATCGTACCTGTTAGCGGTGGAAAAGATAGTCACTTTCAAGCACATTTAATAAGAGAGATGGGTTTTAATCCTTTGTTAGTCACATATTATACTTACAATTATACAGAAACAGGTGAGGAAAATCTTAAAAATTTAAGAGAGCTAGGATTTGATCATTATATATTTTATCCAAATAAAAAAGTTATTGAAAAAATGAATAAAGTTGGATTTGAAATGCTCGGAGATATGAGCTGGCATTTTCATTGTGGAGTTTACACAGTTCCATTTCAAGTAGGTGTAAAATTTAAGATACCTCTAGTAATTTATGGAGAGCATAGTTTAGATTTACACGGAAAATTTTCATTTTTTGATTTTGCAGAATTTACAAAAAAAGAAAGAGCAGAAGATGTGTGCAGAGGATATACTGAGAAAGATTTTATTGGCAAAGAGGGTTTAACTAAAAAAGATCTTAACTGGACTTTATTTCCAAGCGATAAAGAGATTCAAGAAGTTGGTTTAAGAGGAATATTCATGGGGAACTATATTTATTGGGATGCTAATAAAAATTTAGAGATAGCAAAACAAATTGGTTTTAAAGTTAGCCCAAAGTCGTATGCAAGAACCTATCGAAAATTTTCTAATGTTGATGATATACATGAAAATGGAATTAAAGATTATTTAAAGTTCATTAAATTTGGATATGGTAGGTGCACAGACCACACATCAAAAGATATAAGGTTAGGAATTATGAGCAGAGAAAAAGGCATTGAACTTGTAAGAAAGCATGATCATTTGAAAGATAAAGAATCATTAGATCACTTTTTAAAAATGGCAAAAATGACAGAGGATCAATTTGATCTAATTGCAGATAAGTTTAGAGATAATAGAGTTTGGTGGATTGAAAAAAATAAATGGTATAAAAATACAATTTGGGGAGAGCCCGAGTGTTACGGGGATGTTAAACTGAATAAAGAAGATCAAAAAAAATATAAAACCTCAAGAATAAGTTAAGATAAAAATATTTATATTAATTTATAACTTTTTATCATCTTTAATATAAACTTTAACTTTAAGAAAAATAAATTGAAAAAAATTAAAAAAAAAGAAATATTAATTGCAGGCGGGACTGGTTTTATAGGCTTTCATCTAGCCGAAAAATGCATATCTAAAGGCATGAGTGTAACCAGCATATCAACCAAATATCCACGAAAAGACAGAAAATTAAGAGGCGTTAAGTATCTTGTATGTGATTTATTTAAAAAAAAAGAATTACAAAAACTTATTAAAAAAAATTATGATTTCGTTGTTAATTTAGGGGGCTATGTTGACCACAATAATAAAAAAAAAACTCATAATAGTCATTACATTGGATGTAAAAATCTTTCCAATATACTCTTAAAAAAAAAAATTATTAACTTTATACAAATGGGTTCTTCAAGTGAGTATGGTAAACTTCCATCACCTCATGATGAAAAAAAATCAGCATCTCTTCAATCTATTTATGGAAAATCAAAATACTCAGCTTCAAAATATTTGCTAAATTTATAAAAAAAAAAAAAATTTCCAGTGACAGTTTTAAGATTATATCAAGCGTATGGACCAGGACAAGACGCTAATCGTCTTATACCTTTTATAATTAAATCATGTATTAAAAATGAGAAATTTCCATGTTCAACCGGTAATCAATTTAGAGATTTTATTCATGTGGATGATGTAATTAGAGCTATTTTAAAATGTTTTAACAACAAAAAAGCTGTAGGAAATATTATCAATATAGGAACTGGGAGACCTAAAAAAGTAAGAGAAGTAATAGGATTCATACACAGAAAAATTAAAACTGGTTATCCTCAGTTTGGAAAAATCAAATTAAGAAAAGATGAGATTTTACGTGTGTATCCAAAAATATCAAAGGCAAAAAAAATTCTTCAATGGTGGCCAATCAAAAATTTTGATAAAAGTATTTTTGCTACAATAAAATGGTATAAAAAAAATAATTAAAAATGAATCAATTTGAAAATAAAACAGTAATAATAACGGGCCATACGGGTTTCAAAGGTTCTTGGTTAGCTATTTGGATGCATTTGTTAGGAGCAAAAGTTATAGGGATTTCAAATAAAATTCCCACAAACCCGTCACATTTTAAATATTTACAAATGAAAAATAAGATAAAAAATATTAAGTTAGATATTAGAGATTTAAAAAAACTTAAAAGTACCTTTAAGTCATACAAGCCTGATTATGTTTTTCACCTTGCAGCCCAATCTTTAGTAAAACAATCATATATTGATCCTAAATACACTTTAGAAACTAATTCAATAGGGACTCTCAATATTTTAGAGTCATTAAAAATAATAAAAAGTAAATGTATTGCTATATTAATTACTAGCGATAAAGTTTATAAAAACTTAGAATTGGGACGAGGTTATGCTGAGAGTGATATTTTAGGTGGCGAGGACCCTTACAGTGTTTCAAAAGCTTCAGCAGAACTTATAATTCAATCTTATATTAATAATTATTTTCCAAGCAAAAAAACAAAAGTTTCAATTGCTGTCGCTAGAGCAGGTAACGTAGTAGGCGGTGGGGATTGGTCAGAAAACAGACTTATACCAGACTGTGTAAAATCTTGGTCAAAAAAGAAAAAAGTTTTAATTAGAAACCCTAAATCGACAAGACCATGGCAACATGTTTTAGAAGCAATAAGCGGATATATCTTATTAGCTAGTCATCTGAGTAAAAATAAAAAATTACATGGAGAAGCTTTTAATTTTGGTCCTGATAGTAAAACAAATTATGATGTAACCCATGTTATCAAATTGATGAAAAAATACTGGGGAGACATATCGTGGAAGTTTGAAAATAATAAAAATGATTTTAAAGAAACAAAAATTCTTAATCTTAACTCCGACAAATCAAAAAAAATATTAAATTGGCAATGCATATTATCTATAGATGAAACATTTCAAATGGTGGCAGAATGGTATAAAAACTACTATTCTAAAAAAAATATTTCAAAACATTTTTCTTCGGATCAAATCAAAAAGTATCAAAATTTGATTAAAAAGAGGTTACGTTAAATGAAAGTTGTCATTTTAGCGGGAGGGCTTGGAACAAGACTTTCTGAATACACCCATTCTATTCCAAAGCCTATGATTAATATTAATGGCAAGCCAATGATTTATTATATCATGAAACACTACGCGAAAAATGGATTTAAAGATTTTTATTTAGCTTTAGGATACAAGGGAGATTTAATAAAAAAATTTTTCAAAAAAAATTCTTTCGGCTGGAATATAAAACTGATTGACACTGGTAAAGATACCATGACAGGCGGTAGACTTAAAAGGCTTAAAAAATATTTGGGAAAAGATACTTTCATGTTGACTTATGGAGATGGTCTATCAAATGTAAATATTAAAAAGCTTTTAAGATTTCACAAAAAAAATAAAAGATTAGTTACTGTTACGGCAGTAAGACCTCCTGCAAGATTTGGGGTCTTAAAATTTAATGGAAATTTAGTAAATTACTTTAAGGAGAAGTCTAAATTAGATGAGGGGTGGATTAATGGAGGTTTTTTTGTAATGGAGGCTAATTTTTTAAATTTTATTAAAAACGATAGAACTTATTTAGAAAGACAACCTTTAGAAAAAACTAGTAAAAAAAAACAATTAATTGCTTTTAAACACCATGGATTTTGGCAATGTGTAGATACAAAAAGAGACTTGGACAAAGTTAAAAAGTTAGTAGGGGCGAGCAAACAAAGAAAAAAATTTAAATAATTTAAATGAAATTATTTGTTTTGATTACAGGAGGCAGAACGGGCTCTGGACTCTTTCACTCTATATTAGACGGACATTCAGAAATCTGTTCTTTGCCAGGTGAATTTTTTTTTGATGATTTTATAAATAAGGTAAAGAATGAAAAAAGTTTATTAAAGATAGCTAAAATATTTTACAAAGATAATAAATATCTTTTTAATTCAAAACTAGAAAAATTCGATCGTCTTGGTGAATTGGGTGAAAAGAGAAATGAATGCTTTAAAATTAATTATTTAAAATTTCAAAAATATTTTACAAAAATTTATGAAAAGAAAAAAAAGAATAAGATAAATTTACTTACAAGCATCCATTTAGCTTATTCTGCAGCAAATAATGAAAACTATAGAAAGAAAAAAATTATTTTATTACATCTTCACCACATTGAAAGAGTCGACAGTATAAGCGATTTAAACTTTGAAATTTTTTATACTATTAGAGACCCATTAGCCAATATTTCTGCTTTTTTTTTAAATTGGAGTAATTATAAAAGAAAAATTATTGACCCTGTATCTCATTACTTCAATTTAAATAGAACTGTAAATGGATTAAATAGAATGATTAAATCAAATAAAAAAATTTATGTGATTAAACTAGAAGATTTGCATAAAAAAAATAAAATTATAGTAGACAAGGTCTGCAAAATCTTCAATTTAAAAAAAGAAAAAATTTTATTTAAATCCACGTTTTTAAAAAAAAAATGGTGGGGTGATAGGGCAACTAAAAAATACTTGAATGGGGTAAATAAAAACTTTAAAAATAAAATTAACTTTGATCTTTTTTTTGAAAGAGACATATATTTCATACAAAAAGTTCTCAGTACATATATTGCAAAATTCGGCTACAAAAAAATCTACTGTAAAAAAAAAAGTTTCTTAGCGATTTTTATGCCTATGAAGTTAGAAGTAATTATGTTTAAAGATAATTTAATAAGATTTAATTTATTAGGACTTATAAGGTCTTTTAAATATTATTTAAAAAGAATTTTTTTATTTATTAATTTTGATTTTACAAAAAGTAAATTAGTGAGAAAATTATAACTTCATTTAACTATAAATTAATTTTTAATAAAACATTTAAAGATTACGTAGAGTATTTGATATATTTAAGATATTTTTTATTAAAATTAAGAACAAAATTTTTTTTTTAAAATAATGGGCGTGTAGTTCAGTGGTAGAACGCTACGTTGACATCGTAGAGGTCATAAGTTCAATTCTTATCACGCCCACCAAATAGTCCAAAAAAGGCTCTGATTAAGCTATTTACATAACGTTGTAAAAATAATATAAATCTTTGCCTGGTAATTATTGCGAAGGGGCTACACCCGATCCCATTCCGAACTCGGAAGTTAAGTCCTTCAGCGCCGATGGTACTTTGTCTTAAGATACGGGAGAGTAGGACATTGCCAGGCTTAAAATTATGAAAATAGCTAGTTCTTTAAAATCCCTTAAAAAAAGAGACCTTAATTCAAAACTGGTTAAGCGAAGAGGAAAGCTATACGTAATCAATAAAAAAAATCCTAAATTTAAAGCTCGTCAAGGCTAAAAAAGATGAGCGATAACGATTTCAAAAAAACTTACAATGGTTTTACTAAGTTTGTGTTGTGGGGAACGATTGCAGTTATTACCATTTTAGTGATATTAGCAATTACATTACTTTAAACTTATAATAAATAATAATGATAGTTGGTTCAATTAAAGAAAATACAATATTAGAAAAAAGGGTTTCTTTAACTCCTGAGTCAGCAAAAAATATTATAGGACTTGGATTAAAAGTGTGTGTTGAAAAAGGGTATGCAACTCATCTCGAAATTCAAGATGATGAATATAAAGAAATTGGAGTTGAGATAAAATCTTCATCAAAAGAAGTATTAAACACAAGTGACTTAATTATTAAAGTTAATTGTCCCTTGGAAGAAGAAATTGGAATTTTGAAAGATAATACAATTTTAATTGGCATGCTTAATCCATCAAAAAATAAAAACCAAA
>Ga0181422_1000036_pt1 | contig 37215 bp, 20 predicted proteins | sample 45SPOviralmetaG_FD_130147 | JGI IMG/M metagenome (GOLD analysis project Ga0181422, IMG submission 130147) | Marine viral communities from the oligotrophic San Pedro Time Series (SPOT) site, San Pedro Channel, CA, USA - 45 SPOT_SRF_2013-07-18 | ecosystem: Environmental > Aquatic > Marine > Strait...
CCAGTAGTGGTTTCAGTCAACCGATTTACATCGGACACCGATGCTGAGGTCGCTGCGATTACCCAAGCAGCCCATGCAAGTGGAGCCAGTTCGGTCTGCATAACCGAAGTCCATGCCCATGGAGGCGAGGGAGGAAAGGAATTAGCCGAAGCCGTGGTGAAGGCCGTTCAAAATCACGTGGCTGCGGGACGTCCATTTGTACCGCTCTTTACCCCAGAAACAGATGTGTTGGCGAAAGCCGAAGCCATCGCAACCCGGTTGTACAAGGCCGATGGCCTGGAATTGACGACGAAAGCTCAACGCGAGTTGGACCGCATCCGATCATGGGGATATGGACACCTCCCTGTGTGCATGGCCAAAACTCAATATTCGTTTTCTCACGATGCTTCGCTCCTTGGTGCCCCAACCGGATTCACTGTTCCAGTCCGAGAATTCCGTTTGAATGCAGGCGCAGGATTCGTGGTTGCTGTTCTTGGAAACATGATGACCATGCCCGGTCTTCCAAAGCGACCGGCAGCCCTTGACATGGACATGGATGAAGACGGGAACCTCCTCGGCGTATTTGGGTGAGGGAATGGACGTTCTGAAAAAAGGCCTCCATGAATGGCGTTTACGGGTTCAAACCGTCGACGACCTTTGGGTCTTGCAGCGCCTCATTCGGCCTGGCATGTCCGTTGGTATGCTCGGTGAACGACGAGACCAAACCACTGCAGGTGATGAGGGAGGGCGTTCAAAGCAAGCCGAACGGAAGAAAATGTGGATCCAACTGGCGGTTGAGCACACGGAGCACCAAAGCTTCACGGATGTGCTCCGCATTCACGGCATCATCGAGGAAGCCCCCATTGACCAAGGAATGCATCACACCCATGTCGTGGGCTTTCGCGATGACATCAAAGTCTCATCACTCAAAGGATTCAGCAAACTTGACCGAGACCTGCTGGAGGAAAGCCTGCGTGCCGCCAACCAATCTCAAGTCGCCTTGTTGGTCGTTGAGGGAGACGAGATGATGCTTTACTTTGTCACCGCCAGAGGCCTCAAAGAGAGCGCCACATGGACGATGCGAGGCGGTGGTAAGCGTGGAGATCTCCGTCAATCGGACAACGTAGCCAAACAATTTCGAGCCAGTATCGTGGACGGGCTTACGAAGCAACTGAATGAAACGATGCCCTTGGTCTTGTGCGGTCCAGGAAAAAATCGAGACCGCATGCTCGATGACCTCAAATCGGCGGGGCACCGACGTCCGATGATGTCCATTGGAACCAGCATGGGAGGCCGCGGTGGAGCCAATGAAGTGCTCCGAGATGGTTTGGCGGGTGAAATGCTCTCAGAACATCGGATGGTCCAAGAAATCAGCCACCTCGAAGAGGCGTGGAGACGCATCTCCACCAACGGTGCGGTGGCTTATGGACACCAGGAAATCGCTCAAGCCACCAAAGAAGGAGCGGTTGAGACCTTGCTCATTGGAGCCGATGTGCTGCGAGACGAAACCGGTTCGCAGCGGCCCTCGTGGACCAGCATTGCCGAACAGGTGGAAGCCTTCTCTGGAACCGTGGTCCAATGCTCGCCTGACCATGATGCGGGTGAGCAATTGATGGGATTCGGAGGAGCCGTTGCGCTCCTGCGCTATACGAGGTGAAACGATGGAACGTATCCTTTTTTCCAACCTCGGCGCCAACCCACGAAGCGCCATGCAAGGAAAGCGGTGGTTGTTGGTAACCGCCGAGGAACTGCCCCATGCAACCGCCGCGCTGGCCTTTAGTGAATTGGAGGACGTCTTGGTGGCGGTTGACCATCGGGGCGAGACGGTTGAGGAAGGGCTTTGGATGCGGGCGGTGCATCTCCTGTTGGTCTCCAATCAAAACGTGGCTCAGTCCCTTCAAGCCAGCAGTGGTATCACCAAGGTCATCGCCACCAGCGAACCGATTGAAGAGCACCTTTGGTAGGTGGGTCTGGAGGGACTCGAACCCTCGATCAACTCCGTGTAAGGGAGGTGTCATAGCCGCTAGACCACAGACCCATTCTCGCCTGTGGGCCTCCCTTTTTGAAAAGTGCGCCCAACGGAACGCTCAAAACATGAACCTGCAACCACGAATCAATGGATGCCAATATCCAGGCAGCGGCTGCGAAGCTGGTTCGCCGACTAAAAGAGGGAAACCACTCGTTAACTCTGGCGGAGTCCTGCACCGGGGGCCTTCTTGCGAGCACGCTTACCGACATTGCAGGAGCAAGTACGTGGTTCAAAAAATCCTGGGTCACCTACGCCAACGATGCCAAGGTGAAGGAACTGGGTGTTGATTCAGAAGAACTTGCTTCAAAGGGAGCCGTCTCCGCTCAGGTTGCAATCATGATGGCCAAAGGAGCACTTGAGCGTGCTGAAGCCGATTTTGCAATCTCAGTGACAGGAATTGCCGGACCGACCAACGAGGGCAGTAAGAAGCCAGTGGGAACCGTCTATGTCGGCATCGCCTCACAAAATTGGGCTAACGCTATTCGAACGCAAATCGGAGGAACACGAGCCGAAAACAAGCATGGATTCGTCTACTTCGCCCTCCTCACGGCGATGCAGTGCTGGGATGATGCGATGGTGCGAACCGAGGCTGAAGAACGCGAGCACATGAACGCCATTGAGGAAGCCATTCGCCTTGAAGCAGAGCGAGAGGCTGAACGAGAACGAAGGGACCAAGAAGCCCGAGAACAGGCACCATGGCAAGATGAAGCGTGGTCCGAAGAGAAGGAATCCGAAGAAATTGGCTTAGCCGTGGAATGGTCAGACGACGATGAGTGAGGCCAACTTGGCCCTTCCAAATCAAGCACATACCTTTTGAAGCGTCGTCATTCTTTCGTGGCATGGGTGAGCCATGGGCAGACATTTTCGCCCATTTACGGGCTCAACGACTGCTCGCACCCCTATCACTTCAAGAACGACTTCTCAGCTTAAAAGACCCAAAATCGGTCATTGAAGCCGCCTCAGCGCTCAACCTCACTGGAGGGATGCTCACGGCCTCCATGCTCGATGAAATGGTCGCACACACCAAAGGGGAATCTACCTCTCCTCCAAAAAGCGTCATTCGGCAACCTGCAGAGGATTTGGCCAGAACCATTGCGCCCGTGGGTGAACCAGAGCCGGTAGACCTCCTCCTTCGCAACAATTTGCCCGACTGGAATCAAAGTGATTTTTCCATGCATGCCAGCGACGCTTCTTCTGACATCACCGTACACTATGACATCACGGGAAATTCCACCACAGAGGGTAAGATGACAGACATCTCTGCCTGCTTCAACGATCGCCTCACCAGCATACGAAAATTGATTGTGCAAAATTCCAATCTTCCACGAAAACACCAGGAAATCTCCCGGCTGATTGCCGAATATTCACGCTACCAAGGCTACGAAAACAAAGCCGTAGCTATTGGGCTGGTCAATGAACCAAGGTACACCAAAAACGGCCATTTGATGTGGGGATTGGAAGACGAATCCGGTGAAATGACCTGCCTCTTGACCAAACGCAGCGGAGATGACCGGGACCGTGCTCACGAACAAATCCTCGAGGCGGGCCTCATGCCGGACGACGTGATGGGGGTGTCGGGGACGTTCAGCCAAACAGGCGACATCTTCTATGTTGATGATTTACACTTCCCTTTGGAATCCAAGCACCAGAAATCCAGTTCTGAGGAAGGCGTCAGTGTGGCGTTTCTGTCGGATATTCACGTTGGTTCCAAGACCTTCCTTGAAGCACAATGGCACAAGATGGTCCGCTGGTTCAACACCGACCCGTTGGCGAAGACGATCAAATACCTCATTCTCTCCGGGGATTGCGTTGACGGTGTCGGAATATATCCGGGTCAGGACAAGGAACTGGCCATCCCTGATTTATTCGCACAGTACACGGAATTTGCCCGGTTGCTAGAATTACTTCCTGAATGGGTGGAATGCATCATGCTACCGGGGAATCACGATGCTGTGCGACCCGCTGAACCCCAACCCACCTTTGAGAAAGGTATCCAACAGGACTACAACACCACCACGTTCGTTGGTAACCCTTGCGACTTCTCTCTCCACGGTGTCCGCCTGTTGTCCTATCACGGGAAATCCATCGACGACTTCGTTGCTGGTTTGCGTACCGTCACCTACGCTGATCCGGTTGAAGCAATGCGTGAAATGCTGCGCCGACGCCACCTTGCCCCACAATGGGGGGGTAAAACCCCACTTTCACCCGAGCCTGAAGACGGGCTCGTTATTCGTGAGGTCCCAGATATTTTCGTCACAGGCCACGTCCACGGCCATGAATGCCTGGATTTCCGAGGTACGACCCTGGTTTGCTCAAGCACATGGCAGGACCAAACATCCTACCAGCGCATGCTCGGTTTCCAACCGAAACCTTGCATGTTGACCATCATCAATTTGAAGAGCCACAAATCGATTTCGATTCCCTTCGCATGATCGGATCAACGCTGGAAAACATGCCCGAGTGTCATGACCCATGCGTAAAAGAAGAGACGAACATGACGACCCGCAGGCATAGGTGGTAAAACAGTGATTTTTCACAAGATTGAGGGTAAATGATACGATGAACATCAATTGTCGTTGTTGGAAAAACCCATGAGGGAGAGGATTTCGCTCAGATCCTTTTTCTCAACCACAGGAACACCAGCATCAGTAAAAGCATCTTTCGAACTTTCTCGACTTGGATTGAAACCGATGAAGCGGCTTCCTTCGACGTGCATGGACAAATCCATTTCTGAATCGCCCACCGACACACAGTCAGCAGCCTCGAATCCGTTCATGGTCAGCAACTTCGTGATTACTTCACCCTTACCTGTGGCATGGAGGCGGCATACACCTTCGTCGGTCAAGAACCCAGAATCATCGAAAACGAAGCCATTCGCAATCCAGTCGTCGACCTTGAGCATGCTCGCTATGGAGCTTACAAACAGATCAACGCCGGCGCTGACAATTGCCACGAACACACCCTCGTCTTGGAGACGCTGGACCGTTTCTCGCGCACCAGGCATCAATTTGACACCGGCGTAGGCCCGGAACAACTCGTCCTTGTGGATGGGTGTTCGAACGGCCTTCCACATTTGGATGTCGGACCGCATGAACTCAACGTCTGAGAGCTCTCCCCGAATAAATCGGGTGAGGTTCAAGGCATTGTCCGTTCCAAACGATTCGTGCAAGGTTCTCCAAGAGCTCACGGCGTCAACAAGGACACCATCGCAATCAAAGACAACCACCTTCGGCTGAACTGAGGTCGACATGGTACCACCTGCATGGCGTTGCTTGAAAGGCTTCGCACAACGCGTCAAGGCCACCAGGGAGAGGAGGCCCCGAGGGGCCTCGCTCTCCGAGGCGCTTATCCAAAGGACAAACCACTAGCCAACGTCAGGCATCAAGCCTTCTTGTCGTAGCTGAGATCATCCCAAGTTCGGAGCGTAGCACCGTCTCCGTTGAGCGGAGCATAACTTAGTTGGATCGTAGCGTCTTCAAGAGGTGTACCGTCAGGAGCGTGGGTTCGGACAAAGATGGTATCTCCAGGGTTGAAGGTCGAAATCGTCCGAGTCTCTGATTCTGAGATTTGCTCTTTGGTCACCGAGTCCACGAAGGTCACGAAGGCGTCGCTGTTTGCAGGGTTGAACCCGTAAACACCAGCACTGTCTGCCAAGTTGACAATGTGCGTGTTGAGTGCACCCGTTGCGTTGGTGTAGAACACCTTCACTTCGACAGCTTGGGTTGCAAGCGGTGTCTGGGATTGCTCAACGGTGATGCGCCAGTGGCCTTCATCAACATCGAATCCATTGATGTCTTCGATGTCGAAGGTGACACGGGGCACACCCTTCACGTCGGTCTCGGCAAGGCTGGATGCCCACACATAGATGACACCGGACAGCACCACGGTGATGGCAACCATCAGGATGGTAGCAATCACAGGGCTGACGGCAGCGTCGTCTTCGGCCATTGTTTCGACTTCCTCTTCGTCGTCAGCACGGCGGCTGGCGAAGGAGAGCGCACTGACGAAGAGACCGGTGAGGGCCACTGCGACAATGCTTGGGGCGAACGATGGAACGGCGCTAGCACCGATGGTTTCCACAACATCTGGCAGGAACTGGTCCGTGGCCAAGAAGTTGCTCGCTGGCTGGTTGGCGTGGTTACACACATCAGCGGTAGCGAGCGAGGTCATCTTGTTGTTGCACCAGTTGCTGTCTTCGAGGAGCGGTCGTCGCTCTGACGTCTTGCTGGCGTTCTTACCGTACTGACCAGGCTTGGACCATGGGTCGTCACTCTGCACATTGTTGATGATAGCGTAGTGCGATCCGGGCTCATCAGCCTGGAAACGATCTGCAGCGGTCACCGACATGTCGCAACCGCCATCGGCTGGCATGCGCAAACAGGTCAAAACATCCATCTCAACCCACACATGGGTGGTGTCCTTGGTGATGTAAACATCCTCGGTGTACTTCACGCTTGCACCATAATCAGGCACAGCGTAGTAGCGAGTCAGCTCAACGTCATCATGTCCATCCGTGTGATAGGTGATGGCCAACATGTGGTCGTAGCGGTATGGACCCTCGTCGCCACCGCCGTCGACGGCAATGGTGACCGGGACGTAGGTGCCGGTCATGACGTTGGTTACCCCGTTGAAGCTGAATCCAGCCTCATCATCGAAGTAGTAGTCAGGGACCTGCTCACGAACGTTCTCAACACGAACACCAATTTCCTTGGTAGCCACTCCTTGCTGGTATGCAGCGATCGGGAACGAACTGTTGTCGTAGTTTGGCACATAGGTGTTGTATTCGCCTTGGGTGGTTGGTTCAGTTGGTGTATCTCTGAGGACCAGACGGATTTGACAGTACTCTGAACCGGACGGACCAATTTGGTGGATACCGTTGTTGTTCAGGTAGTCGATTTCCCAGTCGTTGGCGTTGGTAGTTGCATCCTCAATGAGGTCGAACACAAGGTCATCTCCGACGATGGTCGTCGTGAAGTAGTTCGTGTAAACACATTGGTCAGTGGATTCAACCGTCCAGTACAAGTCAGCCAACTCGTGGTCAACGTCAGCCTTGATTGCAGACATGTCGTAGGTCAAGTTCGCAGTTGTCTCATCATCTTCCATCAGAGAGATGGACCATGGGAGAGCAGGGATTGACCCGTTGTCAGCCACCATCACGGTCTCAGCCGTGCGGTTCCAGTCAAGAATAACTGGGGCATCGTTGACAGGTGCGACCGAGAAGACCACATCAAAGGTGGCAGCATCTTGGTTTTCTGCACCATCGTCAGCCAAACCGAGCGTGACCGTACACTTTCCACCCAACTCGTTGTTGGTGTTCTCAGTGATGGCCAGCTCGTTGTTCTCGATGTCCACGTCAAAGGCCGAACAGCTGTCCGAGGTACCGAGGTCAACAGCGCTGGCGGACCAGGTGTAGACTTGGCGGTTAGGAGCTTGCTCGTTGGCCATGTCTCGGATGTAGGAACGGGTAGCGTTCGACACATCGCCCAAGAACTTGGTGTGCGTACCGAATCCTTCTGGGAGGATGTTGTTGAAGCCATCATCTTCTGCGAAGATCGGCGTACAGTCTCCAACTTCCACGAGTCGGTCGTTGTCACAAATCACTGGTGCGTCGTTCACATTGTCCACCGTGAAGGTGATGTTGTGCGTGTCGCTCAGGCCGTTGCTGTCAGTGACCTCGAAGGAGAACACTTGTGTACCGAATTGGTCAACATTTGGCGTGATGGTCACGTCCTGTCCATTGAGCACGGAGTTCAAGAGGTCATCGTTGTTGAAAGCCACTTGCGTGCCTTCACTCATGGTCCAGCTCAAGGAGGACTCTTCGTCTTGCACGTCATCAGCCAAGTTGGTGAGGCTGAAGGTGAAGGCTCCGGAGTCTTCGTCCTTGTTGAAGTCCACGAGACCATCGGCCGTGTCCGCACCATCGGTGTCGATGACTGGACAAGCACGCTTGATGTCAATCGTGCTTTGAACGTTGGTTGTGTCTCCTGTACCTGCCACGTAGCTGTCGTCAAACACGACGTTGGTAGCCAAGGAGATGTCCTCAACGATTGCCCAGTCGTATGCGCAGTCAGCGACGGTCTTGATCATCAGGTCGTAGTTCTTCTGACCTGTAGCGGTTGTGCTGCCCTTGTAGGATTGGTACACCAAGACCTCAGAGTTCAGGGTACCATCAGCGAGGTCGCCGTGGTCCAGTTCAACGGTCATGAACTTGGAAAGGTTCTGCAAGGTAGCAGAGGAGTCCAAGGTCTGAGTTGGGTGAACCACATCAACGTCTGCCGTGGTTTCGTCTTGGACGATAGCCACGATGTCAATCTCTGAGGGCATGCCACCGATTCGGCTCCATGGGACACCAAATTCAGCAAGCGAGGTGGAGAAATCCACATCGACGTTCGCCGTGCTCAAAGAGGATGGACTCCATCCGAGGAACCCGTAGCTGTAGAGGTCGTACGAACCTGCACTGTCAGCCCACAACACGTAGTTGGCGTTGAATGGCAAGTTGTGTGCACCACCAAGGCCATTGTATCCGACATCGGAACCACCGCTACCGGTGTTGAAGTAAATCAACACGTCCGAGTCGGACAGGTCGGTGTCGGTCATACCGAGGTAAAGGCCATCGCCTTCAACGTAGGTCACAAGGAAGTCATCGGTACCATCGCCACTCATCATACCAGGCATAGCGTAGCCGGATGGGTTGAGGGCGTTGCCGCCGGTCCAGTCCTCGTCCGAACCGTCCACCGTCATGGCTTCTGGCTGGAAGGTCGTGGAGACGTAGGAGGCACGCTCATCGTCCGTTGATGTCAGCAAAAGAGCGACCTCGGCAGCAGGAGCGGCACCCAAGTGGGTGGACTCGATGCTCATGAGGTTCGCCTCATCGATGACAGCGGAACTGGCGACGACAATCTTGGAAGGATCCAATGTGTTGCCGATGGAGGTGACATGGGCGTTGTTGCCAGCGTTCACTTGCGTGCCAGCGTCGGCCCAGGTCATGTTCTCAACGGTTCCTTTGGCGTCAACCACCGACAGAGCGGTGGTAGCGTCAACGACGCCACCGTCCCAACGGAACGGCGTGTCTTCGACATACAGTCCGATGGCACCAGAGGCATCCATTGGGTAGACCCAAACGTCTGGGCTGCTCACAACGTGAAGACCCGTTCCGGTTGCACCACCATCAACGTGAGCGTCGATGGCCACAACGTAAGTGTCCTCGGCGTAAACAGCGTATTCACCACCAGCGAGGCTAGCCCCGCCAATCAAGAATAGGTCGCCGTTTTCCTTGCTAACACCCGTAGCGTAGCCACTCACGTCCGTACCGTTGAGGGTCAGGATCGTGTTGGTGTCGTCGCCGACAATACCAATGGTGGAGGCGAGGTCGTCTCCGGTCAACGTTGAACCAACGTCGCTGAAGTCGCAATCATCGAGGATGATGGCGTTGTCGCCGATGTTGATCGTGTTGGTATCGGATTGGATGGCCACGGAATCACAGGATGTGGCCGTGATACCGACGGAGTTAGGAGCGGTTCGGCCGCTGGACAAGCCAACGGTGTTTCCACTCACAACAGGACCGAGGTAAGTGCCGGTGTTTCCAGAGGATTCAACGACGCTGATGGTTGCACCACCGTCGCCCCACGAGTCAGCCACAGCGAGCGTGTAGTTGCCTGCGTCCGAGTAAGTTCGGAGAGGGTTGTATGCTGCGTTGCTGTTGAAGGAGTACGTAGGCCAACTGTCTTTCGTACCGTCTGGCTTCGTGATCTCGATGCTGATTTCGTAGCCCCAACTGTCCGTCTGCAAGTTCACGGCTGCGGACTTACCGGAGGCGAGGTTCCAGGTACAACTGGTCGACCTTCGGTAGTCGCTGCTGCCGATTGAACAGAGCGAACTGGTTGGTGCAGGAGGTGCTTCCATGCTGTCGAGGTAGATACCACCGTCAGCGTCCGTCAAGGTGTTGTCAGTGATGTTTCCATCGCCACGGAAGATGTAGATTCCAGTGGAGGTTGAATCACTAATACCGCCGATGTCGTTGCCGTCAATGACGAAGTCTGCGACTCGGTTGAGGTAGATTGCATCATCTCCGCCAACCACCGTGTTGTCTTGAATCAAGACATCCTGGGTGTTTCCGTTGTAGATAGCCACAGCGTGTCCACCGGTTGGGTTGAATTCGTTGCCAGTGATGGTCACACCTTGAGCTTCATTCGTGGTGTAGAGCCAAACATCTGCGATTTCACCACCGTCGTTGAAGACGTTGTTGGTGATGGTCACGTTGTCGGCACCGATCTCACTGCTTTGATGGCTGTAGTAGTACGGGGAACGTTCTACCATAACACCAACGCCACAGTCGACGAACGTGTTGCCGTCAACGATGTTTCCATCTCCGCCGTTCATCTGCATGCAGATGTCGTTGTAATTGATGGCGTTGTTCAGCGACGTGTATCCGTCATAGTGAACGAACGTGCTGTTGGTGACTCTGAAGAAGTCCAGTTCGTAGCTGTTGTAGTATCCATAGCCCATTGCACCGATAACGGAAGCAACACCTGAAATGGTGGTGTTGTCGAGTTCCATGTTCAACGAATAGAAGCGGTATCCAAGGTTGAATCCTTGAGGTGTGCCACTGTCCGAGACTGCAATGGCGGTGACCGTTGCGTCATGCATGTAGAGCGTGGACTCGCCTTGGTAGTAGGGGTACATCCGGTTGCCGTTGTCAAAGTCATAGGAGGCTGTGGAAATCCACGTGCTGCCGTTCCAGTTGTGCTTACCAGAGGCGAGGTACATGAACGGAGCGTCCATCATGACGGTTTCGCCGGCCAGATCATTGCCACTGTGGCTTCGCAAGTAACCGTATTCCACAAGTCCATTGCTGAAGGTTCGGCTTCCCGTTGAGGAGAGGCCTGTGCAGCGGTCTTGCTTCACATAAGCAGTCGAAGTGTAGCAAATACGGGCCGTGAACTCGTCCTCAAGGTAAACGGTGTCGCTGTTCCCGGAGGTGTCGGTCAAACTCATGGTCTCAAACACGTACCGGAAGTCAGCAGCGTTGTTGCTGCTACCGGACCAGAAGTAATCAATGGTCGCAGAGGCAACAACTTCGTAGCCGTTGAGGTTCTTCGTACAAATGCTCGAACATGAACCACTGTCGACTGTCTGGGTGACAAAGGTGATGTCGTCTGCAAGACCGTTGGTGTCCGTCGTAGCCATACCGGTCACTGTTCCTTCTGAATCCTTCAGAATAACCGTGGTGGAGGGCACATCTTCAGCGACACCCGAGACGTTGGCCTGTAGGGTCACGTCCAGCTGTCGTAGACGGCTAAATTCACCGGGTCCGGTGACTTCCACTGTTGTGGTGTCAATTGAACCTTCAATGAAATCCATCGTCGACGAACCACTGATGATGACATCCTTGGTGTTGGACATGACAACATCGGTCAATGTGAAATCTCCAGTACCGTCGGTTTCAATTCCGATGGCGTTGTTCTCAATGTTCATGTTGCTGAACTCAACTGTTCCCGATGTTCGTGAAGCGTACTTGAAGGCAGCCCCTGCAGAGCCAGTAATGGCGCCAGAAACTTCGCCACCAAGGTCGGACTGGTAGTAGATACCAGCGACGGCTTGGTTTTCAAGGTCAAGGTTCTCAAGATCCATTTGTCCAGAAGCAGTGTTCGAGACAAGTACACCGTAGTTTCCACTCGACACGTTCAACCGGTCAGCGGTAGCTGCTGTTTGTCCAACAATCTCCAAACCGGCTTGGGTCGCTCCGACAACATCGATGTCTTCGAAGTGGCCAGCAGCAAAGGCGCCGCCGATCTCAATACCAGTGTCAGCACCGGTGATGGTTCCTTCCTTGAAGAGAGGTGTGCCTGATTCACGGACGTATGAGCCAAGGTCGCTAGCGTCGTCGCCAGTGCGAGCCACGAAGTCGTATCGGTCCTGGTAATTGTCAGCTCCACGGTGCATCACATCCATCCAAAGGTAAACCTTGGAGATGTTTCCGCCGTTAGCGGTTGCAGCAGAGATGTCAACAACTGGGAACGTCATACGAGCGCCCTGGCCGCTGTTCATGTAGTAGGTGTAGGCGTAGTCAAGACAGATACCGTAGTTGTTGGGGTATCCACCGCTAGCATAGCTTGGTGGGCTTCCAGCGTTTCCGGGCTGTCCTGGGCCGGTCGAAGGTTGGCCGTTGGCGCCTTCAGGTGGCGAGTACACACCGGAGAACATCGAGGATGGGGAATAGTATCCCCAGTACTTGTACGGGTATCGTGCCTGATAGTTTCCTGTAGGCGAGATTTCCGTCTGTTCCCAATCGAAACCGAACTCATCTGGGGCCTCGTAGTAGTCGGGGAATCCAACAGATGTTTGTCCGAGCCAGTATCGGTAGAGGTAGAAGAAGTATCCATCGTAGCTACCGTAGTTGTCACCGGGAGATTCGGCGCTGTAGTAGTTGCAGTGCCATGATGGGGCACCACCGCTACCACCGTCGTAGGTGTGAGTACCAGCGGTGACCGCTGGGTCATTATCGCCGTAGGGGTAGTATCCCTCTTGGCCGCTGTCGGTGATGTTCCAGGCATTGCCAGAATCGTCCTCGAACATGATGTTCATTCGGTCGGTGATGAAGTAATACTTGCTCGTAGCATAGTTGTAGCTTGGGTGAGCGTTTCCACCAGCCCAGATCGAGTTGGCACCAACTTGCAGGTAATCGCCTGTGCCGAGGTAGGTCGACATGTCGATCTTGTACGTGGTCCATCCAGCGTTCATGCCAGAGAGTGACGTACTGCGGTAGATGGTTGGAAGTGACATGCCACCGTAGGCGTTGATACCGACGGTGTTGCCGCTTGACGTGAAGCCATCAACTTGTGGTGCGCCATTGTAGCTCTGAATACCAACTGCAGCGTTCTTGACAATGATGTCTGTGAGCGTTGCACCGGAGTTCTCGATGTGAATCGCCGTACCGGTTTGACCGGTGTTGATGATGCTGGAGGAATCAATGTTTGCAGATCCACCTTGAATCTTCACGGTCGCCATTTCGTCGGCCGTAGCAGACGAACCAAAGATGGTGGCTGAGTCAAGCATGTTCAACGTAGCGCCCATGCCGATGTAGAGCGCCGATTCAGTGGTGGCGTCCCAGGCAACATTGCGTAGGTTAGCGTTGTCAAGCGTCAGCGTACCACCGTTCTGGATGTCCAGATGTAGACCATAGGTCGAGGAAACAGCTCGGATAGCAGCCGGGCTACCGGACGTACCATCGTTGTTGGCGGTCAAGAAACCGGTGTCCTTGATGGTGATCACAGGAGTCGATGTTGCTGTGCTCAGCACACGAAGCGAACCACCTTGCAATTCGAAACCACAGGTATCGAGCATCAAATCAGCCGAGACCGTGAGAGACGTGTCGTCAAAGGTGAACGTGTTGGTGTTGCTGTCGTAGTTTCCACGAAGGTCGTAGCCGCCACTGCTCATTGAACCGCCCGTGTAGAACGGGTCGTTGATGAGCTTGTAGCAGTCAATGGTTGGGTCGTCGAACACGATTGGAGCAGGCTCCAAGAGCAAGTCAAGGTGTGTACCCCACGTGTATCCGTTGGTTGGGTACCAGCTGCTCGCTAGCGACACATCTGGATAGTCCTCGGGGTAGGTCTCGTTTTGACCAGCCGTACCGAAGGCTCGGACGATGTGGTCCTCGTAAGGAGTACCATCGCTGTCTTCAACAATAACCCAAACACTTGTGTTTCCGTTAGCATCCGTGATGTGGCTACCGATTTGGAACATCTCGTTCATGCTGCTGTCAAGGAGCGAGGCAGTGACGACGTGGTCAGCCTTGTACACCTTAACGGATGAAGCGAGTCGATAAACGGACACGTTCGCCAATCCACCGAAGTAAATCATGGCACTTGACGATGCATCGTAAGCACAGTTTCCTGTATCGCCGCTTGAGTCCGAACAGTCGTTTCCGTTGAGGTCAACATCGATCAAGACCACGTCGGTTCCAGAGCGGGCCTTGGCCACTTCGGTCGTACCCGAACTGACACCAGTGCTCGTAATGCTGGATTCACCAACCGTGATGTGGGAGTTTCGTCCATCAATCACGTGAGCCGAACTCGACCCGTGCTGAATGTCAGAATCAGCGATCGAAATCGTGTTCACTGATGAGGAACTGGAACAACTACTCTTGAACGATTCCAAGGAGGCGTCGCTCATGAGCATGCTCCATCCGCAACCTGCAACGGTGAAGGAGCCAATGTCGAAATTCTCCATGTCAACGACTTCGTTGACAATGGACGAACCGCTCATTGAGATGTCTCCAGCCGTGATGTCAGTGAACGTACCGGGATGAGTACGCTGCATGGTGATGTCCCCTGCCGTGATGGTATCAAAGACAGCATTCGAACTCGAAGGTCCATTTCCTGTCTGCGATGATCCACCAGGGACAATCGAGAGATCGGCCGAGCCGAAGTCAACGTCCAACATGGCAATGCTGCCCATGGCGTTGATACCAGCACTTGTGTAGCCGTCAACGTCCACGTTGTACAGGTAAACCTCAGAGTTAGCACCTGCCATCGAATCGATGGCCACACCGGTTTGAGCCGATGGGTTGGTGACAGAGACGTTCGAGACGGTGACATCCTTGAGGTCAACATCAATGAAATTCACGTAGGAATTCTCAACGGTCAAGTTCTCAGCATGGAGTGCACCAGCGGTCGAACCTGGGACGTTAACAATCGCACCACCACCAGCGGTACCGTCGGTGTTGCAGTTCTTGATGCTGCCTTCCTTCAGGCTGGCAATGGTGTTCTCTGCGAAGTCGAAACACGATTCGTCTGAGCCGTCAACCGAGAAGTCTTCCATGGTTACAACTGTTCCTTGGCCGCTACCGTGCGTAAACACGGCTCCGACGTTGGTAAAGGTGACATCGCTCATGGTGTAGTTTCCGGTGTTACAGTCTGCCGTTGAACTACCACAGGAAGGTCCTGTGTTGGTGTGGCGGCTACCTGAACGGAACACTGCTTCAGAGGTGTTTTCGAAGTTCACGTGGCTGAATTGGTGTCGGTCGTCCGTACCGCCAGCAGACGTACAGTCATCGGTGAAGGCCATGCCCAACCATTCTCCACCGTTCAATCCGGTGATGTTGATTGGATGGCTTGAGTTTCCGAGGGCCGTCATCTTGGTGCATGAACCGTCAAAGGAAATTCCCTTGCCAGCAGCAACGAAGACCTCTACGCCGGGCTTGATGGTCAAGTCAGACGAAACCACAAGGTAGTCGTTGGTTGGGTTGATACGGATAGGGCTGTCAGTCATGTCCCAAACTGGGTCAGACGTGATGTCAGCCGTGACATCGGTACCCTTGCCTTCGTAAGGCATGACACGGTAGTACACGGAACAATCCTGGTTGGAGTTCACGTAGCAGTAATACTGGTTGTATCCTGTCCAGAACGGAGCAATGGTACCTGGGCGAGCCAAGCTGCTTCCGGTGTATGGGAGGGCTGGCTGGTGGTAGGTCCAAAGATTGCGCTCAACGTTCGTGTTGCCGTTGCTGATGAAATACATCGAGCCTTGTCGGCTGAGTTGGACACGATCGTTGGAGTCATCACCATCGTAGGTCGTACCGAAGTACTCGAACTCGAATCCTGCTGGAATGTCAATGTTCGCGTTGCAGCGAGCCTTGTATGTGTTCCAGTAGTAGGACGAGATGCAGTAGTAGATGTACGGGCGTCCGTTGGAGGTGCCAGTCAATGCTGTGTCAGCGTTGGTGACTTCAACCAGTCCCTTGTCGAAGGATTCCCATGCGTGGGCCGTTGAACTTGTCGAGATACGGAAGTTCGAGGTCGTAGGAATGTGACCAGGGTTGGTGTTGAAACTCGTCGATGCAGAGTGAGCGATGCTCGCTCCCTTTTGTCGAGTTTGGTCCATGTATCCAATCGACCAAGAGTTGTAGGTGGTTCGACATCCGCTGTCGTACTTGTACTCAATCTCGTTGGTCACGTCGTAGAACAAGGCCTGGACGGTACAAAGTTGACCGTAGGTGTAGTAGGACATGTCGTGCCACTCAACCACGAACACCTTGGTCGGGTCGCCACGCTCAAAGGAGTAGGTCGACGAGGTGTTGGTGTTGATTCCTTGTGAAACCGTGGAAACGTCTCGAGAGGTGAAGTAGTACTCCACCGTATCGTTCACTTCGAGGTCCTCAACAGAAGCGCTCCAAGTACAAGCAGCCAAAGCACATTGTGCTCGGGTTTTGCCGGATTCTTGTGTCATGGCAGAGGAGACCCAGCTGCTCGCCGTTCCGCCATCTGGCGTGATACGGTGATAGAGGGTTGGTCCAACGCCTGCGGAACTGCTCACGTTGAGGCCAGAGGCAGGATCGCCACCGTCAAGGATGGTGACCGAAACCGTTCGGCTCTTGGCGTGGGAGTCTTGCATGGCTGTGTGAGTCATTTCAGGCTTGAACGTGTCAGGTGTGGGTGCGACGTTACCGACCTTGTAGGTGATATCGCCTGTGCTGGCTTGGCGGCCGTAATAGCCTGAGCCGAGAGCGAATCCACTCCATCGGTAGGACGAGGTCGAACCGTAGATCATGTAGTACGCCGAGGTGCATCGGTCAGTGCTGATGGACCGGTAGAAGTAGTACCATCCATTGGTGGTCACACACAAGCGGTTGGCGGTGGTCGTGGTCTGCGTTGCGTTGAACGAGAACGTACCGAATGAACCGGTGATGTCGCCAGGAATGGCGAACTTGTATGCTGCAGTGTACCCGTAGGAAAGACTGGCCGTGGCTTGACTGCCACCGGTCAACGGTGTGTCGATGCCAGTTTCAGTGTCAACACCAACGGTAGCCCACTTGTTCAACTGAGTGTTGTACACAAAGATGAGGTTCATCCCTGGGCCATCCTTAGCGCCAATCTGCAGGTAACCATCTCCGTTGTTGTTCCAGAGGTTCTGGTTGAACTTGTTGGTGCCGCTGTTCATGCCGTAGTAGCCGTAAGCAGGTGCCGTGTTTCCACGAGTGAGCCAGTTACCGTAGAAGGTGCTGGTACTGGTGTAGAAACAGGACGAAGAACCCGTTCCACAACCAGAGGTGTCGAATTCAAAGAAGTATTCGTCAGAGTGGCTGTAATAGGTCATCTGTCGGTCAAAGTAGCCTTGAGGGTTGAAGTAGCTACCAGCGTGGACATCGGTGGTCAACACGGTCATCTTCTTGTGAGATGTTGGTGCGTTGGCTGGGTCAACGATGTCAACTTGGTAAGGCGTTGGTGAGGTTTGTGTCCCTGTCAAAGCAGGTTCATATCCGACGTTGGCGCCGTTGCTACCTTGGTTCAAGTCTTGGTACTTCCAGTAGTACTGGAAGTCGTCGCCATAGGACAAGTCGTCAACACGGGCCTTGAATCGGCAATCCGTGGCGCTTGAGGAACAGGTTCCAATGGAGACGAGTTCACCAGCATCAAATTGGTTGTTGGATCCCAATCCGTAGCTGGTTGTGCTCCACGAAGTTCCACCGTTGGTGGAGTAGTAGAGGACAGGGGCACCGCTTGAGGTGGTGTCAATTCCTGACATGTCGGTCAGCTTGATGAAGAGCGTTCGCTCACCTTCGATGTACGAATCAATTCCTGTGTAAGGAACGAAGTCCGAGGTTGGGGCATCGGCGTCCGTACCACCTGAGTAGGTGACGAGGAGGTGAGAGTTTCGGCTACCAGAAGCGTAAGCGTAGGTGTAGAAGTAGGCACTTCCACCGGTGTAGTGCTCACCGATACCAACGGTTCCCGAGTTGCTGAGGGCGTTGGTGATGATGGAGACACCACCAGAAGTAGCGCCGCAAGCGGTTGCGGAGTTGCAGAGGTTGACGGTCTTCCAACCGGTACCGCTGCTGCTCACGGTGGCAGCAGATGGTGAGCGACCAATCGAAGCCTTGAGGCTACGTGAGGCCGTACCACCGTAGTTTGCGGTCATGTAGCTTCCGCTCAGGGATGAACCTGAACACGAACTGGAACCGAAGCTGTAGGAGTAGCGTGGTGCAAGGCCACAACTTTCCAAGACCTTCACTTGGAAGGTACGGGAAGCGCCGTTAGCGTAGTTCATGTACTTCTTGAACTCAATCTTGTCGACGGTTGCGCCGGTTGGAAGAGCACTGGAAGAAGTGAAGGTGTACTTGTGCCATGGGACGTAATAGTAGGAACCATAGTATCGGTAATGGTATCGGTAGGAACTGGTGTAGCAGTAAGCGTAGTAGATGTAGCAGTATCCACCGCTAGCGGAGTTCACACGAATGGATGGGTCGATGGCGACCGGGTAAACACGGTCTTCATCGAGAAGCCAATCGGATTCAACCACAGTGATGAGGATGATTTCAGGACCGTAGACCTGAACGAAGAACGTTCCCATGTAGGGCTCTTCAGCGCCTGCTTCCATGATGACAGGGGCAGGAATCTCAACAAGGAGTTCACCAGTTTCGAGGTTGCGGATTTGAAGATCTTCTTGCGTCTTGAAGAGTTCTTCACCGAGGATTTCCTCGCCAGAGAAAAGAGCGTAGCCAGCTGGCATGCGCAATCCTTCGCTGAGTCCGAAGTACTCAGCAGCCTCTGGGATAACGGGGACCTCTCGTAGAACGAGGTTTTGCTTGATTTGGTTGCTCTCGACGGAGTAATCCAAGTCAAAGCCCTCAGCGAGCGGGTAGCGGATGACGTTGCCACCAACTTCCACGCCGTTCGGGCTTGGAGCGGTAAAGAATGGCTCTGGAGCAGAGCCAGTCGCATCCAGGGTCACGAGCATTGGATTGAGCCCGGAAATCACGGGCTGTACAAACTCGTTTGCCTGTACCGAGATGCCGTTGGCGACTTCAGGGGCGAAGTAAGTCATGAAGGTGTTCTCCGTGACTCCCCAGCCCTCTGGGTAGGCCTGAATGTTCAGGTCTATGTCTTCCCAAGTGCCATCAGCAGACATGTAGTGGACAGGTTCACTGGCCACCATCTGCGTAATGGTTCCGTCCTCATTGAGGAAGGCCTTGGTCTTGGCGTCTCGCATCCCTTGAAGTTCAAGGGACGGGTCATATTCGTAGTCTGCTTCAGCTAGCTTTTCGGGGAGCGCGAAGTAATCCTCTGCTCCAGTCGAGTCTGCCTCAACAGACTCAACGGTTGCCGTCGTTTCGTTATTGTCCACGTAGCCGCTCATTGGCATGAGCACCATCAACATGCACAACAACAGTGCAACCCCAATACCGCCGAAGACGGTCTTGTTTTTCTTATTCTTGTTTCCCAACATTAGTCATTCACCCCATACGGACTGTATGCAAAGCATCCCACAACTTACACCACTTATATTGATTGGGGTACATAATCTTTGAAAAAATCAACCTGTCCGGAAACAAAACACCCCATTTCCGAAAGAAAGTGTCGTTAACCCGGTAGAAAAAGGGCCTTATTTCGGCGAAAAAATATCAGCAGAAGTTCGCAAATCTGAATTCAATGCTCACCCAGACTTTTTGCACGTCGAACCAAGGGCCTTCGAAGCAAGCAACCTCAACCAGAAGTCGCGTTGACGGGTTGTTTGACGATGTGATTCCTTTGCCTTCGAACCGAATAGGTTGCGCGAGAGCAAATGGAGATGTGAAAAGAAAAGGCCAGAGAAGCCGCCTTGGCGGCTTCCCCGGCGTTGTACACCTCTGAGAGGTGGATGTGCTTCAGCACGAGGCAGAGATCAGTAATCCCAGTCCTTGCCTTCGCCTTCTTCACCGTCTCCGCGGGAGAGGATGAATGCACCAGCGATGAACGCCACGATGACCACGCCACCGATGAGACCCCAGGTCCAAGTTGGAACGCTGGAAGACGCATCGTCGCCGGTATCACCAATGGTGCCGTTGCCGTCGTTGGTGTTGGTGTTGTCTGACGCACGAGTGTCGATGATGCTGTTCATTGAAGCAGCTGCATCCATGTTTCCGAGGGCGTCCATTGGGACGGCGGTAAAGAAGTACTCTGCACCGGTTCGGATGGATGGCATCTCAATGGTCACCGTTGTGGCATCTGCACCCATTGCCATGGCTGGGCAAGGCATAGGCATCTCACCGACGGTGAAGTCTTCGTTGGACCAGCAAACGTGCCACATTGCAACATCGCTGGAATCTCCGGTGACTTCCCAAGTGAGGACCCATTGGCCGTCTTGTGCGGCGACTGCAAGGTTGCTGGCAGCCACGTCTCCGTCGACCTGCTTGTCAGCGACGACGCTGGAAATTCCTGGTGTGGAACAGCCTTGTTCGTTGCAAACGGCCACTTCAACGTGGTAGGTCAAACCGTGAGTGGTTTGAGAACCACTGTAGGTGTACGTTCGTTCTTCGTCGGCGACGGTCGCATTGAATGCACCGGCGCAATCGGGAAGGCTGAGCGCTTGGCCAGGGCTGACACAAACACGAATGCTGTCGGAACTGAGTAGCGTACCGGTGATGTCCCACGACATAGCGATGGCGCCACCCTTTGTGGCCTCTGCGCTGAATCCACTGACTGAGGCGTCTGGGATAGAGGCTTGAGCGAGTTCACCGCCCATGAGAATCATCTTACCAGCAGGCACCACAGGGCTGTTGTCGGGCACATCGTAGGTGAACATCTCGGTGGTAGCGTCAACGTCGGTTGAAGCGTCAGAGAGAAGAATCCACTTTCCGGATCCGTCGATGTACCACAACGAGGTTGCCGTAAGGTCCTTGGCGACGATAACCGAAATTGTCTGGTCAAGAACGTCGCTGGCCGTGTAGGTTGTGCTTGGAGCGTAGTCCATAGCGCCAACGGCAGCATAGGTTCCAGTGAAGCCTTCAAGTTGAACTGCGTCATAGGACGAAGCGTCGATGTCGTCAAAGGAGCCAATGGTAAATTCAGACTGACCGTTGTAGTCAAGCCCGTATTGAACCTCAACACCGGAGGTGCTGGTGGCGGTGGCCACAGCACTGTTCCAGACGAAGAGGTCGATTTCCTTGGACACTTCGCCCATGTGTGAGTCAGTGACGACCACAGTGACCGGTGAGTTTCCAATGAAATCTGGGAGAACCGGGGAGGTGCACACCGTGGCGCCCTCAGCCTGCGTTCCGCTGCATCCACCAATCTCTCCACCGGGGTAGGAGTAAGCGAAGCTAAGCCCATTACCGGACGGATCGTCCACGTCAAAGGCAGCGACTGCAAAGACGAGTGGAGATTCTTGACCGACAACGATGTCGCCTTCCGTGGTCAACTCAAAGGAGGTGATGACGGGGAGGTTGTTGATGACATCAACCACCATGGAGGCGCCGTTGTTGCTGGTTCGCTGGTCAGTTCCACCGGACCATGGAACTGGGTCCGTGTCGGTGCTGCTCTTGACGTTCATGGTCAAATCCATGGTAAAGGTGTATTCACCTGGCTCAAGCGTGGTCTGCATGCAAACAGCGCCAACAGGCGCTTGTCCACCAAGCGGTGAGTACGCATAGGGGACTTCGAGTCCAATCGTGCATTCGTTCAGGACTCCGGAGGCCATGGTGGTTCCGTCGAGAGAGACGGTGTAGGACACGTTCCAGCCATAGGCCTTGGTTGGGTCGCTACCTCGGTGCTCCACATCGGCGTAAAGGAGGGAACAACCGACGTTCAAGTCGCCGTCCTCGCCTTCTTGCATGAAGGAGGTTGCCACGCCAGTACAATCGGAGTTGTACCCTTGGTAGACACCCATGCGCGAGATGCGGATGTCGTCGTAGGTGACCTTGCTTCCAGTCAGTTCGTCATAATCCGTTTTTGGACGGTCGTCGTTGTTTTCGAGCACTTCACAGAAGTTGTTCCAGGTGGTGACGTTTTCATCGCCTTCTGTGGCATCTGAACTTTCAACACAATCATCGTATTGACCGTAGAGGGTGTAGTTCACCACTTCAGCCGTGATTTCGAACTGGGCGTTCGCATCGGAGGCTGGAATCAGCTCACCGGAGAACTCGAAGGCTGTCTGATAGGTCATAACAGCCCGGTTGCCCATTTGAGTTGCGTTCGGGTCAGTTTCGTTGGCGTAGACTTCAACGTTGGACACCGTTCCCACGGTGATGTGGCTGATGCCCTTGACATCGGTGCTGCCCATGGTGGCGCTGGCTACTTGACCGGAGGTTTCCATTCGGATGTTAACATCGCGGGGGTTGAAGATTTCTGAGCCGTCAGCGGTCACAGTCAGCTTGAACTGTGCGCTTTGGAGGCTGCTTGCATCCAAACTGGAGGTATCCATCTCGTCGCCGTTGCCGTCAAGCCAAGCGAGGTCGACGCTGATATCGTACCAGTCTTCAACGATGATGTACACAAGTTCAGCATCGTTTGAGGTGTCGGCGTCAATTGGACTGTCAACGGCGACTTCGATCATGTATTCGCCTTGAGTGGGCGTCCAAACGATGTCAGCGCCGCTGCGTTGAAGAGTGACTTTGCCTCCGCCGAGGAAGGCTCCTGCGGTGAGTGGGCTGGTTGTTGAGTCGTAATCACACACTGAACCATCGTCACACATCACATCGAGGTTCTCCCAAATGAGGTCGTTTCCTGTTGAGTCCTTTGCCACGCCTCCAACGGCTTTGGAGGAGTCGGTAAGGTAGACTGTGACCGTGTATGACAAATCAGTGATGTCCGCATCGCCAACGTTCTTGATGAATGCAGAGAATGAAACCTCTTCACCCACTTGAACGGTGTTGCGGCAACCCTGGATGTTGCATGTGCTTTCTTTCGGTGTTGTGATGGCAATCACCGATGCGTCCGCTCCAGAGCGTGCGCCGGTTTCCTCGATTACCACTTGTTCTTCTAGCTCGTTGATGTCCATGCCGGCGAGAAAGCTCGTCAACAACAGCATCACGAGAATTACAGGTGTCATATTCTTCATGTCAATACCCCCGAAGGTTCGGTATCCCTTCCCACGCCATGCGTCGTATTTATACTATGGGCCCTTTGAATACGGAGAAAAAATGCAGAAAATAGGAAAAAAAGGCCAAAAAACGGGGACGTGCGTCCGAGCAACCGGTTGCTTGACGCCGAAAACCTTGGAAGCGAACTTCGCACAAATTGGAGTTATTTTTCAAACGGTCCGAAGTGCGGCAGAAGGTGGAATGGTGGATGCTCGGCGGACGGGCACGAACGTCGTGAGAAGCACCACAAGCCAGCCCCCAAGGAAAAGCAAGATGGTGCTCCCCCATGGGAATGCAAACGCTGCGCCTTCACCTTCCCAAATGGCTTTGTAAAGCACGACATGGAAGCCATACCCGATGACCAAACCATTGAGCATACCCAACACAGCAACCCAAGATACCTCGGTTGAGAACAAGCGAACAACATGGCGCTTTCGGAACCCAATGGCTCGCAGCATACCGATGGTCTTTCTTCGCTCGCTCACGTTGCGGACGGTCACCACCCCGATGCCAGCCACTCCAACCATCAGGCCCAAAGCGAGGTAGCCCTCAAACAAGGACAGAATGGCGAGGACGAGCGATTGTATGACCATGATTTCATCAGCCACGGTCTGAACATTGATGTTCTTCGAGGCCAATTCAACATCCAAAATGCCCTCAAGTTCAGCGGCTGCTTCTCGTTCATCTGTGGTTTTTCCCTGCCCCGGCTTTGAAGGCCCATCGTACGCATCAGTGGCCGTGGAGGAAGGAAGGACACTAACGTACATTCGCGTCATCTCGCCCGAGAATTGAGATTCGACGGGATCCGCATTCATCCAGACACCTGGTGAAAAGATGTATGATGATTGTTTCAGGAACCCACCCACAACCACTGACCGGGTGTTTTTCGGGTTTGAAAAATCAATTAGCGAAATTGAATCTCCAATTGAAAATTGTAGAGGTACAAGGGTTGTCCCATCAGCGGTTGATTCAAGCCCAAACGAGGCATCGAGGAATACAATGTTCTCGAAAGTCTCCATTGAAATCCATGCTTCATCCGAGGAGTTGCCCAGTGCACTGTCCCAAGCATGCAAGGGCAATCCACCGTGCTGGGTAAAACCCGCATCAACACCCCGAAGCAAATACGGCATGCGCTCCCCACTTTCATCTTCCAAATGAATAGGAGCACGGTAGACACCCCCTACGGCGTCAATCTGAGCGACCAACGGGTGGTCAATGCCCCATTCTGCTGGGTCCTCACCGAGGTCAATTGGGCGAGCCCGAGTGGAGGTGAGGAGGAGTTCAAAATCGCCTTCGGCCTCTTCGACAAAATCCGCTGAATACGTATCAAATTGTTCGGTGTACCCTGCAAGAACGACCACTGAAAACATGGTAATTGAAAACATCCCCATCACCACAGCCGTCCTCAACGGATGGGCCAAAGGATGAGCAAGGGCTACTGATCCCACCGGCCCTGTTCGCCGAGTCACCCACCGTTGCTTAGCCAGCCAACCAACCACTTGGGGGGCAAGGCTGGTCAACACCAAGACACCGGCGAGAACCTGAAGCAAACCCAACACGATGAACGCCAGTTCGTTTGGTTCCATGCGCTGGCGCAAAGGGTCAATGGGTGCGAGCACAAGCGTCCACAACAAGAACAGAACTCCCATGGCCCCAAGCGTATTCCTTGCGGCGTACCTCGTCCATCGGGTCATTGGTCGTTGGCGGTTGAAAAGCACCGGGAGTTCCCAGGTGAACAGCGGAGTGAGCAAGAGGATCAGGGCGACCCCAAGAAGAACGTAGGTGGCGTAGGACAGCGAGGTCTCAAAACCCCACAGCAAAAGCAGCAACGCACAGATTCCAACCATGGCGAAGGCTAAGATTTGCAGCAAGAAAATCCCCCAAGGGACGCCCTTCTTGACAGTGGCACGGGCTCCACGCAGGGCGCGAACAATGTTCAGCTGAGCGTTGTAAAGTGCACTCGACCATAGGAGAAGGAGCGCCAGCAAGGTCCCCCAGACCCATCCGGCAAGGAGTGAATCCCAGGTCCAGGCAAACGCAAATTGCTGAGCGCCAACCGAAGAGAAAATTGAAGAGAAACCCACAGAAATGACCCAAGCAAGGACCAATCCTACAAGGGAGCCAATTCCACTTGAGAGGAATGACAAAACGGCCCCTTCGTAGAGGAAGAAGGCTCGTGCATCGCTGCGTCGTAGACCGAGAGAGCGAACCGTCGCCAGCTCGGTACGACGGACATCGGCGAGCAGCATGATGATGGTCAAGGAAAGCAATACACCGGCGGCGATGGTGAACGTGCCAAACACGAGAAACATGGCGGAGAGCGCGCCCGAGGAAGCTTCAGCTTGTTCAGCAGCATCAAGTTGTACGGCACTCAAACGAAGGTACATGTCCTCCATTCCACTTTTTTCATCAAACCAGGCTTGTAAGGCCAACACTGAAGCCGAATCTTCTCCTTCAAAACCCGTTCCAGAAAACATCAGCAACGATCGTTCATTTTCATCGGCGAGCGCCAGCACCTCGGCATCGGACAACGCAATGAGGCCCAACACAACACCGTCAAGGTCAGCGAGTTGGTCAAAACCCGCCACTGAAGAGTATGAACCGCGATGATCTAAGGAGACGGAGGAGTCATTGCCGTAGGCGTAGGGAAGCACACCAGTGAAAGCAAGGCTGGAACCGTTTGAAAAATTGAGAAGCGAGAGACGGTTGGAAGTCAGGACACCCCCGGCTTCAACCGAAAGGGTGGCCCCCTCTCCCCCAAAAGCCAGTACCATCTGGGGGAGTTTACCAAACCCAGGAGCGTCCGATAACACAGGAAGGCGTAGGCTTTCCGCTTGCCCGTCAGTTGCGTTGAGGCGCACCAAACCCCCCTCGAACGTGCACCACGTTTCCCCTGATTCCAAAACCGCCGCAGCAACTCCGTCACAAGGCGGCTGGACCTCAACAGGGGAGGTAGGGTCAAGGATTGGCCAGTCTTCCTCGTCTATTTCGACAAAAGATGAGAACGGAAGCGACGATTTGTAGGTGGTGGTGGAGAGAAGACCTTCAAGTTGAAGGTAGACCGATTGGTTATCCACTACGAGGTCGTATGCCAATACTGTACCTTGTTGAGCAAGAGTGGTTGGAACCGAGGACTGAATGACCAGCTCCTCATCCAAGGCCACCAAGGTGTGATTTCCATCCCCTTCCGTGAGAACATACCATCCATCGTTCGAGTGAGCAATGGCAACGGGAGAGTCTTGGAAAGCGCTTGAACTCCGTTCGGTGTCTTCAACCAAATCGGTGTCAGCGAGGACCACTTCATCACCCGAAAGGAACGCTACTTCGTGGTTCTGCTCTCCCCATGCGACATCGGTGAGGCGCTCACCTTTGGCCACCTGCCACAACCACGCTTCCTGATTATCGAACCGTTCAAAGCCCAGTCCGTTGGCAGTGGTGTGCCACAACGCATGCTCACTTAACCTCAATTCGTCAACATCGCTATCCGCCAAAGTCAACAGCGGTTCGCTTTGGTACATGGCGTCGATGAGTGGCACCTGGAGCACTTCGAGCAAAGAAGCGTCGGGGTACAATGACGATTGGTTTTCCCGCAAGGCCGACACATCGCCACCGCCAAGGCGCTGGAGGCCCACTGAAGAGGAGACGGTGAGGGACGAGGTAGCCTCATCCAAGGTCCAAAGGATGCCGACGTCAGTCGAGGTCAACACGTCGTCCAAGAGAGTTTCAAGCTCCGGAACGAGGTCCCTCAACCGTTCATCAGAAACATCGTTTCCAAAGGCAAACGCCATGCGGTTGATGTTCGAATCCATCTCGAGCATCCTTTGTGCGGTTGAAAGGTCGAGAAAAACAGCCGGTGAACGTGTGCCGGCCATCGCACCCTGGCCTTCGTTTGGAACCACGGCCATAACCTCCACGGATTCGGTTGTACGGACACGCTGGTTGTCACGTGAGACAAACATGCCAAGTTCCAAAACTTCACCAACCTCGATTTCGAGGGTCTCAGCAGCGACGGCGTTAATGGCGATCTTGGAGGGGCCACCTTGGGCGTTAGCGACGGCGATGTCGGAAAACCTCAACCCGTTTGTCGGGTCAAGTGGTGCCCATACGGCCTCGCCGTCAATGGTGGCGTTGTTGGCAAAGAGGGTGATTGAAGGTTCTGCGCGACCGTTGTCAGCCGAAAGGCTCACCGATGACACCACGCCAAATTGACGCCCATCAACCTCATCGGAAAAATCCTGGTTTTCGCTGAGAACATTCCAGAAACGGTTCGCCACCTCTTCCTCAAATTCAACCGCCACTCCAGTCGTCGGGTCCATTCCCGACACGAGAACATCGGTCTCACCCCAAGCAGCACTGACTTCTTGGCCGACGGTCATGTCAAGGGAATCTCCCACGACTAACGAAGAAGTGATGATGGCCGACGCAATGATCAAACCTGCGATCATTAAGGCAGATTGGCGCTTTCTACGGACCATGTTCTCACGGGCAAGCCGCCACACCAGCAACCGTTGTGGCAACACCAAGGGCTGGACAAACAGCATCGACATGATGCCCACTAGAAGGCCGCCCATGGTGGCGCTCAGACTTGAAACACCCATCCAATTGAGCAACAAAACACCCAGAACTCCATCAACGGGCCCGGTGACCAAAACGATGATTCTGGTCGACCACGAAAGTTGCTTCCAACGTCCAAAGAGAACCAACCCGACCGTGCTCATCGCCAGCAAAAGTGCGGCGACGAGGATGGCCCAGACAAGCACGCTCATTCCTCCTCAGATGGGGGATTGTTCGAATCCGAGAGGACATTACCATCGCTCATCGTGATGGTTCGCTGGCATTGCGATGCAATTGATGAATCGTGAGTGACGATAAGAAAGGTGGTTCCTTGGCGTTGATTCATCTCCCCTAACAACCTCATGACTTCGGCGGACGTTGCGTTGTCAAGATTGCCGGTTGGCTCATCGCAAAGAATGATGGAGGGCTGATGAACGATCGCCCGGGCGACAGCCACACGTTGTTGCTGGCCACCGGAAAGTTCAGCCGGACGATGCTCACTTCGGTCAGCCAATCCAACCAGAGCGAGCGCCTGCAACGCTCCGTTTCTCGCTTCTTGTGGTGATTGGCCTTTCAAGAGCAAGGGCAATTCCACGTTCTCAACCGCAGAAAGAACAGGGAGCAGGTTGAAATCCTGGAAAATAAAACCGAAATGCTCCCCTCGCAGGTCGGTCCTTGCATCGTCGGAAATGCCGTACAATGGTTGCCCATTGACCATGACAGACCCTGCTGTGGGCTCATCAATGCCTGACAGGATATTCAAAAGAGTGGTTTTTCCACAGCCTGATGGACCCATTACGGCCACCATTTCACCAGCGATGATGTTCACGTTCACACCACGCACCGCTTCAACCGTCGAATCGCCAGCCTGGTAGAGTTTCCACAGCTCTCGGGCTTCAAGTGCGGGGGTCATGTTTGCACCATACGGAACTGCATTGATAAATCCCTGCCCGAAAGCCCTCGCATGGCCCCCGACGATGGCACCGTAAAGATGGCCGTCATGGCCTTTGGCCCGTTGGCTGAACGCCTGGGGGGTCGCCGCCACGAGTTGACCGTGAGTTTGAATTCAACCATACGAGACCTCGTTGTAGACTTGGGCTTAACCGAATGGATCTCGTTTGGCCTCTCAGTCGCAATGAACGGGAACCGGTGCAGCATGGACACCATTGTCGAGGACGGTGCAGAAGTTGCGCTTCTTCCGCCGGTGAGTGGTGGTTAATCACCCTTTGAGACCCTGAGCAATGAAAGCCTTCAACAACGGGGAGCGCAAGGGAGGCTTGAGGAAGTACCATGGTTGGCGGAATCGGACCCCCCGAATTGATGATTCTACTCTTGCTGTTTTTCGTGCTCTTTGGAGCCCAAAGGCTCCCCGAATTGGCCAATGCCCTCGGACGTTCGAAAGGGGAATTTCAGAAAGGACTCACCGAGGCGACAACGCTTGGCGACTCAAGCCAAACCGTCGCTGACCTCGAAGCAGGCGGCCGTACTCCCGACCAAGTTATGATGGAGCGTGCCAAGGCTGTAGGTTTGGACCCAACCGGCATGAGCGTTGAGGATCTTGAAAAGAAAGTCGAGGCCCTCGAAGCGCTACAATCCGATGAGGAAGATGAGTGATTATCCTCGGCGACGCTTGATTTCCATCGGCGAGCCACACGCACCGCACTCGCCCACCGACCCCTTCTTTGAACGAGAGACATTTGCAGGTAGGGCTGATGTTGCCCCACACCCTTTGCATCGTAGTTCCCAAATCCAGATTTGTTTGGAAGGGGCATTGACCACGGATTCAATCGAGCCCCCTGCATGACGATAGGTGTTCTGAAGGCGATAGTCGTCGGTCACCAAAACGGCCTTCAATTCCAGAGCAAGGGCCAGCACGTCAACGTCAACGTCAGAGAGCCTGGCCAAATCGCCCGTCGTGCTGGCACAGCTTTTAGCCTGCTCAATGGCAGAAGAGGGGACATCTCTCCACTGGATGTCGGCGGCTTCAACCAGCATCATGCGAGCTGGACTCAACCGTTCGAGTTCTGAGCGTTGGGAATAGGCACAAACGCCTCCTGCCAGTCGAGCAGGAGGCCAATGAAGCAAGGCTGCCGTATCCAACACCCGCTCCATGGCTTGGTGAGCGGAATCCACTCCATGAAGGCACCGCCCACCCCTATCTTCTTGAAAGAGCGCCGTTAGGCAACGGCATGAGTTGGAAGGCAACCATCCTGGAAGCCTTCGAAGTCTTCGGTCCAGCGAGCCTCTTCCTTCTCTCATTTACCGAAGCCATCGTCCAGCCCATCCCGCCCGACCTGCTTTACATTCCGATGTTGGTCAACGCCATGGGCGATCTTCCTTTGGTGGTGTGGCTTTGGCTGGTCGTTACCGTTGCTTCCGTGCTAGGTTCATTGGTTGGCTATTGGATTGGAGGGCGCTGGGGAACCTCCCTCATGAAGCGATTCGGACAGGAGAAACACCTGAAAAAATTGGAACACTTGACCCTCCAATACGGCCAAGTTGGCATATTCATAGCGGCTTTTTCGCCCATACCGTACAAAGTTCTGGGATGGATGGCCGGCATGGGGAAGATGGCCAAGAAACCCTTCATCATCGCCGGTTTTCTTGGCCGTAGCTTACGTTTCGGCCTTGAAGCCGTCCTCATCGGCCTTTACGGCCAGCAAGCTTTGGACGCCATGATGTGGTTCTTGGACCGCGAAGTCCTTCTTGCCGTCGTCTGCATCGCCGGTATTCTGATGACATGGTTCATGTGGCAATGGTGGTCAAACCTCGGAGAAGACGATGCAACGACTGGTGCTTAATGCCCTACGAAGCCCCTCCACGGGAACGGTTATGAACAGGGCGTAGGTGGGGCAACTACCGCTCGCGTGGTGTAGCCAGGTCCATCATTACGGGTTTTCATCCCGTCGACCCGGGTTCGAATCCCGGCGCGAGCATCTTACCTCAAACAGGGCGCTGCGTGGCATTATTATCCCCTAAATAAAGGGCAAGTTTGCCGAAGGGCTAACAAAGAAGATTCAATCCTCGAGGGACCTATATCAGTTCTGGATTGAGATTCACAGTTTTCAGAAACTAGCACCGCAATGGAAGGTTCTTGAAAATGGCAACTTGCTGACACATGAAAATTAAGAGGGGGTGTCCGCTGGACTCAGTATGGTCAACATTGGAGACACCGCCCCAGCCTTTACCCTCAGAGCCACCGACAAGCGAGAGGTCTCGCTCTCGGAATACGAAGGAAAGAAGACCATCCTCGTCTTCTACCCCGGTGCTTTTACCGGCGTGTGCGACAAGGAGATGTGCGCTTTCCAAGACAACATGACCGCCTTGAATGCCGCCGACGCTACCGTGTTGGGCATCAGCGTAGATTCCCCTTGGGCCAACGCTGAGTTTGCTCGCAAGTACAACCTTGAATTCGAACTCCTTTCCGACTTGAACCGAGAAGCCGTCAATGCCTACGATGCTGCCTTTGTCGGTCTTGGTGGCATTGATGGCTACGTTTGTGCGAACCGTGTGGTCATCATCATCGATCAGTCTGGCGTCGTTCAATACCGATGGGTGGCCGAAAACCCCGGAGTTGAGCCCGACTACAGCGAAGTCATCGAAGCGGCCAACGCTCTCTGATAGGGACGCATTGCTCAACGGTGGGCGCATCATGCCAAGGTTCCATTGTTGTAATCCTCGATGGCTTGGTGAATTTCCTGACGCGTGTTCATGACAAAGGGTCCGTATCGTGCGATTGGTTCTCCGAGTTCTGGACCACCGAGAATAAGTAGCTCTGCTCCCTCGTCTTCCGCGGTCATTGATACCGATTCACCGGGGGAGAGAAGGCCAAGACTACCGTCATGAAGTGAACGTCCTTCAACAGCAAGTGATCCTCCAAAGACATAGAGCATGACGTTGTGGTCGTGTTCGCAGGCATGCGAATAAGTAGCGCCTGGCTTCAGTTTAAGATGGATGTACGTGATGGGAATGACCGTATCGATGACGGCCGAGATGCCCAGCGCCTCGCCAGCGATGACCTTTGCCCAAACCGTTCCGTCTTCATTTGAAACTTCAGGAATCTCTTCGGAAGGAATGTCTTGGTAGCGAGGTTGCATCATCTTGTCTTTGGCGGGAAGGTTGACCCAAATTTGGAATCCGTGCATTCGACCCCCGTTTTTCATCATGTGGTCCTGCGGGAGTTCAGAGTGAATCACCCCTCGACCGGCCGTCATCCACTGGACATCGCCCGGGTTGAGGTCTCCACTGTTTCCAGCCGAGTCGGCATGCATCATGCCTCCAGACAGCAGGTATGTGACCGTTTCAAACCCACGATGTGGATGGCTGGGTGCGCCAACGGCCTCCCCTGGCCCATAATCCACAGGACCCATTTCGTCGAGCAGGAGGAACGGGCTCATGAGCTGACCCATAGCAGCGGGGCGTCGGACTTTGAAACCGCCCCCTTCAAGAACGGTTCGAGTGGGTACAATTGATTTGATTTTACGGTTCATGTTATCACCTCGTTGTCATGGATTTGAGCATCGCTTCGATGGTGTCTGGATTGGCTGGTTTCTTTTTGTTGGTGACCAGAGAACGGCCAATTACCACGCATCCAAGGAAAGAAAATTGCATCCGCATGGCCATGATGACGTGCTGACCACCACCCCCGGAATGGGTGCCAAGAGCAACGGTTCGATCCCGGAACAATCGTCGGAAATCGGCACCGTCGCGACTCAGCCATGCGATGGCGTTGTTCAGTACCGGTGGGTAAGAGCCGTTGTACTCGGGGGCAAAGACAAACCACGCATCACCACGGTCAAGAACGGCCATTAAATCGGCCAGACCTGGAAGGACATCAACCTCTTTCTCGTATGTTGCCGTGTAAACGGGGAAATCATAGGCGTTCAGCGAAACGTGCTCAACGGTATGGCCCATGCTGACGGCGTACCCTTCAACTTCCTGGGCCAGCAGTGCGTTGTTTCCATCCGACGCGTGAATGAAAACAAGGTTCGCCATGAACACGCTATGGGTACCTCGGCTTTATGATAGACAGTATCAAGCCAGCGACTCAAATGGCCTTCGTTTGACGTTCTTCAGCCGCACGGTATGCTTCCATGAACCTGGCCATCCAATCCTCACGGGGGAGTTGGGTTTCACCTGAAATGACATCATGGTGAGCCTCCAGATAGTGTGGCATCATCTTCAAAAGCATGCCCTGCCATGTATCAGCCTCAAACACAACGGCCCCGCAATCAATGCAAGCCATTGTGGGCATGGACTCCAGTGCCCGAGGGCGATAATTGAAGTTATCCAAGCCAATAGCCTAGGCCTAAAGCCTCGGACGGACAAGGCATTATAGGGCTCAGCGAGGGCCACCAAATCATGTCTGAAGCGATGATTCTCGACCATGCTCAAGCGTCCAGTACGGATTTTCTCATCTACACTGGTAATTTTTGTGGATACTGTCGGGCCCTGAAGAACCTCCTCAACGGCAAGGAATTGAGTTTCACAGAGTATAATTTCGATGAACACGACGGTATGCGCCAAATTGTAGTCCAAGTAACGGGTCATAGGACCGTTCCGGTGGTGTTTGACCTGCGGGGCGACCAACCGATGTTTATTGGTGGGTTTGACGAGACCAACCGATACCTCAGGAAAAAGTCATGAGCCACTCTTTCAGTGCTTGGTGATGTTCAGTAGGAATCATGTGACCTTTCGGGTGTTCAATCAATTCGACGGCCCAACCCGCTGATTCAAACAAATGAGCAATGGCCCAACCATCCTCTATTGGAACACGGAGGTCTTTTTCCCCGTGCATCCAAAACAAGCGTTGGTTCTCCAATTCACTGAGCCTCAAACGGAGTTCCATTGGCCGTACAAGCCGTGTACCCATGCAAACTACGCCCTGAATCCGGTCGGCGATGGGCAATTGGAGCAGTTCCTGTGCCATCGCGCCACCTTGGGAAAACCCACCAACGACCAAGGGGCCAAGAGGAGCTTCTTCGGCGATCAGTTTCTCGAGTTGTGAAAGGCTCGAATCAACGTCCATTAGTTCCTTTCTTGAAAGTGACATACGGCGTGTGACATCGGCTTCAAAGTCCTCGTACCGCCACCACGTGTACCCGCGATTCGGGTGAGAGAAACGGGCTTCTGGGACCAATAAGGTCCATCCTTCGGGTAGAATTTTTTCTGCAAAAGGGCGCATCATCGACGCGTCGCCCGTCATCCCGTGCATCATGATGAGCGTGGGCAAATCAACACCTCATAGCGTCCAAGAGCGTACGAGGGCTCCTGCAACCTTGAGGTGAACAAAGGAATCCTGGCCCCGCAGAGTCACCGTGATGGAATGGTCACCTGAGTTTGAGGGAATGGTGCCAAATGAGCCCTTTTCAGTTGCTCCTGCGCCCCAGGCTCGGGTAAGTGGAGAGGCTCCTTGATGGTCTTTGATGCTCAGTGAACCTGAACCCCCTTGCTGACTAATTTCAACATCAAGATACCAAACGAGGGTATCCCAAGCTTCGTTTGGAGAGTAGCCATCGTCGAGGAAGGTGTCGTAGATTTCCTGATCGTTTTCCTCGTACAAATTATCGTGGATATCGCCTGCACGGTAAAAGAAGACATCGCCAGTGTAGCCTGTTTTCTTTTGATTGAGATTCATCTCCAGGTGGTCAACCCCCTCGCTATCCGTCCAGAGGAGGCTTTCGATGAAACCTTGACGCCCACTGAAAACATAACTGAGCACATGGTCTTCGGTTGATGTAGCTGAAACGGAGACCTCCCCGTTGTAGATGTTGTCGGTGGTGGCCGTCCAGTCTTGACCGAGGAGCCTAAATTCCCATGAGTCCCCAACGTTCCACGGGAAATTGAACACGGGTTGCGGCTCACCGTTTTCGTAAACCGACAAGCCGTCCATGGTGACCCTTCCCAAGAAAGGATTGTGATTGATCACAGCATGCCGTTGAGCCTCACCCTCCGATGAGATTCCAAGCATGAACAATCCATCGTCCGTTCGAACATCAGCCACAACAAGGCGAGCACTGTCTTCTCCAAACTCAGGAGTGATGAAGGTATACAACCACTGGTCGCCGATTTCCCAGTCAGGTAAAGCCAATTCATCTTCGGTGGTGTTCCCGATATCCGATGAGGAAACCCCGCCTTCACCGATGCATCCAGCAAGGCTCACGGTCATCATCAGCAGGGACAACACGTACGCACGCATGGCCAGTCCTGTTGGACCTCTTTTGAAAGGCTAACGCTTGTAGGAGTGCGTTGGTAGCCTTCAAAGAAGGCCGTTTTCGCTCAACTTGCCAGTGCCCGCAAGAACCACGGCGACGATGGACATCAACTTGATGAGGATGTTCAACGAAGGGCCAGAGGTGTCCTTGAATGGGTCGCCGATGGTGTCGCCGATGACGGCGGCATCGTGAGCGGCATCGCCCTTCTTAGCACCAGGAATGTGATCTTGCTCGATGGCTTTCTTGGCGTTGTCCCAAGCACCACCAGCGTTGGCCATGAAGAGGGCCATGAGCACTCCGGTGACAAGCGAACCAGCGAGCATTCCACCGAGAGCAGCGGTACCAAGTCCCATGCCGATAACAATCGGCGCAAGGATGGCGACCACACCAGGCCCGACCATCTCTCGAAGGGCGGCCTTGGTGGAAATGTCAACACAGGTTTGTGAGTCGGGCTTCACGCCTTCTTTTCCTTCAAGAAGTCCTGGGATTTCCTTGAATTGACGGCGGATTTCAACAACCATGTCGCCAGCAGCCTTGCCAACGGAAGTCATGGTCATGGCGGCGACGACAAAGGGTAGACCTCCACCAATCAACAGACCGATGACCACACGAGGAGTGGTCAAATCCAGAGCCACGCCACCAACAGCGGTGGTGTAGGCTGCGAAGAGAGCAAGGGCGGTCAATGCAGCGGAGCCGATTGCGAAGCCCTTTCCAACGGCAGCGGTGGTGTTTCCAATCGAGTCAAGTTCGTCAGTGATGGCACGAACGTCATCTCCAAGTCCACTCATTTCTGCAATTCCACCGGCATTGTCTGCAACCGGTCCGTAGGCGTCGACGGTCATGGTGACGCCAACCGTAGCGAGCATACCCATGGCCGCCATGGCGATGCAGTAGAGGCCGTAGGAATTCTCAGCACCGATGCTGGAGCCGAACTCGCTGGCACCGAGGATACCTGCTGCAATCAGGACAATGGGGATGAAGGTTGACATCATTCCAACAGACAAACCAGCGATAGCGTTGGTGGCAGGTCCTGTTTTGGACATTTCACCGATGTGAGGGATGGCCTTGGTTTTGATACCAAAGACGGGTTCAATACCCGTGTAGTATTCGGTGACCAGTCCGATGAGAATACCAACAATGCTTCCTAGAACCACTGCATGCATGACGGCCATGTCTACAGCAATCAACTCAGCACTGATGGCACCGTAGCCACCGGCCCAAAAGAGAATGGCACCGATGAAGGTCGTGTTTCGTAGGGCGGCAGCGGGGTCGCTTCCGTTCTTGAGGAAGGTCATGGAGAACACGCCGATAACTGAGGCAATGTAGCCAATCAAACCGAGGAGAATGGGCATCAAGACATAATCTGGTGCAATGTTCTTGCCGTCAACGGCAACGAATTCATTGGCGATGACCATGGCAGCGATGATGGAACCCACGAAGGATTCGAAGATATCTGCTCCCATACCAGCGACGTCGCCAACGTTGTCGCCAACGTTGTCGGCAATAACACCGGGGTTTCGAGGATCGTCTTCTGGAATACCAGCTTCAACTTTACCAACAAGGTCAGCGCCGACGTCAGCGGCCTTGGTGTAGATGCCTCCACCCACACGTGCGAAGAGGGCGATTGAAGATGCACCCATACCAAATCCAGCAGCGGCTGAAATGACGTTCATGCCGCCGTCGGCGTTGGTTTCACCTGCACCGAGCCAAAAGGCAACCAATGAAATCCCGAGGAGGCCAAGACCGCCCACGGAGAGTCCCATGACGGCGCCTCCGTTGTAGGATACAGCAAGAGCGCCTGCTTGACCATCGGTCTTGGCGGCCATGGCAGTTCGGCCATTGGCCGAGGTTGCAGCACGCATGCCAGAGAAGCCAGCAAGGACGGAGGTCAAAGCACCTGCAAAGAAGGCAAGGGTTGTCTCAATCTCATAATCGTTCAGCCAGAAGAGCAAACCTCCGACAGCGACACAGAACACAGCAAGGACGCGGTATTCTGCGAAGAGGAAGGCCATGGCCCCTTTCTGAATTTCATCGGTAATATCGGCAACGGTTTCGTTGTCAATCTTTACTTTGTTCACTTGTTGGTAGAGCATGAACGCAATGACCAATCCAATGGCCCCTGCGGCTGCCGAAATCAATGCAATATTTTCCATCATCAATAAACACCTATTGCCTCGGCCACTTGAGAACCCTTGATAAGCCGTTCCCACCAAAAATAACGACTCCAGCAGGTTTTGAGGGGCCTGCATCAACACCAAGCGCCCACCGGAAGAATTTGGGCAATCGTTCAAAGAGGAGGAACCACTGGAAGAAAGCATGAGCATTACAGCCGAGGAAATCCTCGCTGAAATTGGACCCGTTCAAGAGGTCCTCGATGAGCATGACGGAGTCGTCAATGTCATCGATACCGCTGACGGTAACATCATGCTTTCTCTTGACGGTGGTTGCAATGGGTGTTCATCAACGCCGATGACCGCCATGCAAATTTACTACTCACTGAAGAAACTTGACCACGTCAACGATGTCATCTTTGTCAACGGTGAGCTCCCGGAGTACATGCGGACCTTTATCGACCAAAAAATGGCCAAGGAAAGCGCCAACAA
>Ga0181422_1000037_pt1 | contig 37150 bp, 38 predicted proteins | sample 45SPOviralmetaG_FD_130147 | JGI IMG/M metagenome (GOLD analysis project Ga0181422, IMG submission 130147) | Marine viral communities from the oligotrophic San Pedro Time Series (SPOT) site, San Pedro Channel, CA, USA - 45 SPOT_SRF_2013-07-18 | ecosystem: Environmental > Aquatic > Marine > Strait...
CGACGCGGCGAATACGTGGTTGAAAGAGGTCGAGAAAAAGGACAAACTTGGTCTTGATTTCACGAACGAAGTCGTGAATGCAACGGCGATAAGCATGAACGTACGTGAACTCGCTGAAGAAACACTTAACCGACACTGGCGTGGATGTAAATCCGAGATGAGCCTGTGGAGGAACGCGAAGGATGTTTACTTACGTGTTGGTGCAAGTCGTCCAGTACGCGACATAAGCGAACGTGTGATTGATGACCTTGTGTACGAGCTTGAACGCGATGGAAAAGCAAACGCCACGATTAACCGACGTCTTGCCGCTCTATCGAAGATGCTCAAACACGCATACCGACGGGGTTATATTTCCAGGATGCCGTTGATCGAGCGTAAGCGAGAACCAAAAGGACGTGTTCGTTGGATTACGCCCGAAGAAGAGACGGCGATGGTCGCTAAGTTCCAAGAGATGGGACGTACTGAGATGGCGGACTTCGCAAAGATACTTACGTGTACAGGATTACGTACAGGTGAGTTGTTTAAACTTCTTGGTCGCGATGTGAACCTTGAAGAGCGGGTCATGCATTTATGGGACACCAAGAATGGTAAGTCTCGATCTGTACCGCTGACTCAGGATGCTTGTGACGCTTTACAACGCAACTTAAAACAAGGTAACGAGCGATTGTTTAGCTTCACTCAGGATGCATTTAGTCATTGTTGGAAGACGATGAAGCATCTGATTGGTCTTGAAAAGGATGACGAGTTCGTACCGCATTGCTTGCGTCATACGTGTGCGTCAAGACTGGTTCAAAAAGGTATGTCTTTACCCGTCGTTATGGAGTGGTTAGGACATAGTACAATCAGTACAACGTTACGTTATGCTCACCTCGCACCTAAGTCCTTAGAACTGGCAAGAGATGCGTTAGAAAGTCGTGACCAAACCGTGACCAAACCGTGACCAAAAGCGCTTAAAAGGAAGAAATCTCGTGACTCACAGAATTTTACATGTTATACTGAAACCCGCACTTACCAAGGCTTACAACGAAAGCGGGCGTGGTGAAATTGGTATACACAAGGGACTTAAAATCCCTGGATTCTGTATAGTAGTCACGAGTTTTTCTCCTAACTTATTCAATCAATTCAATAATTTAGTTGACATAATATCTCTTCGTACATTTCTTAGGAGATGTAACGGCGTGACCATGTCGTGACCACAACCACCAACAAACAATAAACGAAATCATGGATCAGCTAGAGCTTAACCTAGAGATGCAACAATCGGGCATCGCCCGTTACCGCCGTAAGGTGGAGTCTGCAAAGCGTCGTGAAAAGGAATCCGAAGCACCTTATGGTCAGCGTTTGTTACGTGGTACGTTACCGCAAGTCATCGACGAATTACAAAACCGAATCAAGTACCACAAGAAAAACCCAGCGGCTGTACCGAAATGGTTACCGCTCATCTGGGACATGCAACCCGAAGTCATCAGCTTAATCGCGATGAAGACAATGCTTGATGGTGTATGTCGTAAACACCCACTCACTAACACAGCGATTCGAGTCGCGACGAACATCGAAGATGAAGCACGATACATCCGTCTCAAGGAAGAGTATCCTGACGTGTTTAAGTTCGCTAAGAAGGACGTTGAGAAGTGGAGTGATCGTACGTACCGACGGATTCGTGAAGCGTTTTTAAGGCACGAGCAAGGCGAATCAAAGAAAGGTAACATCGAACCTTGGAAGGTATGGACGCGAAGAGAAAAAATAGCTATGGGTACGTGGTTGCTTGAGCTAATACGCACGACTACCAATCTCGTTACCTTTGTCATACTAGGAAAGAATACCAAAACGCGATGGTTTATTACTGCAAGCGACGATCTATTCCAATGGATAGCTGACTACAATCAAAACCAAGAACTATTAAAACCTTTATGGTTACCTATGGTGGAAACACCAGCACCTTGGAAGGGATTGTGGCAAGGCGGATACAAGGACGTTGATCTTCAACCGCTTACGTTTATCAAGTCGAACGACATGGAATATATGCGTGAGCTTGACACGTCAAGTTTTCAACCTGTTATCGACTCTGTTAACCACGTACAAGAGACGCCTTGGACGGTCAATGATAAGGTATTAAAGATTGCACGATGGGCATGGGATAATGACCGAGAGATTGGCGAGATGTGCCGTCGTACTGACTACGAGTTACCACCTTTTGATCCGACAGCCGAAGGCGATCCAGATCGTAAGCGTGAGCTTGGTCGCAAGAGCGGAGTGCTTAGAAGTTTAAACATATCGTTACGCAGTCAACGCTTACAGATTATAAAGACATTGTGGTTGGGTGATAAGTACGCGGGTAAACACTTTTACTTTCCACATCAGATCGACTTTCGTGGACGCATGTATCCCGTGCCTTACTACCTGTCACCACAAGGTACGGACTTATCGAAGTCGTTGTTATTATTTAGCGAGTCAGAAACGATTTGGAATCCCGAAACGGACGCTCGATGGTTAGCGATACACGGCGCGAACTGTTACGGTATGGACAAGGTGACGTTTGATGAGCGTGTTAAGTGGGTCAATGACAGGCGCCAAGAAATATTTGAAGTATGTAAAGACCCGAAGGTCAACGACTGGTGGACAGGAGCGGATGAGCCGTGGCAGTTCTTAGCATTTTGTTTTGAATGGGGTGAGTTATTAAGCATGGGTGGACGGGGATTTAAAACCCGTCTGCCCGTCGCTATGGACGCATCTAACAACGGCATACAATTACTTTCTTTGTTGGGTAGAGATGAGATCGGCGGTCGAGCTACAAACGTGTCAGCCACGGACGCTCCCGCCGATCTCTATCAATTTGTAGCGGATCAAGTATCAGAAGAATTAAAGAAGAAAGCTAAGAAGGGCGATCACATCGCGACTGAATGGTTGAAGCTGGGCATCACACGTAAGCTTACTAAACGACCCGTCATGGTTAAACCCTACGGCGGTACTCGTCAGTCCTGTCGCGACTATGTACACGATTGGTTCAGAGACATGTGCCTTGAACGCGACATCGACCCGTTTGGAAGCGAGACAACAACCGCAGTCAGTCAGTTATCAATGGTCGTGTGGAAAGCGATGGACGAATGTCTAAGCCGACCTAACGCCGTCATGGCGTGGCTTCAGCAATGTGCAAGGCTGTTAGCACGTGAAGGTAAAGCGATTGAATGGACGACACCACTTGGTTTTAAAGTACGACAAAAATATTTGAACGCTAAATCAGCACGGATTAACACGATGTTAGGCGACAAGCTATCGTTTGTTAGATGGAGAGAACCACTGAACGAACTTGATAGTAAGCGTCAAGCTAACGGTATCAGTCCTAATTTTGTACATAGCCTTGACGCTACCATCGCACACAAGACAACGAACGAGGCGAAGAAGTTGGGCATCCGTTCACTCGCTATGGTACATGATAGCTTCGCAACACACTCGACAAACAGCGAAGCTTTAAGCGGGATCATACGAAGAGAAACCGCAAACACTTTCAACGAGGACTTACTTCTTAAATTCAAGGATGAAGTCCAAACACAAACCAAAGAAGAACTACCAGACCTACCTCCTTACGGAACTCTTGATCCGCTTGAGGTGCTAGGCTCTGACTATTTCTTCGCATAACAACGACGCTTAAAAGGAGCGATTAATGACCAGATATAATATGAAGACAATAACCACACCAACAGGAACAGCAAGATACTGCTACCTCACAAACCCATCGAAAGGCGAATATGATTCAGAGTATGGAACGTACCGTACTGAGTTGATATTAGATAAAGCTGATTGGGATAAGTTAAAAGCACAGGTACAACCTGAGTATGAAGCCGCTTACCTCGCCGAGAACACCAAGCAAGGTAAAGAACTAAAGAAAGCAAACCTTCCATTCGTCATCGACGGAGAAGATCACATTGTCAAGTTAAAGATGAAAGCGGGTGGTAAACGCCGTGACGGTACTGAGTATAAGTTACAAGTGGCGTTGTTTGACAGCCAAGGTAACCCGATGAAAGGCGATGACATCGTCGGTGGTGGTAGCCGTATCAAGATCGGAATGAAGATGAGGTTTTGGTTTGTTCCCGCACATGGATTCGGTATGACACTCGAACCACAAGGTGTTCAGGTACTCGAACTAGCCGCTGTCGGAACAAGTGAGAAAGCAACATCCTATGGATTCACCGCAGAAGAAGGTGGATATACAAACGGAGGAGAAACATTCGAGAATACTCTCGATCAACCAGAAACAAATGCCGAGGAAACCAAGCAAGAAGCGCCCCTGTCGGCGGACTTCTAAGTATCGTTCTGGATTTGAAGCAAAGACCGCCTATTGGTTAGAGCGGAACGGCATCAAGTTCGGGTACGAAACTGTGAAGATCGAATACAGGAAATTATCAACGTACACACCTGACTTTATTCTACCAAACGGAATTATAGTAGAGACTAAAGGACTATGGACGAGTGAAGACAGGACCAAACATCTCCTTATTCGAGAACAACATCCCGAACTTGATGTCCGTCTTTGTTTTATGAACGCGTCAAACAAGATACGCAAAGGTTCTAAAACAACATACGCAAAATACTGCGAACAGAAAGGACTCAAATACTGTGACAAAACAATACCAAAATCATGGCTGAATACCAAGAAATCCACACGTCCTGTTCCGCCTGTGGTTCAAGTGACGGACGATCTACCTACGTAGACGGATCAAGTCATTGCTTCAGCTGTGGAAAGAACACTCAACCCAACAAAAATGAAAAACAAAAAATGGAAGAACAACCAACGACCAAAACTAATAAAGCGTCGTTTATAAGTAACGGCAAGACCACCGCTTTAACGCGAAGAAACCTAACGGAAGAGACGTGTAAGAAGTGGGGATACCAAGCGGCAGACGTCGACGGACAGATGGTTCAAGTCGCAAACTACCGTACTCGTGACGGCAAGTTATGTGGACAGAAGATTAGATACGCTGACAAATCATTCAAGGTACGTGGCGAACTGATCGGACTATACGGACAACATCTGTGGCGAGACAGCGGTAAGCGAGTCGTCGTAACCGAAGGAGAGATCGACGCTTTAAGCGTGTCCCAAGCGTTTAACAATCGCTGGGCAGTCGTATCTGTACCGCACGGTGCTGGCGGAGCTAAGAACAACGTTGCTCAAGCACTCGATTGGCTTGAACGATATGAAGAAGTGGTTTTTATGTTTGATATGGACGACCCAGGACGCAAGGGAGCGGCAGAATGTGCGGCTCTTCTAACTCCTGGACGTGCAAAGATAGCAGAGCTACCGCTTAAAGACCCGAACGATATGTTAAAAGCGAACCGTGCAAAGGAGATTGTAACCGCAGTCTTTGAAGCGCGTGAGTATCGCCCCGATGGTATCGTCGGTGCTGAAGAACTATGGGAAAAGATAAGCGAAGTAAATAACACGGAGTCTCAACCGTACCCGTACACATCCTTGAACGACATGACACACGGTATAAGGCGAGGAGAACTCGTCACGATATGCGCGGGTAGTGGGATTGGGAAGTCTCTGTTCTGTCGTGAGGTTGCGTATTCATTATTAGAGCGTGGCGAAACAGTCGGTTACATCGCGCTTGAAGAGTCAGTCAGGCGGACGGCTCTGGGTATAATGGGACTACACGTTAACAAACCGCTTCATCTTGAAAAGGAAATACATCACGAATCGTTACGACCTACGTTTGAAGAGACGGTAGGGAACGGACGCTTCTTTACCTACGATCACTTCGGAAGTTGTGACAGCGACAATCTACTCAATCGAATTAGATACCTATGCAAAGGACTAAATTGTAAGTGGATATTTCTTGATCATTTATCAATAGTGGTAAGTGGGTTTGAAGGTGATGATGAACGGCGCTTGATTGACAACACGATGACACGACTACGTTCTCTCGTCGAAGAGACGCAATGTGGTATGGTATTAGTCAGTCATCTAAAGCGACCTCCAGGCGCTGGACACGAGGAAGGGGCGATCACATCGCTTGCACATCTTCGAGGTTCACACGCCATACCGCAACTGTCTGACATGGTTATTGGATTAGAACGTAATCAACAATCAGAAGCAGACGCAAACCAAACACGTATAAGAGTGTTGAAGAACCGATTCTCAGGTGAGACGGGACTAGCTTCGACACTACATTTCAACCAACAAACAGGAAGATTAAATGAACATGATAACTCGTTTCTTAAAACTAATAACAATACTACCGAAGCCCCGTCACAGCCGTTCTGATTACGCAACGCTGTTTCGAGCGATCCGTCTTGTTGAAAGTGGTGGTGCTTATGATGCGCCTTATGCCGTCGGTGACAGCGGTCGATCAATCGGTCCTTATCAAATAAGCTTTGGCTATTGGCTCGACGCTTATAACTACGATCAATCAATCGACGGTACATGGGCAATGTGTGTTGATCAGATATACGCCGAACAGGTGATGATGGCATATTGGAAAAGACACGCATCAGAACACGACACTTGGGAAGTCTTAGCACGGATACACAACGGCGGACCAAAAGGTTACCACAAAGTTGAGACACAAGAATACTGGAAGAAAGTTGTACGCTACCTATGAACATGAACAGAACATTATACTTCGACATCGAGACTAACGGGTTGGAAGACTTCGTGACGCTTGATGATTTACATACCGTTCATTGCTTGAGCGTTTATAACCCGATGAAGCAACAGATGTTGACCTTCGATAACGAAAGTATGCAACAAGGACTTCATCTACTTGATAGCGCTGAGACAATCGTCGGACATAACATCATAGGCTTTGATGTACCAGCGTTGACTAAGCTGTATGGATGGTCGCCTAAAGCGCGTCTGTTGGACACAGCAGTAACGACACGGTGCGTACATTCCGACTTGTTCAAACTCGACATGGTACGTAAGGACTTCCCGAAAGAATATTGGGGATCGCACAGCTTGAAAGCGTGGGGTAATCGTTTAGGCATGTCTAAGATGGAGTTCGATTCCGAGAACTTCGATGTGTATACAGAAGAGATGCGTAAGTATTGTGAACGCGATGTAATTGTGACACACGCTATAGGCGCTTACCTTCGCGATGAAGAGCCTGACAATCGTATGTTAAACCTCGAACATCAATTCGCTAGGGTGATACGTAAACAGGAACTTGCTGGGTTTGCTTTCGATGAAGATAAAGCGGACAAGTTAATACAAGTATTGACGACCCGACGTGCTGAACTACTCGATGATTTACAGAAGACGTTTCCACCTGTAGTCGAAGAGATGAAGACACCCGAAGGATGGGAAATAGAGATCGACGGTAGACATTTCTTTGGCGTGACTAAAGCGGCGTTAAAGAAGATACTGAAAGAAGACGGACAAGTACAAGCGTTAGCTAACAAGGCGACTAAGCTAGGTAACAAGACTAAGTCTATACCGTTTAATCCAGGCAGTCGCGATCAGATAGCCGCACGTTTAAAAGAACTTGGTTGGAAACCTGTACACTTCACACCCGACGGTAAACCTAAGATCGACGAAGCCGTGCTTAAAAATGTCAAGCATCCATCGGCTGATCTACTACTAGAATACTTAATGGTTGTTAAACGTCTAGGCATGTTAGCCGAAGGCGACAACGCTTGGATCAAGCGCGTTCGTAACGGACGTATACACGGCAAGGTAAACACCAACGGAACAGTCACAGGTCGTTGTACGCATAGCTATCCTAACATCGCACAAGTACCAGCAGTACGCGCACCCTACGGTAAGGAGTGTCGTGAGTTATTTAAAGCGCGTGATGGCTACGTACTTGTCGGTTGTGATGCGAGTGGACTTGAACTTCGTATGCTTGCGCATTACCTTGCGGGCTTTGACGGTGGACAGTACGGACGTCAGTTATTAGAAGAAGACATTCACAAGGTTAATCAACAAGCGGCTGGATTAAAGACACGCGATCAAGCGAAGACATTTATCTACGCATTCTTATACGGCGCTGGTGACGGTAAGATTGGAGAGATCGTAGGCGGTACAGCACGTGAAGGTAAAGCTTTGAAGCAACGATTCCTTACGTCTCTTCCCGCTTTAAACGCGTTGAAGAAAGCCGTTGAATCAAAGGTCAAACGTAGTGGATTCTTACGCGGATTAGACGGACGCATACTACCTATACGCTCCGAACATTCTGCGCTTAACACGCTGTTACAATCGGCGGGTGCAGTCGTGATGAAGCAAGCATTGGTCAGTTTAAACACGCACCTAGCGACAAGTAACTGGCGATCTATGCACGACTATACATTCGTAGCTAACATACACGACGAGTTCCAAACGGAAGTTAAACCAGAACTCGCAGATCAATTCGGCAAGACTGCATGTATAGCGATACGAGAAGCTGGTAAACATTTAAAGATGAAGTGTCCGTTGGACGGTGAGTACAAGGTCGGTAACAACTGGGCAGAAACTCACTAATACTACACGTGAGAACTTGTACGACTTGTCATAAGAAGTATCCCTTTACCGAGTTCTATAAAGACAGGTCAAGAGCAGATGGTCTAACGACAAGATGTAAAGCATGTAGCCGTGCGAATAAAAAAAAGCACGGACGTAAGGCTAATTTAAAAAAGCGATACAACTTATCTACTGAAGAATACGAATACATGTCTTTCAAGCAAGGACACAAGTGTGCGATATGCGACGAAACCTCCGATAAAAAACTAGGCGTAGATCACGATCACAAGACAGGCGCTATAAGAGGACTGTTGTGTCACAGTTGCAACACAGCGCTTGGACTTCTTAAAGACGACCCCGCAATTATTCTTAAAGCGTACAACTACCTCACGATACACAATCATAACCAACAACAACAAAAAGGAAATAAATGACAACGACATTATTAATAGACGCCGACGTACTGGCGTATCAATCTGCGTTCACAGCGCAAGCTAACATCCAATGGAAGGAAGACCTATGGACGGTACATACTGACCTTGCCATTGCGAAGACATGGATTGTTGATCGACTTGAAACGTTTAAGAAGCGCATGAAAGCGGACGACTTCATCCTAGCTATATCCGATAAGAACAACTTCAGACGTAAGCTTAACAGCGAGTACAAAGCGAATAGACGATCTAAGTTTGCACCGATAGGACTCGACCCTATACGCGCTTGGCTCGCCGAAGAATACGGTACTGTTATCTATCCTAACCTTGAAGCTGACGATGTACTTGCGATCCTAGCGACGGAACGACCGAACCGAAAGGACAAGCGTATCATCGTTAGTATAGATAAAGACTTCAAGTCTGTACCTTGTGCGTTCTACGACTTCAACCGTGGTGAGTTACACGAGACAACCAAAGAACAAGCGGATCATTATCACTTGATGCAGACACTAGCGGGCGATCCTGTTGACGGATACAAAGGTGTACCACGCATCGGCGTTAAATCAGCAGAGAAGTTACTCGACACTCATGGCGCAACTTGGGACACCGTTCTTAACGCATACACAAAGGTAGGAATGACCGAACAAGACGCGCTTATGAACGCGTGGATGGCGTATCTTATTCGTAAGGACGAGTATAATAATAAACAAAAGCAGATTAAATATCTATGGATGCCGTCGTGCTTTGACGAAAAACAGAAGCGAAAGTACAGTCATTTAATCCATCAAGTCACTGGCGATTTAGACGAAGATTTGTCTCGACAAAAGCCTTTTGATCCGATTAGTTTTTAGGCAGTGGACAACCGTATTAGAAAACTTCCCGACTTGAGCCGCGATTTAATCGACGTTTTAGACGAGCGATTTCCGCTTCGTTTACCCGATCCGAAGGATAACGAACGAGAGATATGGATCAAGGTCGGTCAACGAAAAGTCATCGAGTTCCTTATAGATACTTATGACGAACAACATAAAACACTAATAAGTCCCAAGGAATAATTAACCATGTGCTTTCCATCACCTAATTTTGTAAAACCCGCTCCACCTCCACCACCTCCTCCGCCTCCAACGCAGACAGCGGCGGTCGTTAAGCCAGCGGGTAAGCGCGGTTCATCTTCGTCTAAAAGACGTCGCGGTACTGCACAGTTAACACGTCCTTCGATGGGTGGAAGCTACTCAGGAAGTGGCGTCAATTTACCTACTTAATATAATACACAGAAAGAATAATCATTATGGCATTAAAATCACTCCAGAAAATCACGCTCTTGTCCGCTGTATCGGCGACAGGTGCGGGCAGTTCCTTTAGCGTTGAACGCTCGAAAGGCTGGACATTTACCGTTGCTTCTTCGTCGGTTACGACGGGCGGAACTGTAGATGTTGAAGCGTATATCGGCGGCGGATGGCGCGTAATCCACAGCGAAGCTGTAACAGCCGACGGTAACGTAACCGTAAGAGACGACCACGGACATTATGAAAAGATACGAGGTAATGTATCCGCTCGTACCGATGGTACTTACAGCTTATTCGCAACAGGTACTACAGACTCCTTGTAAGATATGTCGTTATCGTTCCCGACTACCTCGCTTAAAAAACCAAGCGGTTTAAAGGCGACAAGCGGTATTAAACGTCCCGCCTTTGGCGCGCTTTATGGGTTCGATTCAAGCGGTGACGACGCGGGTGGTGGAGCTTCATTCACAAACCAATACAGCGTAAGCTTTGATGGTACGGATGATTACTGCGATTGTGGTGATTTAACAGCAATAAATTCAATAGCTAATTGTTCGTATAGTTTTTGGTACAAGCAAGTTAATTCAGGTTTGTCAGTTTTAATGGGTAATATTGACAATAAAGTAGGTGCTTATCATTGGTCAGACGGGAATGCGTACTTTAGAATAGCCAATCGTCATCACACAATAGTTGGCAGTCCAACACTAAACCAATGGCATCATGTGGTCGTGACTTTTGATGGGAGTATCACAACGAGTAAACTTTACTTAGATGGCGTTTATAAAAGCATAGTTACGAACGAAGCAAGCACCACTAATTTTCAAGCTGGAAAAAGATTTTATATTGGGCGGGGATTTGCTACAGGCTACGGCTCACCTCTAGTCGATGAATTTTCTATTTTCACAACGACATTGAGCGATGGAGGTGGATTATCTACAGGAGATACCGCGGGAGGAGACATAGCTTCCATTTACAATAGCGGTGTGCCTAATGATTTAGGTACTGATGGTTTAAATTTAAGTCCTCTACATTTGTGGAGAATGGGTGATAACGATGGGGGAACAGGAACTACTATAACAGACCAAGGAAGTGGAGGAAAGAACGGCACACTTAATAACGGACCAACCTTCTCAACAGATGTACCATCTTAAAAATTATGAGTAGAAAATATGTAATTATCAATGTGGACGAAGTAGACTCCGTTGATTTTAGCAAGGTCGAGGAAACAAGCGAAAGTACTCTTAGATTCTCACTCGACGGTAGTAAGACATTTGTTAAGTATGAAGGCGCGAAGCCTGGTTTTCTTTACGGGAAAGATACTTATACACACTCAGAGATACTCGCAGTATTAAGCGGAGACGAGTGGACTTCTGACGAACCTCTTTAAAATATATGCAATACGAAACGGCTCAAAGCCTATACACTCAGCTTGAAGGACAGCGTTGGTCGTTCTTAGATCGCGCTAGAACGTCTGCTGAGTTGACGATACCTTACGTTCTTCCACCCGAAGGACACGGTCCTCATACGAAGTACTATACGCCTTATCAAGGTATAGGTGCGCGTGGTGTAAACAATTTAGCGTCTAAGTTATTACTCGCTTTGCTACCGCCTAACGCGCCTTTCTTTCGTTTGGTCATCGACCGATACGAGCTTGAAAAAGCGAAAGCAGAAATGGGCGAGGAACAAGGCGAACAGTTACGCACCGATCTTGAAAAAGCTTTAAGCGATGTTGAACGAGCAGTAAGTCAAGAGGTCGAAGTAGAAGCGTTTCGAGTCGGTGTGTTTGAAGCATTAAAGAATTTATTGGTTAGCGGTAACACGCTTTTATACATGCCTGACGAAGGTGGTATGCGTGTGTTCCGTCCAGACAGATACGTCGTTAAACGCGATGCAATGGGCAATGTCACGCATATAGCCGTGAAAGAAACTGTTGCGCCGTTCATGCTTCCCGAAGAAGTACGCGACGAAGTATACAAAGAATCTAAAGAAAACAACTGCGACTTATACACGAGTATTGTTCGTGAAGGTGACAAGTTCATCGTTCAACAGGACGTCAAAGGAATTGTCATTGAAGAGTCGAAAGGATCGTATTCTATCGACAAGTCACCTTGGATACCTTTACGCTATACACGTATTGATGGCGAAGACTACGGACGTGGATTTGTTGAAGAGTATATAGGTGACCTTAAATCGCTTGAAGCGCTGACTAAAGCAATCGTAGAAGGCAGTGCCGCCGCCGCCAAGGTGTTGTTTATGATTAACCCTAACGGTACTACAAGAGCGCGTACGTTGGCTGAAGCGCCTAACGGTGCGATTGTACAAGGTAGTGACGGCGATGTATCCGTTTTACAACTTAATAAGTTTAATGATTTTCGTGTAGCTGAATCGGTAAGTGCTAAAATACAAGACCGTTTATCTCACGCTTTCCTTTTGAATAGTTCCGTGGTGCGGGATGCTGAACGAGTTACCGCTGAAGAAATACGCATGTTAAGCCAAGAACTTGAAGCGGCATTGGGCGGACTCTATTCAATCCTTTCACAGGAGTTCCAACTTCCGCTTGTATCGCGCTTAATGGAGCGTATGAGTAAGAAGGATCGCCTTCCTAAACTTCCGAAGGACATTGTTAAACCTACCATAGTAACAGGCGTTGAAGCGCTTGGACGTGGTAATGATCTTAATCGTCTTGATATGTTTCTAGCTGGAGCGTCACAAGTCGTCGGTCCTGAGTCCGTTATGCAATACGTCAATGTAAGTGATTACTTTAAACGACGTGCTACCGCACTTGGTATCGAGACCGAAGGATTGATTAAGACGGAAGAAGAAATTCAACAACAGATGCAACAAGCGCAACAACAAGAAATGATGATGAAGCTTGGAGCGCCCGCTGTAGCGCCGACTATAAACGCTATTGCTGATCAACAATCACAAGAACAATAACACAACCAAACCACGTGAAAGAATACAATCATGGCAGATTACCAAAAAGTCGAAATAAACGAAAAAGCACCTAACGAGATTGAACCCGATCAACAGCAAACAGAGACGGTTGAAGAACCTCAAGTCGAGCAAGAACGCCCAGAATGGTTACCAGAGAAGTTTAAGTCAGCGGAAGACCTCGTCAAAGCCTACGGAGAACTTGAGTCCAAAATGGGCAAAGGCGAACCAGTTACCGAAGAGCAAGAAGTCGAAGAAGAAGCAGTAACGAATGAGACTGAACCATCGACGGAATCAAACGAAGCACAAACTTTAATCACAGACGCATCGAAGGAATTTTTTGAGAATGACGGTAAACTTACAGACGATACGTATGAAGCGTTGGCTAAAGTCGGTCTTAACCGCGAGTTGGTCGATAGCTTTGCACGTGGTCAAGCGGCTCTACAAGACAGCGAATCAAGCACGATTAAAGGCGCGGCAAATGGTGAATACGATACTATGTCGGAATGGGCGGGGGAAGTGCTGTCGGACGAAGAAATGAACACTTTTAACGACGTTGTAAACAATGGAACTGTTGAACACGCCAAGCTCGCTGTAAGCGGTTTGTACGCGCGTTATAAGAACGAGACAGGTGGTCAAGGACCAAAGCTTGTCACGGGCAATACAACAGGTACATCTACAATGCCGTATCAATCTATGCAAGAAGTGAGTCGAGCAATGCAAGACCCACGATATAAAAGCGGTGATAAGGCGTATCACGCCGAGGTAGACCGTCGATTGGCGGTATCCAATATCTGATATGTTTGAACTCTTAACACTCTTTCTAACAGGCGGTGGAAGTGCCGCTATGGGAAGCGTGTTAAAGGGCGTCTTTGGCGCGTTGGTAGACGGTCGTCAACATCGGTTTGAACTCGAAATGGCAAGGGAGGCACGTAATAATGAACAAGCAGTTAAGTTTCAAGAAAGTATCAATAGCGGGGATGCTGGCGGTTTTGTCCGTGGCACTCGTCGTATGCTTGCTCTTATCGGGATGTCAACCCTCTCGTTCGTCACATGCATCACAGCCGTTTATCCAACCGTCCCACTTGTCTCCGTCACTAACATCACAGGAGAAGGACGGAACGAACTTTTATTCGGACTCATCAGTCTTCAAGCAAGCCAAGCCCCTTTGGTTGTTACAACAGGACATATCGCGCTCTTTCAAGCAACCGTAGTTCTGCCAATGATCGTGGGGTTTTACTTCACGCCTGGAGGACGAAGATAACACTTTTTTAGACGAAGCAAAAGACAGCCCCGTGCGCGGGACAACTGACCGACTAGCAACGACTAATAATACTAACACTAATATTAACTCTATAAATAGGAGAACTTAATTATGGCTAATGGAGATACAACTCCCTCACGCGTCGGTCAGATTAATTCAAGTGGAGCGGCTGATGCCCTTTTCTTGAAGAAGTTTGCTGGCGAAATATTAACGACCTTTGAAGAAAATAACATCTTCAAACCTTTGCATACGATCCGTACTATCGAGAATGGTAAGAGCGCTCAATTTCCTGTTACAGGTATTGCTTCCGCTAACTACTATACTCCTGGACAGAACATTGCCGATGGTGGAAACTCTTACTTGAGCGACATCAAGAAGAACGAGAAAATCATCACTATTGACGACGTACTTCTTTCTTCGACATTCCTCAGTTCTATCGACGATGTAAAGAATCATTACGACATCCGTTCCGTCTATGCTGGTGAGCTTGGTAAAGCGCTTGCTAAACGTTTCGATGAAGCGATTGCTAAAGTGTTTATTGCCGCCGCTCGTGAAGCTACAGCTAACGTTACAGGTGGAAAGCTTGGTGGAGTACTTGACGTATCTGCTAACTTAATGGGAACACCAGCTGACGGGTCTGACGACTCCGACAATACTGATCCAACTGGAGCAGAACTTGTTGCCGCGTTGTTTACAGCCGCTCAAAAGCTCGATGAAAACGACGTTCCTTCCGATGGAAGATTCTGTGTTCTTCGTCCTCAAGAGTATTACAAGCTTATCACTGGTGGTAGCGGAGCGCTCGTTATCTCGACTTCTGCGTCTAATCAAGACGTTGGTGGTTCTGGATCACTTGCTTCTGGTTCTATTGCTCAGGTTGCTGGTATCAACATCTTCAAGTCTACTCACCTTCCATCGACTGATTTGTCTTCCACCTCTACAGGTGACGGAGCTTCTTCTAACGATGTGTTCGGTTCAGGCGGCGTAGGGTACAATGGTAACTTCACCAACTCGCTTGGTATCGTTGCTCACCCATCGGCTGTTGGAACTGTTAAGCTTCTTGATCTCGCGACTGAGTCCGAGTATCAGATGGAGCGCCAAGGAACTCTGTTTATTGCGAAGTACGCGATGGGTCACGGAATACTCCGTCCTGAATGTGCTATCGAATTACAGAAGTAGTCCATTCTTGTTTGGTTGTGTTGAGGGGAGCGAGGGTTTTAATTTTCGTTTTGACCTCGCTCCTCTCTCGCAATCAGATTATTCTTTAACTTTATTCTTACCTTTTATATATGGCACTTACATCGAAGCTTGAAGCAGTCAACACAATGATTGGCGTAGTAGGCGAAAGTCCCGTCAATTCAATTAGCGGTAGTAGTTTACCTGTGTCTGTGGTGACCGCTTTAAACGTCCTTGATGAAGTCAATAGAGAAGTCCAATCGGAAGGATGGCATTACAATACCGAGCATGTGTATCCACTTGTAAGAGACGCCTCTAATAAAATCAATCTTCCCGCTAACACGCTTAGAGTCGACGTTCCAATCGACAAGTATAACGACATAGACATCGTACAGCGTGGTACTACATTGTACGACAGGAAGAACCACACCGACGTCTTTGGCGAAGACCTAGACGTTTCTATTACTTTTGAACTTACCTTTGAACAACTACCACAACAATTTAGAAGCTACATCACGATACGAGCGGCACGTAAGTTTGCTAATCGCTTTCTTGGGTCTCCTGAGATCGAGAGCTTTACGCTTCGTGATGAGATTAACTCAAAAGCTACAGCGATAGATAGCGACAGTGAAAACGCAGATCGTAATATATTTGACAATTATGACGTATTACGTGTTGTAGATCGATAGACATGCCGTTACTTACTACTTCTGTACCGAACCTCGTTCAAGGTGTATCGCAACAGCCTGACAATTTAAGATTTCCTGGACAAGCTGAAGAGCAAGTAAATGCTTTTAGCTCCGTTGTAGACGGACTTACAAAACGTCCTCATACCGATCATATAGCGGCGTTGGGAACGACGCTTGAGAACGACGCCTTAGTCAGCTTTTTTGACAGAGACGTAGCGAATAAACACGTCATGTTGTTTAATCATTCTGGTGGTACTACTTCGTTAAACATCTTTAATACTACCAATGGAGCGGCTATAACTACGACTATAACTTCAGACGCTCAGACGTACCTAAACGGTGCTACTAATCCTTTAAGCGACTTCAGAGTGTTGAACGTTGCTGATTATACTTTTGTCGCTGACACAGGTAAGACTGTTGCTATGGCGGGTACGACTTCAACTGCGCTTCCAAACGAAGCTGTTGTCTTTGTTAAGCAAGGTAATAACACCTCGACTTACACTTGTACGATAAACGGAAACCCTTTCACGCATACAGCTACCGCTCATAGTTCTTCGGGGATAGCCACGGCGTTAGCAACTGGTATAGCGGGTCTAACTGGCGTTTCATCTGCTACTGCTAACGGTTCAGTCATTAAGATCGTTATGTCGAGTGATTTGAACATTACCGTTTCCGACAGTCTTTCTAACACAGGTCTAGGACTCGTGTATAAATCGGTATCAGCGATTACTGATCTTCCTATCAAATGCTTTAACGGACACCGAGTCAAAGTCAAAGGCGATGTGGAACTCGTTCAAGACGACTACTACGTTAAGTTTGAGACTAAAGACGGTGCTACATTTGGCGAAGGAACTTGGGTGGAAGACGTTGGGTACGGCGTTCAAACGACGCTTGATAACACGACTTTACCGATCCAGATCGTTCCTACTTTTACAGGAAGTACAATTACTTCGTATGCTGTGGATGTAGCGACGTGGACTAATCGACTTGTAGGAGACGCTGAAACGAACCCTAACCCGTCCTTTGTCGGCAAGACAATCAATGACATCTTCTTCTTTAAGAATCGCCTTGGACTGTTAACTGATGGTTCTGTTATCTTTTCCGAAGCCGATGAATATTTTAACTTTTTCAGGACGACTGTGTTGACGCTTTTAGACGGCGCTCCCATCGATGTTGGAGTTGCTCATACCAAGGTATCGACGCTTAAACACGCTGTACCGTTTCAAGAAAAGCTTGTGTTGTTCAGTCCGCAATCACAGTTCGTATTAAGAGGAGCAGATTTACTTACAGCTAAAACCGTTAACATCTCGCCTATAACCGAGTATAACGTGACAAGCGACGTTAAACCGTTGGCACTTACTAACTACGTTTACTTCAGCTTTCCACGCGATAGCTACGAAGGTCTATACGAGTTCTATGTCGATAAAGATACAGATATATTTGATGCTTCTGAAATCACTTCTCAAGTACCTACTTATGTTCCATCGTCTTTAAGACAGCTTATCGGTACACCTAGTGAGGACGTTATAGTCGCGTCTACTACAGACAACTTAAAACATTTATATGTGTACCGTTACTTCTGGCAGAACCGTGAAAAGATACAATCTGCTTGGATGCGCTTTGAGTTTGCGAAAGACATCGTGGGTGCTGGTTTTATAGACAGCGATTTGTTTGTCGTTACAACCGATGGTCACCTCGAAAAGATGGCGATGGAAGCGGGACATAAAGACACAGGTAAAACGTACGCTATACATCTCGATAGACGTGTCGCAAGTTCTTCGCTTACAAGGTCTTACAGTGCCGCTAACAAGAAGACGACTGTATCGACGATGCCTTACGATCCAGCTGGTGCAGTTGTTTATACAGCCGATGGATTGCGTTTACCAATCACTAGAACTTCAACAACAGAGTTTACGATTGAAGGCGACTACTCGTCCACATCGTTCTTTGTCGGTCTTGAATACGAATCTCTTTACACGTTCTCAACGCAGACTTTAAAGCAACCTACAGAACGTGGAGGACGAGCGTCTTCTAACTTTACTCATCAAGTGCTACGTCGTGGCGCGGTTGATTACGACGCTACAGGACACTTTACAATCGAAGTTACCCCGCAATACAGGGATACATATTCATACGCTTTTAACCCGTCTACATTGGGTGCTGATGCGGTGATCGGTTCACTTGTGCTTGACAGCGGATCGTTTCGCTTTCCTATTCAATGTAAACACGATGACGTTACAATCAAGATTAAATCAAGTTCAGCATTACCGATGAAACTATTAGCCGCTGAATTTGAAAGCTTTATACATGCACAATCAAGACGATACAGTTGAGTACATTTATAACGACTGTCGGATTGATCCCGCCAATGGGGAGTTTGATTGGTTGCCTTTATACGAAGATATGCGCACCCAAGACATGTTAGAAATAATAGGTCTAGGTCAACATCCTCGTATCGCGCTTCAAGAGAGTTATAAGGTATCAGAAGAAGCGTGGACATTGACTACGATTGATATGCGCATGGTTGGTAGCTTTGGCGTGTGTCCAGCGATCAGACAACCGAACGTCGGTGTTATCTGGTTACTTGGTACTCACCGTATGCACCTTATTAAAAAGACTTTTATCAAACATTCAAAGGAGTGGATAGAACGACTTATGGGCGATTATAACGTATTGACAAACTATGTCATGGAATCAAATGAACTTTCAGTCCGTTGGTTAACGTGGTTAGGGGCGACCTTTACCGACGTTGACATCGACGGTTACAAACAATTTTATATATACAAAAATAACAATTCTTAATTATCATGTGTGAAGTAACGGCATTAGGTTTAGGCATAGCGAATCTAGCTTTAGGCGCGACTGCGGCGGGAGCTTCTTTCGTAGGACAACGTCAACAAGCGAAAGCGCAGTCGGCATACCAAAGACAAGCTTCTATTGCCGAGCAACAACGCGCCTTACAGGAACAGCGTTCGATAAGGATGCGTCAAGGACAAGAACAAGAAGCGACTAATCGCGAGATAAACGAGATGTCTAAGAAAGCGCGTGAAGCCGTGTCTACCGCACAGGTAAGCGCTGGCGAATCAGGTGTATCAGGACTTTCCGTTGACGCTGTAGTAAATAATTACAAACAACAAGAAGCGGCATACCGACTGGCTCTAACTGGTCAACAAGAGATGAGAGATGTACAAACAGGACTCGCTTTGACGGATGCTGGATTTCGTACTGTTAATAGGCAGATAGGAATTAATCAACCCGTACGTAAACCTAGCTTCCTTGAAGGCGGTTTAGGCGTCGCTAGTAGCGGCTTGAGCGGGTTTGCAAGTGGATACGGTCTTGGACGAGAAATTGAATTAAGTCGAACCCCTAAAACCCCTAAAGTATCCTAACTATGGCGACTAAACAAAGAGTACAGGTTCGAGACTTAGCGGACGCCCCAAGGCTTCAAGCGACGATACAAAGCGGTGGTAACTACAATGTAGCCGTTCAACAGGCGGGTGATAACAAGATGTTACAGCTTGCTAGGTCGTTGGAAATGGTTAATCCGATGTTACGGAACGCCACTTCTGTTGTAGCAATGGACAACGCACAAAGAAGAAGAGACGCTTTAACTGATCTCGAAAGGGAAAAGGAATTAGAAGAGCTTGCTAAAAACAAAGCGCTATCCGTAGATCAACGACAAGTAATAGAAGAGTTAAAGAAGAGCGAGAAACGGCGTAAAGGATTTCGTAACACGCTTCTTAAACGCGCTATAAACAATGACTTGTTACCGTCGATGGAAGCGGAAGCTGACAACTTGTTAGACGTTGATAAGTTTAAAACACAAGAAGAATTTAAAGAAGCTGTAAACGCTTTTATTGACGGTAAGTGGGAAGACTTTAGCGCCGAGGTAGGCAACAATGTTGCGGACACAGACGCGGCTAAGATACTTTGGAATCATGTAGTTGATCCGTATCGCTTAAAGATGGATGCGTCATACGATAAGAAGTTAGACGAAGCTATTGCATACGGACAGGAAGAAGAAGTTGGGTTACAACTCGATGCTTTTACGAGAAAAAGAATAGATGAAAAAACTGGTCAAGTTATAAAGTTAGATGTAGCGGGGCTGGGTGACATAGCAGAGAACAGAGAACAACTTTTAAAAGAAGCGGGTATTGCTGATAAGAAAACTAGAAACGCTATAATTATTAATAGCTACGGTAAAAAAGTAGACTCTTTAATCGCTAATGGTAGGTACGCAGATGCCGAACGTATGCTGACTGCTATGAGTGTTATTAAAGTAAACGGTAAACCAATCTTTAGAACGACCGACGCGCAAACAGTCGTAACGCCCTTAGTAAATAAGTTAAATACGGCGTTAAGAGTGGCTGACTCCACAAGCTCAACAACTGCTAGACAAGCAAAAGCCGAAAAAGACGAACGCTTTTCTAACTCCGTTGTAGATGTTATCTCAACACTACGCGCTGTAGACACGAGAGAAGAAGCTACTGACTTAGATATAAAAGAAATGTCTAACGTGTTTAGACGTTTGGGAGTACCCGAAGGTGACGTTAATGGTTTGGTCGATCAAGTATTTAACGGACCAAGTAAACCGATGGCTCAATTTAGAGAAGTGTTAAGACAAGCTGGTAATAATTCTAATTACTCTGATGAAGTTCAAAACCGCTATCTTGATAATGTTGATAATATTAATAGAGGTCTTAAGGAAGCTGAAACAACGCCGATACGTGCGTCAGCTTTGACTCCCGAAGAGATAACAAAAGAGAAAGCGGTATTACAACAATACTTAGAAAAGAACCCTGGAGATACATGGCGTGACTTTGCGCGTACACGTAACTACCGTCTTCCCGACGAGATGAAAGCCTATGGAGACGAGTTAGTAAAAGGTGATTACGTATTAGAAACGGACATGTATAAAAACGTAGACAGGTCATTAGACTCACGCCTTGATGTTATACTCGACAGCGATGACTATGAAGATGTAAGTAGCGGAGAAGGACGTATCTTTGTAGATTCAAACGCTAAATTTATAAAAGAACGTTTAGAAAGAAAAGCCTTAGAAGTTGCAGACAAACCAGAAGCAGAAAGAAATCAAGCACTTGACGACGAATTAAACGCCGCACTATCCGAAGAAGAAGAACGTTTTAAAGCACGTTTAGATGCGAAGCAATCGAGCATAGGCGTAGATAAACCGCTTACTGAAGCTGAGATAAAAAAGATAATTAAAGACGGTAAAGCTGAACGTAGCTTTTATTTTTCTAACGTTAACGATTTTGAATATGTGTCACTAGTAGCGGCTGATCAATCAGACAATCCAAGTGTCAATATATCGACGATTAAAAAAGAACGTGAAGACATGATTGAAAAGGAAAGAACTGCACAATTAAAGCGTTCTTTGTTTCATTATGGTTTTGACAGTTGGACGCCTAAGTCTATTGATATGTTAGAAAAATCTAGGATGGACGCTGATGATGTTAAACTTTTTAAAGACGAAGCAGAGTTAAGAGATATATCGATAGAGTGGGACGAGGTTATGCAGAAAGACGAACGAGGGGAGACTTTAAACGAAGAAGAAAAAGAAACTAGGACGTTGTTCAATAAACTAGGGATTTACAACGAAGCGACTTTACTGCTTTTCTTTAGAGCGCAAACCACTCTTTTAGGTATATGAGTTTCCGAGAAGAATTAAGAAAAGCCGCTGACGAAAACCGAGCGGTAAACCTACCCGACAACGAAATACAACGTCCTCCTCAACCTGTTGTTCAGCAAGAAGTTGTTGAATCCGTCATGCAATTAAACGACGAGATAAGTACAGGTAAGTTAATCGAAGGCACTGCGGTTAGTGTGACTGCTGAAATAGGTACGGGAGTAGGACTTACTTACGCATTAAACCGTTACCGTCCCGCTATGAAGTGGTTAAAAGGCGTAAGTCACGCGAGTAAGCTTGGTATTGTCGCACCAGAACCGTCTACTACAGTAGCTGGTATTGCGGGTTTAGCCGCGTCTGAAGCGCTTATATGGGCGGGTTCTAATTTACTAGGTCAATCAATACGTAAGGCTTACGGTATTCAAGAAGAGTATTCCGCTGGTGAAGCGTTAGCCGCTGGCGTGTTTGGTACGACTTTAGTCGCGACAAAGGCGGACAAGTTAATCTTTGGATTAGCACGACCAGCAGTCGATGACGTTTGGAAAGGTCGTGAAATGCTGATGACAACCGCGAAAGGATTTAAGCGTAGTAAGTTTATTAGCGGTGCGGCGTTAGGTCTTGCTGAGTCAGCTATGCGTCAAGAGATCGAAGTCTTGATGAATGATGACAAGAACCGTAATGAATACGACTATTTATTTTCAGCACTTGCTGGAGGAGGCGCGAACACGCTGTTCGGTATGTGGTCAAGAACGGGTAAGTGGGGACGAGGGCAAGCTGAATCTGTAATTAGAAGTTCTAAGGAGAATTTAAAGGCACAAAAGATAAAAGCTGAGAACCAACTTAAAGCGTCCCAAGAACCTTTACCTGACGCTGTTACTTATGGGTTCGGTGGTGGTATGGCTCAGTCCGCTAAAAGTAGCGCAGAGTTTGACGCCCTTAAACAACTGAAGCACATCGAAGAAGCTGAAGAAGTTATGGACGACGCTTTAAATAACGTCATTGCCGCTAATAAAAAGTTAGGGGAAAGAGAAGCGAATCCACAACCGCTTAAAGATGTTGTTGAAGAAGCGGAAGTAACCGCGCCTAAAGCGCCCGAACAAACGCCCGATGAATCGAAGCTTTCAGAACTGTCAGAGCGCGTTAAAAACATTAACAGCGACAACTTAACGACTGAAGCACCAAACATCGAACGTGATGCAAAGCGTATAAGTGAACGTACAACTGGAAAGCTTCGCACGGCAATAGCTACGTCGATCAAAGACCCTGACAATGTTGACAATCTTCAAGACGCTTTAGACGCTGTTGTATTTCAACGTAAGATAAACAAACAAGTTATAGACATTCTTGAGACATCGGGAGGTCGTACACTTAGCGCCGCCCGTAGAGACTCAGACAAGTTTAACTACGAAGCTAAGTATAGTTTTAGAGCCGCAAAAGAGGAAGCTTCTTTGAGCGAGTTGGAAGCAAGTCTAAGACAACGATTAGAAGGCGCTGAGTCCGCTGATATAAAAAAACTATTTGATGACTTTATTAACATTAGACCAAACCTTAAAGCGCAAGGTAAGGCGATCAATAAGAAAGCGAGTAAGAAAGGTAAAGGGAAAGCTAAACCTAAAGCACCGCTTACAGACGCTCAACAAGCAGAAAAGCTAAAGCAAACACTAGCGAAGAAAAAAGCGAACCTTCAAAAAGAACTAGATACGAAAAGAGAACGCTTTGGAGACGACGTAAAACTAGAAGAAGCACAAACTAAAGCGTCTAAGGATAAGAAACCAGAAGACCCCGAAATAAAAGATTTAAAAGAGCGTATCAAATTCTATGACGACGCTGAAGCAGATGTTGCGTTAATTGAAAAACTAGAAAAGCAATTAGCGAGAGTAGTTGAGATCGAAGCAAGTTCAATCGTAGGAGCGCAACGTGCAGAGACATCAGCAAAACCTAAACCACCTACGAAAGCTCCTGGCAAAGCGGATGAGTTAAGGCAGAAGATTACGGATACACGCGCTCGTATGCGTCAAAGAGTTGCTGATATAGATAGAGCGCAAGCTCAGATAAATAAAGAAAGAGAGTTGTCTGAGATATATCGCACTTACGAAAAACACTTTTTTGAATCATTGGAAAAAGACGCTTCGACTATATTTTCAAAGACGTTAAGAAGTGTACAACAAATGAGACAACTCGCTTTAATTGACCAGCTTCCATCTGTTCTTGCTGGACTTCCGACGGGGGTAGGTGCGGGTATAAAACAGTTCTTTCGATACTTCGGAACTTTACTTGACGAAGGACTTAGAAACAGAAGCGGTAATGCTGTTAAGTATGCAAATGCGGATGCGTTTGGCGCGATGAAAATGCTGACAGATACTGCGGGATTAATGGAAGCAATGAAGCGTACCTTTCGAGAAGGGGCTTCAGCGACGACACAAACAGGAAGTAAGTTTAGTGATGAAGTCAGCCAATCGTCTCTACCCCGTGGCGAACACGCTCTTATATCGCGGGCATACGACTCAGCAAAACGTCGTGCAGATGCGTTAGATAACGTGACAAACAAGTTTTCGGGTTGGGTAACTACAAACAATTTCTGGCATATATTATCGTTGGGAGTGCGTGGGATACAAGCTGTTGATGAGGTATTTAAGCGTCAAGTAATAAAAGGACGTATATGGTCACAAGCGGTTAAGAATGGTATGAAAGCTTTTCCTAACAACAAGGTGAAAGCGGCGGCATACGCTGAACAGAACTACAACGCGGCGTGGAAAGATAATGACGGGTTAGCCGTTCTAGACGAAACAAACGATTTTTACGACGAAGTAAATCAAGTCAACGAAGAACTTTTATTTGCGTCTAATGTAGACAACGTCGAAGATATGTACGTACCAGCTTCTGAAAAGTTAGTTGAATTTTTAACTAAATTAGCTAACGATAACGACTCAATTTTATTAGGTAACACCCTTAAATTAATAATGCCGTTCATGGGCGTTCCTATTCGTGGTGCTTATCGCATGGCTCACTACTCGTTACCTTCAGCGTCTCTAATGAAATCTGTTGTGGCTAATCCCTACACGGCTAAAATGAAAGCTATTCTAAGTAAGATCAAAAAGGCTGAAGAAGTATTACATGCCAATATTAGCGATGATTTTAAAAAAGCTACTGAAGCTGAAATGGCTACCTTACAGAAGAGATACGAAACACTAAAAGTAAGACGCTTAAAATACAATTCAGAAACAATGACGGACGCTCTTGTTGGCTTTTCTTTAATTGCTGGTGGTTCAGCTTTAACTTTAAGCGGTAACAATAACGGTTCACTTGCTTGGATGACGAGAGAGCAACGAGAGAATAACAAGTTACAACCGTTTACGATGTTTGGTTCTGATTATAAATCTGCAATGCCGTGGGCTGGACCGTTGGCTTTTGGCGGCGATATAGCCGCTTGGTACGCAATGAAATACGCTGAGACAGATACTGGAGCGCCTATGTTAACGAAAGACCAAACGCTTCCTATGGTGTTAAGAACGTCTTTTGTTACGCTATTAAAAGAGCAACCGTTAACGTCTGGTATTAAAGCTGTGGAAGAAGTGACTACAGGAGAAGGAGATGTGTACAGAAACGCGATAGCTCAGATTATAGGTAGTTATGTCCCGATTCCCGCAGAAGCTCGTAAGATTACACAAATGCTTGTTAATGAAGAAGGTACAGTAGCAGATTTAAGAGGCGGTACTTTTTACGAGCGTATTGCTTATTCAGCTTTAGGCGTCGAACCAGACAATAAAAAGACTGATAGATTTGGAGAACATACTCAAACGCCTCGTACGTGGTTAACTCAAACTGTTACCCGTTTAGCTCCTCGTGCAGAAAAAGAAAGAACTGAAATAGATAAGATAATTGCTACCGACGTTCACGGTAATATTGCGTCTAAACCAACAATGCTTATGTCAGGTGTTAGAATGACAGAGTTTAGAAACGAAGAAGGTCTAACTTTAGACTACGTTTTTAACAGACGTTTAAAAGATACTTACATTGGAAAGTACACGCTTAAAGAAAGAATTACCGAACGTATAAACAGTAATTCATGGAAATCTAAGTTTGAGAAAGGTTTTCAACCAAGTGAAACCAACCCCGATACTCTTGTTAATGAAGGACTTAAACAACTCAACTCAGACTTTCAAAAATATTATAAACGTACACGGGAGCGCATATTGAAAGATAAAAACTTATTAAACAGTTTTGTAAATAGTGAAGAAGAAAACTTGCTACAACTCATTGAAAACTTAACATTAGATACAGAAAGAAGCGGTACACCTTTGTCACCTCTGGAAGTTCTAGGAATTGAATAACCAATAACATATAAAGAATTATAAATCATCATGGCTAATACATACGTCGATTACACCGCAACTGCCGCGCAGACAGATTTCGCTTTTAACTTTAATTATCTCGAAGATTCACACGTCGTTGTAGAGATTGACGGAATAGATAAAACTTTAACGACTGACTACACCATCGTTACATCGCCTTCTAAAAAGGTTGTACTTACAAGCGGCGCTACAGCGGGTCAGTTGGTACGTGTTAAACGCGTTAGTGACTTCGGTACTGACCTCGTTGATTTCGTCAATGGATCGGTTTTAAACGAAGCTGACCTCGATAAAGCTTATCAACACAATCGTTATTTAAACGAAGAAGCGGCTGAAGGTAATAACGACAGTATGCAAACCGTAGGTGGTGGAACGGACTTTAATGCGGAAAGTAAGAAGATCGTTAATCTTGCGACTCCAACGCTTAGTACAGACGCTGCTAACAAGAGTTACATCGACGACAGAGTCGCGTTAGCCTCTTCTAATTTAAACGGTTTTGATAAGTCAACGCACACAGGTGACAACACAAACACCGAATTTACACTTTCGTTTACTTCGCAGACTACAACGGCTGAAGCGTATCTTGTAACGATTGATGGCGTTGTTCAAACGCCTACAACCGCTTACAGCGTAAATACCACAACGAATAAGATTATATTTACAAGCGCGCCTCCAACAAGTGCAAGCATCGTTGTTGTGCCGATTGGAACGACGTCTTCAGCGAACGATGCAACGGTTGTAGCGACGGGTTCAACGACGTCTAGAAGTCTTGCTAGTAGGTTTGCGGACGTTGTTAATGTGTTGGATTATATACCTTCCACTTATCACGCTTCGATACTAGACGGTACAATAGATACAGATTTATTTTCTTACATTAACTCAGCTTGGACGGATGCCTTAGCCGACGGTAAGTCCATGTATTTTCCGTCAGGTACTTATTTAAGTAAAAGTAATAACTTTCCTATAGGACGTGTAAACGGTGCTGTTCCTACATCTCTTTTAGATTGTAAAAACATTACTTTGTTTGGCGATGGGCGCTCTACTATTTTAAAAACAAAAACAGCCACAGGAGCAGATGTACTCCAAATAAATGGGGCTAAGAACTTCCACGTTAGGGATTTATCGGTCACTTCAGAATTAACAGGAAGTTCAGGAGCTGGTTCTAATTGTGTATCTATTACAAATGGTGGAGATAATATTACCTTTGAAAATGTATTCGCATACAACGCGGCTTATGTCGATAAGACTACCTATTTAGATGGTGGTAAAGGTTTTACAATTCAAACAGGAACTCCAACCGTAGCTTTAGGTAAAATATTATTTAGTAATTGTATAGTGGAGGGTTGTACATACGGTTTTGATTTTACTCCTGTGTATAGTTATTTGATAAACCAAAACCCTTCTATCTGTATTGATAATTGTATAACAGAAAATTGTTGGTACGGTTTCCTTGTTAATGCTGGTGCTTCTACTACAGTCCTTCCCGCTGGTTGGAGTATTGGAACGAAATTTTCAGGTATGGCTAATAACTGCCAACATGGTATTACATTAGGTAGGGCGCACGGTGTTGATGTAGATGTAAAAGTATTTACTAATAAAACAAAAGCTAATCTTAAACTTGATCCTACAGGTTCTGCTTGGTCATCAGCTCTTAATACAGATGTTGTAGGAGCTGACTTTGAATACGCTCATAATTCTAAAATTAACATCACAGGTTATCTAAACGATGTAGATAGAAAAATTAAAGTCGGAGGTGCGAATCCAGGTTCTAGTGGCTTATCGGGAGCTACGGATTCTTGTGACTTATATTTTGATATTGGTGGTACAGCTATTACAGATATTGAACTAATAAATTCAGGAGGTAATAGAGTTCGTAAAAGCGTGGTTTATATTTCTTCTACTACTGCATCTAGTGTGGACGCTTTATTTTATCTACCAGCTTATGACAATACTATTATCTACGGCTCTAATCTTCGTCTGATAAACCCTAAAATTCACGACGATTTAAACTTTACCGAAACAGACGGTGTTAATTCATATGTAAACATACAAAAAAGCGGATTTGGTGCTTTTGTTCAACAAACAGGAGCGTCGGGAGGCACAAATAAAAACTTCGGTGTTAAAGACAATTCAGGAAATAACGAGTTTGTAGTATATAATAACGGAGAAGTGGCTTTTAATGTATCTGCATCTGCTTCAGCAGTCGGTGCTATATCTCATGTAGTTTATCTTCGTAATCCAACTACTGACGCCATTACAGGATATATACCTGTTTATTCATCGTTTACACCTTAACTTAAATAATAAAAATCAATCACTTCACCTTAACTTAAAGAATAAAAATCATGGCGCTAAAAAAATCAATCACTTCACCTCAAGGTTTTAACGCTGACAATGCTTATCATAGAGTAGATAACGTCAGTTTATTAAATAAGAATATGTTAAACTTTATGGTGCTTTCTTACGCTTCGGCATCTATCGATATAAATTTCCAAGTTGATGCTTATACTTGCGATTATGACCTACTTGGCGCTAACCCTATCAAGCAAGCTTACGAGTACCTAAAAACTTGTCCTGAATTTAGCGGAGCTACGGACTGTTAAAACCTCGTCCCTCTAACCACCTAATGTATGGCAATTACGACTACACACTCTCGCATGATCGGCGACTTAGACGCTGGATCAACCTACCTTCAAGGCACAATTGGAACCGCCGCTAATAACGTCGTTCAACTCGATGGTACAGCAAAGTTACCAGCTGTTGATGGATCAGCTTTAACGAACGTTAGCGCTGGTAAAGTCCTACAAGTTTTACGCGCTGAACTTAATACAAAACCTGGAGCGGGTACAGGTACATTTCCTCACGACGATACAATACCACAGAACACCGAAGGTAACGAACTGTTTACACTCGCTGTAACGCCTACAAACGCGTCGAATAAACTACTTATACACGTCGAAGTAAACGCCGCTGTATCGGCGACAAATACAGCCGTGGTTGCGTTGTTTAAAGATTCCGACGCAGATGCGTTACAAGCCGTTGATGCTTACATAGTTACAAATAAACGACACACACTTAACTTGAGCTACTACGCTACAGCGGGCAGTACATCATCTATGACGTTTAAGGTACGAGGAGGAGGTACAAATTCTGGTGAATACTTCTACTTAAATGGTTTAACATCTCCAGGTTCTTACGGCAATAAGGTTGTATCTTCAATCACTATAACCGAAATAGCCGCCTAATACCGATGACCGAACAAATCTCCCACTTCCTTGACACGGCGTTAGCAATCGCTATTGGCGTGTTTGGTTGGATATTCAAGAAGTTCGCAGATAGACTCGACAAGGACGAGGATCGCTTAACAAAGATTGAAGTCGAACTTGCAACGCAAAGAGAACGCGACACAGCGGTTGAAAATCGCATGAGTGGACTCGAATCAACAGTAAAAGAAATTAACAGTAAATTAGATCGTCTCATGGAGATGATGATGAAAAAATGAAAAAGAAAAAAGGTTTATACGCAAACATCAACCGACGTCGTAAGCTCGGTATAAGTCGCCCTAAAAGCAAATCAACTGTATCGCCTAAAGCCTACGGTAATATGAAGAAAGGCTTTCCGAAGAAATGAAAAGAGAAGATTTAAAACTAAAACGTGCGGGAGTATCGGGTTATAATAAAGCAAAAAGAACTCCAAATCATCCAACTAAGTCACACGTAGTAGTAGCTAAAGAAGGCTCTAAAACAAAACTTATAAGGTTTGGAGAGCAAGGTGCTAAGACAAATCAATCAAAAGAACAGCGAGAACGTTTTAAAAATAGGCACGGGCGAAACATTGCAAGGGGACGTATGTCTGCGGCTTGGTGGGCTAACAAAACAAAGTGGAGTCCTTCTAAAACAAAAAACGCATGAAGAAACGAGAACAACTAGAAAACCTACAGGTACTCATCGCAGACACCTACACCCAAGCTATAACGGAGATGAAGGTTGGTGCTTCTGAGTACAATGCGGCGCTTTTAAACGGCGCTAGACAGCTACTTAAAGACAACGATGTTGTCAGCTTAAGCGAGCAAGGATCGCCTCTTGGTAAGCTTGCAGAAGTCCTACCGTTTGACGATAGTGACGAAGATAAAGAAGCGATAAGACAAGCCAAGTGAGCCACGTACCACCCGAACTTCGGGACTTTCGTAACTTCTTGTTCGTCGTTTGGAAACACTTGGGTCTTCCCGATCCAACGCCTCTCCAATACGACATCGCTAACTTCATCCAAGGCGGTCCAAAACGTTCCGTAATCATGGCGTTTCGAGGCGTCGGTAAATCGTGGATTTGTAGTGCGTATGTCGTACATCAACTACTACTAGACCCTACCAAGAACATACTTGTTGTGTCGGCGTCTAAATCGCGATCCGACGATTTCTCAACGTTCACCTTGAAAATCATCAACGACATTCCCGTTTTACAAGGTCTTAAACCACGTGATGGTCAACGGTTTAGTAAGATAAGCTTTGACGTCGGTTTAGCGCCCGCTTCACACGCACCTTCGGTCAAGTCGCTTGGTATCACGTCCCAGCTTACAGGGTCACGTGCTGACATAATCGTTGCCGATGACATCGAAGTACCTAACAACAGTGCTACTCAAGGAATGCGCGATAAGCTCGATGAACAAGTCAAAGAGTTTGAAGCGATTGTTAAACCACTAGACAGTAGTCGTATCATCTTTCTAGGTACACCCCAATGTGAAGACAGTATCTATTCTAAGCTTCGTGAGCGCGGTTATAACGCCCGTATATGGCAATCTGAGTACATACCCTTGGATCACGTCCAAACGGTCTATAACGGCGCTGTATCGCCTTATATCGTCGATAACACCACGGAAGACAATATAGGTAAGACAACAGAACCATTACGATTTACCGACCTTGATCTCGAAGAAAGACGGCTCGCCTACGGACGAAGCGGGTACGCTCTTCAGTTTATGCTTAACCCGCGATTAAGCGACGCTGATCGTTACCCGTTAAAGATCAACGATTTAATCGTCACCGAACTCGACAACGACCTGGCGTATGAGAAGTATGTCTATGCCGCTGGTCCACAACAAGTAATCGAAGAACTTCCTAATGTCGGCTTTAACGGCGATAAGTTCTTTCGTCCTTTGGACACCAACGGCGATCTGATCGAGTACACAGGTTCAGTATTGTCTATTGACCCAGCTGGTCGTGGTAAGGACGAAACCGCTTATAGCGTCGTTAAGATGCTTAATGGTCAACTGTTTGTTCACGCCTGTAACGGTATTAAAGGTGGGTACGGTGATAACGTGTTGAAAGAACTAGCTCGTATCGCAAAGCAATACAAGGTCAACGAAATCATTATTGAGTCGAACATGGGTGACGGTATGTTTACCGAACTCTTCAAGCCCGTCTTAAACAACGTGTATCCTGTTACAATCAACGAAGTAAGACACCACATACAAAAGGAAAAACGTATCGTAGACACGCTTGAACCGATACTTAATAGACACAAATTAATAGTCGATTCAAGGGTCATAAAAGACGATTATCAAAGCGCCCAAACTTACCCTATTGAGCAACAATCAAGGTACATGTTGATGTACCAACTAACGCGTTTAACACGCGATAAAGGCGCTCTTCTTCAAGACGACCGTTTAGATGCGCTTTGTATGGCTTGTGGATACTGGGTCGAACAAATGGCTGTAAACGCGGACTTGAAAATCAACGATAGAAAAGCAGAACTACTCGATGAAGAATTAGAACGCTTTAAAAACGCCGCTTTCAAGATCAACAATAAATCTACTCGTAGTACTACTTGGATGGCTACGCTTTAACACGCGATATAAACGACGACATACAATGTAAACGATCTTAACGCGGTTTAACGTTTACGTATGAAGGACGATATAAAGGCGTTGTTAAACGTTTCGTTAAAGCTTACTCGTGATTTATTACTAGTACCTTTCTTAATCAGCAGTACTAGTAACTTGCGATATGTTTGCGACATATACACGTTATCACTAACATGTTTATAAAGGCGATTAATTTGTACACATATGAATGACGTATATAAATACACATTGTGATACAAACGTTTGTTGTTTTTGCTTTTAAATCATCAGTACTAACTTGCGATTTACTACACGTTTGTTTCGCGTTATATACGCGTATATACAAAGACACGTTACATACGTCCTATAAATAGGATTATATCGTGTTTTTCAAAACGTCAACCCTTAAATTTACGACTATTACCTAAACCTATGGATATCAACGATCAAACAGATGCATTTTGTAACGAGCTTCAAAACGTTGTTATACGCTTTCGTGACGAATTTGACCTTAATCACGCGACTATAGTCGGTGTGTTAGACATCGTTAAGATGGGTTATATCGTTGATCCAAGTGACGACACAGTCGAGTTTGAAGTCGATGAAAACTTCTGGGACGGCGATGACGACGACAGTGACGATGAATATGTAGAACCGTTTTAAGAACTCGAAAGTTATTTTGAATATTTTAAATGTTAGTCTAATATTATCAAGCGTTTAAAACGCGATGAAAAGGTCTAACATAGGGGTAGGGGGTATAGCGTTATATATGCGTTTATAACGACGTTAAGAATGCGCTTAAAGCGCGCCTAAAAAGTTTTGGTAAAAAAGTGTGAAGGGTCTTACGTTATAGCGGGCAAGCGAAATTCCCCCCAGTAGGTAGTCGATTTTTTCCTGTAGGTCACGGTATGGTCACGGCTCAGTAAGCAATCTCTTTTAAATGCTACCACCGCAAGGGATATATTATCGCATTGGCTATTGAATCGCGTTGTAAATCGTTGTTTGTGCTACTCGTGTAAAGCAAATCAAAGCTTATTAGTGATAGTTGATTATCATTAGTGCATATTTGTGTCTACTATTGTTTTTTTTCTTTCGAGCTTTAAACGCGTTTGATTCGCGTTGTCTGGTCTTTCAATCGCAATTCCATACATTTTATGCGGACATAAAAAAGCCCGTTTTAATCGCGTTAAAACGGGCTTTAATGAGTTTGTTTGTTTTAGTTATTCGTTATTCATAATTGTTAGTTGTTTTTTATCATCAAAGCTAGCAATACAACCCAACCAAACACCGCGACAACGGGTATGAATAAGAGTTGCAATCTAAATTTAGTTGATCGTCTTAATTCGTTTTCCTCGCGTTCAAACCATTCCGCCATTGTTAAATCCTTATCGTTTTTCATTTTAGTTTTTAATTGTTTTATTAATTCTTTATTTAAGTTGATGTAATTAGTTTGATTGTTTTCGTTGTCGATAATTTTTACCTTTAACGCGTATTTAGATTTTTTAAGTTTTTGCAACTCGCGTTTTATATATTCTTTACTTGTCATAATGTTTTACCAATTCATTGTTTTAGCAAAGCGGTTTATTTCTTTCCACTCTAACAAATGGCAACCAATTTTTGCTCCTTTTGTCGTAAGTTTATCGAGCGTGAAATGACCTACACGGAAATGATTATTGCAATCGTTTGGTCTTTTCTCAAATCGTTTTATCGCGTTAAAAAATAGCTTTGCATGATCTAATGGAACGATTGCACCGCGACTAGTTTCAACTTCATCTAATAATCTAAATTCGGGAGCATTACCGCTTTCAGTAATAACTCTTTTACCTTTTTGGCGAATCATTGTTTTTGAATCGTGCGGTAAATGATTTATATCGTGATTAAGCCAAAGCCTTGCTTTTGCATCAATTTCTTTTTTCCGTTTTTTCGCTTCAATCGCTTTTTGCTTTTTTTCGCTTTCAACTAATTTATCAATTTGATCTTGGTCTAATGTTTTAAGATTTTTAATTCCCTTTGTTAGCGTTGGGAAATAAGCTTTCAACTTGTTCCATTGTTCTACAGCATTTACAGCGTTTCTAACATGCCAATCTTTATACTTTATTGCTCTTTTAGATTTTTTAAGCGAGTCTATAACGATATTACCAAAGCGATTAAAAGCTCTTAAAAAATCGTCCCTTGTAAGGTCATAACTAGGTAAATTAAAGTCAAAGGATTCATATAAGCCATGTACCGCGTTTCTTGCGTATCCTTGATGTTTACTTGTACTTATTGAATATGTTCTTGGTTCAAATAACGCTATCGTTTTATTCTTCTTTTCAGTTTGAACTAATCTTGAAACTTCAAAATGATGCCCGTAAGAATAGATAGATTTGTTATTAAAAAAGAAGTTTGAACCCTTTGCTATTGTTTTTGATTGATTTGCCCAAAGATGTGCTACTTGTGAGTTATTCATATATTTTGTTTTGTTAGGTATTAATATAAGTGAAATGCCAAGCATGTTAAAAAGCTTACTCGCGTCAATACTTTTTTTATCGCGTCTCAATCGATTAAACTTGAGCTAATAACTAATATTAATTCTTTTAATCATGAAATCATATTCTCAGATTCGTCTTAATCGCGTCTCAATCGTTCGTTTTATCGTTCGTCTTTAATCGCATTTTTTGCGTTTCATGATCGCGTTTTATCGCGTCTCAATCTCGCGTTCAAAATCGCTTTAATTTAGTTTAACCGACTAACCGACTAAAATTTTTTATGTACGTGTTCGCCAGTGTTTAAGCGGTGTTTACGTGTTTTTTAAAAATTAGTGCTTGCGTCTTTTACGTTTTTTCACATCGTCGGCATTTCAACTAATTATTATTAACCGACTAAACAAATGCCAAGAACAAATACACACCAACGCATGAAGCTTTACGAAGTTTATGCATATCGAACACGCAACGGACGACGCGGACTATGGAAAGTCTTAGACGTTGAAAAACGCAATACAGACGACGCTGTAGAACAAGGGAAACGTTTTTCTAAGCTTATGGGTTACGAATACTCCCATGTCACACAACAGATAGGAGCAGTATTATGAGCTTAGAAATGGTCTTATTTTGGTTCATGGTTTTCATCCTTTCTTTTGGCTTATTATATTGGGAGAAAGGCGACCGATGAACGACACGCCTAAAACGCTATTTGCCGACGGATTTGACGACGCCATAATCGGCATTACAACCGACAGAATAAACGGCATTGAACGCGTTGTATACGACGCTTGGAAGATGATCGAAGTGTTAGTAGGACGAGACAACATGCGACCAACTGAAGCGTTAGAGTATCTTGAGTTTAATACGTTTACAGCGTACGTGGGCGAAGGAACGCCGATTTACGTTGACGTTATAACACGAGAAGAAATAGAAACACGACTTGAAGAACAATAATGACACTACCAAGCGGACTCTTTACTAACCGACGATCTACCATCCAACCGAAGCTTGAACGCACCAAGAACGGCGAGCTTATTTACGTGTTCGCCGATGGTTCGTGGAAGTATTTCTACGAGTGGATCGCCACATCAACCAAACAACAATTCAACCAATACGACAAACAACAATGGACGAAGAATACGAAGACATAAGAGCGGAATACAAAGAAGAGCTTAGACGCGACATTAACCGACATCGCGGTTTAACCGACTTTGACATCGACGCTAACGACAACGACAACGACGACTTAACTGATAACGACGATGAGTAAATACTTTGAAGAAGAAGAAGATCGCTATCCGCCACGTCCTAACCTCGCACCTGACTATTACTATTGGGAACGCGAAGAATGGGACGAAGAAGCGTTTATAAAACAAACTAAATACTTACACAACGACGACAACGACAACAATGAAAAGGAGACAAACGAAAGCTTATGACATTACAACCTAAACTAATTGCTTTATGCGGGCACAAGGGCGTGGGCAAATCGACTTATGCGTCGTTCTTAGCGGGCAGTAACGGACACGTGTTCAGCTTTGCAACGCCTCTTAAATCCATGTTAACCGCTGTATTCCCGAATGAGTACGTGTTAAAAAAGAAGGACGAGAAGATACCTTACTTCGACGTTACGGCTCGCTATCTTTTACAAACGCTTGGTACGGAATGGGGCAGAAATATGGTCGATCAAAACATATGGATTAAATTGTTACGTGTCCGCTTGATCGATCATTTAACCGACTCAGCTGTAACGCCTTTAATCGTCGATGACTTACGCTTTGACAACGAAGCTGAGATGATACGCGAGTTAGGTGGAGAAGTATGGCAGTTAGATCGTCGTGCTTTTATTCCAAGCGATGATAAGCACGTGTCCGAACAAGGCATCAGCGACAAACTTATAAACAAGAAAGTATTAATATGAACGACGACGCTGAACTACCACATATTGATCCATTCCTTAGTTGGGAGAGCATCGACAAAGCGTTTGAACATTTTTGGTCGCAGAACCAGTTGGGTATAGACAAGAATGGAAAACCTTATCGCACGAACACGCCAAGAAAGCGTCCGAAGAACCGAGGCTTTAGCGACCATAACTGGATGTTTAATAAAAAGAAAGACGTAAAAGTACAGGTTGATAACGAGGACGCTTCACTCTAGAAAACGCATCATGTTAAAACGAAATCAGATATTACCTTACTTAAACACCTACATTCAGAGTTTTACACACAAGCGAACAGCACCTGTGAATGTATACGTCCGTATGTCTACGTGCCATCGCGTCATTGCTCACGCTTTACTACGTCGCCACTACAACAATGAAGAACCACGAGGGATTACGTGTATGTACAATGTAATTCCATTTAGTCCTGAGACGATCAGACGTGCAGTCAAGGACGGCGTGGAGATGGGTATCATTGACGTCATGAACGGCGGTGACAAGCGATACAAAAAGATCAAGGCGTCAAAAGAATTAGTAGACACGTTCGATAAAGACAACGTAGAATCTGAGTAACCCAACAACAACAATAAAACGAAAGGAAAGACTACATGAGTAGAATAAACCAAAGACATCAGCGGTTTCAAGTTGATGTACGAACGTCAAAAGGAAGGCTAAGACCGACCTTTGACACCTACGACGCGGCG
>Ga0181422_1000038_pt1 | contig 36966 bp, 58 predicted proteins | sample 45SPOviralmetaG_FD_130147 | JGI IMG/M metagenome (GOLD analysis project Ga0181422, IMG submission 130147) | Marine viral communities from the oligotrophic San Pedro Time Series (SPOT) site, San Pedro Channel, CA, USA - 45 SPOT_SRF_2013-07-18 | ecosystem: Environmental > Aquatic > Marine > Strait...
ATAATGGCATTAACATTACATGGTACAGAATTAGATAATGTAGATGTTCTCGTTGATGGGAAAATTGAAGTTGATATGTTTAGACTTACTACTGACACAAGTGGTGGTACTAATGCTGATTTGACTGCAAATCTTGAAAGATGTGATACTGATGGTTTTGCTAAAATAGGAACAGGTATGACTGAATCTTCAGGTATTTTTACATTTCCACGAACAGGTGTATATGAAGTAAAAGTACATGCAATGATAGAAACAGCAGATGGTGATGGCACAGCTGTATTGGCAACTCATGTAACTACAGATAACAGTAGTTATAATCCAAGTGCAGATGCTGTTGGTGGTGATGACCAAGGAACTAATAGTGTTCAAGTAACAGCATATTCTCAATGTTTTGTAAATGTAACAGACACATCACAAGTTAAAGTAAAATTTGTAACATCATCTTTTGGCTCTAACTCGTATATAAGAGGAAATTCAAATAAAAATGAAACATCATTCAGTTTTATAAGATTAGGAGATAGTCAATAATGGCATTAGTAATTAAAGGTAGTACAAGTGGGCAAGTAACTATAGATGTTCCTTCTGAAGCAGGTACACGAGCAATTAATTTTCCTGCTGTATCAGGAAATGTTTTAACAGATGGCTCGGCTCTACCTGCAATAGATGGTTCTGCATTAACAGGGCTTAGTGGTGGAATAACACAAGCAGATATATGGAGATTGACTACAAATGTAACATCAGATACAGGTGGTGTTAGTAATTTTGAAAGAGCAGATGACGGAGTAACAGGCAAAGTTGGTAGTGGTGTAAACTTTTCAAACCCTTACTTTTCATTTAATGAAACAGGTATATATATGATTGAATCAATGGTTACTTTTGTTCCTACAGATGATAACGATAATATAAATTGGGTTACTGTTGCATACAATAGTGCAACATCATCATCAGATACACTTACTACTGCAACAGGTGGAGACCCTATAATTTCAGCTTATTCAACATGTTTTTATGATGTAACAAGCACGACAAATAGCAAACTTTATTTTCAAGCATTATCAATAGGGTCAGGTAGCTATATACAGGGAGACACAAATGAAAATTTAACTTGTGTAAGTTTTATTAGACTTGGAGATACATAATGGCAAAAGATTATCTACAACTATCATTAGCTTATTTTAATACAGATAAAGGTCAATGGTATAAATGGAAAAAAGATTATACTGGTAGTGAAAGAATGGCATATGCTAACTTAGAACTTGCAAATGATTCAGCTACAATGCCAAGTGAAGCAGATGTTAATGCAAAAATACAAGAAATTAAAGACGCAGAAACACAAAAAGCAACTGATAAAACAAATGGCACAAACAAATTAAAAGCATTAGGACTAACTGATGCAGAAATTAAAGCATTAACACAAAAATATTAGAGGTAACTAATGGGATTAGAAACAGGAACATATATAGATAGTCTTAATACCTCAAATCCAGGGGCAACTGATTCTGTTGCTCAGGGTGATGACCATATAAGACTAATTAAATCAACAATAAAAAATACATTCCCCAATATAACAGGGGCAATGTCAGCAACACATACAGAATTAAATTTACTTGATGGTTGTACTGCCAACACTACAGAACTTAATTATGTAGATATAGCAACACTAGGTACAGCAGAAGCATCAAAAGCTTTAACTGTAGATGCGAGTAAAGATGTAACAGGTATTAGAAATATTACTGCTACAGGTGCATTGTCAGTTGGTTCAGGAACAGTAGGTGGCAATGCAATAGCTACATTAAACATGTTATATCCTGTAGGAAGTGTTTACATAAATGCAAGTGACTTAACGAACCCTGCAACATTATTAGGTTTTGGTACATGGGTATCTCTTGGAACAGGTCGTACTCTTGTGGGCTATAGCCCTACTGATAGTGATTTTGATACACTAGAAGAAACAGGTGGTGCTAAAACACACACATTAAGTATTTCTGAAATGCCATCACATACCCATGAGTCTGATTTTTTTGCAAGTGGAAGTGGGGAATCAGGTCTAAATTTTGCAGGTAATTATGCAGCAGCTACTAGAACAACAAGTTCTACTGGTAGTGGTTCTGCCCACAATAACTTACAACCATATATCGTTGTTAAAATGTGGAAAAGGACTGCCTAATGCCTACATTTGTAGCACCTGCTCCAAAGGGCATGATAAAAGATACAAACGATACTGTACTCCCACCTGAGTTTTATTCACATGCAAGTAACATAAGATTTACTGATAATGCAGGAAAGAAAATCAAAGGACATGATGCAGTATTTGGCACACCTACGGTAGCACCATACTTTGTATTGAACTGGTCTAATAATACAGCATCATATTGGTTCTATGCAGGTACAGCTAAGATTTACAGAACTGATGGAACTAATCATGTAGACGTTACAAGGTCATCAGGTGGCGATTATTCTACTAATCTAGCTACATTAGGCAACTGGACAGGAACTGTATATAATGGTCTTCCTATTCTTTGTAATGGCGTAGATGACCCACAAGCATTAGCAACAACAGGTGCTAGTAATTTTGTTGATTTACCTAATTGGCCAACAAGTACAACTTGTAAAACTATAAAAGCATTTGGTAATTATTTAATGGCTCTAGGTCTTACAGAAAGTGGCACAGAGTTCCCTAACAAAGTAAGATGGGGAGATGCAGCAGAAAACTTTAGTTACCCCTCTACATGGACAGCAGCTAGTACCAATGACGCAGGGGAAGTAACCATAGGGGATGAATCAGATTTTATTGTTGATGGTCTAGCACTTAAACAATCATTTGTAATATACAAAGAAAATTCTACATGGTTAGCTAACTATATTGGTGGTAATCTAGTATTTAGTTTCCAGAAACTTTATAACGATACAGGTGTATTGACTAGAAACTGTATAGCTGAGTTTGATGGTAGACATTTTGTAGTTACTCAAGGGGATTTAGTGGTACATGATGGGGTAAGAAAACAATCTGTAGCTACTGACTTAGTTAAAAAAGAATTATTTGATAACATAAATGATGCATATTATAATCTCACTTTTGTTGCACACAATGTACAGCAAACAGAGATGTGGGTATGCTATCCTGGTATAGGGTCGCAGTATTGTAATAAAGCATTAATTTATAACTATGTTAATAACTCATTTACTTTTCGTGATTTGCCTGATATTTATCACATTGGTAATGGAGTTGTAGACCCTGGTTCTACATCCATAACTTGGAATACACAGACAGCTACATGGACAACTTATGATGGAATATGGGGAGAAAGAACCTATAATCCTACAGAAAGAAGTATATTGATGGCAGGTGTTGCAGATACTAAATTGTATCGTGGTGATTTTGGCAGACAGTTTGATGGCGAAAACTACATATCTACACTAGAAAGAAAAGGATTAACCTTAGATGGTAATACGAATACTGTTAAACAAGTAAGAAAACTAACACCTAAAGTAGGTGGTTCAGGTGTTGTCGTTGTATCAGTTGGAAGTTCTATGTCACCTAATGGCACATATACTTATACAGCAGGACAAAACTTTGACCCAACACTTAATAACAAAGTGGATTGTAGGTCAACAGGTAAATACATCGCAGTAAGATTTCAACACACAGATAACAGTCCATTTGAACTTAATGGCTATGATTTAGAGTATGAAGTTATAGGGGAAAGATAATGGCACAAGCTCCTAAGTATGTACCTAATCCTGTACCTGCTAACTCAGAAGATTTACCTAGATATATCTTTGAAGAACTTACTAAACTACAAGGGGCATTACAAGAAAACCCTATAGCATTTATAGAAGAAAAGAATGTTGCACCTAGCAGAGTAAAGCAAGGCGATATTGCTTATGCTGATGGTACTAACTGGAATCCAGGACAAGGTGAAAACCTATATTACTATGATGGTACTGTATGGAGAGCATTTGCAGGTGGCAGTGGTGCAGGAGATTTTGGTTTCTTTTCATCAACAGTAGACCAATCACCAACATTAGCAGATACAGCTTATGGAATTACTTGGAATACTACAGGAGATAAACAAGGTATAACTGTAGATGGCACAGATACAACTAAATTAAATTTTACTCATACAGGCAAATACTATATTAGTTTTCATGCTTCACTAACAGCTGATAGTGCTAGTACAAAAACTGTATATTTTTTTCCAAAGATAAATGGAGCTACATCAGCAGCGTCTACAATTATTAGTACACTACATGAGAATGGGCAGAAGAAAGTTGTATCAAGAAATGGAATATTTAGCATAACAGCAGGACAATATTTACAAGCAATGTGGGCATCAGATGACACAGATGTTACTTTAAAAAATACTGCAGCTACATCATTTGCTCCATCAACACCATCTGTTACACTCAGTATTATACAAGTAAGTCAATAGGAGAAAGCGATGATTTATGTATCTGGTATACCATCAAGATATATTGATGATGTTTGGGAAGACTGTAAAAAATATGTAGAAATGGGTATTAATAAAGCTCAAGAAGAAATGAATACGCATGATATTTACTTCTTTTTAAAAGATGCAGAAATGCAACTTTGGGTTGTTTTTGATGAGGAAAATGGAAAAGAAATTAAAGCTGTAGTTACTACACAAATTATAAACTATCCACAAAAAAAGGTCTGTCGTATTGTTACACTAGGTGGGCAAGGAATGGATGAATGGGTAGAGCAAACACTAGAAATACTGGAAGAATGGTCAATAGAACAAGACTGTGATGCTATGGAAACAGTATGCAGAAAAGGATTCGTTAAAAAATTAAAAAACTTTGGTTATGAACAAACATACACCATAGTCGGAAAAGAACTCACAACCATACATTAGGAGAATATTATGAGTAAAGGTGGAGGGGGAGGCACAACCCAAACACAAAAATCAGAGCCATGGGCAGGTCAAGCACCTTACCTAACTAATTTATATGAACAAGCACAAAATTTATATGAACAAGGGCCGCAACAGTTCTATCCAGGCAGAACTTATGCTGAAGCTAGTCCTACAGTTTATCAAGCTGAAAATTTACAAAGACAAGCAGCATTAGCTCAAGCAGGATTAGGATATGGTTCTATTGTTCCAGGATTTCAACAAGCATTAATGAGTCCTGCACAAAGGTTTCAAGACCCAATGCTACAAGAAACATTAGCAGCAAATCTTAGACCTATAGAAGAGAGTGGTTCAAGGTTATTACAACAAGCAAGACGTGGTGCTACTGGGGCAGGTCAATTAGGTGGCACAAGACAAGCAATACTAGAATCAGAAGTAATAAAAGATATTACTCAGAAACAAGCAGATGTTGCATCAAGAATGTATGGTGATGTGTATGGTGATATAGTTAAATCACAAGCTGCAACATTAGGTCTTGCTCCTAGTATTATGCAAACATTTGCTCAACCCGCAGCAACACTATCTCAAGTAGGTGTAGCAGAAACAGCAAGAGCACAACAACCTATAACAGAAGCTATGCAACGATTTGCATTTGAACAAGCAGCTCCAAGCCAAGCATTAAGTCAATATGGAAATATTGTAGCAGGTACTATTTTACCAGGCACAGTTACAGCTACTGGTGGAGGTGGTGGAGGACCATCAGCTTTACAAGCTGGGCTAGGTGGTGCAGCAACAGGTTACTCTATGGCAGGGCTTCCAGGAGCAGCAGTAGGTGGAATTTTAGGGCTATTAAGCTAGGAGAATTATTATGTCAAATCAATACCAAATAGGCTCTTTAGATGTTTTAGGGCCATTAGCTCCATATTTTAGAGGAGGTCTATTAAATAACAGTCAAATACAGCCAATGGGACCAGCAAGAACAACAGTTACTGATATACAAAAAATGTATGCAGATAAACCTTTTGTTCCAGGAAGCGTAACAGGAATACCAGCTCCAACATTAAGTCAAGATGTTTTACGACAAGGCGTAGGTGGGGCATATAATTTAGAAACAGGAGAAATGAAACCTACAGGTTTGTTGGGAATGTTTTCAGATATTAGTGATTCTTTTTCTAATATGTCGGCAGATGAAACTACAAATTTATTGCAAGGTTTATCAGGGCTTTTGAGCCAAACAGCTCCAGCACAACAAGAACTGCAAAGAATAAGCATACCATCTGCAACAGCTGGATTAAGATTACCTGAAGTAGATTTAATGCAATACTACAAAGGTTTATTGTAGGAGATATAGATGGCAATAATAGGACTAGACGGGAGACCAATAGAAGAAACAGTTGCTGAGCAAGAAGAAAGGAAAAATCGTAAAAATACTGGTGCTCAACAAACGCAACAACAAAAACAAGCTCAAAATAGATTAGAAAGAGAAAAAACAGAAAAAGCTCAAGCTAAATATAGAGCAGAACAAAATCTAGCTAGAAAAAATTTAATACAAAAACTTCCTGGATTAGCTGGAAGAGGTTTGTTAGGAGTAGGAAGACTAGCTTTAGGCCCTTATGGTTTGTTAGCAGGTGGTGCTTATTATGGAGCAAAAGCATTAGGAGCTTTTGATGATGAAGTACAACCAGCTCCAGCAGTAACAGCTGCACCTGTTGGTGTTCAAGAACAACAAGAACCATCGGTAAGATTTGGTCAAGTTGTATCTCCCACAACTTCTGCAACAAGCAAAGAGGTATTAAATGCTGCTTTATTAAGAGCAGGCCTTTCTTTATTACAAGGCGGTACAGCAAGAGAAGCATTAACATCAGCTGCAACTGTATCAGAAGGAAGAACTAAATTTAAAACTGGAGCAGAAGCATTAGCAGAAGGGCAGAAAAACTTAGGACAAACTGCAACAATATATGTATCACAAAATAAAGATGGTACATATGGTTATAGTGGTAGAACAGATTCTACGGCAGATGCCTTAGCTCAAATGTTTGGTGGGCAACAAGTGCAAGCAGTTCCTAAAGGAAAAATAACTAAAGAACAAAGAGATGCTCTAGCAGTTATAATTAGACAACAACAACCAAATGCTACAGAACAAGATATAGCAGACACATTATCAGACAAAGGATATATATATCCATAGGAGAATAAATGGCAGTTTTAGATATTAAATTACCTGGCGACATAGATTTAGATACATCTGTAAACCCTAATTCTTTACTACAAGAAGAAGGAGCTAGTAAACCATCTCCAGCTGGCGATGTAGGTCTAGGTAAAATGGCACAAGCATTAGCAGCAGAAGTAGCTATTGCTGAAGGCGGAAGGACAGCTGCTGCATTTACAGGACCTATAGGATATATAATTGGTTCACTAGGTTCAGGAGCAGCAGGTTCATATGCGGCACAAAGAATTACAAACCCTGATGACATATCAGAAGGAAGATTAATAGCTGATGCATTTATAAATTTAATACCAGGATTAAAAGCAGCTAAAGGTGCTGGTGTAATGAATAGTGCTTTAAAACAAGGTGCTGTTGGTGCAGGTATTGGTGCTGGAGGAATAACAGCAGAGACAGCTATAGACGAAGGAAGAATGCCTACTATAGATGAATTAACTACTGCTGGATTAACAGGCGGTGCATTAGGTGGAGCTTTAGGATTAACAGGAGCTGGTATATCTTCTTTACTTACCAAATATGGTGGTAGCCCAGCAGAACTAATGTCTAAAGTTATAAGGGAAAACTCTGACCCTGACTTGTCTAAAATGTATAAAACTCTAAAAAACCTAGGCGATGAAGACGAAACTATATTCCAACAAATAGGTAAAGATAAACTTACAAACGCTAGAGAATTACTTAGTGATGATGCAATAAGAGCAAGAAGACTACAAGAAGAGTCAGCTGGCGGACAATACACAGACGAAAAAGGTGTATTAAAATTAAGAGAATATGAAAATCCTAATAAAAACGAAGATATTATATCTGCAGACCAGCAAGACTATTATGCTAAAAGAAGATTACAAGAAGCTAAAATAACAAATAACTTAAAAGTTTTATCAGAAGAAAGCAAGATAATTGATGATGAGCTAACAGAGGCAGCAACTAGATTTTCTACGCCATCCAATGCAATCACACCAAAACAATTAAGCAAAGACTTAGATAATTATTTACATGCTAAGTACGCTTTAGACTATAACAAGTTAAGAGGTGAAGGTCAGTCAGGGATGTCAACTGATGCTGCAAAACAATACATAAAAGATTTTGAATCTAGAGGGTTAAATAATTATTTAAAAAATTCTATAGACACTTTAAGAGAACAAGTAGCAAGAACAAATAAATTAGCTGTAGATAGTGGTTTATTATCTACAGACAAATTAAAAGAGTTTAGAAAAGTATATGGTGAAAACTATGTACCCTTAACAAGACAGCTAGATAAAGATACACAGCTTATGTCTGATAATCCATATGAAGTAAAAGTATCAGGTATTTATGATGATATTGGTAGTGATTTAGAAGTTAAATCTATAAGAGAGAACATAACAGAAAACTTAGCTAACATTGCAAGAAAAGCAGAACTCAATAAAACCAACACAGCTTTTGCTGACTTGGTGGATAACCCAGCAAACAAAGAAGCTGCATCAGGAATACTAAAACAATTAAATGGTAAAAATTATGCAAAAGGAAGAGGAAATAGGGATACCACATTAAACTTCTTTAGAAATGGGGAGCAATACCATATGGATTTTGTTGACCCTCAACTTGCTAAAGTATTTAAAGGAACAGCACAAAAGGAAATGAGTGCTATTACTAAAGGTATTTATAATCTGTCCTCTTCAATGAACAGATACCTAGGTAGTATTTATACAAGGTTAAACCCTGATTTTGTCATACCTAACTTGTTTAGAGATAGAACAGAAGCGTTAGTTAACAATGCTGTAAGACTTGGTACAAAACCAGGATTACAAACAATTAACCCTACAAAAGCATTAAGCGAAGACATGGGTATTATTAGAAAGAAACTAAATAAAGTTCCAGCAGAAACCGCAAAGGATAGAGAATTATATAGGTATTATGATGAATTTGTAGAAGATGGAGGTAATGTTGGTGGCCTTGGATTAACAACAAGAGAAGACATCATAAATACTATAAAAAAATTACCTGATAATTTAGATGCGGGTACAGGAAGAAAAACAGTATCTGCTATAGAAGATTGGGTTAACAAAGTTAATACAATGTTTGAAGATGGCACAAGATTCGCTACTTATAAACTAGCTAGACAATCAGGAAAATCAAGACAAGCTGCAGCTATAGCAGCAAGAGACTCATCATTTGACCCAACATTAGGCGGTACAGAAAAAGGATGGTTAAGAGCAACATATCTATTTGCTAACCCAGCATTACAAGCTAGTAAAGTATTTCTTAAAAACTTGTGGAAAAAACCAAAACTAGCTGCAACTTTTTTTGGAACGATGATGGGTTTAAAAATGTCCATAGATAAATGGAACTCATCTGTTGACCCTGACTGGGAAGAAAAATTAAGAACTACATCAGGTAGTGATTATATTAAAAATAAAAGTTTAGTATTTCTAACAGGCACAAAAGACGATGGTAGTCCTAGTTATATATCTGTTCCAATAGGTTATTCTATGGTTCCTTTTGCTGTAACAGCAGACTATATGCAGAAGGCATTAAGAGGAAAGGTTAGTCAAGAAGAGGTCGGTAAAGCATCATCTGAAATAATTAAACAAATTAAAGACAGCTATAACCCAACAGGTGGTAGTTTAATACCTACAATAGCTAGACCTTATTTTGAGTTACAAAATAACAAAGATGGATTAGGTAGAACAATAAGGCCTGAGTGGATGGAAACAAGACCTATGGCTGCTAAAGAAAGAATGTATTCGTATACAATGGATACATATGGTGGAGAGATGGCATACTCTATGGCTGAAACTGCAGAAGCGTTAGGACTAGAAACATCACCTGAAAACATAAAACACTTATATCAAATGTTTACAGGAGGTATCGGTGGAACAGTAGGTAGAGTTGTTAATGTAGCATCTGATGCTTATAACAAAGGATGGGAAGGAGTAAAAGCAAAAGACATTCCTGTAGCTAGAAGATTTTTTGGTTCAGGTTACAAGCAAAAGTTTGAAGACAGAGCGGGCTACCAATCTGAAATAGAAGAGTTCACAAGAATAGATAATACCGAAAGAGCAAAAGACGGAAGAATAGCTTCTGATATCTTTAGACAAATAAGAGATGCAAATGAAGCTAACAAACCTGAGCAAGCTTTGGATGTACTTCAAGAATCAATAGAACTTGGCCAATTAACACCAAGCGTACAAAGAAGATTAAAAACTAAGTTTGATAACTATAAAAAAGGTTTAACTCAAACAGACGCAAGGGTAAAACAACTTACTGTAAAAGTAAGAGCAAAATATTTATTAGACCAAATGAAAACAAAATCATTACCTGAGTTACAAGAATATGTAGCTGACCAAATGAGAAAGGGTGTATTAACTAAAAATGTTCTTACAGAATTATCAGGCCTAGAAGAGTTTAAAAACTTAACGCTAAGGAAAGTAGAATGATACCTTTTGAAGTCATAACAATGCTTGGCTCTAGTTTATTTACTGGGCTATTATCTATATGGTCACAGAAATCTAAAGACGCAGCAGACCAACAAAAGTATCTTATGCAAAGAGCAGAGATAAATCGTGCATCAGTAGAAGATGCAAGAAAAGATAACAGTCAATATCAATCTACAACAAGAAGATGGATGGCATTATTAGCTGTGTTTTTTATTATCTGTTTACCTAAACTAGCAGTATTCTTAGACCCATCAGTACAAGTACATCTTATGTATCTTGAACAAGTTAAAGAGGGTTGGTGGATATTCGGCAGTATAGAAGAAGTAACAACATTTCAAGGAATATCAGGTGTAGTTGTTACTACAGCAGACACACATTTTTTAGCAGCGATATCAGGATTCTATTTCGGTTCTGCTGCAACAAGGAGATAACATGGTAGCTAAAAGATATCAAAGCAAAACTGGTGGATTAAACGAAGCAGGAAGAAAACATTTTAAACGTACTACAGGCGCTAATCTTAAAAGACCTGTAACAGGTAAAGTTAAACCAGGTTCTAAAGCTGCAGGAAGAAGAAAAAGTTTTTGTGCAAGAATGGGAGGAGTTAAAGGCCCTATGAAAGATAGTAAGGGTAGACCAACAAGGAAAGCGTTAGCGTTAAGGAAATGGAAATGTTAATGAACAGATTTTATTTAGCTTTAATTTTACTCATTATAATTATACTAGGTTATACAATAGAAGACGCAGTATCAGATGTTACATCGAATGGTGCAACAACTAATACTCAGAGTAACACTAGTGGCAGTAACACAACAATTACTGGTGGTTACTCACAAGAAACAACCAACTCATATTCAGGTGGTCAAACCAATACCACAACCAATACAACTAGTAACAGTACTAATCAAGAGACTGCTGTTAATTCTGCAACAGCACCATCAATGTCAGTATATGGTCAAGACAGTTGTGTAATACCCCTTTCTATTGGCATGACTGTTATTGGCTTTAGCACATCTATGGGTACTTATTATCACGATATGGAATGTGAACGCAGAAAGAATGCTAAACTACTTAATGGTTTAGGCATGAAAGTTGCAGCAATATCATTAATGTGCCAAGACAAAACTGTATGGAAATCTATGATGGATGCAGGTACACCATGTCCTATAGATGGATTAATCGGTGAACAAGCTAAACAAAGATGGGATGAACTAGGTAATGAAAAAGTTTTTGATTCTGTTAATGCTACCTCTAGTAGTAAACGCAGACACTTCAGCAAATTTAATTACTAATCCAGGTTTCGATAATGGAACTACAGGTTGGACGTTAACTGGCGATGCACAAAGAATAGGTGATTGTTGTCCAGGTGGACATGACGTAGAGTTTGGAGACTATGGGAGCATAGAACAGAACTTTAATTTATATTCAGATACGATTACACAACCCATGCTTAACAATGGGATTACACTTAACTCTACTGTTGAAGTTCAAAATGGAGAAGGTGGCGTAGGTGGTTGGAGAAGTGGGGCTACTGATACCTTTACGATAAGACTACAAATTAAAGATGATAGTGGTAACGTGTTAGCTACAACGACACAGGAGAGAACAGATGTTACAGGAATTAATGGCGAAAATTTCACAGATAGTTTATCGTATACAGGGATTAATTCTAACATTGGAAATATTTTTATTAGTGGCTCTGATGGCGATGCTCCTGCTAATCTTGGTGGTCCTAACGTAGATAACATATCAGTCACTATGACTTATGACCCTATAGTTTTATCATTAGAACAAACACAACACATAAGTTCTGTAGCTGAAGTTGTAGAAGAAATATATATAGAAGAATTTGTTTACGAAGAACCTGTTATTGAAGAAGTGGTATTTGAAGAACCAGTTGTAGAGATAATAGAAGAACCTATTTTTATAGAAGAAGAATTTTTAGAGGAGACTATTGTATTAGCTCCTGCTATGATAGAACCTGAGATAGTAGAAGAAGTTATAGAAGAACCTGCTATCGAAGAAGTATTTGAAGAAATAGTTGAAGCGCCTGTGGAGGAAGTAAATGAAACAGAAGTTGTCGAAGAAACAGAAAGAGATACAGACACTAATGAAAGTAACGGAGATATTGTCGCAGAAGAAAGAGAAGTCGATAACGAGAGTGGGAGTCTTGAAACCGAACTAACAATAGAAGAAATATCCATTAAAGTAGCAGACAAAATTAAAACAATAGATGGTCAGCTCAAAGCAACACAAATGATAGTAGCTAAAGTCATGGCTAAAGATAATAAAATATCTTCTTACTCAAAAGTAAACACAGATATATTTATACAACCTGAATTACAAAGTATTGATATAGGTACATACACTAATAGTAACTATGTTGATATTAGAAACATTTACCCAAATCAAACTTACGAGGACAGACTATGGACATCAAGACAATAGCAGGAATACTAGGACTAGTTATTACATTAGGTGGTTTGTTTGTTCAAGTTGGGCAGATTTTAAATAGACTAGAGGTGGTTGAAGCTAGGTCAGTGCCTAATATCGCCCCACTAGAAAAAGAATTATCAATACTTAGAACAGAATTAGAGGGCTTAAAAGCTAGAAATAGTAATCCTTTAATGCGATGATAAAGATAATTAAGTTCTTATTAAGTAAGGTAAGAACGAAATATCTAAGACCTGAACTATCAGTCTTAGAGTTTATACTTATATTGGTTATGTCATATTACATCACTAGATGGCTATATGCTTAGACTAATAGGAGATAACTATGAGTGCAAATATACCTTATACAAAAAGGGAAATGCAAATCATCAAAGCAATCCATGCGATAGACCCAGGGGCAGAAATCAGCATAAAGTCAAGAATCAATAATAGACTTGATTATAAATATGGTGGTATAGTGTTCTTAAATTGCGATGCAATAACTTGGGATGAAGTTATGGACAAGATTGATGAAGAAGAAAGAAGACCTTATTAATCGACCAAGTCATTATACTAAAGGTATAGAGACAATCGAATACATCAGGTCCTGGGATATGGATTATGTTCGTGGGAACATCGTAAAATACGTTACTCGATTCCCTTACAAAGGCACACCTATACAAGACTTAGAGAAAGCTAAGTGGTATCTCGAATATTTAATTACACAGGAAAAAAACAAATGACCATACATAACAATGGTGGCAATCTTAGTAGGGTTGGCATCATACAAAGAGATGATGATGGCAATGCTTTGCGTTGTCCTCATTGTAAGTCTGAGCATTTAATTAAGAATGGACATGATGGTACTGAAAAAAAAGTAAAGAGATGGAAATGTAAAGCTTGTGGTAAGAAAACAAGTCATCCAGAAGTAATGAAAAATTACGAACTAGAAGAAGTTGAGAATCTTGATTGGTCTACAGAAGAACTAATCAACGCAAGAACAGAAGTATTTAAAAGAAAAGAAGCAAGAGAAAAGTCTGAAAAGTTTATTAACATAAAGATTAACGACAAGAAACCTATCGGATTATATATTCAAGGCGACCCTCATGTAGATGATGATGGGTGTGATTGGGTATCTCTTAGAAAACACATAGATATAGACAATGCTACTGATGGTATGTATGCTTGTTCTGTTGGAGATTTATCTAACAACTGGGCTAGGCGTGGTAAGTTAGCAGGATTGTGGGCAGACCAAACCACTAATGGCGAACAACAATGGCAGTTAGTAGAGTGGCTAGTAGAAGCTACACCTTATATATTTATAGTAGCAGGAAACCACGATATGTGGGCTATGGAGGGCGACCCGATTAACTGGATGTGCAAACCCCTAAAGACTGTATACTCTAATCATAACGCAAGACTTAAAATTAAATTACCAAAACACGAAATTAAAGTGAACTGTTCTCATAACTTTAGAGGACACTCAATGTACAATACAGCTCATGGTATTGTTAAACACGCATTGTTCAATGCAAGAGACCATTTACTTATAGCAGGTCATACTCATGTATCAGGATATAGTCCTATTAAAGATGCAAACTCAGATAAAATTATGCATTGCGTACAAGTCGGCTCGTATAAAAAGTACGATAACTTTGCAAGACAATTGAACCTACCATGTAAGATGATGTCAGCTTGTGCTGTAGCTGTATTTAATACTTATGTAACAGAAGACCACCCTGACTTTATTAAAGTATTTTGGGAAGTCGAAGAAGGGGCAGATTATCTTAATTATCTTAGAAGTAAAAAATGAAACCAAAGTTAGTAATTATAAACTGGGAAGATGCAATAACACCAACCTCTGGGTGGACAAATATAAAAGAATTAGAAAGCAGTTTAGCTGATTGCATATCAATCGGTTTAGTCGTGGATGAAAACGACAAAACTATAACACTTGTAAGTCATATCTCAGGAAGTGATACACAGGTAGATATAGACGGGAGTCTCGTATTGGATAAATCTTGGATTAAGTACAGAAAAGATTTACCTTTACCTAAAGAGACAGTTAATAAATTAAAGATGTGGTTAATGGAGAATATAGATGCCGAAAAGAATAGATAGAGAAAAAGAATTAAGGTTTATAGAATATTACACAGAAGGTGATACAGCTGGCAACGCATCAGCTAGTGCAGCTAAAGCTGGATGGAAAGATGATTCTAGACAAATGGGTTACTATCTTAAAAACAAATACGTTGCCGAAATCAAACAAAAGAATGAAGAGCGTATAGCATCTACATCAGGACTCGCAATATCTGTATTACAAAACCTATTACATTCCGAGCAAGACAATGTCAGACTCAACACAGCAAAATTAGTTTTAGAAATGGGTGGTTTTAGTTCTCAGAATATAAATTTAAATGTAGAGAAAGGACAAAATAAAACTGACGAGGAGCTAATAGAAGAGTTACAAGGCCTAGTTAGCAAGATTCCTGCTCTAAAACCTAAGTTAGCAGCAATTAAGGACCACACAGAAGAGGAAAAGGTTGAACAGCCTTCAGAAGCTTCTGAGGTAGACGAGAAGAGACTTACGCATTAGTGGGTTATAATCGTACCAGACACCTTAATTAAATTGGATTACGGGCATTCTAGAGCCTGTTTTTTTTCATTAATTATTTTTTATTATAATTTTTACAGGCTTCGCTAAAGGTTTCTATAAATTCGTAAAATTTTACAGCTAACGACCCATAAGAACATCCTTTTGGATGTTTTTTAGCTAACTTTATCAAATATTCTATTGCTTCCATCTTATCTTTTTTATTATCGAACTGTCTCATAAAGCAACCAAGGTCTGAAGATAAAGTATAAAGCTCAGAATCCCCAAAATATGAAACTCTATTCCTTACAACACCTCTTAAGTACCCTTTCCTTTTTTCATAATCTGTTGTTTCTGTGTGATAAATAACAGTATTTATAAACCTTTCTATAACTTCTTTTTTTTCTTCAAAAGTTTCTTTTTCAACAATTTGTTCTAAGATATTTTCTGATGTATCTATTGATTCATATATTCTTTCTATAGAATGTTTTTCTGTTAATCTTTTTATAGTATTTAACCCGACTTTATTAATCTTTATTGTTAATCCATATTCAGAAAATAATTTTTCCATAAATTTTTTTATCTTTGTTGGAATAAAGTTTTTAGATTTTAATTTTTTTTCTTGTTTTTCTAAATCTTTCTGTATCTTTATTTTTTCTTCTTGTAATTTTTTTATGGTTTTCTTTTTTGTTTCTAGTATTTTTATTTCACCAGGCATTTTATCTGATTTACCTTGATTACATGTTTCGCAAGTGGCTCTTAAATTAGAGAACTCTGATTTGCCTCCATGTTTTACAGGAATTATATGGTCGATTACCAGCTTAACATCAGGGGCCTTAGCTCCGCAATCACAACAAGTAAAGTTATCTCTTACTAAAACGTCATGCCTTAACCCAGGCCTAATGTATCTTGGATTACTTTTATTCATCTCCAATCTTAGATAAAGCACTATTCTCTATATCCTTTATCTTTTCTAAAACTTTCATATATTGTTTTTTAAATTCCATATAACCTTTCTTATCATATCCCATAATTTCATATCGATTATTATCATCATATATAAATTGTCCAGTACCTTGGCAATGTTCACACTTCACAATCTTATCACCACTAGTAACCGAACCTCTGCCTAAACAAAAAGGACACACATTATCCATAACTTCAGAGATGGCAAGATTAACAAATGCACGCACCAATAACTTATCACTAGATACTAGTTTATCTTTTTTATCCTTAATAAATATATCAGCACAATCTGTAAATATATCGTCAAAGAACATTGCTCTTGCGTAATTGTTATCTGTGTACTTTGCTATAAGAAAATCATATTCTTCTGTGGTCAATCCCCTACTCCCTAAAAACGCAGCTATGTCCTGTGGGGTAATAGCATCGTGGTTCGCAGAAGATGATACCTCATAATTCATTGATTTGGCAGTTAAAAGTGTTAATAATTCAACTTTCATTCTCTCTCTCCTGTAATCTTTTCTTTTCTGCTGCGGCACGAGATTTAAGGTGTTGTAAATATTTTTCTCCATTCTTTCGATATCTCTCAATCATATACACTTGCATGGCGTAAGAAACGCCCCAAGGAAAACTACTATCACTTTCTTGATGTGGTTTAGGTAAACTGTCTTCTATCTTATATAGTATACTTCTTTCTTCGTTAGTAAATCTAGTAGATGATTTAACAAGAGCGTGCCAATAAATTCTTTCATTACTAATTCCATTCTTAGCCCAATACTTTTTACTCATCAGCTTTCCATATTCTATATTTCTCTCTAGCTAATGTTCTAAATCTACATGGTATACTATTCCTCCAGGCATACTTTCTAACAGAATCTACTATATTGTAATCGTATACAACAAAAGATTCTCCTTCTTTCATTAATATAAAAGCATCAACATATTCTTTGTACTTCCATGGCCTTCCACCCTGTTTCCCAGGCACAGGAATATTACTATCTATTTTTATTTCTTGCATCTTTTACCCATGTTTAATAAAAATTCTTGAAATAAATCTACTTTAATTTCTTTATGTTTTTTGTTTGGTTTTTTATTATCAGCAACTCTTTGCTCATCCACTCTTTTTTCTATTGGCATTCCATGTAATATTTTTAGTGCATCTACAGGCCTTTTAACAATGTAATACCATTTATAAAACTTTTTTCTAAACTGATACATGCCATCGGTAATTAAATTGTTCTCAACCAAGAACTTAAACATAGCTATTCTGCCATTGTAATTACAAATGATATCTATAAGACAGTCATCGCCTTTGGTAAAGTGAACTATAACTCCTTTATCAGTTAAGTTTTTCTTTACAGACTTCTTTAAACTCTCGAAGTAGTTCTTGTTGTCTTCCAAATTTATCCTCCCATGTACGGGTTCCTAGAGTGTGTATACCCTCTCCTCCTTGATGATGATGATGACAAAGGGGTATAAAGTCATCACTTTTCAACGCCATGCCAGCACCAGTTATGTGATGAATGCATGGTTGAGTATACACACCATATTTATTCTTACATACAATACAGCCATAATCGACAGCTAGTTCATATAATCGTCTTGTAGCTTTATTAGGTTTCTTCGCCATTTATAAAGAAGTCCATAACATCTTTTACTTTTACAAGCATACCTTTAGATGTATTTTCATCTCCCCCTTGTATCAACTTACCCTTTCTTGCTATCTTTTTCATGCCTTCAATAGGCACAGTTAGTGTAAAACATAACTTGTTTCCTTTATAAAATGATACTACCCAATGTTCTGCATGTGTTGTAGCAATACCACTTTTCTTACCTCTAGATTCAAACTCAACAAACATGTTGCCAGTCTTGGCCCATTGGTCTCTCTCAGCTTTACATTCAGTCTTGCCTTCAATTAAGTCATGCATTACTTTCCCATAAAACTTTTCAGATATTACTCCAAAATCTAAATCATATTTAAAGTCGTTGTTATGTTTCACGATAGGTCTCCATATAGTTTTTTCTCTCCCCTGATATTGGCAGAGTTAGTTCTAAATAAATTACAAGCGGTTTCGATACTGCTGATATGGTGGCGCAAAGACAAATACTTTTTCTTTTGCTCTTTAATCAAAGGTATATATTTAACTACATCCTTATGTGATTCAGCCATTGATTCTCTATCTCTTACAGTTAAACCTTGGCCTTTAGTCTCCAAAAATACTGTAGCTTTAGTTATCTTATGCATAGATTCTAGATATTGATATTGAGCTTCAGCTTCAGCAAGTTCAGCACCTTTTTCTCTAATCTCTATCACAGCTTTCTCTAATTCTTCTTCACCTAGTCTTATCATTCTTTTTTTCCTTTTTTTCTTTTTTTCTAAATATATTGTCGTAGTTATCCCCATATTTCTTTGGGTCAACAGGCCTATATCTATCGCCTTTACCAGCTTGCAACATTATTTATTACCTATTAGTTTTGTTTTTAATTTATCGGGAAGAGCGGCAAAAGTCTCCTTACTACCTTCTTCTAAATATAGCTGTACAAACTTATCTTCCAGCTTTTTAGTTTGATATTCAGATAACTTATGCATCTCTAACCCGCCTAATCTATTGTATATAGCCTTAGCTTTCTCATCTTTAACATCTTTACGTTTGAAGAAATCATTAAACATAACTCTTATGGTATCTTCTGATGTTTTCAGAAACTTAGATAGATGACATATTTGTGGTTTCCACTCGCCATCATCAGTTTCACAATGCAAAAGAAGGGCAGACATACAATCATCTAAATCATACTTTTGTAAACTTAGCCAAAACATTCCACGCTGCACGTTATTTATCTTAGCTTGTTTAGGATATGTATTCTCAATCACATCCATGAAAGAATTAAACTCCCTCTGATTCATCTTTCTTTCGCTCCATCATTTCATGCATTCTCTCTATTTCACCATCTATAGATTGTTCAACAATTTGTTCGAATTTATCACAAAAATAAATAACGAGACTTACTGTACTATTTATAGATTTATCAACAATATCTGTTTCTTTTTTTTGTTTTATTGATTCACAATACTCCTTTACTTCTTTGTATGCTTTTATCATTCCATTCATTTCATCTATACTCATTTTGTACCTCACTTGTTATTTAATGTGATTATATATGTGGTTATTTCAATAATCAACTTGTTTTTGAAATAATTTATGATTATAATATGGACATGAAAACAATATTGGAGGTCAATATGACAAAAAACACATACAAAGAGGTAGCTGACACCTTATCTAAGGTAGATATAACAGGTATGGTTGAGACTAAAGGTAGATATTCTTATTTACCATGGGCTTACGCAGACCAAATCATGTTACATTTCTATCCTGAATATCAGGTTAAATGGTTTGCCCCTGAAAAATACGAAGATGGCACAATGCTACTCAAATGCATAGTACATATAGGTAACTTACATAAAGAAGCATTCTTGCCTGTTTATGACAATAGTTACAATGCTATATCTAATCCAAATGCAAGTGACATACAAGATAACATGCAACGATGCATGGTAAAAGCATTCGCTAAGTTTGGACTAGGTCTATCTTTATATCAGAATGGCTCAACAACACCTAACAAGTTACCATTCTTACCTAAAGAAGAGACTAAAGTAACTGATGACAACCTTGTAGCAATACAAAATGCTAAAGATGTTGAGAAAGAAATAGAAAATCAATTAAAAACAGGAGGTATTGCAGATGGTAGAACCGATGAAAAACAGTTCGGCAAAGTCTTACAATCTTCGTAGCTCAATGTTTAAGGCCTATGCATTTGGCATGGACACTAAACGTGAAGAGCAATTGAAGTTAGACTTGGCTGGCGAGGTCAAAGAAATACCGCAAGAAATGATGTGCTATGTAAACTACGGCACCGAGCATGAAACATGTGGTATTGGTAAATGGATATTAGTTAACAAGATGGCTGCTAGAGATTATGGCGACAATCAACAAAACTATGTTATCCAGGACTGGCTAAACCTAAAAGAAGATACTGTAGTAGATATCAGTACAACGCCCGATGGCATCAGCAAGGACCAATCTACATTAATTGAAGTGAAGTGCAGCAACATGGGAAAAACTAATTATAAAGAGTTTCCTAAGCGTTATTTGCCACAAATAGTAGGCCAAATGATGATATTAAACATGTTAGGCACGCCCGTTAAACAAGTAGATTTGGTTAATTGGACACCATTGGCTACTAAAATATGGAGATTTGAGAGAAATAAAGACTATGAAAACTATCTCATTGACCATTTAGAAGAGTATAGTCTTGCCTTGTTAGGGAAAAAAGAACTTCCTGAAAAGAAAAGAAGATACACAGCAAAATTAAACTTTGACCTTATCTATGGAGGATAAAATGGCAAAACAATACATAAATATATTTATCAATGACAGAGCATATGGTGATGAAACCGATGCTTTCTACAAGAAAATAGAAGGTATCAAGGCGGAAAAACCATTCGCACCACCTTTCTTAAGCAATCCTAAGTTTGTAGCTAAGGAAGATATACACATTCCAGCTGGCAAAGTTATGGATATAACGTTGTGGTTCAATGAGCGTGAAGGCAAAAGAAACGCAAGTATCTGTATTAAACCTGCAGAAGATACAGGCAAATACAATAAGGCCAAGGAAGATATTAAAACAATAGAAAGCGTTTTTAATGATGACATCATAAAAGACGAAGACATACCATTCTAAGGAGGACATATGAGTAAATACGACCCTGATTATTATGATAAAAACAAAGACAAAATGAAATCTAGTAACAAAATGTGGTACGAGAAAAACAAAGCAGCTATTCTTACCAAAATGCGGGAGAAAAGACTCAACAGAACTGATGAGGAAATCCAGCAAACAAAAGAAAAGCGCAAAGAGTACTACGAAAAGAATAAGGAATCATTCTTAAATTACAGTAGAAATAAATACCAAGAGCAGAAAGCTAAGATGGCCGAGCTTGAGGAAAAAGTTAAACAAATGGAGGCAAACAATGCTAGAGAAGATTAGAGAAATTTGCTACAATGCACCTGACTGGGTACAAGGGATACTAATCATAAGCGTGATAGCTATCTTTTGGGACTTAGTCTTGTAAATCATTTTGTTTATCTCGGGGAGGGTGAAATTCCCTTCCCTTCCTTCCCTTCCTTCCATACAAACACAAATATTAATGCATTAGTATATTAGCAAATACTAATATAGACCTATATTATGCATTAGAATATTCTAATATTCTTATTTAGAATCATTCTAGAAATCTATATAAAAATAATTGTTTTTTTTTATAAAAGTATGCTAAAGTTTCTATATGAAACTTAATAAAGAGGCATACAAAATGAAAAACAAATATTATATTTTAGATTCACATTATAAAAACGATAACACACCCGAATTTGGGTTCGGTGATTTCCCACAGAAAACAAGATATGTTAAATGTATTGTTTTTGCGGAAACTAAAAGAAAAGCACAAAACATTTTCAAAAAACATTACGGAAAAGATAAAACTTTTGGCGGCTATTTCGGATATCAAATTGAAGATGAAAGCGAAAATTTTACCAATATAACATTGAACCGCACGGGCAACGCCTTAACAGATACATTTCCTACATTAAAGGAAGTTTTTACATCTGAGTTTAAGACATTGCCACATACAATAGATTTATCTGTATTGCCTTATGAAATGTCAAAAGAAGTAGAAAAACAATATGAAGGGGGCGAAAAATGACAAGTACAATTATATATAAAGGGCCTAGTTTGATAGATAATAAACCTATAGTTGTTATATATCAGCCGCAAGGACGAAACCCTAAAATTGGTGATATGGCACAAACTTGGATTATTAGAAGTGACATTGACCCGATAACCGCAAACCGCACGGGCCAAGATTATTCTATTTGCGGAAATTGCCCACATAAAGGAATAGTTGACCCGCAAAAGAAAAAAGGAATGGCTCCAGAGCGTTCATGTTATGTCAATCCAATGGCACCGCTTTCAGTTTATAAAGCTTATAAGAAGGGGAATTATAAAAAGCTCAATTATGGCAGTAACTTGCACCCGCTGGCAATGCTGGGGGCTGGCCAGGATATCCGCCTAGGCTCTTATGGTGACCCTGCAGCCGTTCCCGCTAAGGTATGGGAAGGCCTTCTAAGGTTCGCAAAATCTCACACGGGCTACACTCACCAGGCAAATATAAAAACATCTTCATATGATTACATTAAAAATATATTAATGACATCATGCGAAACACTAGAGCAAGCCCGCAAGGCGTGGGATAAAGGCCTAAGAACCTTTAGAACCATTCTAGATATATCAGAAATATCAGATAATGAAAAACTATGCCCCGCAACGCTTGAAGGCTCAAAAACAACCTGCGAAAAGTGTAATAAATGCAATGGGGATAATACCTTCAAATCTATTGCCATAGTAGTCCACGGAAACGGGGCAAAATACGCAAGGGGGCAAGCATGACAAATGATTGATATTATATATATGTTACTAGTTATATTATTTATGATATTTCTAGCTACTGATTAAAAAATATATAAAAATAAATGTTTTTTTTATAAAAAGTATGGTACTTTAATTATATGAAAACAAACAAAAAGGAAAACAAATTGAAGGAGGCAAGACAATAAAGACCAATAAATTAATAGCTAAAAGGTAGATAGTTGTTAGAGATGGTTGGTTATTCTTAGCCCTTGAAAGCCAACAAAACCTGTTCCAAGATGGCTATGTATGGAGGAAAACTAACACTTATCTGCCAAGAGTATAAAGTAAATTAGCCCGCACAAAATAGCGGGCTTTTTAGTGCCTATCTATATTAGAATCTACTAATATTCTTATACAAGTAAAATAAAAATCTGATGGCGGGGAAAAGTCCTAAATGCCTTATTCTATATACACATATACTACTATAGTAAGCAGAAATAGCCTTTTTTGAGGGTTTTACAAATCACACGCACACAATACTAGATAAGGAATAGACGTTCCTAATAGCACACACACACGCCTTTTTTAGCCAATTCAGTACATTACCATATACTAATATAGCCCTTAGAATAACAATCATAAAAATAAATAAAATACAATCTTGTTTTTTGTATATATTTATGCTAGCCTTCTATTAGTATATTAGGAACTACTAATATTATAATATAAGCACATACTAATATTCCCTTCCATTTCCAAGATGGGCTCCCTTCCCTTCATAGGATAGGGGGAAAGAAAAAAAAGATGCTGGTTAAGGAATATTAACACCCGCTAATATTAGTTTATTAGTATATTCAGATATACTTATATATAAAAATAGATGTTGACATAACCTTATCCTGTCATATAATAGGTGGGCGGGCGGGATAATAGATATATATATATAATAGATATATATCTATATATACGCACACACAATATATATTAAAATAAATACTTGTTATTAATATTATTATTTGTTATTGTATATACATACCAGCAATAAAGCTGGTGGAGAAAAACAAAATGAACCACAAAATAAAAAACTTTCTTACATTCGGACTATATGACAGATTAGTCAAAGCTGAATGTGAGGTTATAAATCTTAAAAGTAAAATAAGCGACTTGGACATTCAATCTACAGTTGAAGACATAATACGCAATGATGGCATAGTTGATGATGAAATCAGAAACAACTTTAGTCCTAGTGATTATGATTTAGTAACAACTGATGATTATGACTTTGACACCTTCATGAATGATGATGAAGTGGCTAGAGTTGTTGAAAATGAAATGGAAGATTACAGAGAAAAAATCGACCAAGATATCAGAGACAACATCAGTGAAATGCAAGGACGTTTCATCAAGGACACAGTCAAGGAGATATGTACTGAAATGCTAGTTGATTGGTGTACCAGGACTGCAGAGGCGGCAAACAAAAACAAGGAGTAATTTTCTCCATCACCCGAGCATGTGACTAAACTGCTCAATACTCCCTCCCTCCCTTCAAATAAATAAAAAAAAACAAAACAAAATATCTTATTCTCACGCCCAACTATATTAGTATATTCTGATATTCTTATCTTCAATATATATAAAAATAATTCTTGACATATTATTGACTAGGATTTATCATAGGTGGGTGGGTGGGACAAAATCCCACTGATATTATCTACATATATTCATTTATAAATAATATTGACTTTTATATATAAAATATGCTATGGTGGTGGTGTACAAACAAACAAAGGAGAAAAACAATATGACACATACAATAATCGAACCAATGGGTGCTAAACTTAGCTTATTGAAAGCTGGTCTTAAAATGTATCTCAGTGGCTCTAAATTGAGATTAACCAGGACAATGACACCTAAAGCTATACTTAACCAAGTAGGCTCAATAACAGGTAAAGAATACAAGCTTAGTAAGAACCAGGCACAGATAGCATTGGCTGATTTACAAGAACTTGTAGAGTTGTACAAAAGCAAAGGTTATTCAGTTTAGGAGTTAATATGCAATACATAACATTAATAATATTATGGACAGCTATTTGGTACATAGCTATCTTATAAACCAGGCACCTAGGCAAGTGGATAAACTGCCTAACGTTCTAATATTATAATATTCTAATATTCCTGCTCCGCAGTAAACCATCTCGGCCCTGCGGGCCTCGACCCCCCATGACGTGTGTCCGCATATATATATATTCTCTCCACACAGCGGAGGGGAAATATGTTCTATACTAACACTACTTACTGACACTCATATAGCTAAAAAAAATTTGAAAAACACAACATATAGTTGCAAAAAGAAAAAAAATCACTATACTTAGTGGTGGATAACTATGTCTACTGAAACTCAAAGAATAGAAGAGATACTATCCACCCTTAAAAAGCGTCAAGAGACTAATCGTCTTAACTACTATCAGCCCTATAGATTTCAGCTTGATTTTCATGAAGCAGGTAAGCAGGCCAATCAAAGATTATTGATGGCGGCCAACAGGGTTGGCAAATCATTTGTAGGCGCTATGGAGATGTCTATTCATCTCACAGGAGAATATCCTGAATGGTGGAAGGGAAAAAAATTTAAAGAGCCTATTAAGGCTTGGGTATGTGGTGCGAGTAATGAAACCACAAGAGACATATGCCAAAAAGAATTGTTCGGGCAACCCGACAACCCAAGAGACAGGGGAAAAGGTTCCATCCCTAAACATCTCATTGGTGAAACTACAAGGAAACCTGGAGTACCAAATGCACACTCGTCAGTCCTTGTTAAACATAAAAGCGGTGGGTGGTCGAGAGTTGCCTTTAAGGCCTATGAAATGGGTGCTGAAAAATTTATGGGGGAGAGTATTGATTTAGTATGGCTAGACGAAGAACCACCACAAGACATATATTCGCAGTGTATTACAAGAACATTAGACAGGCGTGGACAAGTTTATTTAACATTCACACCCGAATCGGGAATGACAGAAGTCGTACAGAACTTTACAAGCGATTTAAAGCCAGCTCAGGCCCTAATCACTGCAGGCTGGAATGATGCAGACCATCTAACAGAAGATATGAAAGAGCAGATATTAAGTGCTCTACCACCTCATGAAAGAGAAATGAGGTCTAAAGGGATACCTATGGTAGGGTCAGGCTTAGTATTTCCAGTATTAGAAGATAATTTGGCCTGTGAGCCCTTTACCATACCCCCTCATTTTAGTCGTATTGCAGGCCTCGATTTTGGATATGACCATCCTACAGCAGTTGTATGGATAGCATGGGATAGAGATGAAGATATTGTGTACGTTTATGATGTCTACAAGATGTCGAAACAAACACCTGACTATCATGCCAGTCATATCAATGAGCGAGAAGGAAGTCATTACATACCGATTGTATGGCCACATGATGGATACCAGCATGATAAAGGAAGCGGTATAACACTAGCAGAACAATACAGAACGGCTCATGTCAACATGTTGCCATTTCACTTTGAGAACCCACCTGCATTAGGTGAGAAAAAAGGTGGTAATAGTGTTGAGGCTGGAATCATGGACATGCTGACTCGTATGGAATCAGGCAAGTTTAAAGTATTTAATACTTGTACTGAATGGTTTCAAGAATACAGATTGTATCATCGTAAAGATGGCAAGATAGTAAAAATTAAAGATGACTTGATGTCAGCAACACGTTATGCTGCAATGAGTCTAAGACACAGTACAACAGAGACATCTAAGTGGAATAGTAAAGGTAGACTAGGCCCTGATGTAGCGATAGTTTAGGAGATAAAAATGCCAGGACCATTACTAGGATTAGCAGCTAGAAAAACATTAAAAAAAGCAGCTAAAGAAGTAGGAGAAACATTAGGTGGTATAGGATTAGGTACAGCAGGACTTTTTGGAGCTTCAGAGATTATCGGCAGAGATATGGAGAAAAAAGCTCGTAAAAAGCTAATGAAAGAGGGTGGTTCTGCAGCTAGAAAACTAAAACAAAGGTTTAAAAACGCAAAATAATGGCTAACTTAATCGCATCACCTACTCAAATGGCTTACAAACTACAAGAAGTAGAAAATAAGCTAGAAGAACTTGACTTAAAGATAATGAAACTACAAGCTGTGGCTGAAGCACAACTTGAAACACTAAAGGCAAAGAATGGCAAAAAAACCAAGAAAAATGACTAAAGATGAATTAGTCGCACAACTTAACTCTGAGATATCAGGAGCTACTGGTTACGCTAATACAGAACTCTCTAATCAAAGAGAAGATGCCATGAAATATTATCTTGGTGAACCATTCGGAAATGAGATTGATGGACGTTCAGAAATCGTTACAACCGATGTAAGAGACACAATCGAATACATTATGCCATCATTGATGCGTATTTTTACTACACATAACAACACAGCAGAATTCGAGCCACAAGGTCCAGAAGACGTTGAAATGGCACAACAAGCTACTGACTACTGCAACTATGTATTTAATCGCCAAAATAACGGGTTTAAGGTCCTTTATGATGTATTTAAAGATGCATTGATATCTAAAACAGGCGTAATTAAACATTATTGGGAAAAAAGAAAAGAAGTCCTGACAGAGACATACACAAATCTAACTGAAATAGAATATCAATCTATTCTCGCCAATGATGATATGGAAATCATTGAGCACACAGAATCAATAGTACAAAAAGCAGTTACTGATGATTATGGAACATTAGTCAGCCCTGAAGTTATAGAACATGACGTTAAGGTTAAATGTTATAAAGATTACGGACAAGTAAAAGTAGTTGCTGTCCCACCTGAAGAATTTTTAGTTTCACGCAGAGCAGCGTCTCTTGAAGATGCAGATTTTGTCTGTCATAGGGTTAAAAAATCAGTAAGTGATTTAATCGCTGAAGGATATGACTCAGACATCGTTAATGACATACCTAGCTATGCTAATTCAGAGGCAGAACTTAATGAAGAAAGATTAGCACGATTTAGCTATGATGATGATTCAGTACCACCATCTGAGGGTGAAGGACCAAACAAAAAGGTTTGGATTGATGAATGTTATATGCGTATTGATTACGATAACGATGGTATAGCAGAACTCAGAAAGATTACTAAAGGTGGACAATACATCTTAGATAACGAAGAGATTGATATGATTCCTTTCTCTGCTATCTGTCCATTACCTATTCCACATAAATTCTATGGCATGTCTATTGCCGATACAGTCAAAGATATTCAACTCATTAAATCTACAATTATGCGTAACCTGTTAGATAACATGTATCTAACCAATAACGCACGCTATGCTGTTATGGCTGGCCAAGTAGAACTAGATGATTTATTAACATCGAGACCAGGCGGTATTGTTAGAATGAGAGCACCAGGTGCTGTTACAGCTTTACCTACACCACAAATCCAACCTTATGCGTTCCAAATGGTTCAATACCTAGATGGAATTAGAGAAGAAAGAAGTGGTGTATCTAAAATGACACAAGGTCTCAATCCTGATGTATTAACTTCACATGTGACATCAGGTGCAGTTTCAGCAGCAACAGAGTCTGCAATGCAACGTGTAGAGTTAATAGCTCGTATATTTGCAGAAACAGGTGTTAAAGATTTATTTAGAAACATATACGCACTCGTACAAAGATACGAAGATAGAAAAAAAGTATTCTATCTCAATGGTAAATTTATACCGATTGACGTATCAAGATGGAAAGATAAACTTAACTGTACTGTCAATGTAGGTGTTGGTAGTGGTTCGCAACAATCTAAAACACAAACAATGTCTTCTATTATGACTTTACTAGGTACAGTAGTACAACAAGGTGGTATGGGTAGTTTAGTTACACCTAAGAATTTATATAATGCTATTAGCGAATTTATTGCACAATCAGGATATAAAAATACAGACCAATTTATATCTAATCCTGAAATGATGCCACCACCTCCTCCTCCTGAGCCAACTCTAGAAGAAAAGGTTGCTGCACAAAAAGCACAAGTAGAATTACAAAAATTACAATTACAAGCTAAAGAACTAGAGATTGAAACACAACTTAAATCTCAAGAGTTACAACTTAAACAAGAAGAAGCTGCAATTGATTTAGCTTTAAAACAACAAGATTTAAAAATTAAGAAATCTCAATTAGAACTTAACGAAGCGGAACTTGCTCTAGAAGCAGTACAAGGAAGACCTGTAGGTATAGGGCCAACATAATGGCTTATCCTAAGACTTCAGGTTATGGTAAATTACAAAGACGTAAGTTAATTTCTAAAAAGATTAAAGTATTAAAAAAAGAAGGGAAGCCACAGAAACAAGCAGTAGCAACTGCTTTATCTATGTACCCTAAAAAGAAAAGGTTACCACTAGCATGAACGATAAGGATATCAACACAGAATTAGAATTGCTTAAAAAAGATGTGAATTTGATTAAGACAAATCATTTAGCACATATTGCAGCAGATATAGATGATTTAAAAGACGATATGAAAGAAGTTAAAATTGAGGTGTTTAGATTTAAATACGTAGCTTATGGAGCTATTGTTGTTTTTGTCTTAATGAGTGATAAATTTACAGAGATATTGAGGTTATTATAATGCCAAAAGGACCAGGAACATACGGAAAAAAACGTGGTAGACCACCAATGAAAAAAAAGAAGAAGTGTTATGGCAAGTAAAGGGCTATATCACAACATAAATAAACGTAAGAAAGCAGGTACTAGTAGACCTAAATCTAAATCTACTATAAGTGCCAAAGCATATGCGAATATGAAAGCAGGATTTCCAAAATCAAAAAGCAAAAAAAAGAAGAAGGCATAGAACGCAGTAAATATTACTCTGATAGGTATGACCATTACATATCTTTAGGACATTCTAATGGTATATCTTCTAAGTTAGCACATGTTGATTTAGCAAAAGAATTTAAACAAAAGAATCCAACAATAGACAAACTTAAACAAATATGACAAGACAAGAATTAGAAAAATTCATGTTACAAAACCGACTTTCTGTCGAGGAATTTAATCGTAGGGTAGGATACACTCCTGATATGATACGCAAGTTTCTCAAAGGCACAAAGAAGATTCCTGACATTATGTCACTAGAATCTTTAAATAAAACTATAAAAGGTGAATAACTCGCCACTACATAAGTAATCAGACTCGCATTGGGCGAACAACTGCTCTTATAAATGTAGAAGAGACTCACAGGAGAAATAATGGAAGACAAAAAAGAAGCTCAGATTAAAGATGGGCAAGATGCAAAGCTAATACTTGAGAACCCTCAAATGATAGCAGCATTTAATACTGTACTTAATAATGGATATCAACAATGGATATCTACAGAGATTAAAGATACAGAAGGTAGAGAGTCCCTTTACCATAAACAAAGAGCCATCCTAGAAGTTAAAAACACTCTAGTACAAACTGTTGAAAACGGACAGATACTAGAAGAAGAACGTAAAGGAGGCAAATGATGAGTGAAGATAATAATATACCAACAAAAGAAAGTAATGTTGGAGGAATTCCTATACAGGATGGCACTGTAAAAAGTGCACAAGAACAGATTCTTCTTAATCAAAGAACTCTTGCAAAAGAACAATCCGAGGTTAATGAAGAGTCAACAGAAACTCAGGAAGATGTTTCTGCACAGGCAATGGAAGATGCCGAATCAGTTGAAAACGAAGTAGTAAATTCGGAAGAATTAACTGCAGAGGACTTAGTTGATGATATTCCCGAACAAGGGCAACAAGACACATCGAAATACTCTGTTGATTACAATGGAACAAATTTAGAAGTTGACTTGGAAGAATTGAAATCAGGATATATGAAACAGGCTGATTACACTAAAAAAGCTCAAGAAATTGCTGAACAACGTCAACAGTTTGAACAAGAACTAGCAGCGACTCAGCAAGAGAGACAGCGATATCTTTCGCAACTTGAACAATTTGATACGCAATCTAATAAAAAGATTCAGGAGCTCGAATCTACAGATTGGTCAAAACTCAAGGAAGAAGACCCTATGGAATGGGCCATGAAAAGGGACCAACTTAGGGAACTTCAAGACAATAAAAGGTTAGTTGCAGAAGAACAAAAAAATCTTCAGCAGAAACAACAAACAGAAATGCAAAGTAAGTGGAATGAGGAACTTCAAAGACAGCAACAAATAATGACACAAAGATTGCCTGAATGGGCAGACCCTGATAAGGGGCCAAAGCTTAAACAAAATATTAAAGCTTACGCTCTTACAAAAGGGTTTACCGAACAGGAAGTTGATAGTCTAATTGATGCTAGGTCAGTAGAAGTTTTACATGAAGCTGCTATGTATCGTAATCTCTTAGATGCAAAAATTGCTAATAAGAAACAAAGGGTTGTTCCTAAAATGCAAAAACCTGGTACACCTAGTACTAAGTCTGAAGTTAATAGTGAAAAGATAAAGCAAAAACAAAAGAGACTGAAAATGTCAGGAAAAACCGATGATGCAGCAGCAGTAATCGAGTCCTTGCTAAAACAGTCTTAATTAACTTTAACACAGAGGTGTAATTCAAATGGCACAATTAGGAAATACATTTGAAACTTATGATGCTGTGGGTAACAGAGAAGATTTACAGAACGTAATCTATAATATCTCTCCAACAGACACACCATTTATGTCTTCAATCGGTTCAGGTAATGCTGAATCTACCAAGCACGAATGGCAAACTGACTCACTAGCTTCAGCGGCTTCAAATGCTCAATTAGAAGGAGATGATTCTCCAAGTGCTGCGTTATCTGCTACTTCACGTGTTTTCAACTATACACAGATTTCTTACAAACCTGTTATGGTCTCTGGAACACAAGAAGCAGTAAATCACGCAGGTAGAGATTCTGAACTAGCTTATCAAATAGCTAAAGCTGGTAAAGAACTCAAAAGAGACATGGAACTTGACCTTACAGGTAAAAACGCAGCTACAGCAGGAAGCGGTAATGGCGCTTCTGCTCGTAAATCTGCAGGTTTCGAGTCTTGGACAACAACAAACAACGCTTATGGTGCAGGTGGAGGAAACTCTAGTGGTACTGTAACAGATGGTACACAAAGGGTACTTACAGAAGCTATCTTAAAAGGTGAGTTAAAATCTTGCTTTGATAATGGTGGCGACCCTGACCTACTATTAGTTGGTTCATTCAACAAACAAAAAGTATCTGGTTTTACAGGTAACTCAACTCGTATGGACATGGCAGAAGATAGAAGCTTAGTAGCTACTATTGATGTTTATGTTTCTGACTTCGGTGAAGTAAGAGTTGTAGCTGACAGATTCCTACGTTCTTCAGGTAGAAGTGCGTTGGTTGTTGATACAGAAATGTTTGCGACTGGTTTCTTAAGACCTTTCCAAACACAAGAACTAGCAAAAACTGGTGATGCTGAAAAACGCTTACTACTCGCTGAGTGGACACTCGTTGCTAAAAATGAAGCATCTTCAGCTACTATTGCTGACTTGACAACTTCATAAAAAATATTTTTCATGTAACTTTCTCATCATGAAAGGGGGCAGGTTTTTCTCATATTGTTTTCCTGTCCCCACCCAAGATACTGATTAATAATGACCTTGAAGAACGTATCGCTTCGGAACGAGGGTTATTAACTAGGAGACTTTAATGAGAACATTAAATGATTATTTTGTAACAGCAGAGATAGAAGACGTATCTACTGCATCTAGTACATTCGTTGCTATCCCAGATGGTGGACGAGTAGTTAAAATTATATCTGCACTACAAGGTGCTATTAGTGGTGGTAATGCTGCAGTTTCTTTTGAAATTGGTGGCACAGCTATTACTGGTGGTGGTATTACAGTTGCTCACTCAGGTTCAGCAGCAGGTGATGTAGATACATCAGTTCCTACAGCAGCTAACTCAGTTGAAGAAGACGGAACTATTGAAATGATAACAGATGGTGGTTCTACAGGTGCTAAAAAATTATTAGTAACATTTGTAATTAGGAGATAAGCATGTCAAGAATGAGAGTAACAAACACTATCGTAAGAAGTGTAAATACTGGCTCACAACAATCTACAGCTACTAATGCAAACACTGAGTATGTCAGAATTATGTCTGATACTAATGGTGTTCATATTGCTTTTGGTGCATCACCAACAGCTTCAGCAAGTACAACTATACTTGGTGCTTATGACCCTGAAGTATTTAAGATTGATGGTGGCATGAAGGTCGCAGCAATTATTGCTAGTGGCACAGCTAATGTTTACATAGATGAGTTAAGTGAATGAAACGTAAGATAGGACAAAATCAGATATTTCATTATCATAATCCTACTGGCGAGTTCGCTATAGAACACATCGAAGATATACAACCCCTTATTGATTCTAATAAGAAATTACAGAATGAGGACCATCATAAAGCAGATGAGTTTAGACTCTCTGCTCGTATACCAATGACTGTAGTTTATGAATGGAAAAGACTATTTGGGGTTGACTTATTTAATAAAGACCACAAAGAAGCAGTAAAAAAACTTATTAACAGTCCTGATTACAGGTATCTAAAGACAACCAATAGGCGAATATAATGGCAATTACTAATTACTCAGAACTCAAATCAGCTATTGCTGACTGGTTAGATAGAACAGATTTAACTGACTCTATTCCTGATTTTATTACACTAGCAGAAACTAGACATAAAAGAGATTTTAAAATTAGAAGAATGGAAACAAGGGTTACAGCAAACACTATAGCTGATACTGAGTATTACACATTGCCTGATAACTATGTTGCAATGCGTAATATACAACTCAATACTGACCCTAAGACACCTTTAGAATACTTAACACCAGAACAAATGGATAGACTTTATGCAGGAAGCAATAAAGGAAAACCTAAAGCATACAGTATTATTGGTAATGATATACAGCTAAGACCAACACCTGATAGTGCATACGAAATAGAAATATTATATTTTAAACACTTTGCTGCATTATCAGATTCAGCACCTACTAACGAGATGCTAACAAATCATCCTGATGCTTACCTATATGGAGCATTGGTTGAAGCAGAACCTTATTTACAAAATGACAAAAGATTACAAACATGGTCTAGTCTCTATGATAGAGCAAAAAATGATATAATAAGTTCTAATGAAAGAGATAGACATTCAGGTGTAGCTCCTACAACAAGAGTTGATTACGGATTATATTAATGACAGTTTGGGCAGAAAAATCTACAACAAGTACAGCTTGGGAACTTACAGGCACATTTTTATTTAAAACAGAAGATGATTTGTTTTTATTTGCAACAGAAGACAACAATACCTTACAGCAAGAAAACATCCCAGTATTAACAGTTGATGATTGGACAGTACAATCGACAACAGCAACCACATGGACATAAATGGCAAATAAGAAATTTTCAGAATTAACAGAAGTTACCACCCCCAATAGTGCATCTATATTTGCTACAGCTTATGATGGGGATAACTTTAAAGTTACACTAACAAACATCGCTGCAAACATGCCATCTATTACTACGACTGGCACAGTTACAGCTACAACATTTGTAGGTAACGTAACAGGTAATGTTACAGGGTCAATTACAGGTAACGCAGATACAGCTACAGCTTTAGCTACAGGTCGTACAATAGGTATGACAGGTGATATTACTTGGACTTCAGCATCTTTTAATGGCACAGGTAATGTAACAGGTACAGCAGCAATAGGTAGTGGTGTTATTGTCAATGCCGATGTCAATGCAAGTGCTGCAATAGATGCAAGTAAAATACATGATGGCACAGTTTCTAATACAGAATTTGGATATTTAAATGGTGTTTCTTCTGCAATACAAACGCAGATGAACACAAAGATTACAGCTAGTTCTACAGATACTCTAACAAACAAGACTATCAATACAGCTAGTAATACGATTACAATAGTAGAAGCAGATATATCAGACCTCGGCTCATATATCACAGCATCTTCTACAGACACACTAACTAATAAGACATTTAATGCTAATGGAACAGGCAATAGTCTTTCTAATGTCGAGGTAGCAGATTTAGCATCAGGTGTTCTTGATACAGATATATCAAGTGTATCAGGAAGTGATGATACACTAGCATCAGCAAAAGCAATTAAGACTTATGTAGATGCACAAGTTACAGCACAAGACCTAGACTTTCAGGCAGATACAGGTGGTGCATTATCTATTGACCTAGATACTGAAACACTAACCTTTACTGGTGGTACAGGTATAGATACAAGTGGTAGTGGTAATGCAGTTACTTTTGCGATTGATTCAACTGTTGCAACTTTATCAGGCACACAAACACTAACCAATAAAACAATCAATAGTTCGTCAAATACAATAACGATTACAGAATCAAACATATCTGATTTAGGTTCTTACATTACTGCAAGTTCAACTAATACTCTAACTAATAAGTCAGGAAGTAACAGTCAATGGACTAACGATGCAGGGTTTATTACAGCTTCATCTACAGATACACTTACCAATAAATCAGGTAACATTAGTATGTTTACTAATGATTCATCATACTTAACTGGCAACCAAACAATAACATTAAGTGGTGATGCTAGTGGTAGTGGAACAACAGCTATTACAGTTACAGTTGCAGATGATTCGCACAACCACATCATATCTAATGTCGATGGATTACAAACAGCACTAGATGGCAAGGTAACAGAAACTGCTAGTACAGGAAGTGCCGAAATACCTGTAGGTACGACAGCTCAACGAGATGGCTCACCTGCAACTGGTATGTTTAGATTTAACTCTACAACAACAGGATTCGAGGGCTACAATGGTAGTGCTTGGGGTGCGATTGGTGGAGCAGGTGGTGGTGCTACTGGAGCAGGTGGAGATGAAGTATTCCAAGAAAACGAAAGAGTTGTTACAACAAGCTATACTTTATCTACTAATAAATCAGCGATGTGCGTTGGACCATTAACAATTAATTCAGGGGTTACAGTAACAATTCCATCAGGAGAGAGGTTAGTTATCTTATGACAGTTAAGATTAATGCAGATACATCAGATGGATTAAAGATAGTATCAGACACAAGTGGTGCTATAGATTTTCAATCTAATGGTTCTACAAAAATGTCAATGGACGCTAGTGGTAATCTTACAGCAAACTCTTTTGTAGGAAGTGCATTAAAATTACTACATGTTCAAGATGAAAAAGGAACAACAACACATGGTGGTTCTGCTAGTGCAAATACAGATAATATTAGAGATTTAAACACAGTAAAAACAAATGAAATTACAGGAGCTAGTCTTTCATCTAATCAAATAACATTACCTGCTGGAACGTATTTTGTCGAAGCATTGGCAAGTGGTTTAGCAGTAGACCATCACAGAGCATTTTTATATAACGTAACTGATAGTGATATAGAAGTTTTAGGTATGCAGATTTTCAATTCTGCTTGGAACACATTAACTAGTGGATTTTCTCCTGTTTATGGAAGATTTACTATATCAGGCACAAAAGTATTTGAACTAAGACATAGAACACAAAGTGCAAAAGCCGATATAGGATTAGGGCATTATATGAATGATACTAGAAGTTCTATATATTCAAGTGTAATTATAAGGAAGATATCATAATGAAATATGCACTCATAGAAGGTAATGTAGTAAAACAAATATCATATATAGTAGAAGATGGTTATGTCGAGGTAAGTGATGACGTTTTTGCTGACATGGTAAAAAAAGATGATGGCTCATATGACTACACAGATGAAGTAAAAGCAGTAGCTCAACAAGTAATACAAGAAGAAACAGACAGACAAACAAGCAGAGCAAGTGGCAAAGCAAAGCTAAAAGAATTAGGATTAACAGATGCTCAAATTAAAGCGTTGGTAGGTGAATAATGGCATTAACATTACATGGTACAGAATTAGATAATGTAGATGTTCTCGTTGATGGGAAAATTGAAGTTGATATGTTTAGACTTACTACTGACACAAGTGGTGGTACTAATGCTGATTTG
>Ga0181422_1000040_pt1 | contig 35800 bp, 53 predicted proteins | sample 45SPOviralmetaG_FD_130147 | JGI IMG/M metagenome (GOLD analysis project Ga0181422, IMG submission 130147) | Marine viral communities from the oligotrophic San Pedro Time Series (SPOT) site, San Pedro Channel, CA, USA - 45 SPOT_SRF_2013-07-18 | ecosystem: Environmental > Aquatic > Marine > Strait...
AGTATGCGGATGGGAAAGTAATAGAGGAAATGGCACAATGTTGGGAAGAGAGTATGGAACAGGAGTTAAAAAATGATTAATGAAAACAGTACAAAAGAAGAAGCGGTGCAGCAGGAGGGGGATGCGAGTAAGGAATTGCAAGGCGATCGGAATGTAATCATGGCGGAGATTAAGCAGAATTTGAAGGCGTTGCTGTCAATACATGGGGCTGCGCTAGAGAGTATGGAACGGGAGACAAAAAATGATTGATAAACTAAGGGGTTCCTGCTTGAAATTTTGCACAAAAGCAAAGGTGTTGGAAGTAGTGAGATATGATGGGCGGGCGTTGGAGTATGCGAGTTATAAATTAAAAGGTGATCGTGAGGTTGTACTTGAAGCGGTTAGGACGGATGGGTATGCGTTGGTGTATGCGTGGAATAAATTTCGTAACGATCGGGAAGTGGTGTTGTGGGCTGTGTGGGACGACGGGCATATGTTGGCGTATGCAAGTGAGGAATTGCGGAATGATAAAAAGGTTGTGATGGCAGCGGTGAGGCAGAAGTGGAGTGCGTTGCGGTATGCATCTGATGAGTTACAGAATGATCGGGAGGTGGTGATGACAGCGTTGAATGGGGGCGGGTACGGCGAGCGGTATGCCAGTAGGGAATTGCAAAATGATTATGAAATGTCGAAGACGAATTGGAGTGCGTTGAAGTATGCAAGTGATGAGTTGAAAAGTGAATTAAAAAAGGAGTTAAGAAATGATTGAGAAATATAGAACAAAAGAAGAAGTGTTTGAAGCGGTGAAACAGAATGGGGTTTTGTTGAAGTATGCCTCTGATAACTTGCGTAATGATAAAGAGGTTGTTATGGCAGCGGTGAAGCAGAGGGGGTGGGCGTTGGAGTATGCCAGCAAGGCGTTGAGGGTTGATCGTGATTTTATACTAGCAGCGGTGCAGGAGGATGGATGGGCGTTGAAATTTGCCAGCGATGATTTGAGGGCTGATAGAGAAGTTGTTTTAGAAGCAGTACAGCAGTGTGGGTGGGTGTTGAAGTATGCAAGTTCGGATTTGCGTGATGATCGTGAGGTGGTGATGTCCGCAGTGAGTCAGGATGGATGGGCGTTGGAGTTTGCCAGCGATGAGTTGAGGGCTGATCGTGATATTGTACTGGCAGCGGTTAAGCATGAGGGGTATCCGTTGAAGTATGCGAGTAAGGAATTGCAAGGCGATCGGGAGGTACTCATGGCGGAGATTCAGCAGAATTTGAAGGCGTTGTTGTCAATACATGGGGCTGCGCTAGAGAGTATGGAACGGGAGACAAAAATGATTGAGGCAAGAGATTGCAGTGGCTAAAAATAGTTTAAAAATACAAGCTGGTAAGCAGTATGATCAGATTGAAAAGAACTACAAAAAATACAGCGTTTTAGTTTTTCAGGGTGGCACACGTTCTGGTAAAACATATAACATCATGATGTGGTTAATTTTATACGCTATAAAAACACCGAAGTCAGTAATCAATGTGTTTAGAAAGACACGATCAACGATAACAGGGAGTATCTTACAGGACTTCAAAGATATCATGGACAGGTTGAATGTGTATAACCCAGAATCGTATAACAAAACCTTGATGACGTATACATTTGACAATGGTGCGACAATTACCTTTATGGGCTGTGATGACCCAGAAAAGGTTAAAGGGGTGCCATCAGATATAGCCTATTTGAATGAGGTTTCTTCGTTTTACCTAGAGGACTATAGGCAGATAGAATTGCGTGTTGTAAACACGACTATTATGGACTATAACCCGAATATGCCAACGTACCATTTTGTGTTTAAAGAAGTTATCCCTAGGGATGATTCAATTTTATTCAAATCCACCTACAAAGACAATATGTTTTTGAGCAAAAAGCAAATACAGCGGATTGAAAGATATAAAGACATTGACGAGAATTACTGGCGTATTTATGGGCTTGGTATACAAGGGATTTCAGAGGAGACTGTATTCCCTAACTTTGAAGTCACAGATATTTACAATGATATTCGGACGACTGAATACTTTGGAATGGACTTTGGATACAACCATCCCACAACATTGACTGGTGTTAAAATAGTAGATAAAGAACAGAAAGAGATATATATTAAACAGTATCTTTACAAGACACACTTAACAGCCACTGATATACACGATGAGTTGGTAAGGCTAAACAACTTACCTGATGCAATAGTGGATGCTTCATCAAGAATTGACATGAGTTTTAATAATTTAATTACAGCAGATTCACACAGACCAGATATTATCGAAGAGTTGATACGGTACGGGTGGAATGTGGAGGGCTCGAAAAAAGGGGACGGGTCTATTTACGCAGGAATATTAAAAATTAAAGAGCATAGAGTCTTTCTTGACAAAGGATCACCAGAGTTAATTGAAGAGTTCTCGATGTACAAATGGCAAAAGCATAAAAATGGCATTGATATACTTGAAAAACCAGAGGACGGGAAAGACCACCTTATTGATGCTGTTAGATATGCGATAGAAACCGTAGGTAGTGAAACGCCTTATTTTTTTGGGGTTGTCTAAATTGCCAGAGCCTTGCTTAGGGAAAACGCAAAGATACTAACATAGGGTACCAAGGGGGGAACGCAAGGGGGGAATATAGGGGAATGCTAACGCTAAAATACAAGGGGGTTAAACACGCCTGAATATACGTTTACTTTATGACGTGAATAATAGCATAGACTACCCTTGTGTGGGTATTGGGGCTTGGTTCTAGGTGTGAAGAAGTGTTGAAGAGGGGAGATTTAACAGTCTATCACACACACATAGCCCAATTTTTCAAACGTCCCTAAACAAGCCTATAAACACCCCCTCAGGCGATTTGCCCTATTTAAGCCTATCTAGCCATGTGTACTTTGGGTAGCATTTACGCCTAATGGTTAACGTCATGTTTTGGGATTGCTAATAATAGAAGGCATTGGGAAATCCTGCCATTTGGGTAACGTAAGGTTTTGGGATTGCCAGAAAATAGCCCCCAGGGTGAAAATTCACTAGAAGGGGAAGGGTTTTGGAATTCAGTGTCACACATTTAAACTTAGACCATTTTTTTCAACCCCAGTTCACACATTCAAGCCCAGACCCAAGTTCAGACCATTCTTTTGAGCCTATCTCTAGCCCCTATCCTATAGAAGTCCTTGTTATGCGCAGTTTACATCATTTAGTTGTTTGCCTTCTATTTTTATTGTCGTTAGTGTGTTTTCTTATAGAGAGCATGCTAAATAAAGGCTTGCTGATATTGACAGATAGTGATATAATATATATCTAAGAAGGAAGCTAGCTTACTTATTAGATATATATTATATCAGTATACGCTAATATCTACCCCCCCCCTATTTTTAAAAACTGGTATATAGGGCGACTCTTATATCGATTTCTAAAAAATATAAAATATAAAATTATAGTATACATTGTTATTGACAATAATTGATTATTGGAGTAATATGTATGTATAGTTTGATTGTTTAGATAGGAGTAAAGATATGGATTTTGAACATTTATTTTTAGCGGTTATTCCCTATATTATGCTTGCGTGTGCAATTCCTTTTCATGTGGTGGTCATTATGTGTATGCGAGAACTTATAAGGGATAAGGGCTTTAATACCTATTTTTGCATTTTTGTTTACGCCATTTTTCTAGTTGCGTATGATGTTATCTTGGCTGCGAGGGTCTTGGGTATAATGTTGTCTTGATTCGGATGTTCTTAGTGGCTTAAAAAATAGGAGAGTAAGATGAATAAAATTAACAATAGAGCAACAAAAAAACAAATAATGGATATGGAGTTAAAAGCTTCAGACTGTTTAAAAAATTGCTCAAAAAAACTAAAAGACGATAAAGACGTGGTTATGAAGTTTGTTAAATCGTGGGGATCAGATATAGAACATGCCAGTGACCGATTGCGTGATGATGAGGATGTTGTAGCAGCAGCGGTTATTCGAGGGGGTGGCTGCACCTCTTTTGAATACGCATCAGATCGCATTAAAAGAGACCCTGGATTTGTAATGTTTGCCGTTAAGTATAGAGCATCAAGTTTTTTATACGCCTGTGATGGATTAAGAAAAAATCAAGAGTTTATTCTCGAATTGGTGAGGCTATATGGCACTGAATCTATTGAATACTGCTATCACGAAACACGATACGAGATATATAAAAGACTAAAAAAACCTGCCATTCAAGTATTGGAGGCAATGATTGAGGAGAAAATAAATGATTGATGGGAAAGGTACAAAAAAAGATTCTGGGCATTTGGGTCATTTCTATTTGGATAGAGACAAAATTGATTTGGAGTATTTTCTAAATAAGTCCATAAGTGGGCGCATTGCGGTGATTAGCAATGACATGCTGAGTGGCTCATCGCAGATGACTATTATAGATCTGCCCCCTCGATTTAACCCAGAAATTCATGAGCATGTTTCTTGCCTTGGGGTTGCTGCTGTTGATATGTTTGAGTTTAAATTCAAATTTGATGAACCTGAGTGTGTTACATTTCAGTTTGACGGTTCATTGGACGAATACTTAAACGGTGTATTTCGGTGCAGGTTTGTGACTGGTCGAAGAGATCCTTTTGGTTGCCATTTTGGGTGTTGGGATTTGTTATGGGTAAAACATTTAAACACGGAGGTAAAACAATGATTAAACAAGAATTTGATGGTGGAAGCTGGGAGGGGCTGGAGTTAGACAAATGGAAAGACGGAATAAAGTATGATGTAGTGAGTAAATGTTTCGTGCATGATCTTGTCCACAGGCCTACCGAAGAAGAATTAGAGTTAAGAAAAAGAGCGGAGGAACATACAAAAACACTTGATTAACGAAAACAGCAAAAAGGAAGAAGTTTTGTTGATAATGTATAATAGATTGTTATATTAATAGTTAGGAGTAATAAGGAATGAAAGCAAATAGTCTAAGGCCAGGTATAGCTAAGTACACTCAGCTAAAATATAAATATAAACGGGAGGAGCAGGCAAGATGTGAATCACCTAAGCCAAGGTATGGCCAACCTGCGTTTCCGTACACATACAAGAAAAACGCACGAGTTAGTTTCTTGAATCAAATCCAAGTAATTCAATATAAAGAGATCGAGCCACCAGCACCGAGGGAAGTTCCAATCCCGTATAGTCTGTTAAGTGAAGTCCAATTGATCTGGCTTTTAAGCAGAGTCCGATAATGGGAGTGGTGGTTATTGGCTCAGGGTTCACGCCAGCCACCCCACCGTTATCGACTATGCAAAGTCCGACTAGAACATTGGCCTTTTGCGATCAGAGGGAAGGTGAGAACGTGTTGACGATAGAGATAGTTTTAAATAATCAGTCTTTTCATTTTACCCGTGACTCAGCAGCTGATGTCGCTAACGCAGTTTCTAGATTAAGGGCAGACCCAGAACATGCAAGAGAATTAAAAAAAGAATTGATTTTAAATGCTGACCTATTAATTGCCCTGATGAATGAAACTAAAATCGCTGTGCAATACAAAAACCCCTATTTGGCTTATGACAGACACTGTTACGGCAGAATCGAGTTAGCGTTTATCGAGAACAAGCATTTGTCCGTCTGTGAGTCGGAGTGGGTAAGAGAGACAATAGGCACTTATAAACAGAGGGTTAAAAGGGCGGTGGCTCAAAATAGTCCTAAGCCGATTACACCGCCACCATCGGTGATTAGTATGACAACTTTCAGAAAATGCTCATGCTCCATAGTTTAAAAAATTTAACCACCAATTCAAACTGTATGGATGGTTTCTAGCATATTGATTAATAGCAGCCCATTTGGGAACATATTGAAAAAGTCAAAAATAAGCTGCTTCAAAATGTTACACTGTTGTTATTAAAATATAACAGGAGTAAAAAGAATGAAAATTATCTTTTTGTGGCTTAAGGCATTAGGTTTGTGGTTATTGGTAAAAGAAAATAGGAATATGGGGATTGCATACACTAAAAAAGCCCTTGTTGCCATGGATTTATTCTCAAAAATGACAAAAACTAATAAAGATGATGCAATAGCTGCTTATTTAGCTAAAAAAATCGATCAAATTGCCAAAATAAATGGACAATCTGATGAGCAAGTTATTCAATACGCTGCTGATGCGGTGACTTCAATTAGTAAAGGCGATTTAAAAGACGTTGTTGTAAAGTACGAGGACAGCAAGATTAAAGTTGGTTTTAAGAATGTTATTGCTGGCTACAATCCTAAGAATGGTGGCCTAAGTCTTGAATATAGCAAAAGTTTATAGGGCAAGCTGTGTCTTTTTTTACTGACCCAATTAAAAATCTGAATCCGTTTAAAAAATCAGCAACCCCAACTTCAAAAACAGAAACCAACAACGAGAGTATATTTAGACAGTTGTTGAAAGGTGGTCAAAGTGACGGTTACTCCTTGTATAAAAATGTTGCGCCTATCGGTCATGCTGTTGACATGATTGCGGAAAAAGTATCTCAATTACAGCCAGTTGTTGTAGATCGCAACGGTGTTGTTGTCGATGGGGGTGTTAATATATATAGTTTGTTAAGAAAACCAAACGCTGTACAACGCTACTCAGAATTTATGATGCAGTTAGCAACAGATTTTTTAATTTACAACAACGCTTATGTACATCTGTCAAATAACACAAGCTATAAATCGAAATATATAACACCTGTTTGCGATAGGACAGTTACAATTACAGAAACAGACGGGGTTAGGAATTACACAGTAAATAACACAGGTTTTTATTCGTCTATTAACGGACTGTATGTACAAAAGCATAACGAAAATGACGGACGCATTGTTGGGGCTAATAAACTGGGCGAGTTAATCCACATAAAGGGGTACTTGGGGCAAAATGAAACAAAAGCAACGTCTAAACTGTTAGCATTGGCTCAAGATGCTCAAATTGTTGAAAAATCATTGTTGCAAGTCGCATCGTTCCTAGATCGTGGATACTCTGGATCAGGTATCCTGCAAACAAACTTTAAAAATCAAGATAAATTTGAAATGTTTAAGAAGGATTTAAGCAATTACTATACAGGGGCGCAAAATGAAGGGCGTATGATGGCATTGAATGGAACAGAGGTTGCAGTACACATGCATAACAACCGAAGTAACAAAGATATGCAAGCAAATGAAAACAAAGAGCAGTCTAAAATGGCAATCTATCAACGATACGATATTCCAGAGCCTTTGGTAAACTCAGGGTCTCAAACTTACAACAACTATCAAACCGCTTTATACGCTTTATACGAAAATGCCGTTTTCCCAACATTTAACTCAATTTTTGACGCAATATCTGAATCGTTTATAACCAGAAATATTTTAAACCCAGAATATCGAATAACGTGCGACTCATCAAAGGTCTCAGCAATGAAACTAAGAGAAGCAGAAGAAGTCCGAATGCTTAAATTGGCTAATGTTCTCACTGTAAACGAAATGAGAAGCCGACTCGGATATGAAAGGCTAAAAGAACATGGTGATGAAGTATACCGACCAATGTCTGAAATACCAATAAGCCAAGACCCATATTCGGATCAAGGAACAAAAAAAGAGTGGGTAGACCAAATTAAAGCACTCGATGGACAATATTCAGATGATTACCTAAGCAGCTTGTGGAATGAATACAACGGAAAAAAATAATAGAGCAAAGCGAAACCTAACGCTAAAGCTTGCATTAGAAAAAACATTCACACGTGAGCTGGTTTCGTATTTTGAAAACATAAGAAAAGATGTTGTTTCTTTTTATACTGCGACTGGCTTGTTAATTAATGCTGATATATATCAAAAGCAAACAGAGGGTATGCTTGAAAGGCATTATAAGCGTGTTATAAAGAATTTTATCAACGAGGGCAGGTATTCATATAGGAAAAGTCTGGAAGTTAAAGGAATTGAGTATAAGCAAGAGCAGGAAGATGAAGATGAAAAGATAAAGGCTACGTCTGTATTAATAGCATTGGCGTTTGTAGAAACAATCCTGCAAAAACGAGCATTACAGTTAATAGAGACGACTAGCGATAACATTAAAGATACTGTTAAGCGGGCAACTGAAAAAGCTGGGGAGTCTGGCACTAAAATTAACGAAGAATTTAACAAGGGCTTAAATCGTACATTTAAGGGACGGCAAGCTATGATAGCGTTGACAGAGACTCAGTTTATGGCTGAGCGTGCTAAAAATATTGAGGCATCGGTAATATCTAGGAATGGGAATGTTGACCCTAGCAGTATTAACGATGGTATTGTTGTGGGCAAGCCAGATGTCAAGAAGGAATGGGCTGCTGTTTTAGATGAAAAAACAAGGCTTAGTCATGCATTAGCTGATGGGCAGGTTAAGGGCATGAATGACCCGTACATTGTGAACGGTGAATATTTGATGTACCCTGGCGATACAAGCATGGGGGCATCGCTTGAAAATATTATAAATTGTCGGTGCAGTAGTCTATATGGTGTATAATGGAGTGAAAATGGAAAAGAAAAACTTAGAATATAAAAATCTGTCGTTTGAAATAAAAGAATTTAACAATGATGATCCTGATTATTTTTATTTTGAAGGATATGGGTCAACCTTTGGGAATGTTGACCGTGGGGGTGACGTTGTAGTTAAGGGGGCGTTTGTTGAGAGCTTAAAAGGGCAAATGCCTAAGTTGTTGTGGCAACACAAAATGGATATGCCTATAGGTATATTTACAGACGCTTACGAGGATGATAAAGGCCTTTACGTTAAAGGCAAAATGCCAAGAAGCGATAAGTTTGTTGCTGACCGTGTTATTCCGCAAATGACAGTAGGGTCTATCAATGACATGTCTATTGGTTTTTCAATTGAAGATGCTGACTATGAAAAATACAACGGGTCTAATGTTCGAATGATTAAGGCTGTTAATTTGTTTGAGGTTTCGTTGGTTACTATACCCATGAACCCAGAAGCAGCTATTACAAGCAAGGCATTTACCCCATTTCAAGACAGCTTGCCTATTTACGAAAAAGAGTATACATGGGTACCGTCTGAAGCGTTAGAGCGTGTTCAAAAAGAATTGCCAATAGATCAACAAAAAACAGCCTTCTTGTTCTATGACGAGAAAAAACAAGAGGGGGTTTACCAGATCGCTGATATTGTTGATGGTGAATTGCAAATAATCCCTAAAGCGTTGTTTTTGGCTAGTGCAGCGATTAAAGGTCGTAAATCAGTAGATGGTATTGATGACATTAGCGTGGCTATTGAGTCAATCAATAAGTATTATGACAAGATCGATGGCGTTGATAGCCCATTGCAAAAAAACATGGTTCAACAGTTTGAGCAGTTTGGGCATATTAAAGATGCATCTGACTTTTTGAAAGCATACGGATTAAGCAACCAAGAAGCAACTGCGTTTTTAGCCTGTGTTAAAAAAATTCAAGACAAAAAAGATATTGCCGACAAAATTATTGACGCTGAAAAGAAAGCGTCTGAAACTTTGTTGTCAGAAATAAAATCGAGTTTGCAAAATATACAAGAAAAAATAAAGGATTAAAAACGGGAATATGTCTGATAGTACCGAAAAATCAAGAGAGCTTTTAAGGCAAGCTGAATTACGTATAAAAGGAATACTTGAATTTTCAAGTGAGTTAGACAACAAAATTTTCAAGCTATTAGCATTAACAACCGCAATATCATCTGTTTTAGTTTTTTTTCTTATAAATCAGCATAGTACATTTACTAATAAGAATTTATTGTTTTCTTTGACTTTTGCGCTTGGCATTATATCTTTTGCAGCATTTTCTTTGTTAATGGCAATTAAGCCATCTGAATATAAGGGGTTAGGGTTGCCACTGAGTGAATTTGACGACGAAAAATCACTCGATGAAATAATTCAAAGAGCAAAAGATCGATATGATACCCGTTTTAACAGAAACAGAGCTTTGAATGATAAAAAATCTAAGTGGTTAAAAAGCTCTATTACGCTATTAGCTATGATGCCGATTGTAACGGGTGGGTTTTATCTAACCCTAAAATCCCTTTGTGTCCCAGTTCCCGTCATCGCTGTCTTTTGGGTCATCTTTACATTTTGCGCTCATTTTAGTGCATCAAGGGATAGTTTTGTTATTTAATTTAAAATATTGGCAAAAAATTATGCTATATTAAATATCATAGATTTGTCAATACTCGAAATGAGTTATCTATCGCAATGAATAGAGCATAATCAATTTTGTTGTTTTGTTAGATAATTACAGGAGTAAAAAATGAGTGTAGAAATGAAAGCTACCGAACAGGGAGCTAATGCTGAGCTAAGTGCGGTATTAGAAGGGTTGAAAAGCATCGAAGGTGCAACTGGTGAGCAAAAATCTAAAATTGAAGCAATTCAAAAAGATATTGATGCTTATGAAGAAAAGAATAAAGAATTGACGTTAAAGTCTGTCGAATCAGATAACGAGTTGAAAGCAGCACAAGAGCGTTTAGAAACTTTGGAGTTGGCTATTTCTCAGAAATCTGTTGAAGCCCCAAAAAACTACAAAGAGTCTGCTGAGTATAAAGCTTTTAACTCTTTGGTTAAATCTTGGGATGTAGCTGCTTTGTCCGAATCTGAGCAAAAAACATTGCGAACAGATGTTGGTGCAAACGGTGGGTACTTGGTTCCTGAAGTTTTGTCAACTGAAATTGCCCGACAAATTGAGGAGATTTCAGATGTTCGCCGGTTAGCCCGTGTTCAATCTGTATCTGGCGTTAAAACTCTAAATGTTCCAGTTCGAACTGGAATCCCAACTGCTTCGTTTGAAGGTGAGCTTGAAGAAGGTTCGGATAGCCAATCTGCATACGGATCAGAAGCGTTGACCGCTCACGCCTTGCAAGTAACTACCCCTGTTACCCGTGACCAACTTAATTTTGCTGGTTTTGATATGGCTAGTGAAATTCAACGTGATGCTGTACTAGCATTTGCACAAGCTGAAGGTCGAAACTTTTTAACAGGTACAGGCGTTAAAGCCCCAGAGGGTGTTTTGGTAAGCTCTTCTGTTCCTTCATCTGATACTGCTGCAGCTGGTGAAATTTCATTCAATGATGTTGTTTTGCTTTCAGCTAAAGTAAAGGCTGGCTATAATCCAGTTTATTTCCTAAGCCGTGAAACATTGGCATACTTAAAAACTGAGCGTGAAGGGACTGATAATGGTTACTTGTGGAAAGCTGGTATGGGTGATGCCCCTAACACTATCAATGAGTTTCCTTATGTCATCATGCAAGATATGGATAAACTAACTGGACTTACTGGACAAACTGCTGGCGATATCGTTGTTGGTTTTGGTGACTTTTTCTCAGGATACAATATTCTTGACAGTGTAGACCTAGAGCTTGTTCAAGACCCTTACCGACTAAAAAAACAACGTGTTATTGAATACACTTGGTTTCGATATTTAACTGGTAAAGTTGTATTGCCAGAAGCATTTGCATTGTTAAAAATCAAGGCTTAATAGTATTGTTTATAAGCCCTGCGATTCTTCGTGGGGCAATTTAGGAGATTAAAAAATGGATTATGATTTAAAGAGTTCGGTCGAGCCTGTAGTTGGGCTAAACTTTGGAGCTATCGCAACAAACACCACGACTGTTGGCAATATTGTTGATTCAAAAGGTTTCGCTTCATTGGTGCTAACTTTGGTAACTGGAACCGTAACTGATGGTGACTACACGCTTGTTGTTGAGCATGGTGATGATTCTGCTTTATCTGATGCAGCTACTGTCTCCACTACAGACCTTATTGGTGGTTTACCTTCATTCACCGCTGACACTGATGACAACCTAGCCAAGGCTGTTGGTTATGTAGGGAAAAAAAGATATGTTCGAGCTAGTATCGTATCAGCTAATACTACTAGTGGCGCTTTTATTGGTGTGGTTGCTATCAAAGGCCATGCTATAAGCAAACCTACTGCTTAATTGCATTAAGTGGTATAATAGAGGGGAATATGATCGGTGGCTGTAAAAGGCCACCATTTTATTATTAGGAGTAAAACTATGAAAGTAAAAATTTTGCAAGACTGCATGTTTAATGTTAATGGCGAAAATATATCATTTACAAAGGGTGCGATTATTAATTCGTCACAAAAGTTGACTAGCATTGGGCAGGCTATGTTTATGCTTGGGTATGCTGAGATTATAGAGGTAGATAAGCCAACCAAAAAAACATTAGTAAAAGAAAACAAGGCTGTTAAATCAGAAAGTTTGGAAACAAAGGTTAACAAAGTAAAGAAGGTTGTTAAAAAGGCAATTAAGAAATGACTATAGAATACAAGCGGATTGGTAAGATTGAGAAAAATATAATTTCGTTAGACCAGGTTAAGGATTTTATAAGGTTGTCCGGCGATGACGAAAATTCAATGATTCAATTACTTATTGATGCAGCGACAAAAAACGCTGAGGGCATTATGGGGTTAGACTTGTTAACAACTACTTATGAGTGCTACAGACCATCTTTTTACGGCGATTTAACTTTACGGCGTGCGCCTTATCAATCCCTTGTATCTATTGAATATTTAAAAAACAAAGTATACACAACACTAGATTCATCTGAGTATAAGCTATCGGAGGGGGGTGTTTATGGCATTATTGAGCAAATTGAAGCCCCTAGTGTAGATGATGATGTAAAAGGGGTTAAAATCACGTTTAAATCGGGCTATGGCGATAATGTGTCGGACGTTCCGGCTGACATTGTTATGGCGTTGCTACAGACCGTTCACCACTGGTATGATAACCGTGGAATATGTGGTTGCCCTGATGTGGCTAATGAGATTTATAGCCAGTATAGAATGATTGATATATCTTATGAATTGTAAATCTGAAACCCCAGTTAAAAGTTTGAATCAAAAAGCCATCGTGCAAACACGGGCTATGGTGGGGTCTCATTTTGGTATAACGGATTTGACTGAACAGTTTATAGACTTGGGCGTTTTGTGGGGTAAGTTTGAAACGGATAAAAAGGGCTACCAGTCATTTGGTGGTGCTGGTATATCAGAATCTATTACTCATGTGTTCACGACACGATATACAAGCGTTATTACAGTCACTGATCAAGAATGGCTGTTGTATGATGGGGTACGCTATAAAGTTGATAAGATTGAAAATATCAACGAGGAAAAGAAGTTTTTGAGATTATATTTAATTAGGCAGGGGAGTTCAGAGTTACCGGCTAACGATGGCTAGTATAAAATTAGATCGGAGGGGAAAGAAAACGATTTTTGAAATTTCGCAAATGCCAAAAAAGGGCAGACGAGCAATTCGTCACGCTCTATATCTATCTGGCAGGCTACTACGTAAAAGTGCGAGCGATGCGATTTTAAAAAAGAAATTCGGGCGTACCTACAGGTATAAAGGCAGAAGGATTAAAGCTAGTCAATCTGGCGAAGCATGGGCAAACAGAAGCGGTACAGCACGAAGGGGATTATCGTTTAGGGTTCAGGGGGGAAACCGTTTGTACTTTGAAAACAGCGTTGATTATGTAGAATACCTAGAGGATGAATCGTCTTTAAATCGTCCAGCGATGTGGTTGGCAATAGAAAACAATACTAGCAAAATCGAGAGATATATAGAACAGGAGTTCAGCCGGATGCTTGGCATTTGACTAATTGTTATTAATAACATATAATACATATAGTTTGATTGTTTAGCGCAAGGAGTTAATTATGTATGCTTATTTCTATATTGATAAAGACAATAATTTGGTAGAATGTGATCGTGATACTTATAAAAAATGGGAGTTCTCGCTTAATGCCACGCGGGAACCTTTGTTTTTTTATATAAAGGACAGGAATATTTGTGTTGAATGCCCTGATCTTGAGTTAGATGGCCGTTTGATAGATAAGTATGGTGATGGGCTTGTTGTGCGGGAATCTGAATTTTCAGTACAAGAAAAGCACTACACTATACTGACTGAGATATGTGAAACCTATTGTGTTGAAGATGATGATGACAGCTATAGGGGATTTTATGGTTATTACCCAGCATTTTCAACAATTGTTATATGTTCTTCTAATGGGGATTTTGTTGGGGAGGCGTTTAAGCTCACAGATTGTCCAAATTATGGGTTAGAAAAGGCAATAGAGTATCACGAGTCTATTATTTTGGACATTGTTTCTGGGAAGGATCTGAAATATATATCATAACGCTGTTACAATGTAGTATTATATAGGCATGAACCTAAGTGAATTAGTCACTCATGTGCAAAGCATACTGCCTTTATACAACAATAGACTTAGCGTATCTAAGACAATAACAGATTTATCTAAATCCGGCGATGATGTTACGGTTTCGTGTATACAACACGGATTATCAGTTGGCGACAATGTGTTGCTATCTGGTGTAAAAACAGATGTCCAAATAACAGATATAACGACTGTAAATGGTGTTGCAACAGCTACTTGTGCTACAGATCACGATTTGTCATACCCCTACATAAACAAAGTTAATATGTCATCAACAATAAGTGAATACAATGGTGACAAGAGAATTACAAGCGTGCCAAGTTCAACTACATTTACATTTAATGTCACAGGAACCCCAGCGCAAGGAACAGGAACATTACACACTTTCCATTCTATTGGATTTAATGGCTGGCATGAAATCACAGCGGTTTTAGACGCAAATAAATTTCAATTTACCTTTAATAATGACCGACTGACAGCTGGCTCTGGCTCTGACATGAAACTTGTGACAGGGTTGCAGATTTCAGCAGTGGCAACGCTTGAACGAGCTATAAAATTGTATACAGATAAGAAAATCAATACACCGTTCTTATTTATTGTTCCAGAAGGGTCTGATGCATCAGCAGACAGGAATACCCAGAATGATGCAAATAGCGAGACAACGTCAACGGAGCAATTTTATTTAAAGTTGGTAAATAATTTTTCTTTTTATTTATTTATTCCAACAGTTAATGAGTTGACAGGTAGTAAGGCTATAGATTTGGCGTTTAATATTTTACCGTCATTGTATAAAACTGTCGCTGGTTATCGACCAAGCACATTTTTTCAAAACACAAGCAACACGTTAATGGTTCCATTAGGGCATGGGGCAATTAGTTATAATGATGCGTATCTTGTTTATTCATACAGTTTTGAAACAACTGAAACTATACTGAGTACACAAACAGCAAACTACGTGCAGGATACAAGTCAGTTTATGTATAATTCTGGGGATACATATACAAATACTGAAACCGTGGCATTTAGAAGTTTTGAGAATGCATTCCAAAATGACAATTGTGAAAATGTAAAAGATAATAATTTTAATTTGTTGTGATATAATCGATTGTATGAAATTAAAATTAAACAGAAATCTAGCATTGCATGAAGCAGGTGATATTGTAGAGGTTGAGGCGGTAGATGGCGTACCAGTTAATAGCTACTGGCGCAAACGATTAAAAGATTCTCAATTTGATAATTGTGTAGAAATAATTGAAGAAAAAAAAGTTATTCGTAAGAAAATTGCAAAAGATGAAAAAAGTGAGGTATTAAATGACAGTCAGTAATCCTATTATCAACATAACCAAGGCACCAGCGGAGCAGTCAATTAGCAATGCTCCACAAAAGGTGTTGATCGTTGGTCAGCAAACAGGTTCGGTTTACACAAGTGGTTCTTTGGTTGAAACTATTGGCAATGCTAATATTGAGATTGGGAATTTTGGGAAGGGGTCTCAGGTTGCTGAAATGGTTAAGGCGTTTAAATCAGCAAACCAAGTCACTCGACTGGATGTTATTCCGTTAGATGACAACGGGTCAGGGGTTCAGGCTACTGGCTCGGTTGCATTTTCTGGGACATCTACAGAAGCCGGATCGTTGGTTGTGTCGATTGGCTCACGGATTAACCATAAATACAGTATATCTATTGCATCAGGAGCCACGGCAACAGAAATCGGAGATGCATTAGTTGCTTTGATTAATGCTGATGCTCACAAGATTGTTTCAGCATCTAACACAACAGGAACGGTAACATTTACGGCTAACAATTCTGGTACATACGGTAATGGGATTGGTTTAGAGGTAAAGGGAATTGTTGGTGGAGTTACGCCAAGTGTCACGGCTATGACAGGCGGTGCGACTGACCCAGTATTGACTGGATTGTTTGATGTAATTGGTGAAACACGATACCAAACTATTGTTTTCCCTGGAAACTACGATGTAGCAGTTGTTGCGGATTCTCATACAGGCACGAGTTCATTGTTAGACCCACGCTGGAATGAAGATAATGCAATCCTTGATGGTGTTTGTGTAATATCGAAAACAGATACATTATCTAACCTAAAAGCGTTCTTGAATTCTAGGAACTCACAGTCATTGATTGTTAATGCACAAGAAGTTGTAAATGATACGCTGTATAAAGGATCGTCTGTATTTGAATTAGATGATGTGATTGCTGCACAAATTGGGGCTGTTAGGTCATTAAGGCTTACTGATGGTGCCAATATAGCACAGCTTGTTATTGCTTCAAATTTAGACGCTAGAGGTGGGACGCATATAGCGTCATTGCCTTACATGAACACCCCTTTATCGTTGCCGGTTGTTGATACTGGGAAAGGGTGGTCTAAGTCTGAGCAGGCTGAAATCAATACTGCTGGTGGATTTGTTATTGGAAACAATGTTGCTGGAAACGGAGTTGTCCTTGGGCAGGTATACACAACCTATAAAACTGATGTGGCTGGGAATGTAGACAAAACATACCAATTTTTAAATAACGTGGATGTGACATCTGCTGGTGCTGAGTTTATTTTTAATAACTTGAAATCAGCCTATAGTCAAAGCCGGTTGACTGATGGTGCGTTGGTCACTGGGTATAACATGGTAAATGAGAATGCAATTCGTGGCAAGCTAGTAGAGCTGTACAATATTTTGTCCGGCGAAGGATATTTGTTGTATCGAGCAGGCGAAGAAAATATCAAGTATTTTGTGGACAACCTAACAATTAGCCTAGACTTGTTAAACGGAAAGGCTACTAGCACAGCTAAAGTACCGCTTGTTTCTCAGTTGCGAAGACTTGATTTAGTGTTACAATCAGTATTTAATATATAGGAGCGAGATATGGCAACAAGTTTAGTCGGTGGACAATTATTTATTAATGACCAAGCAGTATCTATTCAGGGGAACAGCTTGCGTATGAAGGATGGCAGTGGGGATAAGGTTATCTCCTCACAAGTTTCTGGAACGTCTGTAGACGTGATTGAAGCGGTGGATTACACAACAGCTAAAAGCATGGTTGCATTTGACTTGTTATCAACTGTTGAAAATGAAACATTGGTTCGTGGGTGGAAGTCTAACGGACTCGGCAACGTGATTAAATATGTTGCATCTACTGGGGTTACTAAAGTGTTTCAAAAGATGTGTTTGTATACTGACCCTGAAATTAATGTTTCATCTGACGGGGTTATATCTGTAGAATTTGAAGGCTCGCAAGCAGTTACAGCTTAATGCGAGCATTGCAAAGCATACTAGATTCAGCAGCATTTAAATTATCTAATATTATTATTGATATTATACTAATTATTATGCTATACTTAAATTTAACGCTATGAAAGAATTTTTTGAATACACGTTAAAAACACCAATAAAAATATCTAAAGATGGTGAATATGTAGATGCGTCCGATGTTATGGTTTATGCCCCACGGCCACGAGATAAGCACAAAGTTTTAAAGCTGGAAGCTGATTTGAATAATGCTTTTTTAGGTGTTTTCCCAAAAATTAATGCCATGATAGATGGAATGGGAAAGCAAAGCGATTCAAAGTCTAATTCAGATGACCAGGTTGGTATAGGAAGTTTAATTATTCAGTTTGCTGATGGCGATGCAGTCGGTTCTATTATGTATAATTTGGAGCAAATATTTCTTGCTGGAACAGAAGATAAGCCAACGATAACTATTGATGGCGTTCAAATGAAAAAAGTGCATTTTGACGATGGTTTGCATTTATCTGATTTAAAAGCGTTAGCTGGGGGGTATGCTGACCATTTTTTGTCTCTGGGCTTGTAGAAAATAAGCCACTATTTTTATTTACCGATTTTAAATCTATTAATAACACAACTATTGAGGGCTTTATCGTTTATATGATGGAACATCATTTTGGCTATTCTGAATTAATGAATATGAATATGGGGGAATTGTTGTTGTATAATAAAGAGGTAAGCAATATTGTGGCGCAAAAAAATCGAGAGATTGAAAAGCAACAAAGGAAACGATGAAATCAGTTAGTTATTTAATTGAAGTTAGAGACAAATTTAGCCGGAATATGGGCAAGTTTGCAGAGCAAGCAGATAAGTCACGGTCTAAGGTTGAAAAACTTGATAAAAAGCTAAAATCAATGGGCAATACAGCTGTTGAGTTTGGAAAGAAAATGGTGACACGGTTTACTTTGCCTGTTGCTGCTGGGTTTGGTATATTGTTGCGAAACGCTGCGAAAATGGAAACTATGCGTACTGGATTCTTGGGTATACTGGGCGATGCTGACAAAGCTGCTGAAATGGTAGCTAAATTGAATGAGTTTACAGCCAAAACACCGTTTCAATTAGAGCAAGTGAGTAAAGCGGGGAGGCAGCTATTAGCTGCTGGTGTCCCTGTTGAGCAAATCTCGGATAAACTGCAATTCTTAGGTGACATAGCTGCTGTTTCAAACGTTCCATTGACCGACATGAGTTCGATATTTGCCAAGATAAAAAACAAAGGTAAAGCGATGACTGAGGAGATATTGCAGCTATCTGACAGGGGGATACCAGCAATAGCGTTATTGTCTAAAGAATTTGGTGTAAATGAATCTGCTATTTTTGATATGGCATCCAAAGGGAAAATATCGTTTCAGATGATTGAGCAGGCCATGATTAATATGACTAAAAAAGGTGGGTTTGCTCACGGGGCAATGATAAATCAATCAAAAACGCTAAATGGTGTTTTAAGCACATTAAAAGACAATTTTGTGTTGACGACTGCTGCTATAGGTAATGAATTTTTACCAGAAGCGAAGGCATTTGCAGGAGTTGTTATTAATGTATTGCAACGTGTACACGAATGGGTAAAAAATAATAGAGCATTGACAAAAACTATTTTAACAGTGGTCGGGGCTGCTGCTGTTGCGATCCCTGCAATTATAGCCATTGGGGCTGCTGTTGCTGGTGTAGGATTTATTATATCTAATATTGGAATTGTGGCTATAATGGGGGCGTTGGTAATGGCTGCAAAATCGTTGTATAAAAACTGGGATAGAGTAAATGCAGGGTTTTCAAAGTTTGGGGGTATTATTAAAGGGGCGTTTAAAACGGCGGTTGATTTTGTAAAGGGTGCGTTAGATGATTTTTTGCGATACTTCAATATATTTGATTCGTTTTTTAAAAAATACAAGTCTGATATGGCAACGACATTTGTTGGAGGGGTAACAGGCCAAGACAGTGTTTCTAAGGCAATGTTTGGTACACCACGCACACAATCTCAATCAGTTGAATTAAATGGAAACATAACTGTATCAGCCGACAAAAATAGTAAAGTGTCGACTAGCAACTTTGGATTCTCTGGCAATCGTGGTCGCATTCTGCAAACAGTTGGGGTGAATCCATAATGGCTAACCCTAAACAAGCATCGTGGCGAGGCATATCGTTTTATTACCGTGGAAGCACAGAACAGAGAGGGTTTAAGACAGTCCAACATTTATACCCAGGGTCTAATAATTTTAAAATTGAGCAAATGGGGAAAATGCCTAAACAGTTTACTATTTCAGCTCAAATTGACGATGATAACAGAGATGTTTTAGATGCTGCCTTAAATGCAAGCGGTTCAGGAATTTTGTCCCATCCAAAATACGGCAATTTCACAGCAAAGGTTACTACATACACTAAAAGCGATTCTATTGACAAATATGGACTTTATGATTACTCAATTACATTTATTATTGAGTTTGGGCTATTCTTGCCGTCCCTGTCTACATTGACCACATCTGCTATAAGTTCATTGCGAGCTGCTGGAATTGGAAAGGTGAAATCATTTGGAAAATCAAAATTAAAAAGGTTTGGTTTTTAGTATGGCATTAAAAGGAATTTTGAAAAACAGCACAACACGGTTATTGGTCGATAGGGTTAATTTATTGATTGATACTATGCGTAGGGCTATTGTTAAGATCGAAAATGAAAATAACAGCGATTTTAACGCTATTGCAAATGATATGAATGGGAGGATGTTTTCTATTGTTGCCGAAAATGAGCTAAACGATGAGTTAGGCGGGTTGTTTGCTGCCTATAACAAAGTTGGTAAAGATTTTAAAAGTAAATATTTATTAAACGTAGAGCTGTTTAGTTTTGGAAGTAGTATTACAAACATACAGTCTAGTGAGACAGATACGGAGTTGTTAAATACGATAGGTTTAGTTATTCAAGCTATAAACTTGTCTTATGCATATGACAACGCTGTTAATATAGCCTATCAAAACAAAGTTGAGTTAGACAGGGTGATTCAGCAATTAGATGGAGAGTATGTAGCGGTCTCAAGCAACCCGCTTATTGATTCTGATTCTAGGTTGTCTATGCTTGAGATTAAGACTGCTGTTATGAGGTTTTTTTCAACGCTAGAATTAAAAGATTTGACTACATACACAACTAATTTAATTCCAAGTAGTGTATTGTCCTATAGTTTATATGGTGATTCATCTAAAAACTCTGAAATAATTGATTTGAACAGTATTTCAAATACTGGATTTGTTGAGGGTATCCAAACCATTACTGAGGCGGTTTAATGGGGTTTAAAACTAAAGCTGGAAACTTTATCAATAAGGTTTTTGGGAAGGATATTGTGGTTGAGGTAAACGGCGTTGCTTATTCAAATTTTTTATCAGTTGACGTTAATAGATCACTAGAGACCATTGCTAATGAATTTGCGGTGATTGGAACGGTTGAAAAACTGGAGGACTTCCCTATTGCTTTAGGGGATGACGTGGTTATTTTATTTCATGAAGTATCAATTTTAGATGGGTATGTTGAAGTTATATCATCTGAATATAGCAATGACGGGCATGCGGTAACTATTTCTGGGCGTGACAGAACATCGGATATAGTAGATGGGACAGTCTTTAATTCATTAGTGATTACTGGGTCAATGACGCTAAAAGCATTGTTGACTAAGTTGTTGTCCGATAATGGGGTTGGGAATATCAATGTTATTGATTTGGTGCGCCCAGATATTTTTACAAAAAAAGATCAAGTTAATATTGACCAAGGGGCAAGCCTGTTTGAAGCTGTTGATAGATATTGCGCTAAGCGTCAAGTTATGGCTACAACTGATGGGGAGGGAAATTTAGTAGTTACTAGGGGTGGTGAGGGCGTAGAGTATTCTCAAAAGATTATACATAATTATAGTCCGTTTTTAGCGTCTCAAAACAATGTTTTAAGTGCTTCAAAATCTGAAAGCACGCTTAATCGTTATAATAAATATATTGTGAAATCACAAAATGACGTTTTAGGGCTTGTTTCTGGCGGTTCTGGTATAGACGTTAAAAAAGATACCAATCAAGATGGGGAGTCATCTGATAGCGAAATACGGTCAAGCAGGGTATTAACTATAGTTGATGAAACGGCTGGGGATTCCGATTATTCTAAAAAACGTGCTGAGTGGGAATCTTCAGTGCGTAAAGCACGTGGGTTTAGCTATTCTTGTAAAGTCCAGGGGTTTTTGGTGGACGATTCAAATGTTTGGACACCAAACTGCTTGGTATCTGTAACAGATCAGCGGTTAAATGTGGATGATACACTTTTAATCAAAGATGTTTATTTTTCATATAGCGTAGATCAAGGAAGTGTTACAGAATTAATAATGGTTAAAAAAGATTCGTATCAAATGGCACCGGATTCGCCGTTGTCTTTAGGCTTTTTAGGTTTATTTTCATGAATAATATATTGCGAAAATTAAAATCAATGTTTAAATTTGGATATGTGTCTAATATTGAAGATGACGCTGGGGATTTGCCTGTGGCGCAATACACATACCATGGGCAGGCTAAAGATATTGTTACTATATACCCCTATGGATTTTGCGCTAATGCCCCCGCTGACAATTTAGCTGTCGTGGTAAATATGGGTACAACAGATCAGAAAATAGTATTTACAGCATCGGGCAAGGATAGATTTAAAAATTTAAAAGGGGGTGAGGTTGTTGTTGGTAATTTTGTTACTGGCGATTTTGTTAAATTTAATTCTGAAAAAAAAATAGAGGTGGTTTCTGGCGGTTCTGTTGATATCACAGCCCCAGCGATTAATGTTAATGGGGGGGCAGCTATAACAGGAGATGTAACAGTGTCTGGGGGGCTAACAGTTAGCGGTGACATAACTGGGGGCAGCGTCACTGGGGGAACCGTTTCAACAACTGGTGGCATTGACTTGGATACACACACTCATTTTGTGTCTAGCGCACCAGGTAATTCAAATCCACCGCAATAATGTATAATTAATGTATGGATAATATATACAGCCAGAGTTTAAGTAGTATATCGTTCGCAAATTATGTTGTGAAACAAAACAAGGTTTGGTTGAATAGATCATGGGTTAGCAATCAAGTGAATAAACAAAGAGTAAACGCAAACTATGCACTTAACGCAATGGCTGAGCAGCAATCTAGAATGGCGTGGGTTAAAAAAACTAAGAATAAGGATTATTTGCGATTAAAAATTGACCATGTGGATATAAGCAAGGAATCTAGTAAAAGTGAATGATATCTATTTGACCAAAAATAGCGATGGAATTTACGACATTTCATTTTCTGGTGGTGATTTTAAAAAAACACAAGGGCTTGACACAGCCATTATTAACAGCTTAAACATTGACCAGAGAGCCGAGGCATCAGAGGTTATGACCCCACAAAATAGGCGTGGCAACATCATTGACGAATTAAACAATGAGAACGATTTTCAAATAGGTTCAAAACTATGGCTGTTGTCGCAAAAAAGAGCAAACCAAGAAACGGTGTCGTTAGCGGAATCTTATGCATCAGAATGCTTGCAATGGCTAGTCGATGACGGAATTGCCGAAACTGTTATAGCGTCTGGTATATTAAAAAACGACAATATAGTTTTATCAATTACAATAAAACAAAGTGACGGGACTACGTTTAGCAAGTCTTATAATTTATGGTCTAAAACAACAATAGCATAGGTGAATACATGAGTTTATCAATCCCAAGCTCTCAACAAATATTCGAGAGAATTAACACAGATATTATTAATGAATTAAACGAATTAGACCCGTACTTACGAACAAGTTTTATTCGTGCAATTAATGCTGCCGATTCTAAGGCGTTTTATGAGTTGTATCAAACAGTTCAGCAAATGATTGACCTGTACTACAATCCAACTGGTGAGTATTTGGACAAATTCGCTGCTGAGTATGGCTTGACACGCAATCCTGCAACGCTGGCAACTGGAAACATTGTTTTTACCGGCACAGCTACATCAGTAATTCCAGTATCTACACAAGTCACGTCTGATGACGGCAATATTTACCAAACAACTGCTGCTGGAACAATAACAGCCACAACATTAACCATATCATCATTGACACGATCTGGAAGCACGGTAACAGCCACAACATCAGGCAGTCACGGGCTGGCATCATCATTAAGTGTTGTTATATCTGGGGCTAATGAAACTGAGTATAACGGAACGTATGCAATTAATGTAACTGGGTTAACCACATTTACATACTCAATTACAACTACCCCAGCTACACCGGCGACAGGGACAATTCAAGGTGATATTGATTATGCGAATGTAGCGGTTACATCAACAGAGTATGGGGCGAGTCAAAATAAAGATGCTGGGGCAAGCCTTGGTTTAGCGAGTCCAATATCTGGCGTCAATGCAACAGCCTATGTGGATTTTAGCGAGATCGCTGGAGGTTCTGACGTTGAAAGTGATGACGATTTTAACACACGTTATATTTTTAGACGACAAAATTTACCAGCAAACTTTAATAAAACCGACATAATCCAGCAAGCTAAGCTAATTAATGGCGTTACTAGAGTGTGGGTTCAAGGGGCAGGCGAGTTTGATTCATCAATAACAGCAACTGGTGTCACACGAAATGGCGATTATATGGCCGTATTTAATAAAACAGCGCATGGGCTATACAATGGGCAGGCAGTAACTGTAACAGGGGCTAATGAGGCTGAATACAACGTGGTGCAAAAAAAGATATTGAAAATAGACGCTGATAATTTTGGGTATTTAGTTAGTGGCACACCGTCAACGCCAGCAACTGGGACTATTGCTGCAAGTTTCCCAGTAGCTGCACTTGGGCAGGTTCGTGTCTTTTTTGTTCGGGATAACGATACGTCAATTTTTCCAAGTGCTGGGGAAATCACAGATGTTTATAATAAAATACTAGAAATAAAGCCATCCACAATGAGCGCAAGTGATGTTATTGTGGATGCGCCAACAGCTGTGACAGTCAATTTTACATTTTCAGCCATTACACCAAACACCGCTGCAATGCAAACAGCAATTAAAAGCGCATTGACTGATTATTTTAATTCGTCAGCTAATCTAGCAACGGATATGCGAGCTATTGATTACAATTCGGTTATTAACAGCGTGGTTGATTCTGGGGGCAACCAGTTAAAATCATTTGCACTAACAAGCCCAACAGTGGATGTTTCTGTTGGTATCAGTGAATTAGCAGTACTTGGGACGGTAACTTTTTAATGAGTATTAAAAAATATACAGTCGATGAGTGGATTGGTTTTTTAAATCATTTTTTACCAAACGGTGAAGCATTTGTTGCTAAGTATGTGGAAGGAACAAACCTTAGGGCATACCAAAAAGCTAAGAGCCAAGAATTTAAGCGTTTTGGAGATTTTGCATCAGATTTAATATCAGAGGTGCTTCCAAGTACATCAATTAACTTGTTGAGCGAATGGGAGAGTTATCTGGGAATTCCGGATAACTGCATACCGTTAGCAACGACATTACAGGAGCGTAGGGACAATGTAATTCTTAAACTTACATCATTGGCTTATCAAACAGAACAGCATTTGATTGATTTAGCTGATGCATACGGTTTTACAATTACATTTGGTTTGTCAACAGGATTTAATTATACGCTTCCATTTGTTTTAAACAATAATGAGCGGTCATTGTTTTTGATAAGCGGTAATTTTTCAACAAATCCAGAAAAAGCTGCCGTTTTCCAATGTTTGATAAAAAGTCTGATCCCAGCAAATAAAACAGTAGTCTTTCAAGAGTTGTAGTGTGGTAAAATTTGGATAAGGAATTAAAAGATGGCAATTAGAGATAATAATTTTGTTTTAGGTGATCCAACGGATGGGGTGTTTAATGTAACGGATGCCAATAATATTAAGGCAGAAACGGACAATTATATTGATACGTCTAGCCAAACCAAGTCTGAATCTGATTTATTTCAGATGGCTAAGACTGGGGCTGTTGTTGCGTCTAAAGGTGATTTTTACAAAGAGTCAGCCGGATCAGCAGCTGATGTTTACTTATTAGAAGCGGACGATGAACTTGCGGATGTTTGGCGTTTAAAAAACGGTATGCGTTTTCGGTTTAAGGTTGTTAATGCCAACACTGGGGCAAGCACGGTAAATATAAATAGTTTAGGTGCTAAGGATTTAAAATTAAATGGTGGTAGCGCATTGGCTGGGGGTGAACTTGTTGTAAATCAAAATGCTGAAATAGTATTTGATGAAACTAATGATTATTTTGTTTTGAATTTACCAGCTAAAGAGTCATTGACTGCTAAAGGGGATTTGTTGTACAACAATGGTACGTCTGTTACTCGATTGCCAGTTGGTAATCAATACGACATGCTTGGTGTTGGTGCGAGTTCTACTGTCCAGTGGGAGCAAAACCCACAACGGCGAGTTGTTGCGTTACCGAATACGGATGGCGCAGCGAGTGATGGTGGGTATCGATCTGGTGGGGTTATTTTAGATGATAATACTTTGCGGTGCTGGGGCGATGCTGGGTATGGTGCTCTTGGAATTGGAAGTTTTACGACAAATTCTCATTTTGCATTTCAGCCAGCGTTTCCATTAAACACAACGGGAAATCCTATTAAGTGGGAACGACAGGGGCGAGATAATATTGTGCTTATGGATAATGGGGAGGTGTGGGTATGGGGGTATAACGCCTACGGACAGTTAGGCGTAGGCAATACAGCTGCTGTTTTGGTTCCGACAAAATTGACTGCCTTAAATGGGGTAAATATTGTAGACGTTCAGTTGTCTAAAGCGTACTATTACAACGGCCGATACCACACCTTATTTTTAGCCGATGACGGCAGTTTGTATGCTTGCGGGTATAATCTCTACGGCCAGTTGGGAATAGGGAACACTACTAATCAATCGACCCCTCAGCTATTGTCAAAAAGCGATTGGTCACAAATTTACGCCATGGGGGAGGATGGGGGTTTTTCAGCCGGAATTGACACATCCGGCGATTTGTACATGTGGGGCTATAATTCTCGGGGGCAATTAGGAATTGGAAGTACAACAAATCAATCAACCCCTCAATTAGTCAATGCGTTTGGGGGAGTGACGGTTTCTAAATTTTCGGGGGCGGATGGCTATGGTACTACCTATGTCAATTACGGCTCATCCATGTGTTTATTATCTACAGGTGCAGTCTATACTTGGGGGCATAATTCTGAGGGGCATTTAGGAACAGGCAATACAACTCAATACAACACTCCACAGCACATCAGTGGTTTAGGGACAGATAATCAAGACATATTGATGTCTCTCGGTGCTTATGGGGTATCGTATGTCGTTAAGGATGACCAGAGCATTGTTGCTAGTGGGTACAATGGAAATGGCCAATTAGGTGATGGCACTACGACAAACAGGAGTACGCATCAAACAATCCCAAATAGTTTGCGATCTGGCCGTACTATAACGCAGTTAAAAACTCTAGGGTCAATAAACCAGTCATCAACAGTTATCTTATACGATGACGGCTATATACAGGCATGTGGATATAATGACAACGCAAACTATGGCATTGGCACAGACCTTGCAACGAATACTAGTTTGCAACCGGTTCTTGGTTTTATGAAGCATAAGCCTGTTAAATTGTGTTCGATTGGCAGATCGTCAGAAGCATCTTTAGGCGTGTTGACGGAAGAGGGTGTGTATTATCAATGTGGGGATAATGATGGGTATCAATTACCGATTAGTAGAGCAGGTGGGGCTGAAAACAGGTCAACCATGCAACCCTTTTATTTTAGTTAGGAGAAGAAAATGTACGTTTATAAAATCCTTAATTCACAAAACCTTATCGAGCCAGAAACAACTGGGGACAAAACATACTTTTACGTTCAAAAAAAATATGTTGTATCTACCAACCAAGACATTGGTGGTGACAACGCTGTTGAGCTTTTAGATTTAACAGACGAATTAAAACAAGAGTTGTACACCTTAAACCCAATTACTGAGTTTTCAACCGTTTTAGAAAAGGAGTTTTTTATCGAAGAGGTGGTTTCTAATCACGAAATGTGCATTAAGGAAGAGGCGTATAAGCGAATAACGATTGTTTACCCGATTACCAAGCAGCTTAACTTGATTTACGAGCAATCTACTAAACCTGTTGAGTATACGGCTATGGTTGAGTTTATATCTGAGATACGAATTAAATCAAATGATTTAGAGAATCAGGTTTCTGAAATGAGCATTGATGAATTATCCGTGTTTGATTGTTCAGACGACCAGTATTGGCAATAATAAACCATAAATAACACTTATTTATAATTGTTTGAAGTTTCGATATTGTTATAATAACAATATATGAATTTTGGTCATGACAAAAGAGTCGATTATTTAAGGGATATGAGTTATGATACCCTAGTATTAATTTTAAACGAGAACAAAGAGCGTCTAAAAAGCATTAATATTTCATCTTTATGGAAGTTTTATACTTCAATCGCATTAAAAGTAGTCTTATTTTGTTTTGTAGTATTCCCATTAATATTTGGGCAAACAAAACAAGGGATTAAGGAATTATGGGTCATATTGTTGTGTAATTTGTTAATTTTTATTTATTCTATAAAAGAATTTTCGTTGCATCAAGGGGGCATAGATTCTTCCCAGTTAATTCAAAGTGATAAATGTCATTTTGAATGCAAAGATGGGGCGATCACATTGCTAATATTATTTTATGACGACATCTGTAAATATAATGCGTTTAAGGCTAAACGAAAAGATATAGCGTCTATGGCTTCATGTGGCTTGTCAATCTTAGGGGTAATGCTCTATACTATATATGTTGTTATTGACAAACAATAGAAATGGAGTAAACCAAATATGGATTTTTTAACGGATATTTTTAAAAACCAAGAAAAAATTAACGAAAGAATTTTGCCTATGATTACTGAGATAGTTAAAAACGAATCGACAAATCCAGTTCAAAAAAAAGAAAACGAATACTTACGAACGCAGTGGTTTGTTCAGTTTGCGATGCGTATGAATGTTGAGCAGTCAAAGTTAATGCAAAGTGTTGACTGGGACTTGTCTATTGATGATTTTAAAAGCAGGTTGTGGCGCACTAAACAAACTGGGCAAAAGAATGAATGGGGTGATGTTAAAAATGGGCTGGCTAATATGATGGCTTGTTTAGCGTCAATGTGTTTAATTGCTAAGGTTCAGCCAAATGAATTGTTTGAGCTATATTTTGAAAAGAATGCAATAACTGAAGATGCAGATCAAAATTATTATAATGCTAAAAATGATGTTGACCAACTTAATTTCCAGAATTTTTTAAATCAAGAATAGTCTTTGCGTTTTTACTTGCCCAGCGATAGCTGTAAGGGTAGTTCTCTACGGCTTTTTCCATAACATCAGCGTCATCTCTTAATTCATCGCTAAAAAACTGAGAATACTTGCCCCACCGAGTAGCAATTTCGGTGCATACTGTTTTGTCGTTCCAGTAATCAGGATGCATGTAATCCAGAGTTTTTTTAAAACCACCCTTAATGCTACTCAAAATATCTGATCTATCAATTAGTATTATTGAGCCGTCTGGTGCCATTGGATGCGATGTTCCCATGACACCATTATACTATTTTTTAATCAAATTCCCAATTAGGCTTTGTTTTTCCGTCATAAGGCAATGCATGTCCAGAGTCAAGCATAATTTTAGATAACGAAAATCCGTCAACGTAAACATCAGCTACAATTCTAAAATACATATCGTCACGCCTTACGTTTAACAACCTTATTTTTTCAGAGTTTTTTAAAATACTCTCAAGATATACCTGAGCTTCTTTCGCTTTTTGTTTTTCAGCGTCTGAGACACCTCTCATTTCTGGTGTATCAAACCCAATGGGTCTAATTCTTATGTTTTTACATATTAAGTATTTTATTGTTTTATTCTTGTTGCCAGGACAATGCAAGTCAACTTTAAATGTGTCGCCATCATAAACGCTTATTAATTTGCTTACATTAAGGCTATTGCCAGCAATGGCGGTCACTGACAATATGAACAATAGTAAAAGTTTTAATTTCATAACATTCTTCCTTTTTTATAATTTTGATTGTATAAGACGAGAGCAAAAATAGGTCGTGATAAATTTAATAGAGAATAAATTCCCGAATCGTGTAAAAAAATCTTCGTTAAACGCCTCAGCTTTTCTTTTTGCCTCATCCGAGTTTAACCCTTGACTATCATCTAAAATTAAAAATTTGTCAAAATGACTGTCTGAGCAGTGGTAGTGCGTTCTTTTAGTGAAGCTTGTAAAATCTGTTTGAACCTCTTTCGATTTATATTCCACAAATGGCGTTTCAATATGTTCAAAATCCGTTTGGGTAGATTGGTCTCTTGTCGGATTAGTTATTTTCTTAGGATGGGGAAAATCTGGATCAGCAATAGCTATATCGAGCGGACTTGCGATGTACGGGCCATGTATACAATCTAACCGACTCCATTCAATCGCTATAATTGGCATTTGCTTTGTTTGAGACCCAATTTCAGCTCTTATTGTTTTTTTAATTGGAAAGTTACTAGGGATTGTTGAAATTGATGCCGTCATTTTAGTTAATACCTTAAATTGTTTTTAAAGGCAATAAACCGATCAATGCTATCTAAAATCTGCTGAAATTTAGAATCGTATTCGATTTTATCAGAATAGTCTATTTTTTCTTCAAAATACCGTTTTAGCAATTTGCAGTCATCTTTAGAAATGCAGCACAAGTATGAACTCATGTGTCTTTCAATAGCAGCACGTGTAACGCCTTTTGTAATCATCAAATTGTAAATAAACTTAATATCTGAATTTTTGCGAATTGTAAAATCCATTAAGTTATTATCTATCTTGTCCATCAATCTGTTTCCTTTAAATTATATGTATTGCATAAATATTTTACAAAATCACTATTGCTTCCAATAATAAATTTAAAATATTCTTGATTTTTTTTTGTTATTTTCTTATCAACTTTAGCAGTAAGAATATCACGATCATCAAACCCATATTTTTTTTGGATAATATCTTGCAGAGGCTTGACGGGATTATCCCAGTCAGCCAATTTGCTGCTAACTCCAAATTCAAAGACGATAAAATATGGCGATTTTGGCATCTTTTTGATCTTGGGTAGTATTTGCAATAGTAGTTTTTCATATTTTTTATAGTCCCTTGTTTTAAACCTTTGCCCCTGCCAGCATTTATTTACTGACAAGGGTTTTTCATTACATTTAACCGATATCACTGTTTAGGCAATTCTTTTTCAACTGGTAGGGGCTTGTCCTTTTTGAAATCTGGAATAATAACATTAACTAATTCAGGGTTTTCAATAAAATAACCAATCATGCTATTTACAACATCTGATGAATATACATTTCTTGATTGAGCAATTTCATTGATAAAGTTTAAATCATCTGAATAAAATCTGTGTGAACGCTTTACTGATCCGCCGTCATACGAATACCGTTTATAAGGTCGTGTTCTATAAACTACTCTTTCTTTTATGTCAAGAACTGTTCCCCTAGCATCGATTGGTTGAGGTATTGATTGATTTGACTCTTTTATAGGTTTATCGCTAAACAAAAATGAAAATATTGATTTCAAAAAATAATACAACAAAACAGAAATGACGACAATACCGATAACTTCAATAATTGTTACTAAATTCATTTTATTACCTCTTTATTTTTTTAACCAATTTTGAATAATGTTACGCTTAATTCTGTTGCTTGCATATTCCACCGCTTCCCAAGACTGGGTCAAAGCTGTCATAACCACATCCTCGTCATCTTTCATTGCAGGACTCGTATATTGTAATGCATACCCATTCTGCTTCACCGCTTCCAGAACCACTTCTTTATCAAGATTTGTAATATCACTCGCAAACGCCAACGAAGCCCATTCCTGCTTCACCGCTGCCATCACTACATCCCGATCACCCCTCAATTCATCACTTGCATACCCCAACCCATGACCCCAATTCCTCACCGCTGCCATGACGACCTCACGATCATTCCGCATTGCCTCACTCGCAAACATCAACACACGCCCATCCTGCTTCACCGCTGCCAATACTTCTTCTTTTGTGCTGTTTTTATTAATCATTTTTTTTCATCGCTTTTAAACCCTGCCCCAATTTTTCGCAATATTACTAATCTTTTTGACATATATACACCTCCAAGTGTAAATTAACAACCAAACAATAATACTGAATACGAAAGTATTATATATTGTTTTTAACAGTGTGTCAACACTTATTTGTTAAATGCCTTTAGTGTACTCAACGGTGCCACGAGTTGGAGACCAAAATATTGTTCCATTATGCTGTGTGTACCTAAAATCAACGTGTACCCAGTTTATATCCACCTCGATAAAACTTAAAAATGGCCATTTATCTTTATTGTCAACAATGATTTCTCTTAATTCTTGTGGGGTATATGCATTTGGGGTGTCAAAGTCAATAGCGTTACCGTTTTTGTGTTGTGACAAGTTTTTCTCACCACCCCATGATGGAAATCTATAACCACGATTATTAAATTCACCACCATACATCCAGTCATTAATTCTGATCGATTTGCCAATTAGTTCCCGAAACTGAAAAACAAATTGATACACAAGTGGGTTTATTAGTCCGGCTGCAACAAATTCAGATAGTTCTTGTTTTTCAACACGAGAGTACAATTCTTGTGGGATAAATTCGTGCAGAGAAAAATTGGTATGTAATTTCATTTCTTGTTCAACAATGATAACATAAGCTGATTTAGTTTTTCAATCGCTTTTTCAAGTCCGTTTGTGGTGGATTCAAACGAGCCACGCAAGTTGGCTAGTTCCTTTGCAATTTCATCCAATCGAAAACGATTGTCTTTTTGTTTTTCGCTTTCAGCCTTAAAAAGCGATGCTGGAACCATTTCATTTTTTATCCGGTTTACCTCACTTTCTAATTTGTCAATCATTTCTATTTTGTTTTTATTCGTCTCAGACGTTGTTTTTAAATTCTGAATCAATGCTGGGATATAGCTGTACCGCCACAACACTATAGCCATTATTGCTACCGCCAAAAATGGGGCTAGTTCAGGGCTAGATTTTAATATATCAATTAAATACCATAAAAACGAAGTTGGTTCCATAACCTTATCATATAATTTTTTGACCCCTTTTTGTGATAATATTTAAAAATAAGCGTTATAAAACAAAGGATAAAAAATTGACACCGACAACATATAATTTTCCACAGCTTTACGAAGGGGACACGTTCAATGGGGTTTCTATTACTGCCAGACAGTCACAGGGAGACCAATTTAGCATTTCTTCAATCAATAGGGTGGGTAGCACAGTAACGGTGGTTACTAGCGAAGCACACGGGCTATCAACAAGCAATCTGGTTAAAATCACAGGTTCGAATGAATCGGAATACAACCAAGTATATGTAGCGACTGTTGTTGATACAACCACATTTACATTTACGGTTTTAAATGAGCCAGCTACGCCAGCAACAGGAATTGTTAAGGGGCAAAAAATGATCCCGATAGATTTGACAAATGTTGCAATCAAAATGGAGATTCGTCAAAGCGAGACCGCAAAGAACTATTTAAAACAATTTGTTGTTGATTCTGGGATAACTAAAACAGACGCTGCAAATGGTGTTTTTGCCATTGACGCTTTTATTGCAGACCTTCCAGCCACAAATTATTTTTATGACCTACAATTTACTTATAACAGCGGTGTGGTGACAACGTACTTGAAAGGGAAGATAACGGTTATTAATGAAGTGACTAGCAATGGATAGCGTTATTGATTTTTCAATAGTCGAGACAAAACAAAATGTTGATTTAACAGTTTCGCCAACTGATATATCTAGCATTCAGTTTGACATTGTTGAGCAGTCAACAAATGTTAATTTGGATATTGCGGTAAAAGGACAAAAGGGTGATGCTGCTGTAATAGAGATCAGTCAAGATGCTAACAATATAATTACATTTGGGACAGACGGAAAGTTGTATGCACAACCGCATCAATTTGCATCAACACAATGGTAAGTAAAAGGAGTGTGAAAAAATGGCAGAATTAAAAGTATTTAAAGAAACAGCGTTGCCAGGAACGCTACAGGCAAACAGTGTTTATTTGATTAATCCGGCAGGGCAATCAACTTATGTTGAAGCTTATGTGACAGGTACATCAGCGTCAACAGTACGTCGGATGATTAACGAGAGCGACATTCAAGCGATGATTGATACATCTGTTGCGGGATTCGCTGCTGTTGAAGTTGTTGCGGATATTGCGACTAGGGATGCCTTGTCGTTATCTGACAACGCTGTTGTTTTAGTTTTGGACGCAAGTGCTGATTCCACAGTTAATAGTGGAGCTGCTACTTATATCTACCGTGATGCCTCAAGCACGTTTGAAAGAATAGCTGAGTACGAAAGCATGGATTTGGTTATAAATTGGGCTAATATTCAAAACAAGCCAACGTCAAGCGTGGTTGATATTGATGATGCTGTTACTAAAAAGCATACGCATACTAATAAAACCGAGCTTGACAAAGTGGGTGAAGATGGGAATGGATATTTTACATACAATTCTCAAAACTATGTAGTTGTAGGCAGCACGAGCTGGTAATTTGTAAATGGCCTTAATCTCCATTTACAAGGTTGTTTCAAGCGTCCCAGCGAGCTTAGATGCTAATGCTGTTTATTTAGTCCGTACTGGCACGGGGTTTGATTTGTATGTATCTGATTCAACTGGGAGTATTGCGTATCAAATTAATTCAAGCGCAGCAGGGTTGTCAAATATTGTTGAAGACACAACGCCACAACTTGGGGGCGATTTAGATTTAAACGGCAATGACATTACTGGGACTGGCAATATTAGCATTGCCGGTGAGATTGAAGCTGATATTCATATTGGTTCGCTTAGGGGTGAGATTCAATTTAAGGCAAAGGCTGGGGAGGCATTAACTAAAGGCGATCCTGTCTATATTAGCAGCTATGATACTACTGGTAATACACCAATTGTTGGAATAGCGGATGCAAACGATTCGTCTAAAATGCCGTGTTTCGGGCTTGCAAATGAAAGCGCATCATTAAATTCATCAGTGGATGTAGTTACGTTTGGTACACTTTCAGGGCTTGACACAAGCAGTTTCAGTTTAGGGGATACATTGTATATATCAAATACTGGGACACTTACTAATTCCAAGCCAGCAGGGGAATCGTCTTTAATTCAAAACATAGGGAAGGTTCAGCGTGTTGACAATTCAGCTGGATCAGTTAAAGTTGGTGGTGCTGGCCGGACAAATGATGTGCCTAATCTTAACCAAGGCAATGTTTTTATCGGCAATGCAAGCAATCAAGCTGAAACAAGGGGACTTACATTAGACGATATTGCAGAAACAGCAACAAACAAGCATTTTACGTCTGGTGATGAAACAAAATTAAACGGAATTGAATCTGGGGCAACAGCCGATCAAACAGACGCTGAAATAAAAACAGCCTATGAAAACAATGCAGACACAAATGTATTTACGGACGCTGAAAAAACAAAACTTTCTGGAATTGCAGCAGGAGCAGAAGTTAATGTAAATGCCGATTGGAACGCTGTTAGTGGCGATGCTCAGATACTTAATAAACCCACAACGATAACAAGTGCAGAGCAAACTAAGCTAGGTCACATATCTGTTACACAAGCCGTAGACCTAGACACGATGGAATCTGACATTACAACCAACAACGCCAAAGTGACCAATGCAACACACACAGGTGATGTTACAGGTGCTACGACCTTAACTATTGCAGATGAAGCCGTAACCAATGCAAAAATGGCACACGTTGCAACTGGAACGGTTAAGGGAAGAACAGCAGCAGGCACAGGCGATGTGGAAGACTTGGATATTGATACAACTCTAAAATCAGCTTTAAGCTTAACAAAATCAGATGTGGGTTTAAATAATGTTGCAAATGCAGACACTACTGATGCAAGCAATATATCAAGTGGAACTTTGGTAGAAGCGAGACTTCCAGCGATAAGCGCAGATAATACAACAATAAGTGATTTAGAGGTTGATAATTTAAAAGCTGGTGTATTAGATACAGATTTAACAACTGTAAGCACAAATGATGATACTTTGGCAAGTGCGAAAGCAATTAAGGCGTATGTAGACGCTAATGCTGGGGGCGTGGATCCGAGAGATTCATTTGCACAAAACAGCGGGCAGCATCTAGCCACAGAGGGGATTCGTGCCAGAAGTAATGCTGGAATATCAATATTAGACGATTCGGGTATTCAGGGGATTACGCTTACCGATTCTGGTAATGTTGGCATAGGAACATTTACACCATCTTCAAAATTTGATCTAATAGGTGGTTCCGGAAATACCA
>Ga0181422_1000041_pt1 | contig 35460 bp, 36 predicted proteins | sample 45SPOviralmetaG_FD_130147 | JGI IMG/M metagenome (GOLD analysis project Ga0181422, IMG submission 130147) | Marine viral communities from the oligotrophic San Pedro Time Series (SPOT) site, San Pedro Channel, CA, USA - 45 SPOT_SRF_2013-07-18 | ecosystem: Environmental > Aquatic > Marine > Strait...
TATGAACCAACTAAAATCCAATGGCGCAAAGAAATAGCACCCATAACAGCTATGTTTTTAGCAGGTGCAGTAAATGGGGTTAATCAAGATTTACTCTTCCATTATAATGAATTTGAATCCACTTTCCCCAATGCTAACCCACAATACTGGAACCCAGACTTGAGTTGGCGTAACAAATACTTAAATGGTGATCCTGCACAAGGTGAAAAATTTCCAGGATCCTCTACTATTTTTGTTAGTCTTACAGATGGATATCATTCTACTATATTAGCTAGAAATTTATTTATTACAACATCCATTTGTTTATCCCCACAAACTCGTGGATGGAAACCATTTTTAACAAAAACCTTAATATATAGTTTAAGCTACGGGTTAGGGTTTGAATTAGTTTACGCTAAGTTAATAAGATAATTTGGTTACCATACTTTCATTTTTTACATAGTAAAAAAATTTTTAAATGAAAGTTACTTTATTAAATGTTACTCCAAACGCTGAAGACCACATTGTGGAGGTTGCACGTGTATCTAGTTCACGTAAGAATAAGAAAGATAAACCAGAGGGCCTTCTTCGATACCTGGTACAACACAAACACTGGTCACCGTTCGAGCACGGTCATGCGACGTTCGAGATTGAAACTTCCAAAGCCATCGGAATCCAACTCATCCGTCACCGTTCTTTCTCTTTTCAAGAATTTAGTCAACGATATCAAGATGTTAATCGTTTGGGAGATATATTCGAACCCATTGAATTACGGTCGCAGTGCGAAGACAACAGACAAAGTTCAGTCGAAGTAATTAACCCAGATATTCAAATGGAAACTACCGCTCCCGCCTCAGAAACTATAGAAGCATTTTTGGGTAAAGCACACTCATTATATAATAAATTACTTGAAGCCGGTGTTGCTAGAGAAATGGCTCGTATGGTATTACCATTAGCTACTACAACTAAAATTCATATGACAGGGTCTATCCGTTCTTGGGTTCATTTTCTTGAATTAAGAGATGATGATCATGCACAAAAAGAAATACAACTAGTAGCTCAAGAAATAAAAAAACATTTTAAAGAACAGTTTCCTATAATTTCAGGGGCTTTAAAATATTAAGTCATATTATAGTAATAATTTTTTTTGTGGATTAAAAAATTTATAATTACTTATTTGCAAATGTATATTATGAAACATTTGTTAATACTATTTAATTTAGTTTTTTTAGCCATTATTGGTTGTCATTCCCAAAAAATAGGATATGAGTTAAGAACTAATAATAAATCTTATTTAACTATAAGTCATAAAATCCATAATAAGGGAGGCTTAGAATTAAGACATAAAACTGACTTAGGTGAAAATCGTTTTACTTATAGACACAATTTTAAGTTAAGAGAATCTCCTATGATATTTAGTGTACCTTTACACTATAAAGTAGAAAAAAACGAACCTACTTGGGAACCCAGATTTATTTATAAATTCGAAAAATTTAAATTTTGGGTTCAACAAGAGTTTTGGTTCGACGAAATATATAATTTAGCAATTGCAACTGATATACCTTATAAAAACTATGTTTATAGGGTAGGTTGGGATACATCAAACACAATTCGATTTAGGATTTCAATAAAAATTTAAACCAATGAGTTTATTAGCAGTAATAGGATTTGCCCTTGCAGGGTATTCAGTTATCGCAAACGATAGCGTTCAAACATTAGGTACTTGGATTGCCTCTAATAGAGAAAAATTTAAATGGTACACAATGTGGGCAGCTGCTTCAGCAGTTATGGCTTTTACTATGATTTATGGGTGGAATGTATATGATGGTGATATTTCTTATGACCGTTTAACTAAGATTCCATTCCAAGAAATTCAATGGTATCACGCATTAGCGCCATTAGCACTAGTTGCTCTAACTAGGAAAGGTATCCCCGTATCAACTTCTTTCCTAGTATTATCAGCATTTGCTTCTACTTTTGTGCTTGAAAAAATGTTACTTAAAAGCATAGTAGGGTATGGACTAGCCGCAATAGTAGCTTATACTCTCTGGTTTATAGTTTCTAGTTTCTTTAATGAAGATAAGGATATTAAAGAAAATAATAAAAAATATTGGAGAACCTTCCAATGGATAACAACAGGTTTCCTTTGGTTTACTTGGTTATCTCATGATGTGGCTAATATTGCAGTATTCCTCCCACGTCAACTTTCAGTAGCTGAATTAATAGGTGTAATTACTTTCTTTACAGCGGGGTTAGGATGGATTTTTTATCAAAAAGGTGGTAAAATTCAAGAAATTGTTTTAGATAAACAAAATACAAAATATGTTCGTTCAGCTACTTTGATTGATTTAGTATATGCTTTCTTACTATTATATTTTAAACAAATAAATAATATCCCTATGTCTACTACTTGGGTATTTGTAGGATTATTATGTGGTAGAGAATTAGCATTAAATACTTATTTAACTAAAAAAGGGAATCTTAAACAAGTATTTCCAATTGTAGCTAAAGATTTCTTAAAATTATTAATAGGGTTAGTAGTGTCTGTTGTAATAGTGTTGCTTATTCACTATGTATTATAAAATATAATTTTTAATTAATATGAATCGACCAACAAGACAACAAATTGAAACCGCAGTTAAGACTAAAGGCTATAAGTGGTTTGAAAATGGTGACTATAACCTTAATATAGTAGGAGTTAGAAACGCTGAAACTTTAAATGAAGTAACTAATAAATTCGATGATTACTTAACATTATCTTATAAAGTAGATGGAAAGTGGAATTATCATTGTTTTGATGCTACTACAGATCCAGGTAAGCACTGGGTTGATAATGTTTTAAACGAAGCAGGCGTAGCTATACTTAAAGAAAACCAATATAGGAGTTCCCATAAAATAGGATTACACCAAGGTAAATATGAAGCACTACGTCAACAAAAACCAGTACAAGTATACCGTGATAATAATTTAGATGATTGTTATGATATGGATGAAAGTACTCTTCAAGAAGGTATCTTTGGAATTAATATCCATAGAGCAACTAAATGGGAAGGTAAAAAATCTACCCAAATCGATAAATGGAGTGCTGGTTGTCAGGTAATAGCTGCTAATGATGATTTCCGTTTATTTATGGAAATTTGTAATAAAGCAAAAGATACCTGGAGTAACTCATTTACTTATACTCTTATTAATACAAACGATTTGGAAGCTTAAATATTTTTTCGTATATTTCGCCGAGAAAGCGAAATTATGAATAAAGGAGCAGCGTATTGGATGGATCTTCGTCACTTTAATGATGAAGATCCTATCTTTTTAGCCCAAGTACAAAGGGGAATTACAAATTTTGTTAAAATTCTTACGGGAAAAGATATTCCTGTAGAATATGCTACATCAGGTGACTCAATGACTGATGGGGAAAAAGTTTATATAGCATCAAATATAAAAGAAGATACAATAGATTACACAGTAGGGTTAGCTTTGCATGAAGCTTCACATGTCCTTTTAACAGATTTTAAATTTCTTAATAAAGAAGAAGGAACTATTTTAAAAAGAGTATATAATGTTCCTGAAGAAGATAAAGATAATGTATTCACTTTAGTTAATTTTGTTGAAGATAAACGTATAGACCATTTTGTTTATAAAACTGCTCCTGGTTATCAATATTACTATGAAAAACTCTATAGTAAATCGTTTTATAATACTATAGTGGATGAAAATCTTCAAAATAATGTGTTTATAACACCATCTTGGGACGCATATTTCTTTAGAATAATTAATATATTCAATCGTAATTCTGATCTTGACGCCTTACCTGGACTAAAAGAGGTACTCGATTTAATCACGTATGATGCGATAGATTCTATGAAATCTACTCGCGATGCTGTAGAAATAGCTGTTAAAATTTATAATATAATAAAACCACATATTAATGAAGAAGAAGAGGAAGAAGGGGAAGATCAACAATTAACTAATCAAGAATATAAAACTCGTGATCAAGTAGACAAGCAAAAGAATTTTATTAATTCACAGTACCGTAAAAAACGTGTTCATAAGAAAGTAAAAGAAGAAATCCAAAAATTAGCCAATTCAGAAACTAGTATTACTGACTATAAAATTAACGGCTATAATAGTATAACTACTCTTATTACAAAACAGTGGCAAGATTATTTTTACTCTCCTAAAGATAACCATAGTGAAGAAGTTCAAAAGGGAATTAGTATGGGAAAAAGATTACTCAAACAACTTAAAGTTAGAAATACCACTAAACAGGATATATTTAATAATCTTAAAAAAGGAAAGTTAGATATTAAAAAAATATACAGTGCCCCTTATAACGAAAATGTATTTTATAGAACTGAAAAAGAGGATTTTAAGTATACATTTCTTCATATTTCTTTAGATTTAAGTGGTAGTATGAGGGGGGATAAAATTAAAAAAACTATTCAAACTACTATAGCTATAGCGTATGCTGCGTGTAATTTAAAAAACTTTGATGTTGAAATTAGTTTAAGAGGTACCTACACACCTTCGGGTAGTTCAAGAACAGATGAAAAACCTATATTAGCTTATATTTTTAATTCTAAAACCCATTCAGTTAAGGAATTAAATAAATTTAAAAACCTACAACTATCAGGAATGACCCCCGAAGGAATATGCCTTGATTTGATAGACCTCCCAACCCCAAATTATTTTACAGAAGTATATCTATTAAATATTTCTGATGGATTACCTAATATTAATAACATTAAATATAATTTCGGCACAGCAATTAACCACACTAAAAAGGTAATAGATTCGTATAAAAAGGGGGGTGTAGGAATATTAAGTTATTTTATCCATGATACTTGGGATAAAGGGCAAAAAGGAGAAGATTCATTTAAAAAGATGTATGGTAAAAATGCTCAATTTATTGATGTAGAAAATACATTTCAAGTATCTAAAACTATAAATAACCTACTATTAAATAATACTATTAAGGTTTTTTAAGTTTTTATATATGTACTCCTGAAAAAAACCACTAATAATGGATCAAGGAGAAATAATTTCAAAACTAGAAGTTGTCATAGATAAAATTGAATATGACGAAATTAGTATAGGTGAAGTATATGATTTTTTAACTTCATTAGTATCTGATATAGAACTTTCATCAGATTACGATGCTGATTTTGGAGATGTTCAGTTTGATGATTTGAACTAATACGTATCAACGTCTTTTAAGAAATAGGTTGCTGTTAAATTAATGAAAGTAATCTACTATGGCTAAAGAATTAAATGAAGATACGGGTTTTACAGTAAGTCTTAAGACCCTCGCAGGAATAGGAATATCAATGGCTACAATTATCAGTATGTGGTTTGTTCTGCAGGCTGATATAGCCGAAGCAAAAGAATTACCTCTTCCTTTAGATCCTGAAATTACACGGATGGAATTTGATATGAAAGATCAACTTGTACGTCAAACTATTATGACTACACAAGAAGATGTATCAGAACTTAAAGAAGATCTGGACCGTATTGAAGAAAAAATAGATAAATTAAAGTAATATGAAATATTTAGTTGCAATTATCTCATTTTTACTTGTTTCTACTAATGCAAGTAAACCCCTACCAGAAGAAAAATCATCCTTATGTGATGATAATATATGTGTTGTACAATTTAACGCAGCATTTAATTCAACAAATGAAGTAACTTGGTTAGATGAATTAACAGATTGTTCTACTGCAACAGTAGACATTATGGCTGATCCAAGCTTACCCCAAGATTACAAGATTGTTGTTGTACCTACTATTCTAATCTTAGAAGATGGAGAAGAAGTAGCGAGGTTTCAGGCTAACATTATGATGAAAATGGAAGCTACCCGCAAAGAGGTACAAGGATCCATTGATGAAATCATAATGAGCAAATTTTAATGAAACATTTATTAACCCCCCTTTTATTACTTATTGGTCTTACAGGATTGGCTCAGCCAACTTACTTAGATCTTTTTATTCAATTTGATCAGTTCCCACAAGAAACTGCTTGGGTTATTACTCAAGGAACGGATACTATACCTTTAATTACAAGCCCTGACTATGGATTACCTGAATATATTAATGGTACAGCCGAACAAAGATTATTCCTTCAATCGGGGATAGATTATACTTTTACTATATTAGATGTATATGGTGATGGGATCTGTTGTGAATTTGGAGAAGGATTTTTTATTTCTGCTAATAATTGTGAAGGTATAATATTTGAAGATTCTGCTTTTGGATCTTCTGAAGTTAGTTATACTTTTAACTTATTACCCTGTGAAGTTCCCACAACAGATGTAATGTTCAGAGTTAATTTAGCTAATGCTCCCCCTGAAATTGAAACACCTGGTGTATTAGGTAACTGGAATGGGTGGCAAGTTATTCCTATGGAATATGATGAGGATGATGAATGGTTTGTGACTATTCCTATACAAGCAGGAAATTATTTATGGAAATTTGCTGATGTTAATAACCCAGATTTACAAGAATTACCTGTAGGAATTGAAGGGGGTTCTTGTTTCCAACTTGATCAATTTGGATTTATTAATAGAACATTAACAGTAATTGAAGAGGAAGAAACAGTTCTTCCTAATTATTGTTGGGAATCGTGTTTACCTTGTGGTGCTATTCCTGGATGTACTAATTTCAATGCTATTAACTGGAATCCTTGGTCCAATTTTGACGATGGTTCTTGCATAGATCAAACCACAGAATGTGCTTTAGGTGAAACTTTAGTTGAAATTATAGTAACCCCAGATCAGTGGGGTGGTGAAATAAGTTGGATTTTATATGGGGATTTTGGGGATGTAGCATCTGCCCCCGTAGGTACTTATGCTGGTTCTTCTCCTGGTATTCCTGTTACAACTGGTGTTTGTGTTCCTATCGCTCAACCTTATGATATTGTAATACAAGATTCATACGGCGATGGAATAATAGGAGTAAATGGACAACCAGGTAATATTCAAATTTTAGATTGTGAAGGCGAAGTATTATACAATCTTCAAGACGAGCACCCAGATGGAAACTTTGGTTATATAACAGGATCAGACCAATTTACTCCAATAGTATGTGAAGATATAGATGATTTAGTAGGATGTACTGATCCCAATTATGTAGAATACAACCCTGAAGCTGTTATAGATAACCCACTTGAATCATTTTGTGTTACTCCTATTGTATTAGGGTGTTTAGATCCAACTCAGTTTAATTATAACCCAGATGCTAATACTGAAGATGTTATTCAATTTTGTGATTATACCTTAACTATTACAGATGGTGTTGGAGATGGTTGGTTTGGTAGTTGGGTTGGAATATACCAACAATGGTATTTTTCACCTCAATATCAAATGGGCCCCAATGATGGCACCGAATTATCATTTAATGTATCCGGTTTAGATGCCTCTAAAAAGGCTTACATATATTTCTTCATTTCTCCCCAATCAATTAGTACTATTCAACAATGTGGGTTTACTTTAACTAACCCCGAAGGTGATGTTATTATTGATGTTCCTTTCTTTAGTGCGATTCCATTTACTGGAGAAAGTGGGTGGTATACTTATGAAATAGATTTATATTGTGGTAACACTTGTGAAGAGCTTATTTTTGGTTGTCAATCCCCAATAGCACTTAATTATAATGACGAGGCTAATATAGACGATGGAAGTTGTTATTATGAACCAGGATGTACTCAGGCTGGGTATTTAGAATACTATACCCAAGGATTTGAAGCCGATTTTGATAATGGGGATTGCCAAACATTAGCAGTATTTGGTTGTACAGATAATAATGCATTTAACTTTGATGAGGGAGCAAACGTAGATAATGAAACATGTGTTGATAAAATACTTGGTTGTACTAATGAATTAGCATTCAACTATGACCCATTAGCCAACACTGATGATAACTCATGTGTACCCATTATAGAAGGTTGTACTAACCCTGAGGCATTAAATTACACCCTTGAAGCCAATACAGAAGACTTCAGCTGTATACTTCCAATTTTAGGTTGCACTGACCCAACAGCATTTAACTATAATCCACTAGCTAATACAGATGATAATTCATGTGTAGAAGTAGTATTTGGATGTACTGATGAAACTGCCTTTAATTACAACCCCCTAGCTAATACAAATGTAGGATGCGAGTCTATAGTTGAGGGATGCACTGATATAGAAGCATTTAATTTTAATGTTAGTGCTAATGTAAATGATGGATCATGTGAATCTATAGTATTTGGTTGCACAGATGAAACTGCTTTTAACTATGATGAAAATGCTAATACGAATGTTGGTTGTGAATCAGTAGTTGAAGGTTGTACTGATGAAGAAGCTATTAATTACAACCCCCAAGCTAATACTGATAATGATACCTGTGAAGCTGAAATATTTGGCTGTACTGACCCCACATCATTTAATTATGATGAATTAGCAAATACAGATAATGGATCATGTGAAGCAATAATATTTGGATGTTTAGATGAGACAGCTTTAAATTATACCCCAGACGCAAATACTGATAATGGATCTTGTGAAGAAATAGTAGAGGGATGTATGGATCCTTTAGCACTTAATTATAACGAATTAGCTAATGTTGAGGATGGCAGTTGTATAGATGCGATTTATGGTTGTACTGATCCAAATGCTTTTAACTATAACGAATTAGCAAATGCTGATAATGGAACTTGTGTAGATGTAGTTGAAGGATGTACTGATCCCACAGCATTTAATTATAATCCAGAAGCAAATACTGAAGACTTTAGTTGTGAACCATTTATTTATGGTTGTACAGACTCACAAGCAGCTAACTATGATGAATTAGCAAACACAGATAACGGTACCTGTGAAACCGTATATGCTAATTGTATAGATTCAGTAGTTGAAACTTACAATTTATTAGAATTAGAAAGTGAATGTTTTGCTTGGGTGATTGATGTTAGTCCGAGTTGTTGTAATAATGAGTGGGCAGATGGATGTCAAACAATATATAATTACTGTGATGAAAATACAGTTACTAATATAACGGAATTTGGTGAAACTCAAATAGTTATTTTCCCCAACCCCACAAGAGATCGCATAAATATCGCAAGTAACTTGCGTATAAACGCAGTCCTCTATAACTCCATAGGACAGCCCGTATTACAAGAAACTAACGTGAATCAATTGGATTTAAGCAGATTTGAGGCAGGGATTTATAATTTAATTCTTACTCATAATGATCTCCAGTTTACTAAAAAAATTGTTAAACAATGAAAAAGCTTTTAATTACTTTATTATGTTGTGTCCCTTTTTTAGCACAATCCCAACAACTTAAAGACTGGGGTAAACAACAACTTAAATTTGCTACTTTTTATACAGCAGTAACAGGTAATAACTCATTAGCAGATGTTAGTATTTATTCTATAAATCCTACTACGGGTATTTTAGAAGAAAATATTGAGTCTACTCCCTTTGATTATACTTTAGCTTTTGGTGTTAGAAAAATTGCTCGTTTAGATTATGAAAACAGAAAAAATGTTTTTTATAATGGTACTGAAAGTTCAGTTTCAGATGCTGCTACTGTAGGTAACGTAGAAGGTTTAGAATATTTATTTGAATTTGATTATAAAAGACAACAAGGAAGTAAATTTGTTGATCAACAACACTTTTTAAGATATGTTCATGATCACTGGATAGTAAAAGTAGAATATGTACAAGATGGATTTGCTGATTTAAGATATTTTGAATCATCCCAACGTTACAGATATAATATAGCAAAAGAATTTTCTTTAAACGTTGGTTTAGTACAACGTTTTTCTGAACCTTATGGATTTGATCCTCTATCCGAATTAGCAGGAGCAGATTTTACAAATATAGCTATTGAACAGGGTTACGGTACTAATTTTGAAGGCGAATGGGTTAATCCAGACGGAGCTGTAGTTGCCGAAAATAATATAGTATGGAATGCTGTAGCACTTCCTAATGTATTAAATGAATATGTTGATCAAGAAAGGGCTTTACTACCATATCAATGGAACCATTCGTTAGTATTAGGATATGATTATTACCACTATACTAAATCATTTTGGTTTCACTCATGGGCTAGTATATTACCACTTCACGTAAGTGCTAAAAATGAATATTCGTATACTAATTTTGTAGATGGTAATACTTGGTTTGATTATACAGGCGGATTAATTTTAGGATGGCAAGTAAATAAAAGATTAGGTCTTTTCTCAGAAGGAAAATACCATAAGTACTGGAATCGTGCATGGCATGATTTTTCAGTTGGTTTTAATTATAGAATAATTTAAAACAACACAATTATGGCATTTAAAGATATTTTTAAAGATAAAAACGACATTAACGAAAAATCAGTAGTTGGTTTTTCAGCATTTGCTATTATGGTAGTATTTGCTATAACCGATTTAGCAACAGGCTATTTTGGACAAGATTTAGTAATCAACGAAGCTATTTACAACTCATTTGTATTTGTAACTTTAGGTAGCTTTGGTATAGCAGGCTTAGAAAAATTTGCAAAATAAAATGTACGAATACCACGCAATAGTGGACCGAGTAGTTGATGGTGACACAATTGATGTCACCATTGATTTAGGGTTCCATGCCCATATAAAAACTCGTGTAAGGATGGAGGGTATGAATGCCCCTGAATCGCGCACAAGGAACCTAGAAGAGAAAAAACGTGGTCTTGCTGCCAAAGCACGGCTACAAGAAATTTTAGAATATAATAAGAATCACTGTATATTAAAAGTATCAGGACTTGGAAAATATGGAAGGGCGTTAGCCACTGTATTTGTAAGTAATTTATCTCCTGTATCCACAGATTCTTCTATAACTTTAGTAGATGTAAATAAACAATTAATTAAAGAAGGACACGCTGTTGAATACGACGGTGGAAAACGTTGATTTTTGGATCTTTCTTATATTTATTAACAAAACCAACACATGGCTAACGATAATTTTTACGGATATAAAAGAGACCCTAAAAAACGTGCTAAGGCTTCAGAGTCTTATAAAGGCGTAGATATGGAATTTGAATCAGTAAATCCTTATGAGTTTAAAAAAGGAATGTACTGTGAATTAGAAAAAATGGGTACTACACTTAGAGAATCAGAATCAGAACAAAGAGAAAAAGCTACTGAAGCTGTTTTAAAAAACTTAAAAGATGTTCCTGCTTATTACTCCTATATGGAGCACTATGAAGTAATTACCCGTAATATGGATCGTAAACCCTCATTTAAGTCTTTTGTAAAAGAAATTGGTGATCATTCAATGAAAGAAGTAGGTGAAAAATTTACTGAGGATAAAATGAAAGAAATTAAGCTCAAAGAAAATGTTAGAGCTGAAGTTAGAAATAAAATTAACGAAATTTTTAAATTATAATAAAATGACTATTGAAGAACTAAACAAAATCATTCAAGAAGAGCTTAAAGCTTACTTAAATGAAGAGCAAACCGACGAAGCCTACATGGAGGATGAAGACGGTGATGATAATATTGAAGTAACTACTGACGAACCCGAAGAAGGTGGTGAAGACGAAGCATTAGATACTTTAAGACAAATCTATAATATGCTTAAGCCTATGGTTGAACCTGAAGAAGAGGAAGAACCAGAAATGGATATGGAAGAACCAGCTGAAGAAGAAGGTGATGAAGAACCTGAAGAGGAAATGGATGAAGCCGTTGGATACCCAAATCATAGAGCGGACCAAATTAGTAAAGTAACACATAATGCTGAGGATGTTAATAAAGGATTAAACGAATCAGTAGCCCGCTTTAAAAAACTCGCCAATATAAACGGCTAAAAACTTATTTCAATGGTCAATATAGACGCTTTATTGAGCGAATGGGCATACCGATGCAAGAAGGGCTATCCAGATATGGATAGCCCCTCTGATCTTCGTGTTTTAAATACCATTCTAAAAGAACAAGGTATCGAACTACCTGAACAACAGTTATCTCTCTTTTCTGAAGAGGAAATGGCCCAAATGATAAAAAAGGATACTGGAATAGATATTAGGACTATTGATAGTGAAAAAGAACTTGAAAGAGTATTTAATAAAATATCTCCCGAAGTTGCTAAAAAACTAGAAATTGATACCCCTGAAGGAAAAAGAGAAGCTCTTAATATGGTTTTAAATAAAAGATCTAAATCTAAAATACTAGATATTTTAGCAAAAAAGGATTGGCATGAAAAAATTGTCCCCCAATGGAGTAAAGAATTAGCAGGTTTAATAGAAGACATTCCTGAAGAGGATAGAGATGCTTTTTTGAAGTATATAGAAGATGAATCGAAACAACAGACTTTCCCTAAAACCCGAGATGGGAATTTCGAATCATTATTAAGTACAACTAAAGTTAGCCCTACTATTATAAACAGAATAATAAGATTTACTGCTCAGGATGAAAAAAAATTAGGAGTAGGTATGGGTGAAGTAGCTTTAGCTATGTTTTTTAAAAATATATCTGCTGCCGTAGCTGCAGGTGATTTGACATTAAATGGAGGTGAATTTGAAATTAAGGGATTTAATGCTACATTAGGTGAAAAACCTGGGGATTTTAAAGTAGATCCAGATAAAATTAAAAAATTAGGTATAGGGTTAGAAATAGGAAAAGTAAAATTAAAAAGTGGAAAAATTCAAAATCAAACTAAATTAGTTGTAGATGGCGAACAATTTGAACCTGGTAAACTTCCTATTTTACTCTCTAAAAAATACAAAAATTCTACTGATAAAAAACAATTTAAAGAAGATTTAAAAGATATTTTATTAAATGATATAAAGCTAGGAGTAGGAGTAGAAGTTAGAATTGATAAAATAGATTTTGATGATATTAATTCAATTAATAAAAATATAGCATTAATGAATTTTATTCGATATGCTACTAAAGAAGGATTTACTCACTTTTTAACCCATGATTATGGTGGTGCTAGTGCTGCCCCCGATAACGGAGAATATGTTTATGTCTTTGGTACTCCTGAATCTATGGCAGATCAATTATTTGATTCAGGTGCTTATTTTCAGGGAATTGGAATTAATAATTTAAGACCTAGAATAAGATATAAAGGATAATTTGGCTTTTCAGATTTTTGTCTGTATCTTCCCTTACTGTAGGGGGGTAAGGGTAAGGGTCGCAACGGATCGCACAGTCGCACATTATGTCATTAAACAGTTTCTTCGATACATTGGATACAGAGGCGCAATTTGACGCCTGGAGGTCGAACATTCGACAAAAATTAATTCACCTTAAAAATACTCTTCCTATAGAAAACAGAGAAGAACTTTTACTTGTTGGTGAAACACTACAGTTTTTAGATAACCTTACATTTAAAAGCTCAGATTATATGGCTAATAGTGCCTATAGTAGTGAGAAAAATAAACAATATTTAATAGGAAGATTAAAAGAATGTAATTCTTTCTATAAAAAACTTGGAAAACAGTAATAGTTTTCGTATATTACACAAAAATTTTTATTATGGCTTATAAAAGACAACTACAAGTAGCCTTAGATCGACTTGATCAAGGTTTAGCTCGTGTGCATAGTATGGTTAAACGAGGAAAAAACACCGAAGCTATCCATTATATGGAAAATGATTTGAAAGAATTATATGATGAACTTCAAAACATTATTAGTATCACCCCTGAAAATGATCAATCACGAGTAGGGTTTATGGGGGGACGATGATAGGAGCAGAACAAATAAAAGTTAATTTTGAAACTTTTAATGAGGTTTTAGAAACTAACTTCGAAGGGGAACGTCTAGAAAAACTCCAAACACTAACCGAGTGTTTAAAAGAACGTATGATGTTAGCTCCTGCATCAACTAAAGATTGGTTTAATAATGCATTTCCCGGCGGTTATTTAGATCACGTTTTACGTGTAAATAAAATAGCTAACCAACTTCATAAATTATATGATTTTCATGGGGCAACAGAATCTTATACTACTGAAGAACTTAATTTTGTATCTTTATTTTGCCAATTAGGTAAATTAGGAGATTGGGAACATGAGTACTTTACTAAAAACGATTCTGACTGGCATGTTAAAAACCTAGGTATGGTATATAAATTTAACGAACATGTTCCTGCAATGAAAATATATGACCGTACAATATATCTCCTACAGGATGCTGGTATTAAGGTTTCACATAACGAATACCTAGCTATCCGTAATCAAGAAGGTTTATTTGATGAAAGTAATAAGTTTTACTTTTACAGTGGTCAAAAAGAAACTAAATTCAGAAATCATTTACCACTATTAATCCACCAAGCTATCCAAACAGCTCAAGAAATTGAATATCAAACTTGGAATTCCGGAAAAGCGGTTGTACAACAATCGACGAAACCCGCTAATGCTTCCAAAGCAGATAAATCAATAAGGAAAGCTAAAGCGATTAACCCAGAAAATAATCCTAACTTTAACGAAAAAACTAAATCAATAATTGATTCATTTTTTAGCGACGACGAATAATGGAAATTATAATTGGCATATTAATATCACTGTTGGTAGTAGCTGGATTTGCACTTCGTAATATGATTAAAAAAAACGAAGAACTAGAAGATTTTATAGTTAAGCAAAGTGAAGCTATTAATATGTGTGACCAAAGATTAAAGCAAATAGACGATAAAGGTTTTTTTGCTTCTGATGATGAGATAGGTTGGTTTTTTACCGAAGTTAGGAAGATACAGGAGGCAATAAACGAATTCCGTCTCCGCTAATTAAATGGCTAAAAAAAGAGGACGCAAAAGTAAAAGACAATATTTTACAGAAGATACAGAGCACGCAATAATAGAATATTTAGCGAGCGAAGATCAAGATGAAAGAAATCGGATTTATAATTCACGAATTCACCATTCGTTTTATAAATTAGCCGAAAATCTTATCCACACATTTAAATTTTATTATACTGAAGTAGATGACCTCGAGGATTTAAAACACGAGGTTATCTGCTTCCTACTCGAGAAACTCCATTACTTCAAAGCAGGTAAAGGTAAAGCATTTTCATATTTTAGTATTGTAGGTAAAAACTACCTTATACTCTATAATAATAAAAATTACGCTAAAAAGAAAATTAAAGCGGATTTAGGTGATGTAGATACTGACGACAATATACTAAATGAATTTGATCGTCAAGTAGTTAGAGGTGAAAAAGTTGAATTTTTAGATTTATTTATAGCATATATGGATGTGAAAATGCACCGTATGTTTAAAAAGGCTGAAGAGATAAAAGTTGCAGATGCCGTTTTAACTATATTTAAAAAAAGAGAACATCTAGAAATTTTTAATAAAAAAGCTATTTATATTTTTATTAGAGAAATCACAGGTGAAGAAACTCCTATAATAACTAAAGTAGTTAAAAAAATGAAAGGGGAATATCAGAAACGTTATTCCGAATATCTTGAAACTGGGTATATTTATAACCATGAGTAATCCCCTTGATACAGTAATATTTGATGGGAAAACATCTTCTGATGTATTTAAAGAAATTTATAATAATAGTAAAAAAAAGGATAAACAAATTAATTCTTTAATTGCTGAACTAAAACCTTTAATACAGAACATAGGAGATGCTCCTGTAGTTGTTCCTCTTATTAAAGAATATCTAGAAATAGGTGTTAAAAATGATGAACATCTAATCAAAATGATGGCCGTTATTCAGCGTATAAGTAATAACGCTACTTCTGGTGGTGGGGATTCATTATTAACTGATGAAGAACTCAAACAATTACAATCAATAGCTGAAGAAGTAGCAAAAGATGAGTCTAAAAAAGAATCGTAATCAAGGAGCTAAAGTAGGCCGCGCTGGTTCCTCTAAATCTCAAAATCAAAATAAAAGGGTAGAAGACATAATTCTATCACGAAATCACCGTGCTTATAAAACAGATGAAGATTTAGGTAAAATATTTTTTACTGAGATAGGATTTAACCAAGAGGTTATTAATACTATTAATCTCCCTTCAGCTAAACCACTAAATAGAAATAATTTTACTTATCCCTCTATTGGTGATATTGTGCAAATTATAGAAGGTCCTAGCCCTGAGTATTATAGTGATATAGGTGGTGATATTAGTAATAAAACTACTTATTATACCCCAGCAATAGGAATTCATAATAATACTGCTAGTAATGCATTACCCAATCAGGTTAAATCTAAAAGAAGAAAACCTAAAAGAAGCAGTAATGTAGGAAATGAATCAAATTCTGAAGATTTAAAATTAGGTACATATTTTAAAGAAAATGCTGATTTAAGTCCTCTTACCCCGGGTGAAGGAGATTCAATTATGGAGGGAAAAAACGGTCAAAGAGTTAGATTCACCACAACAGGTCCCCCTGGAACCAATGCAATCAGTAATAACGTTACAGATAACCCTAATGATGGTAACCCAAGCGTGGGAGATAAAGCTATGATTCTAAGTTTAGGAAATGGTAGTCAAGAAAATGTAACTGAGGATGCTGCTTCTATTTATATGTTAGAAAATCAAAATCTTCCTATTGATGCTACCTCTACAAACATAGATTCTTTAAACTCAACTTATAAACCCATTCCTAAACCTTTAGAAGAAATTAGTAAATCTCCTGCTGAGGCTATCCCAAATCCTATCCCGGATCAAGAACTAATACTTGAACCTATATCATTTACTAATCTTTTTCCTACTGTAGATGAAGCTACTACCCCATCATTACCAGATGAGATACCTGAAGATCCTGACCCAGTATTTGCTGCTTTAAATGAGGCCCAAGAAGAAGGATTATTAGAAGTATCAATGTCTATTTATGATATTTCTATAGGAGAAGATGTACGTAAAGACCTTGAATCTACAGAAAATGATATATCATATAATGGTATAGAACCAAATACTATTTCATCTGAAGCTGATTATACCGAAATACAAGACCAAGATATATATACTAAGGTAGACGCTCCTTTAGGAAATAAAGGAATTACATTAGCAACAGTAATTAAAAGCTCAACTGCTAAAGAGAAGAAAATTGCTAACTTCCCTGGAGCAGATAGAGCAGATGGTAGAGCTTACCAAGCCCCTAATATTATGTATAATCTAGATAGTTTAGTTCTAAATTGTATTGATCCTTTATTATCACAATACCCTAATTTAAATATCAACTCAGGATTAAGAGTTGGGACATTAAATACTGCTATAGGAGGATCCCCAAGATCTGAACATAGAATAGGAAGAGCTGTTGATATTGCAGTTTCTGGAGTTCCTACTTATGAAATATTTAATTATATAGTTAATAATAATATCCCTTATAATCAATTAATATGGGAATTCCCAGAGTATAATTCGGGATCATGGATTCACATTAGTTATATTGGTTTTAAACCAGGTTCCAAAGATCCAAATAACTATAATAGAACTATAGCATGCAAAAACTCTGCACTAAAAAAAGCTTTAGAAACCCAATATATAGATCAAGTTAAATTTAAAGGAACCTATGCAAGAAATATAGGTATAACCCAGGTCCCTGATCATACAACCTTAGAATTTACAACATAATATGGCTGATTTTATCCAAGAAAATGAATTTGTAGGCAAACAAATATTAATTGACAGTGATCGATTAGTATTTAATGGTAGAAATGACAGCGTATTTTCTGCTAAAAATCTTTTTATATTTAAAACTGATGGTGAATTTCATGTTAATAGTAAAAAAGATGTTTTTATAAATGGTTCTCAAGTATTTATAGGGCCTATAGAAAATAATCAAGATGTCAATATACCTGCTGTTAGGAGTAAAGAATTAAAACAAATATTAAGAGATTTAATAGGAGCGTTAGAAATGTTTTTCACTATTCAGTTCCCCCAAACCTCTGGATTAATGGGTCCTGGTCCTACCAATGCAGTATTACCACAACCTTTATTAAAAGATTTAGCTAAAGTTAAATCTAGATTAGATGATATAGATAGTAAAAAAGTATTTATAAAATGATTAACGGTATATTAAATAGTATATTAAATCGTGCTTCTTTTCAATTATCTGATGCTAAAGATCAAATTTTAGCAATATCTAAAAAAAGAGCCCAAGAAAATTTTGATATTGATATCCCTTCACCAGCTGATTTTAAAGCAAAGATTAGTAGCTTTCAATTAAATGACCCTAAAGAAGCTAAAAAAGCCCAAAATCTATATAAAAAAACTAAAAGGTTATTAGAAAAAGCTATAAATAAATTAACTAGATCAAAAGAAGAACTAGAATCTATTAAATTTAAACTAACAGACGTTAATGATAAATTTAATTATTTTAACGAAAATGTATTACCTGATGATTCTTTATTTGGGGGACTATTACTTATTTTTAAAGGTTTACCCTTTCTTATTGATGGTGCATTAGCTTCACAAGTTACTCCTGTAGTAAGTGGTACTGTAATAGATAAAGCAGGTGAACTTAAAGATGCCGTTAAAAATGCTATTAAAAACTTTGAAAATGGGGTACGCAGTTTAGATAAATCTGCAGAATATTTTGAAAAAGAAACTAGTGTTTTAATTAAACCTTTAGATTTAGGTATTCAAAATATCCAAATTAGTATAGACAAACTTCAACTAATTTTAGATCAAATTAATAAACTTTGGGGTAATTCATTAATCCAAGCATCAAGCACCATGCCTGAATTACAAGACACTACTACAGGTGATGGTAGTGGAGAAACCAGTACATCATCTGTATTAACAGGAACTACTTTAGAAGACTATTTATCTAATCCTGATAACTTATCAGATGTTGTAGAAAAATTAATTATCCCTACTAGAAAAATATATTATGAGGTAAGAGATAAAGGTCCCGGCTCTGAATTACGTGAAGCAGGTATTATAGAAGAACCAATAAATTAAACTAGTTAATATTTATTAAAAACCAATAATAATGAAATTAAGTTCATTTGAAAAAATTATTAGAAAAGTTGTGCGTGAGGAAATTGACCATGCCTTAAGGCGTGAAATTGCATTACTAAAAGAAGAATTAACCCCTTCTATTCAACCCCAACAACGCGTTGTTGAATCCCAGTCTAACCCTCAAGAAGCTGAAAACTTTAGAGCAAAATTAAGAGAACAAATGCCCCCACCTAATTTTAATACGGGTAATAATACTCTTAACACACTCCTATCTGAAACAGCTGTATCACCAACTCCTGAACAAACATTTGCTTCTAATGATCCTGTAAATCAATTCATCAATAAAGATTATAGTGAAATAATGAGTGCTATAGATAAAAAGAAAGCTTTTAGACCCTGATGGCTATAAAACCACGTAAAAATATTAATATAGATCCAATTGATGTTAGTGAAAGATCAGCAGTAGGCATTCACCTACCTTTTAATAAAGTAGGTATATTTGATTTAGATTTTACTACTAAAGAACATGCTCGTTCTAAATTAATTAATGTATTATTAACTTCTCCAGGAGAAAGAATAAATCAACCTTTATTTGGAGCAGGTTTAAAAAATAGACTTTTTCAACAAAATACCCCTATAGCAGGAGATGAACTAAGAGATATAGTTACCCCCCAAGTAGAACAGTATGTCCCCGAGATAAAAATAGAAAATATTTTTTTAAGAGATGGAGGTCCCCAAGGCCATACTTTATTTGTTACCGTAAATTATAGTTTAGTTAATAATGATGAAGAAGATTCTATAAATTTAAGTTTTACTAACGATAACTTTGAAAATTATAACTAATGGCTACTTATTCTTCAGCTAATAACAATAGAAAACCTGTAAGGTATTTAGATAAAGACTTTAGTGACTTTAAAAATGCCTTAATTAACATGGCCGAGGTATATTACCCGGACCTATTAAATGATTTTACTGAGGGCAGCCCCGGTACTATGTTTATTGAAATGGCATCTTATGTAGGTGATGTACTTTCATTTTATACAGATGCTCAAATTCAAGAAGTATTTTTACAATACGCTCAAGAAAGAGAAAATTTATATGCTTTAGCCTATAACTTAGGATATATACCTACTGTAACAACACCCGCAGTAGTTGACTTAGAATTATTTCAACAAGTCCCCGCAAACAGCGAGGGTGATGCTGATTTGGATTATGCCTTTAAAGTAGAAAAAAATTCCAATTTCCAACCTAATAATGGTTTAACTACCAGATATTTAATCCAAGATTCTGTAGACTTTGCTTTTTCATCATCTGCAGATCCTACAGAACAAACAGTTTATACAATAAAACCCGGGAGTACCCAACCTGACTTTTTCTTACTAAAGAAAACCGTTAAAGCTATTAGTGCTGAAATCAAAACAGCTACCTTTGATATAGGGGGTGCTGAAAGATTTAAAACATTATCATTAGATGATTCTAATATTATTAGAATAGAATCTATCACTGATAGTGAAGGTAATACCTGGACTGAAGTGCCTTATTTAGCTCAAGAAACTATATTTGATGAAGTTACTAATGATGAAGCTAATGATCCTGACTTACCACAATATAATAATCAAGTTCCTTATTTATTAAGAACTAAAAAAGTATCTAAAAGATTTATTACTAGATTTAGATCAAATAAAAAATTAGAAATCCATTTTGGGGCAGGATCTACTGGAGGTGATGATACTACTATTATACCTAACCCAGATAATATTGGGCTAGGAATTAGTGATGGTAGGTCATTACTAGATAGAGCATATGATCCTTCAAACTTTTTATTTACAAAGGCTTATGGAGAAGCCCCTTCTAATACTACATTAACTATAAGGTATTTAGTAGGAGGTGGGTTATCAGCTAACGTTAAAGCTAATGTAATTAATAGAATAGGTGATGTAACTATTACATCCCGAAAAGGAGGTTTAGATTCAGGTTTATTCACCGATGCTAAAAATAGTCTTTCTTGTAATAATCCTACTCCTGCATTAGGAGGGGGGCCTGGTGATTCTGCACAAGATATTCGTTTAAATACTATGGCTCAGTTTGCTGCTCAAAAACGTACTGTAACTAAAGAAGACTATATTTTTAGAACTTTATCTATGCCCCCTAAATTTGGTAATATTGCTAAAGCGTATATAGCGCAAGATAATCAAATATCTCTTGAAACCAATAAACGTATTGCTAATCCTAATGCCCTTAATTTATACGTGTTAGGATATGATATAAACCGCCAATTAGTCGAATTACCTAATACAGCTAAATTTAATCTAGCAACTTATTTAGAACAATACAGAATGTTAACAGATTCTATTAATATTAAAAACGCATCTGTATTAAATTTCCAAATAGAATTTGATGTTACCGTTAGAGCGGGATTTAATAATGATCAAGTATTATTTAGATGTGTTAATGCTTTAAAACGAACATTCAATATAGATAACCAACAAATCAATCAACCTATAATAGAAGGTGATGCCTCTAATGTTTTATTTAATGTTGAGGGAGTTCAAAATGTTAGTAGAATAGAATTTATAAACAAATATGGTGGTAATTATTCTCAATTTAAATATAATTTTGAAGCAGCTAGACGTAAAGGAATAATATACCCCCCAGTAGATCCATCAATTTTTGAATTAAAATACCCTAATACTGACATAATCGGTAGAGTAACTAAATAATATCATGCCACATTATTTTATTTTTCCAGAAAAAGATGCAACTATATATTCGCATCCTACTAACCAATCTCTAAACACAGGGATAGACGAAATATTAACATTAAGAGATAAAGAATCTTTTACTGATTCTAATTATTACCCTAGTAGGTTTTTAATCCAATTTAACCAAGAACAAATCACAGATTTAGTTAATAATACTATAGGAAATAGCACTGAATGGTCTTCTACTTTAAAATTATTCCAAACTGAACATAGAGAATTAGCCACAGACCAACATATAGAAATATATCCTTTATCAGAATCATGGGTTAATGGTACAGGTAGAATAGCAAATACTCCTCAAACTACAAACGGTGCTTCATGGAAATTTAGAGATGGTAGTGATGATTCTTACTCAAATACTTTTGGTACGCTTTGGAGTACTGGTAGTTTAGTACCAAATGTTTCTACTGCTAGTTTTACTAACGAAGCCCCCGGTGGAGGAGTTTGGTATTTTGGTGACGGATTTGAAGTAACAAAAAAATATGGATTTAACGATAATATAGATTTATCATTAGATATAACTGATCCGGTTAAAAAACACTATAATAGTGCTTATAATGGATTTTCTTATACCCAAGGTGGCATCCCTAATAATGGATTTATAATTAAACGTTCTGGATCACAAGAATTTACAGATAGAGATGAGGGAGAATTAAATTTCTTCTCTATGGATACTCATACTATATATCCCCCACACCTAGATTTTGCGTGGGATGATTCAAATTATGATACTACTTTTGCTACCGATGACAAAATCAAAAAGACAGGAGAATGTTATATTACTTTAAGAAACAATAAAGAAAAATATAGAACTATAGAAGAACCAACATTTAGATTAAATGTTAGAGAATTATACCCTACACGTAAATTTACAACTACTTCAAATTATTTAGATGTAAATTATTTTACTAGTAGATCATTTTATTCTTTAGTTGATTACGCCACTGAAGAAACAGTTATTCCTTTTGATGAAAATACTAAACTAAGTGCTGATTCCGAAGGTATGTATTTTAAAATGTATATGAATGGGTTACAAGAAGAAAGATACTATAAATTATTATTTAAACATGAAAATAATGATGGTATAAGGGTATATGACGAAAATTATTACTTTAAAGTAGTTAAATCATAATGGCTATATCTTATTCAAATAAAAAATTTAGCAAAACTATAGCTAAAGATCAAAAGGGCTTTAGTAAACGTAGGACTTCTAAAAAACCTAAACCTAAACGTTTTGTTCCTCCTCCTATTGTAGATGAAGAAAACCCTATTCCTGATAAATACACAGGTGATATAGTATTTAATAAAACTATATATAGTAAAGTTTCTTTTGAAACTAAGATAGATACTGAATTTAATGAATTAACAGCTAACCAAGTAAGTATTAGTGTTGAAGAATTTTTTGATTTATATAATGAAATGTTTTTTGATATCCCCAAAACTGGAGAAAATTCGCATTCTACTATAATTCAAACTAGTTTAGATTATATAAATGATTATGAAAATCCTTTGCAAGGCCTCGTAGATGCACAAGCTACTGAATTAGAAGCTGCTTTACTTGCACAAAGTGAAGCCGAAACTAGATTAGATAATTTAATAGCTCAACAAGCTGCTGATGACGCCCAAGCAGATGCCGAGGCAGCTCAAGCAGAAGCCAACGCTGCAGCTGCCCAAGCTGCTTATGAAGCAACATATGGCTCAGATTATATTAATAATCCACAATTAGAATACAGCAAACTAAAAATAAATCTTAATACTATGGCGGCTAATGGTCAACTCCGTAAAAGTAAAAATAAAAACGAAAAAGATTTAAGGCAAGCTAAAGAAAAAGAAAACAATAATACTAATAAAAGAAGTTATAATGAGTGGAATGCTGCTATACAAAAACGTGCTGAAGGTAAAGTTAAAGATGATTTAAGAGACTTAATTAGTGCCACTAGAAGCAGCATAGCAGCAGGAAATGGATGGAGAATATAAATTAGATCATGGCAATACTAGGAACACAAACAGTTGAAACCATTAAATCAGGTGATCTAGAACAAATCCCTAGTAAATTACTAAGGAGGAGTTTTGGTCAAGGAAATGATTCAATTGTATTAAATATATTTGATACACAGGGTAAATTACTTATTACTGATCAATCGTTTAGGGAATATAAAACTTATAACGACGAGGGTGGTACTAAAGGCACTTCAAAAATTACTTCTATTGACATAGATTATGAAGAAGTTTTAAGAGATTATGGGTATACTAATGGTACTTATGTTATGGAATTTTCTTTTCAAAGAAAAGTAACTAATAACTCTAAACCTTTTTCAATCTCGGAAATTTCTCCCTCTAGAAAGGAAATCAGAGTAACCCCTAATGGATTATCCCAAAATGCTTTTAGAACAGAAATTACTTCATTAGGCAATGCTATTTTAAGTTCTGCTTTTATTAAAGATATTAATTTATCTTTTGGTAGATCCTCAGCCTTAACTGTTAATGTTGCATTAGATAGAAATAATACAGGGTTAATTAAACTCTATAATCCACTTCCTTTTGGTATTAGTGTAGGTGATACTCCTAAAATTTATGAAGAAATAATTAACCCCTTAGAGGTTACTATTGAATTATCAGGTACTAATAAAGCCATTCAGGATACAGGAATTGATATTGGATCTCCTAATTTTAACATTAGTACAGACGATATATTCACTGTACCTAGTGGTTATAAAACATTTGATCAAATATTAGGTAGTGGTGTTGCTTCATCAAGCTTTAATAATATTCAAAACTTAATGAGTGGTAGTGGTGTTTATATTGATTTAGAATATGATAACACAGATACTCCTTCAGGATACCATTTTGAAAACTTTGTACACTTTAGTTCAGCTGCTGAAAGGTTAAAAAACTTTAAATATAAATTAGGATTATTACAATCGTATTCTAGTTCTATAGCTAATTTAAATAATGTTACGGGTAGTGTAAGTGAATCTAAATTTGTAATTGATAATATCAATATTTTTAGGAATAAAGAAAATAAACTAATCCAAGGTTTTGATAACTATGAAAGATATCTTTACTATGAATCAGGAACATTTGCTTGGCCTAAAGAAGGTACAGGTCCTACTAGACCATTTATTAATGCTAAAACGGAATCGGCCGCTGCTAATTCATGGTTTGGTACTTTAATAGATAGTAACCTCGAAACCTATAGTGGGGGGCAAATGCATAGTGCCTCTAAATATGATGAGTGTAACCAATATAGTTTAGTTAACACTATCCCACCACATATTAAAGATAATGCACAAAACGATAAATATGTTTTATTTGTTGAAATGATAGCCCAACACTTTGATGGTATTTGGGGATATATTGACAGTATTACAGATTTAAACGAAGCATACAGTGGATTAAGAGATGGTATATCCAAAGATTTAGTATTAAATCAGTTAACTTCAAGAGGTATTAGTGCATATGATCAATTTTCAAACTCATCACTATATGAGTACTTAATTGGTGACGATGGTACTGCTACTTTTCAATACGATGGCGGTAGTAATTTTACTATGATATCAGCATCTAATGCAGGATCAATTCCAAAAGGTGACATTGCAAAAGAAATTTGGAAACGATTATACCATAATTCATCATATCTTTTAAAAACCAAAGGCACTGAACGTGGTCTAAAAGCATTGATTGCGTGTTATGGTATTCCAGAAACAGTATTACATGTTAAAGAATATGGTGGACCATTAGTAGATAAAACAGGATTTAGAACATTTAGCTACCAAAAAGAAAGCAGGATGTATACTCCTGCCTCTGCCGATGCAGCCGTTTTTGATTCTAATATCCCTGACTCAGGTTCAACTTTACAAGTAAGATTTTTACCAACTAAAGGTCCTACTACCGCTTTTGATTTAATGTCGATTGCTCCCAATGGGAGTACTAATGACATAGTAATTGGTCTTTCCCAAAGTTTAGATACTACTAATAATAATTCGGCATCATTTGCTCATTTAGTAATTGCTTCTGGTTCATTAGCCGATTCATCGGCGGGTAGAATTAAGGCTATTTTTAGTAGTTCATTAGGACCTATTTTTAATGGTAAAGTATGGAATTTATCAGTAAGACTAAACAGTGGATCCGCAGAAGGTAATACAGTTGAAGCATTTGCAACTAATACTACATTTAATAAAAATACTTATGTTTTATCTTGTAGTATGGAAGTACCAAATTTCTTTACTGATTTTGCGGGGAATACAACAGTTAATGTAGGAAGCCGCAATGCTATAGGATCCAATGATACTGTTGGTAGTTTAATAGCTCCTTTTACAGGTAGTATGCAAGAATATAGAGCATGGACTGAAAAACTTACCAAATCAACAATAGTTACTCAATCCTTATCTCCTTTTAATTATAATGGTAATACTATAAGTTCAAGTTTTGAAGCATTATTTCAAAGAATATCATTAGGTTCAAATAACAAAACCATAATAACTGGTCAACAAAACCAAGCCCCAAATACATCATTTAGTGATCTAGCTAGTGTAGGTAATGGTACTGAAATATTTATAGAAGAAACCCACCACCTAACTACACCAGATACTGTAGGTTCAGGAATGGTATCCGATAAAGTTAGACTTGATGACGGTACCTTTGATGACAATTTCTTAGACCCATTTATTTCAGTTGAAACTTCACCCCAAGATAGACAACCCCTTGATTATTCAGATTTAGGTGTATTTTTCTCACCAACTTTTGAAGTTAACGAAGATATAATTTATACACTAGGTGGATTTAGGATGGACGATTACATAGGTGATCCACAACATTACACATCTGGTAGTTACCCTGATTTAAAAACTATTAAAGATATTTACTTCCAAAAAGTTGATAAAAAATTAGGCATTGGTGATTATGTAAGAACAATCCAATTCTTTGACCATACTTTATTTAAAATGATCAAAGAATTTGTTCCGGCAAAAGCTAATTTAAAAACTGGTTTAGTTATTGAGCCACACTATTTGGAGAGGGTAAAAATTGCTGGTACAAACGTTGACTACGAACAAAAAACAGAACATTTATTTACACCAGATGGATTAACAGGTTCATTAAGCTCTACAAATGAAATAATCCACGATGTAGTTATTGATATCCCAGATTATATACTTAGTGGTAGTGAAGGATCTGCTACTGAAAATGTAGCACAAGTTGGAAGAAAAAGCAGATACTATAGTTTAACGTAAGAATGGCACAAAAAAACTGTAGAAAACGAAGAAGAAATAGATAAAAGATGAGTTTTATTAAAATTCCTTTAAATCAACCTACAAGTAATCAACCTATAATCCTTTCCTCTAAGGTTATTGATAGTGATGTTGATACGTTTGGGTATCATCTTGCTACCTTGTATAGTACCCCTGGTGGTACTGAAATAGATTATATATTTAGTAATCCTATTCCTAGTCCTAGTAGTGTGGGTAAAAATGGGGTTTTTATAGAAAAAATAAGTATCAGAACAAAAGATTCAGGAGGAGGAAGAGTAGTTATCAATGACGGTGCTTTTGAAACATCATATACTGATAGCTCTCCAACCGTACTCACTTATGTTGATATTGGGGTTAATCAAACTTTTGACAGCATTTCTAATATAACCGTATTTGTAGAAACTAATGCAACTACTTCTACTGAAGCAGAGTTTTACTATATAGAAATCCATGGTAGGTACGAAAATATTCCTAATTATAATTTTGAATTTAATGATTCAGTTTTAGAAACCAAAGGTTGGAATTCATCTCGTTACGATGGTAGACAACTATCTGCTGCTAAAATTAATGAATTTACTGCAGGCGATATTACTTACGGTAAAACACCTGTAGTTGAACGCTATACTAGAAACATTTATATTGGAAACGAAGTTGTAGGTATAGACCCAACTAGTTTAGACGATAATTCTTTATTACCTATCGAAAATTTTTCTTACTTACAGAGTAACTATTATATAACGATAAATGAAGATGAAACTATAACTCACAATAGGTTAGAAAAAACAAAAACTAAACCTACTGAAAAAATAGGATTTTATCAAGCTTTTTTTGATGATTTTCCCGAAGATGAAACATGTAATGTTGTTGTGTTTGATAACACAGTAAAAAACAACTTAAAATCTTCTTATAAAGTATATTTTAATGGCGGGCAATTACAACAATTGTTAAAATATGAATCACATACACAAATCACAAATTTTCAATTAGCATCCCATTTTAAAGTTGAATATCAAAAAGCATACAACAGAACTAGAATTTTTAGAAAACCTAGTGGAATACAAAGCAGCCAAGTTGTAGCAGCTGATATTACAATAAATCCTCTTAATAAACATATAATAAGAGAATTTTTCCCACAAGATCTTGACATTGCTGGTGATGCACAAGGTGATGCTGTTAAAAGAACAGCTAAACGACATGTTGATGTTTATAAGAAGGCATTTAATTTTAAAGATAACAGTGACTATAAGGGTAATAAAAGATTCTTTTTATCTTTTATTAAAGACAATGGTTCTACCATAAGAACTATAGCAACGGGTAGTATCCCTACAGCCTCGAATACTCCTATTAGAACAGAAAATTTAGCAGAACTAAGTACTATAGAAATAATTAGTGCCTCATTAGATCCTTCTGATGTTTCTTTTCCTCTTTTCTTAGAATTAAATGGGGTTGAAAAACATCCTTTAAACCAAGATTATAATGCTCAAAAATCAACCACAACTTGGGGTAGTGCAGGAACCCCTTCGTTACCCTCTTTAAATGATATAACACCCCCTGATATTCATGGTTTAGTGTTTTCTAGAGTTACAGACGATGTTCCTTCTCTTTTAGTTAATCTAAATAAAACTAATGAATTAAGAAGTGGAGGGGGAAAATTTCCTTATATTATAATACCTAAAAACCTTCATCCTTATATTAAGGATAACCTTAAATTATACTTATCAAAAGCGGGTATAAACGTAGGTGGGGATGCTACTCAAACCATAGATGAAATCATAGCAAATAAACCACGTAAACCACGTTTAACCCCAGGTGTGCGTAAAGCAATATCACGTGGCCGTAGACGAGGATTACTTAGAGAAGAAGAATCTAATAGAGATAGAAGGCAACGAGAAAGAGAAAATAGAAGGAAAAAAAGAAAACAAAATCGCGAAAACAGAAAAGAAAACCGCCAGGAAAACAGACAAAAACGCCGTGAAAATAGAGAAGAACGCCGTGAAAACCGTCGTGGAAATAGACAAGACCGCAGGCAAAACCGTAGAAACCGAAGAAGAAATAGATAATAATGTCAAGGCAAATCGATTTACAATTATTAAGTTCTAGTGGTGATTTAACTGTTAGTTTAACAAGCCCTTTTGGCTCTAATTATACAGCAGGTGAAGATGCATCTAGTGGTGGTACCCCACCATTATTTGATGGGCTTTCTGGTCAAGCTAATCCTAAATTAATACTTAATAATACATCAGCAGCCTCAGAAGGAGCACCTAAGGAATGCATTGTTTTAAACTTTAATACTCTTATTAAAGCCCAAGAAATAAGAGTAGACCTTGTTCATATGGGCACACTCACATATAACTTATATATCAATGCAGGGTCATCAGACACTGATTTTACTAGTAAAGTAGAAAAAACTGTACCTGAAGTAGGAAACCCTACAAGAAGGCAGCATGATATTAATTTACCTGGTGGTTTTTTAGGAACAGCGATACAAAATATAGTTTTTGAATTTGAAACAAGTAATAATTCTGATAGCGCAGATCATATAGTTAGCGAAATTGAACTTTATATTGAAAAAGAAGTCGAAACCCCTAACTTTGAATTTAATGATTCAGTTTTAGAAACTAAAGGTTGGAATTCATCTCGCTATGACGGTAGGCAATTGTCAGCTGCTAAAATTAATGAATTTACTGAGGGTGATATTACTTACGGTAAAACACCTGTTGTACAAAATTACACCAGAAATATATATGTTGGAAGTAAAATAGTAAAATTAGATCACCCAGGCCTTTTAGATGACACTTTATTGCCTATTGATGATTTTTCTTATGTTCAAAGTAACTATTATATAACGGTAAATGAAAATGGATCTATAACCCATAATAGATTAGAAGATACAGATACTAAAATAACTGAAAAGATAAGTTTTTATAGATCGTTTTATGGTGATTTTCCATTAGATAGTACTTGTAATATTACTATATTTGATAATAAAACAAAAAATAATTTAAAATCTTCGTATCCTATATATTTTAATGGTGGGCAATTACAAAAATTAATTGAATATAACCTTGACCTTAGTGCACAATTTATAGATGAAAATAATGTTGATGATCTATATGATATCGAAACATTTAATATTAATACCAGCGAACCTACTATAAAATTTACGGGATATGAAAACGATGATTTAAATGCGAGTTTTAAACGTATATTACATTCTAATGTTGAAATACTTAACGAATCCTTACTTAGAGAATTTTACCCTGGAAATACTGATAATCCTGCTATTCGTAGAGGCAGTATACAATTAACAGAAGACCATATTGATTTTTATAATAAAGCTTTTGAATATAAACTTAATAGTAATTATATAAACAATAAAAGATTTTTCCTTACATTTTTAGAAACAGGAAGCGAAACCCCTATCCGTACTATAGCTACAGGTAGTATCCCTGAAGGTAGTGAAGTTGCTTTAAGGACCGAAGATTTAGCTGAATTAAGCACATTCGAAATAATAAGTGCTTCTGCTGAACATGATAATAGTTTTGGTAATGGTAGTGGAGCTAAAAATTTAGTGTGGCATATTTCTTCTAAATCTTCTTTTAACCAAGAATACGGTACTTTAACATATAGTGGTAATACTATTCGCCCCCAATTAGCAGAAAAAACTACAATTGTAATTAGCCAAGTTGATGATAGTTCACCTTCTCTTTTATTACCTTTAGATTATAGTACAGAACTTCCTTTAGGTCCTGGTGATAAACCTTTTGTTATAATACCTAAAAACCTTCACCCTTATGTTAAGGATAATCTTAATTTTTATTTATCTAAAGCAGGTATAAACATTAGTGATGATGCTACTCAAACTATAAAGGAGATTAGAGCTAATAAACGCCGCGGTCCACGTTTATCTCCTGCCCAACGTAGGGCATTAGCTAGAAGACAAGCCTTAGCCCGTGAACAATGGATGAACCAAGATTCTGAAAAAGAAAGAAGAAAAGCTGAAAGACAAAATAGAAGAAAAAAAAGAAAGGATAAAAGGAAAGAAAAACGTGAAGATCGCCGTGAAAACAGACAAAATAAAAGGGAAGATCGCCGCGAAAATAGGCAAAATAGAAAAGAAAATCGTCAAGAAAAAAGACAAGGGCGTAAAAACCGCAGAAAAAATAGAAGAAGAAATAAATAATATATATTTATAAACAAAACAGAATTAAATGGGATATTTAAATAATTCAAGCATCATTGTAGATGCAATACTAACTAAAAAAGGCCGTGAACTCTTATCAAGACAAGATGGTTCTTTTGAAATTACACAGTTTGCTTTAGCAGACGATGAAATTGATTATACGTTGTACAACGAAAATCACCCCGCAGGGTCAGCTTTTTATGGAGAGGCAATTGAAAACCTACCATTAATTGAAGCAATCCCTAACGAAAATAACACTATGATTTCTAAATTAGTTACCTTACCTAGAGGTACTACTAAAATCCCAGTATTAAGTTTACAATCTACAAACATTAATGTTGGTAGATCTGCTAACTTTACAATTACACCAACTACTCTTAACTTTGATACTACAGTTGAATCAGAATATTCATTCACTGTAGCAGATAGAAGATTAATCCAACAAGGAGGTGTTTCAGGAGGTGTAGGTGAAAGAAGCACCACAGCAACTGTCCCATTTACTGGTACTGCCCTTTCCCAAACATTTGTAGGTACTTCATTTACAGGTACTTCATTAGCTGGAACTACATTATTTGGTACTAATGCGGCTTTAGCTACTTCCATTATAATAGTTGGTTTAGATACAGGTGCAAGAGCCACAGTAACATTAACAGTAAGGAAAAGCTCAAGCGCTGGATCAACATCAGCAGTTCAAGCTAGATCATCATTCTAATAATTAAAACAACATGTCAACTTTTACATTTTTTGAAGCAGGAGATACAGTAGATTCTATAGATAGAGTATTTACTAGTGCTTGGTCAGATAATCTTAATGATTTAACAACCAACCATTTTTCTTCTAGTACTCAATATAATACATCTTCAGCCACTTCTAGTGGTGCCTTTTTTCAAGAAGTTTATCAAAAAGATCCTACACTTGATGGAGCTGAAGTCCAATATTCTATTGCATATGGGCATAGAGTAGGTAGTGGTTCTTTAGATTTTGATAATGCCGAAGGTGGTAAGGGATTTAGTGCTACTAGATCTGTTTATGGTCAATATAGAAACCTAGTATTTGGGGGTGATGAAACCCAAAATTTTAGTTTTGATGGCCACGTTTCTGATGGAATATATGTAATTAATATTAATAGAGCTCGTTATAAACATGCTCTTAGAATGGGTAATTTATCCCTCCATTTATCTGATGGTTCAAACCCAATAAAATTAACAGACGATTCGGTAACAACTTCAGGATCCGCAAATGCTATAAGAGCAGGTGTTGGAAGAGAATTTAATATAGTATCTGGTTCTGGTGGTATAAGAGTAGGAACAAGTAACATATATGTAACTAATAGTGGTTCTTATGGTTATGTTTACCCAGATGCTGGGTTTATAATTCTTAATGGTGATGCATTAGATGCTTCAGTTGCTGATAAAGGAATTAATTTAGGATCTACTCAAGGCAGTAATGAAGCCTCAACTAATGCTAACCTTTTAAGGATGGATATAAAAAACGGGGGTGAATTTATTTTAGATGGTCAAGAAGACATTGCAAGTAAATTTTACTTTGTAAGAGCAAAAAACACAGACTTTAATTATACTACAAATGACTCATTTACTGAAGATGACGGTACTTTAAAGTTTGATTCAATGATTGATAATCCAGAAACTTACATTACTACTGTAGGTTTATATAATGATAACCAAGATTTATTAGCGGTTGCTAAAATGAGCCAACCCCTTCCAAAAGACTTTACTAAAGAAGCCCTTATTAAGGTTAAACTCGATTATTAATGGCTGGTATATTTAAAAGACTCAGTGCAAATGACATAAAAATAACATCTTTTGAAGCCCATAAACAGTATAATACTGTTAATTTAGCTTCAATTGGTGCTACTACTGAGTCTTTAGAATGGAGTGGGTTAGCTAAAGACACGTTTACAACAGGGAGTAAACTATATTACCAAATAGATAAACTCTATTATAGAGATTATATTAAAAAAAGAGCGTACCGTTTAGAATTAAATGATGCTACTTATACTACCCAAGAACGTAGATTATACCAAAGTGCTAGTGTATTAAGTTTAAGCCAAAAAACTTTTGGATCTGAAGTTCAACCAGAAACTTTTGAATTATCTGGATCTAAAAGTAGTTTACAATTTTATTTTAAGGATGATGGGTTTGGTAATCTTTATGATGTAAATAAAGGAAGAGATAATTTTCCTAATGAAGATCATAGATTACTTTATTTAGGTCCCACACAAGCTTTTAAAAGAGCTAATTTAACAATCGATTATGAAACAGGAAAAGAATATGTAAACAGTCCTTTTCTTAACGGTTATACCAGAACAGTATATGATGATTCATATTTTTTAAATGAAGTTGAATTTAACAATGTTAATTTTGTAATTAGTAATAATTCAGGATTCCATAATGTAAAAACTAATTCTTTAATAGGGGGTGTTACTTCAAGTATAATAATCCCCCATCAACCTCAATTTAATTTTGAAGCCAATGATGATTTTACAATCACTTTTTATTATGATATAACCGATACAGATAGACATCAAGCTAGTCTTTCTAAAGAACATTTTATTCTAACTAAAGAAGGCACAAAAACAGTAGCTTCTTTACCTTCTGAAAAAACCCGAGAGGTTTCTTTAAGAGAATCAGGATCTTCCCAAATAAAAACTGCACCTGTTGGTAATCAATTCCCTTATAGAATATACTATAAAGGAAATCATCCACAATCAAACAATGCATCTATCTTTTTTGAAAGATCTGATGGGGAAACAATACAAGTTGTAACTGCTTCGTTTTTTAGAAATATTGGTACAGGTAAAAGATTTGTCTCATGTAGAAATGATGGTGGAACATTAAAAATAGATGTAAAAGGTCCAACTGATAGAAGTGGAACTTCAACTGAACAAAATTCACCTACTTTAAGTAAAACTGTATCTAATAAAGCAAACATAACTTTATATAATAAACCCCAACCTAATGGTTCCTATACTAATTACATAGGTAGTGGAAGTGGTGCTATTAGCCAATTAATGATATGGAATCAAGCCTTATCAACATCCGAAATAGCTAATGTATCTGAATCAATCACAGGTACTTATAAAGTAGGTAATATATTTTATGATAATGGTTTTACTGTTATTACACACCCCACATATATGGATGTATTTGACGGGGGAGAATTAAATACTCTAAAATACAAAAATACTCACTTAATTACTGAAAATGAATATCAGTGTACCATGACTGAGGATGAATTTGAATTTACTACAAACCCAACAGCTCGTAAAATTCCCTTTAGGGATAGTGAGGATATAGCCAATTTTACAACTGGTTCTAATTTTAAACCTTATATTACATCAGTAGGATTATACGATGATACGGGTAATTTATTAGTAGTAGGAAAATTAGCTCAACCAATTAAAGCCAGTAGTGAAACTGATACTACATTCGTTATAAGATATGACACATGATAATACCAGAAAGTTATGAACAATTCCCAGAAGGCACATATGGATATGTTTACCAAACAACCCATTTACCTACTGGAAAAAAGTATATTGGCAAAAAATCGTTAATATACAATCAAAAGAAAAAAATTGGTAAACGCGAAGCCGCCCTATGGGAAGGGAAAGGTAGACCACCAGTTTATAAGCAAGTTCAAAAAGAAAGCGATTGGAAAACCTATTATGGTTCTCATCAATTTATTAAAGGTGAAATTAAAAATGGTAATCAAGCTGATTTTGAGCGTATAATTTTGCAATTAGCATATTCTAAAAAAGAACTAACATATTTAGAAAATAAAGCACTTTTTAGTATGGGTGTACTAGAAACCGAAGATTATCTAAACGACAATATTGAAGGAAGATATTTCAAGAAAGATTTTGGCTTTTGACCTTTCTTTCATATATTTAAGGCATGAAGGAGGACCGCCTTATCTATTTGCTCGAAAGTCTTTTAGGAAAAAGCAAAAACGCACGCGGAGGCGATGAAGCTGTATTTAGTTGCCCAAATTGCAACCACCACAAGAAAAAATTAACATTTAATAAATACACACAAAAATTCCAATGTTGGGTGTGTGGTTTTAAGGGTGCTAGAGCAATACAACTTCTTAAATTTATTAAAGCTCCTTACACTGCTTTTCAAGAATTAAAAGATATTGATGCTCAGTATAATTTCAAAACTGCGCACATAGAAAAGCTAAAAGATCAACTTCAACTACCTGAAGAATTTACCCCACTACTTAAAGGTAGAGGATTAATTCGAGACAAAGCATGGAACTATTTACAATCCCGCGGAGTTACTGCACAAGATGTAGTAAAATACAACATTGGATATATTGAAGATGGCAAATTAGCTAACTTTATAATCATACCAAGTTATGACAGACATGGATCCCTTAACTACTGGGTGGGTCGCTCGTTCGATCCGCAA
>Ga0181422_1000042_pt1 | contig 34765 bp, 47 predicted proteins | sample 45SPOviralmetaG_FD_130147 | JGI IMG/M metagenome (GOLD analysis project Ga0181422, IMG submission 130147) | Marine viral communities from the oligotrophic San Pedro Time Series (SPOT) site, San Pedro Channel, CA, USA - 45 SPOT_SRF_2013-07-18 | ecosystem: Environmental > Aquatic > Marine > Strait...
TAAGACTGGTGGCACAGAAGCCATGCGCATCTCTGGTGGCAACTTGCTGGTGGGGGGTACTGATACATTCCCACACGATAATTCAGGAACTTCAGGTACAGCCATTGGTGCCTCTGGTTATTTTAACCGCATGACTGATGATGGAGACATTATACAATTTCGACAAGCAGGAGCAGCCGTAGGTAGTATTGGTAGTAACAGTGGCTTTTTGTATATAGGTTGTACAGAAGGTAACGATGCTTTCTTGTCATTTGGTTCTGACGGTGTTCGCCCAGCTACTTCTGCTGGTGCCGCTAGAGATGCCGCTATAGACCTTGGCGGATCGGATAACCGCTTCAAAGACCTTCACCTAGCAGGCATTGCTAATATAGGCACTAACTTGCTGGTGGGTACTACTACCACTGGGTCGGGCGCTCAATCTGGCGTTGCTATTGCAGGTGGTGCCAGTAGCTCTGATATTTACATTCGACACGCAAACGGAACTTCTTCTGGCGCTGTTTATGCGTCATTTATCTACAATACATCGGAAATAGGCAAAATTAGTCAGAACGGAACGTCACAAGTTCTTTATCAAGTTTCATCAGACCAACGCCTTAAATCCAACATCGCAAACGCAGCAGAGGACGCTGGCGAACTAATCGACGCTATCCAAGTACGTCAGTTTGATTGGATTGCTGACGGTGAACATCAGCGTTACGGCATGATTGCACAGGAATTACAGACTGTTGCACCAGAAGCTGTAGGTGGTGACCCTGACTCAGACGAAATGATGGGCGTGGACTACTCAAAGCTAGTCCCAATGCTCGTTAAAGAAATACAATCATTACGCAACCGTGTTGCACAACTGGAGAGCTAAAATGGCAACTTTCACTTGGACAATCCCCACCTGCGAACATGTTATCGCTGACGGAGGTATTAACGTAGCGCACTGGCACTGCAGCGCAGAGGAAACCGTAGGCACTGGCGATGACGCTGTAACCTACACCGCATCTTCGTATGGCACTTGTGGCCTTACTTACGACGCATCTGCATCGGACTTTGTGGCTTATGACAGCGTCACACAAGCCGATGTGGAAGGCTGGATTTGGGCCAATGGTGTGGACAAAGATGCCACAGAAACAGCCTTGCAGGCGAACATAGACGCTCAGAAGAACCCTACTGAAGCTTCAGGTGTGCCTTGGGCAGCATAAGGAAAAACAAATGGAAGACGCAGTAATTACAATTGGTGACACCGAATTTAACTTCAGCGAACTGGAGCCAGAAGCGCAGATTATTGTGCAGCGCGTTCGCATGCTTCGCGATCAGCAACAGAATCTGCAGATCCAGATGATTGAGGGTGAACGCAGCATAAGAAGCTGGTCAGAAGATTTGCATAATTTAGTGCATGCCGTTGAAGAGACTGAGGAAGAGTCAGCCTAGTGGCTGGGCTTACGCAAAAAGAATTGGCGCAAGCAGCGCTGGCTCGGATTGAGTCGCATGAGGCGTTGTGCCTTGAGCGGTTCAGCAATATAGAGCGCCGCCTAGATAGCGGCGCAAAGAATTTTGAGAAACTTGAGCGAATGATTTTTGGCTTGTATGCCTTGATGCTCGGCTCGGTTTTGGTGCCGTTTTTATTGTCTATGGGCTAGAGCATGGTTATTGAGTCGATAGCGGCAGCTTCAGCCACTCTGAGCGCCATTAACGGCTTGATCTCTCAAGTCAACGAGACAGGGCAAGGCGTCCATCAAGTGATGGGCATGATTAGTGATTTTGGCGAGGGCATAACAAACTTCGAGGCTCAGCGAAGACAAAGTACATTCAAACCGTTATCGCAAAATGAGATCTTAAAGTTGCAAATGATAAAGCGTCAATATGACCGGCATTGGCAGAGCGTACATGATCTTTTGTTAGTCGCCGATCCTAAACTGTTAGATGATTTCAAGGCCGCAAAAGTGCAACAGGAGCACGACAGGCAAGCGCACTTAAAGATGATTGCACGCAAGAAAAAGGCCAGACAGCATCTGATAAACCAGATCCTTGTTGGCGGCACAACATTATTGGTGGGATCGGTAATTATCGGCATGGGTTTAATGGTTGTTATTAAAGTTTACGGACAATGATGCTGTTTTTGCTGGTAGTGGTTGTGAATGGCGAGCCAATAGCAGACAGGTTTTTTTATCGTGACATCACTAGATGCAACACGTTCGCAAGGTACATAGAAAGCGGGAAGGTGGATTTAGTAAAAGACCGCCGAGTGCAAAAACAGGAAAACATAACGGCCTACTGCATCCCGAAACGAATGCCCAAAAATACAAAAACATGGGACTAACGAATGAAGTTTGACGCAATCAAAGGAATCATTGGCAGCTTGGCACCTACCGTCGCACAGGCGCTCGGTGGCCCGTTGGCAGGCACTGCAGCGTCAGCAATTGCAAAAGTGCTCAATTGCGAGCCAGAGCCCAAGGCTTTGCAGCAGGCAGTGCAAAACGCAACGCCAGAGCAGCTGGCAGAAATTAAGCGGGCAGACAATGACTTTGCCGTGCAAATGAAAAAGCTGGACGTTGACGTGTTCGCCTTACAGACGGCAGACACGCAGCACGCGCGCAAAAGTTTCGCAGGGGATTGGACGCCAAAAATCATTGCGATTTTGATGGTGCTGTTTGTCGGCGGCTACATAACGATGGTCACAGTTCAGCCACCAGACGCTAACAGCGACACCATAGTTTCGCTGGTGTTGGGCAACCTCTTCGGAGTGCTGTCCACCATCAGCGCTTTTTATTTTGGCGCGTCTCATAAGGCGAGCGAAAAATGAGCGAGCGACTAATCAAAATGCTCAAGCGGCACGAAGGCGTGAAGAGCCATGCTTACAAGTGCAGTGCCGGCAAGATAACGGTAGGCGTTGGTCGCAACATCGACGAGAACGGCGGCATTGGCCTCACAGACTCGGAGATCGACATGCTGCTCGCCAACGACATTGCTCGCGTCGATCAAGAGCTAAAAGACCGATTTACTTGGTACAGCAAACTCGACAGTGTCCGACGAGAGGCCATGATCGACATCGCATTTAACCTTGGTCTGACTAAATTGCTTGGCTTCAAGAAAGCACTGGCAGCTATGGAGTCAGGCGATTACTTCTGGGCCAGCACCGAATTTAATGCAAGCAAGTGGGCAGAGCAGGTCGGCTATAGGGCAGAAGAGCTATGCGACATGATTGAAACAGGTGAATACCGTGTCTTTGCTTAACATCGCGCCGCCACCCGGCGTCGTTAAAAACGGCACCGATTTGCAGCAGGCCAACACATGGTCTGACGCAAACCTTGTGCGTTGGTACGAAGGTTCACTGCAGCCTGTAGGCGGTTGGCGAGCTCGCACGACGTCGGCCATGAGCGGCGTTTGCCGTGCGTTGATCGCATACCTTGATAACAGCCGCAACCGGCGCACAGTCGCAGGCACGCACACGAACCTGTACTTCATTGGCGAAGACAACACAGTCACAGACATCACGCCCACTGGCTTCACAACAGGCAACGCCGACGCAGTACAGAACCTTGGCTATGGCGGACTGACATGGGGCGCTAGCACTTGGAATACGCCAAGACCCGACAGCGGCGCGTACACGCCGGCAACGACCTGGTCGCTAGACACATTTGGCGAGTATGTCATTGCGTCAGCAACGAGCGACGGCAAGATTTACCAGTGGGCCAACAGCCCGGCGTCTGCAGCCGCGTTACTGAGTAACGCGCCTACCGGCAACAACGCAATTGTCGTGAGCTCTGAGCGTTTCGTGTTCGCGCTAGGGGCTGGTGGCGTTGGCAATAAGGTTGCGTTCTCTGATCAAGAACAGAGCAACGTCTGGACGCCCGCAGCTACAAATCAGGCAGGCAGTTTCACCCTGGCGACAGACGGCAATCTTATGGCCGGCAAGCGCATGCGCGGCGAGACGTTGCTGCTTACAGATACAGACGCACATACGGCCAGATACCAAGGCCCGCCATTCATATACGGCTTCCAGCAAGTCGGCACGGCGTGCGGCGTCATAAGCGCCAATGCATGCGCGACAGCCGGCGGCGCGGCCTATTGGATGAGCAACAACGGCTTCTTTGTCTACAACGGCAGCGTGCAGCCGCTGCGTAGCAGCGTCGGCGACTTCATCTTCGAGAACCTTAACGTCACCGAGCGGTCAAAGGTTTACGCCGTACAGAACAGCAATTTCAGCGAGATCATTTGGTTTTATCCCAGCAGCGGGTCAAGCGAAAACGACAGCTACGTCTCCTACAACTATATGGAGAACCATTGGCAGATTGGCACTCTGGCTCGCACGGCTGGCGTCGATGTTGGCGCGTTTGTTTTCCCTAACTACGCCAGCCCAGACGGCTACATCTACGAGCACGAAGTCGGCTATGCCTATGATTCTGGCAGCGCGGTCTTTGCGCAAACTGGCCCGCTGCAGCTGGGTAACGGCGACCGCATGATGGTCGCGACCTCGTTGATACCTGACGAGAAAACGCAGGGCGACGTGACTGCCACATTTAAGACGCGCTTTTACCCTAATGCAGATGAGAGCACGTTTGGCCCGTTCGACATGGCAAACCCAACTAGCGTGCGCTTTCAGGGACGCCAGGTGCAGATGACTGTCACCGGCAACACGCCTAGCAGCTGGCGCGTCGGCACCATGCGGCTCGATGTGCGCGAGGGCAGCAAACGATGATTTTGCCAGAAGCGCAGCGTGCCTATGATTTTGTGCAAGAAAACCAGCGCAACAACCTCATCGAGCAGGCTGACAACTTGAATCGCAAAAAGAATCAGGACGTTGAGTTGCGTAATGAGCGTTTGATCCTGCAGAGCCCGGACGGCACTCGGTTCAGTATTACGGTTGCTAACAACGGCACCATATCGGCGACGTCGCTATGAGCGAGGCAGTCGTACATACAGCAGAGGACATAGTCGGACCATATCGTGAGCTTTTAGAAATGGCTTTGGCGCGCGCAGGCGGCACGCATACATACCAAGACGTGCTGGAGCTCATTAGCGTCGGCGATATGTTTTTTTGGCCGGCCAGCAAAAGCTGCATGGTCACTGAGATCGTGCAGTACCCGCGCAAGCGCGCGTTGCACGTTTTCTTAGCAGCTGGCGACCTGGAAGAAATTAAAGATATGGAGTCGAGTTTGATCGCGTTCGCAAAGAGTTTGAAGTGCTCGGCTCTGAGCATGAGCGGGCGCAAGGGCTGGACAAAAGCGCTTAGAGACATGAACTGGCAAGAAGCCCACATAACACTGGTGAAAGAGCTATGAGTAAAGACGGCAGTGCAGGCGGCGGCGCAAACGTCGGCCTTCAACAATTGTTACGAATTAACCCAGACTTGATGGGCCAACTACAGCAAGGGGCTGGGCCTTCGCCCATTGAGCAGGCAATGGCTCCTCCTCCCATGTTGCCCCAAGACTTTTATGGTTCTGGCACTGAGATCACGCAGCCAGACATGGCTTATTACCAAAGCTTTCCGCTACCTGGCAGTGAGCCAGTGCAAGCCGAAGTGCCTGCACCGACGCCCGTGCCTGCACGCACTGCGCCAAACATCCCTATTCTTGATTTCTTTATAGGAGGCCAAGGCCAAAGTTACGACAGTCGAGGAATGCCAGCCGGGTTACAAAATGAATTGGAAATTGCAGGCCAGCAATACGCCAGAAGTATAGAGCCCGTAGCCCAGCAAGAAATGATCAACGACTCGCGGGCACCAACGCCACCAATGCCTATTCTTGATATGGCCAGTGACCAATATCGACCAGCTGTAATGCCAACAGCAGGGCCGTTTACTCCAGAGCCTGCACCGCAAGCACGGCCAGTGATGTCTGGCATGCAACCTGATTTCCGCAACTTTGACTTTGGAAGATATAGACTATGAGTTTAGGAAAAAACAAATCAAGTTCTAAGCAAACATTTGACCCAGAGCTAAAAGGGCTTCTGACTGACACGTTTCGCCAAGGGCAGCGTGTCGCAGCAACCCCTTACACGCCTTACGACTTCGCAACGGTTGCGCCATTAGCCCCTGCGCAACTTGAAGGCATGAACATGGCCGCAAACACCGCACGGGCCGGCGTAGGTCAAGGCGAGATCAACGATGCGATTGCGACGACGCGGGCAGAAACAGGTTTCCAGCCATCGCAAGTAACTGCCGGGTCGATTACTGCGCCAGGGCAGGTTGGTAATGTAGGCGCATCGAACGTGCAAACCGGCTTTGGCTTTGATCCTATTAGTAATCAGCAGGTGCAGGCACAGGGCGTTAATGCTCAGCAAGTAGGCCCAACAGGGCCAGTGGGTGTCGGTAACATCCAAAGCCAAGGCATTAACGCCCAACAAATTGGGCCGTTATCTGCTTTGAATGCTCCGCAGGTCGGCCAGACAAGTGCTGTTGGCGTTGATGGAATAGATCGCGTTGGTCAGACGGGAGCGGTGCAAACGAATCAAATCGGCGTAGACCCGATATCTGCACAGCAGGTGCAAGGCCAGACTGTGCAGGCTCAGCAATTGGCTGGTACAAATTTGAGCCCGTACCAAAGTCAATATACAACCGGAGTTATTGACGCGGCGCTTGGCGACTTAAACCGCGCTCGGCAAATGACGCAGAACCAAAACGCAGCAAGCGCAGTATCAGCTGGTGCGTTTGGCGGTGATCGGCAGGCCCTTGTTGAAGCCGAAACAAACAGAAACTTCGCAGATCAAGCAGCGCGCACGGCAGTCAACTTACGCCAACAAGGCTTCCAGAACGCACAACAAATGGCGCAAGCGGATCTAAATCGTGCGCAACAAGCTGGCGCTCAGTCGGCGCAATTTGGCCAACAAGCAAATTTGGCTAACCAACAAGCAAATTTGCAGGCAGCAACCACCAGCGGACAATTTGGCTTGCAAGGCCAGACGGAGACGGGCCGACAAGCGTTGCAGTCAGGCTTGGCTGCTCAACAACAAAACACGCAACGCGCCTTAGCAAATCAACAAGCAAGCGCAGACCAAACGCGCCTTGGGTTGCAAAGCGGTTTAGCTTCGCAGCAACAAAACACACAAAGAGCTCTCGCGAATCAGCAAGCCGGCTTAACAGCTGGCGGCCAGAATCTGCAGGCAGACTTGGCGCGCCAGCAAGCAAATCAGCGGGCGTCTTTGACAGCTGCGCAAGACACGGCAGGCAGAGCTCAACAAGCAAGCCAGCAGATGGCTCAGATGGGATTGCAAAGCGGTTTAGCCTCGCAGGACGCCAACATGCGTGCAGCACTGGCCAACCAGCAAGCAGGCTTAGCAGCCGACACCACATCAGCTTCAAACTTTATGCGCGCCGGACAGCTAAACGCGGCCAACAACCTGGCAGCGCAACAAGCAACGCAGCAAGGCAACATCCAAGCGGCGCAATTTGATCAGCGCGGACAGCTGGCGAACCAAGACGCACAGATGCGTGCGGCTTTGGCTAATCAAAACGCGGCGCTGCGCAACCAGCAACTTGGTTTCGATGCTCAGCGTTTTAACGCCGACGCAGGGTTGCAGGCGGCGCTCGCGAACCAGCGAGCCGGCATGCAGGCGTCTGGCATGCGCCAGGGCGCAGCTGCCCAGCTGGCGAATCTTGGCGGCGACTTACGCGGCACGCAGTTTGCGGACGCGGCGGCGCTACAAGGAGTTGGCGGTCAGCAGCAAGCCGCGGCGCAGCAGCTGCTTGATGATCGTTACCGCAGATTTGCAGAGGCTAGAGAGTATCCATTCCGCATGTTTGACGTGCTTCGCAGTGGTGCTGGCTTGCTGCCTAACCCGCTGACGAGCACTAGCAGAGGCACCGGCACAAACATCGGACTACCAGCGAGCTAAAATGTTCAACAAACTTATGTCAGCAGCCTCGACGGCGGCAGGTCTTCCAAACGCATTGTTAAGTAGCGAAGGCGAGATGGAAGAGCTACTGACGCCAGACGACAAAACCATGCGCGAGTTGCTAGGCGACAGTTTTAAAGGCACGCGCGCAGGCTTTGACAAGGTTGGCGAGGCGTTTAGCAATCCTGGCGCTTACGCGATGCAGACAGTGCAGCCAAGCATCGAGGCGGTCAGAGGGCTTGTTCAAGATCCGGCAGTTTACGCAGAGCAACGCATCCGAATGGCTATGAATGGAGAGCTCGATCCCAGTGAATCCGAGTTCGCAAGACGTAATGCGCGAATGCAAGCGTTTATGGATAAAGGACTGTCTGACTACGGCTCCGCAGAGCAAGCAGTTCAACTACCAACCGGCTATTTTAATACAGCGCAAAGAGGGCTGATGTAATGCAAGAAGCATTAACCGAAGAGCAGCAGCGTCTATTGATGCAAGGCTTGCCAATCAACAATCCTGTCTCTGTGCCTGAAATTTCGCCAGAAATTAGGCAGATGGCGGCTCAGCAACAGCAGCCGCAAATGACAACTGCGCAGCAACTACTGCAGCAATATGCAGCGCCGCGTGAGTTCCAGGAGCCAGGCTCTTTCAGAGAAGGCGTGACTAACGCTTTCCAAAACGTGTTGGTCAGACCGCTGCAAGAATCGCTTGGCATAAGAGAAAGCGCAGCCGACACGCTACGGCGATTGCAGGGCAACGTGGCGCGCTTGGACTACGTCAATACGTTAGAGGAAAGGCAGCGTCGATCGTTAGGCGACCAAATAGCAATGGGTGTCGATCTCAAAAAGTATCCAGCGCAAATCCAGCGAGCCTATATTTCCGTTGCACAACAGTCGCCTGCAGACGCTTTTAAGCTATTGCGTGACTACGACCAGCGGTTCAAAAATTCTGAAACAGACAGCTATCAGTTTGCTCAAGGGTTAGATAATCCAGAGAATTACTTTGAGTATCTCGATAGACGCAGAGCGCAGACCAACATAAACACAGCTACAAACCCTGCAGCTAGAGCAAGCGTTGAAGCGTTTAACAAGCAAGCTAGCGAATATCGCGAAGCAAGCAATCTCGCTTACTCAAGCGACACGCAAGTCGGTTTGATGCAAGAATTGCTTGGTAGCGGCGCGCTAAAGACCGGTGCAGGGCAAGAAGCAATACTGCAAGCGAGACGCATTGCAAACACGTTAGGCTTTGATGCTGGTGAGACTGCCCCTGGCGAATTGTTTGCCGCTTTATCGGCGCAGATTGTTATTCCGCTTGTTAAGCAGCTGGGTGTTAACCCGACAGACAAAGACTTGCAGTTTATTATTGAAGCGACCGCAAGCCTTGGCAAAAGCGAAGCAGGCAACAGGCTACTTTTACAAACGCTGCAATTCTCTAACGACAGAAACAAAGCGTTGTATGAGGCTTCGCTCGATTTCCAATCTGAAAACGCTGATTTACAAATTAGCAACCCAGCGCTGTACAAGGTCAGGTTTGAGCAGCATATGAATCAAGCTAGGCGCTCGCCAGCCTTCGCACAAAAGACGCTAAAGCTGAGGCGTCAATTCAACTTACTTGAAAAAGGGCCAAACTTTGCTGAGCCAGGGACAGGCTCATTAGCTGCCGATGCAATACTAGGCAACATAGAGGTAAATCCTGATGAGTGATCTGGCAAAAGAAGTAGCGGAGCTCAAAGCGATCTTACGCGCTAATGAAAAAAAGATGCGTGAGCAAGGTAACGCAAAAGGTCTACAAACACTTGAAGCGTTAGACCAAGGTCGGTTGCCCGAAGAGGTTGCGCTTATACTGCAAGGCGCGTCGCTGAACTATAGCGACGAAATTGGCGCAATGTTTGGCCAAGGCGACTTTGACTACGCAGCTGAAATGCTAAGCAAGGCGCGTGCGGAAAGAGGCGAAGAGCCGGTCAGTGGTTACGACATAAATCTGTCGCAGATTCGAGAACCTATAAACCAATACCGCCAAGACAACCCATTGAAAGCAATGGGCTACGAAACCGCCGGCGCTATTGGCGCGTCAGCAATAACTGGTGGCGCGGGCACTCTCGTGAACGCAACGCGACTAGGTAACGCGCTGCGGTCTGCGCCTTCTTTATCACGAGGCAAACAAGCGCTGGTAGCGGGAACGGTGGCTGGTTTTGGTAGCGGTGAGAACACAGAAGATCGTTTGATAAACGCAGGCTTTGGCGGGGTGACGGGTTATGGCCTACAGCGAGTCACGGACATGCTGTCAACGCCTGTTCGAAATTTAGCTACAGCCGCGAGATCAAACGCAAAGACAGCAAGAGAGGGCCGTGATCAAGCCAGGCGCTTGATGCGTGACGCAATCGAAGCCGATCTAACAACGCCTGAAGAGGCAATCACATACGTTGCCAATCGTATGGGGCAAGACGTAAGTTTAGCTGATATTGGCGAAAACACTCGCGTGCTCATCGACGCGCTTGCAACGCTCCCTGGGCCAGCAAAGTCGCGAGCTTCTCGTTACTTGTCTGAACGGCAGGCCGGACGACCTGCGAGATTGACCGGCATACTGCAGAGCGCTTTTGGCGCACAGAGTCGTTTTTACGATGACTTTATGGCTCTAAAATCAGCACGCGGCAAGTCAGCGAATACGCTATACGGCCAAGCGTACAAAAAAGACGTGCCAATGAACGATGGGCTGCGCCAATTTTTTCAGACGGACGCAGCACAAAACGCCTACCAAAGAGCGATCAGGATCGCGCGAAACGAAGACCCAAAGAGCAATATGGACAGGTTCGTTATTGCTGAGTCTGGCGACATTCTCGGCCCTGACGGCCAGAAAGTTGACGCAATCAACACGCGCTTTTTGCACTTTATGAAAATGGGCATCGATGATTTGGCGTTCCCAAACATCACGAACCAAACGGGTGCTGGCGCTGCAGAAGTCGCATCAGTGCGCTCTGTTCGCAACGCATTTATAGATGAGATAGACGCAGCAAACCCAATGTATGCGAGAGCTCGCAATCTATACGCAGGCGATAGTCGCATGATGGACAGCCTCAAGCGTGGCCGTGAAATGTTGAACGCTGACCCTGACGAGCTCGCAGCAGAGATCGCTGCGTACAGCAAGTCAGAGCGCGAAGCCTTTAGACTTGGCGCAATGCACGCGCTGCAAGATCAAATGGAGCGATCGCCAGAAACGGCGAACGTAGCGCAAAACATGCTCAAGAGCCCGCGTCGCAAGTCGTTGCTTAGGCTTACGTTCGACGGGCCAGATGCAGACGACAGGTTTACTGAGTTTATGGGCAACTTGTCACGCGAGGCCAACATGGCGAGGGTTGAGCAGGCCGGCATGAATTCAGCTACCGCGCAGCGTGCGGAAGTGATTAGAGGTTTGCGTGAGCAGGCATCTGTCGGCGGATTGCCTTCTAGCCTGCAAGAGCTACTGCAGACGTCGCTGCGCCAGGAAGGTCTGGACTTACAAGACCGTCAGTTAAAAGCAACAGCCGACGAGCTCGCGCGAATGCTGACTGAGACTGACCCAGATGCAGTGCGCAAGATTGGCGCGGAATTGGCCGGCGGTAGATCGATGAAAGAAACCTTGTCTTTATTCTTGCCGCAGAACGTCGTTTCAGCCGTTTTCTCGAGAGCAACGAGCCCTATGGCAATCGGCAATCTAACAGGATCAGCACCTGCCTATCTGGAAGGCAACAGCAGCGGCGCAGTGGACCGTGGGTTAAATGCCTCGCAAGCAGTGCTTTCCCAGTAATGGACGTCTCGATGACAAGCGCGCCTGCGCCGGTCACTTGGAAGTCGGTCGCCGTGCAGCGCCAAGAAGTGCTGCGAACTGGCGGTGAAGGCGAGCTCGTTCGAGAAGCCGTTGAAACGATCCAGCCTACCTTCTATACGGCCAAAGACGGGCGCATAGAAGTGCAGCAGCTGACGTCGTCTTCTACGCTGAATTTGCTCGTCTGATTACATTGTGGGCGAAAATGTGGGCGAAAATTCCTAAGTATCCCTAAGTCATTGATTTATATAGGTAGTTGGTGCCCGGAGCCGACATCGAACCATTTGACATGGTTTGACATACGTTAACAAAATCAATGACTTACAATAGCACAATTGACTGCAAGTGACATAAAGTGCCATATTCGGCGACACATTGTGGGCGAAAGTGTGGGCGAAAATGAAGCAGTTTTCAGCGCGTCAAGTTGAAGCGATTAATAAACCAGGGATGCATCGAGTCGATGACAACCTTTATGTAAAAGCAGATCAGAAAAACGGTAAAGTTTATAAATCGTACAGACTACGGTACATGGTGGACGGAAAGCGATTAGACAGATCGCTCGGCAGCACCAGCAAAATAACTCTCAAGCAGGCCCGCGAAAAAGCGCAAGAGCTTATGGCCAGCATGGTTGCAGGCGAGGGAGTACCAGCCGAGCAACTACAAAAAGCGAGGCAAGAAAAGAAAGCTAGCTCGCGCAGAGCTACCAACGCTGCGATGACATTTTCCGACGTGGCCGACGAGTTCATTAGTCGAGTTAAAGTGCCAGGGTGGAAGAGCCCGCTAAAGAGCTCGCAAACGTGGAAAAATCGCCTAGTTACGCATGCCTACGGCGTGATTGGCAGCAAAGCCTTGGCAGACATCAGCAAGGCCGATATTCAAAGAATTCTGTCGCCTATCTGGCTAGAAAAGCACGAAACAGCAATGCGCGTTCGCATGTATATAGAAGAAGTCTTCGAGTACGCCATCGACTGTGACTATATAAACGTCGCAAACCCGGCTAACCCGCGCATACAGCGCCTTCTACCAAAATACACTGGCACCGTTCAGCACCAAGCGGCACTGCATCACGCGCAAGCGCCGGTTCTGTATAGGCAGCTGCAATCGCGAAACAACGAAAGCGCCAGAGCATTGCAAATGGTGATGATGACGGCGCAGCGACAGATCGACGTGCGCTCAGCGCGGTGGTCAGACTTCGATGGCAACGTATGGCACGCGCCGATTGCAAAGCTAAGCAGCAAACAGACCGAATATCGTTTGGAGATTCCGCTGCCAGCACAATTGCGAGAGCTAATCACCGCAAAAAAAACGGCCCTATTTAATTACAGTGACATGCCGCTTTACGTTTTCAGCAGCGGAACGAACAAGCACATCAGCGAGGCAGCGATGCGCAAAGAGCTAAGCCTGCACGGTTTCGAAGATCACGAAGGTAAGGCAATAACGATGCACGGCTTTCGCACGACGTTTAAGGATTGGTGCCGCGTGACAAATGCGGAAGATGACGAAGTGTCAGAGATTCAGCTAAGCCATGCGTCGCGATCGCAAGTGCGGTCGGCTTACGCCAGGGACAAACTTTTACCTAGACGCGCGAAACTCATGCAGCGTTATGCGGATTTTCTCGCAACTTCGTGACTAAATTGTCGCACCATTCAGCGACTTCCGCGCGAACGAACAGAGTGCGAGCACCATATTGTATTGGTTCTGGAAACTCGCCGCTCTCAACCTTACGTCGTATCGTGCGAGTGCTTAAAGACGTCATGTCAGCTACCGCTTTGTAACTTAAAAAACCTGCACTCACGGCTGCACCTCTTCATCTATCCACCAGTTCAAGTAATCGCGAGCCTTGCGCAAGTGCTCGACGGTAGGCTGGCGGTGGTGATTGGCCCGCATGACATACTTCAAGATGTTGCCCTGGCAATAAGCTTTGAACTGCTCACTATCGAGCGTGTCGCGGATCACCTCGATCACCTCGATGCTGCCCTGGGTGTAGTGCTCTGGCGGTTTGCGCAGCGCATTCCATTCGCTTGGCGTCGCGTCATCAATGCTGTTACTCATTCAATGCCTCGCTTTCTGTGCGTCACTTCTCCGTCAACGAGCTTGTAGCGGTTGATGATGTTATAGACGCTGTTCTGGGCCAGTGACGTCATCCTGGCAATAGAGACCTTGCGCACGCCATCAGCCCAAAGCGATAAAACCTCTTCGATTTGCTGCTCGGTCAGCGCGCGGTGAAACTGGCGGTTCTTACCCTGCTTTGGCATCGGCTTTATCAGCCGCCGGGCTTTGTCTTGCGCTTTTATTGCGCGGTAAAATAGGTCGCTCATTTTTGCTCCGAAAAAAAGTGCCGCCTTCGGCCACGCGGACGGCGCGCGCTGGAATGGGCAGAACAGGAGAGAGCGCTGCCCAGTAGCCTAATCAAAATGGAATTTCCTCAATGAAATCGGGGCACTCACCTACGCGCGGCATAAAGTCAGCTGGTGGCCTAGCCCAGTGTTTTTCGCAAAACCCTGGTTGACGTTCCATGTACTCGCAAAAGAAACAGTTCTCTGGCTTTTTCTCGCGGGCACGTTGCTCTGCCTTTGCTGCGTCACGCATCTCAATCAAAACTTGAGCCCAATCATCACTCATTTCTTGCGGAACCGAGTGCGCCACACGACGAAGCTGCCGTCGCCAACCTGCGAGGTCGTAGTGCCGGCTTTGTTGGCTTTGAAGAAGTGAGTCATGGCATCGCGCTCTTTCGCGTTCGACACGCGCACTGCGTCGCCTACCTTCATTTTTTTAAGGTAATGCGCCCATTTAGCCGTTTTATTGAAGGTTTTTCGGTTTGGTAAATCGACTCCGCTTACCACCTCACCAATGGGTAATTCTTCTAAATTCATTTGCCTACTCCCGTTAGTCGGGTATCGAATTCAAACTTCAGCCGGTCAATCTGCGCGTCGCCAATCAGTTCTGGTGCTGCAGATGTAATCTCGATCGAGCAGTATTGACCGTGGCTGTTAGTGAATTCTTTGCCATTAATTTTGTTGGTGTACGTCACGCCGTCATCGTCTGCGTCGATGGGCTCAGCCCAGTTAGCGAGCAATGGCGGTATGAAATTGTGGTCGTCGCAGCCAGTGCGCTGCATCGATGCGTCTAAATGCTTATCAAACTTGTCGCAGTGCCATCGGCCGTCGCCGTCCATCGTTGGCGTTGCGTGGGCGCAGGTTCTGCAGTTCATGGCGGGCGTGTCGGTGCCGTGGCACAGGTCGTAATAGTCGCACCACTTGCACTTGAACCAGCTGGGGTCGTCACTCATGCGCTCAGGCGGACGGTCGCTAGTGATGATGCGCCTGGCGCGATCGAGCATGCGCTGCGCATGGGCTGCATCAAGCGGCACGCGCTCCAAGTACAAGTCGTCGTCATTCTTGTTGACGGCCATGTAGAGCGCCCACTGCACGTCCATCTTATGCATGTAAATTTGCATCTGCGTGTAGTGCTGCGGCTTCGATTCCAGCACTCCGCGCTTGACCATGTCGGCGAAACTCTTGGCGTTGTGAGTCTTAAACTCCAAGACGTGCGGCTCGTCCGGCGCGTCGGGTAAGCCAATTCCCATGCCATCAAGCGAGCCACCAAAGTGCCCGGCGTGATCTGAGATGCGCCATTGCTGGTTCGTGTCCGGGTCAACTTCCCAAACAGTCACGCCGGCGCGGCGCAGGTAGTTCACGAAACGCACTTCTTCCGTCTCACCGCGAGCGAACAGGCGCAGCAGTCGCGCGCCATGCCGCTGAGCCTTGACCCAGTGATGGCCATAAAAGAGCTTGCGGCTGCATTCTTCGCCGGCGATCGACGCGCCAAGGTGTAGGCGACCAGGCGCTGAGTCCTGATCTGCCTCAATACCGCCGTTGATGGCGGCAAGCGTTTTTGATGCAGCGAGCACTTCCAATGCTACTTGTCCCAAGGCTTTTTGCCGGAATCAGCGGCGGGTGCGGGTGCAGGTGCCTCTACTGCTGGCGCGGCTTGCGCTACCGGCGCAGCCGGTGGCGGTGGTGCGGAGCCAGCTGGTGCTGAGTAGCCATTCACCGTGTTGCTCGCGTCGAAGCCGTTAGACGGCTCACGCACTTTGACGTAAATGTCGATCGGTTTGTAATGCAGAACTTCCGTGTCTTCAAAGTCGTCGTGGCCGCAAATCGTTGCTATTCGCGCCAAATCTCGCTTTGCATACTTCTCTGTGTCTTCCTTCGGGTGATCTACGTTTAGATTTTCCCAAACGTAACGACCTTCGTGCTCACCCTTCGTAATCTCAAATTTCAACTTGAGGAAGTGGCCAGTTTTAGCCTTGTTTTGCCTGTAATCGCTTTCGATGATTACGGCAGTGTAGGTGCCCTCTGGCACAGGTTTGCGGTCGTTTGTGCCGCTTTCATCAAGATCAATACCAGCGGTGCTAAATTGAAACTGGGCCATTAGGCTGCTCCTTCAAGTTTTTGGTTCATTGCGGTGGTGAGCGCGTCCCAGCTGAGATCGATCTCGTCTGGCAAGCCAAATCGGTTTTTCGCGACATAGGCTGGGGTTTCGACGGTGCAAAGCACGCGCTTGCCGGTGCTTATGCCGCGAGCTCGCGTGTTGCCAAAGCCTGTGTCTTCTTTCTTGATTAAAGTTTTGTGCTTCGCGAAGAGCACTAGGTCGCACGACTCTTGCACCAGTGCGCTTGCTTTCGCGTGGAGTTTGATCTCGTACCGATCGATCTGCTCCATCTCTGGATCTGAGTGCTTGCGGATCTGGTGGTGTGCGATCAGCAGGACGTTCATGCCCTGGTTGTCGCGAACAAACCGCAAGCCAGACAGCAGGTCGCGCCACAGGTCGAGAGCCATGACGTAGCCTTTGCCGTATGTCAGCTGCTCGATGCTTTTGACGTTGTTGTCTTCGCAGACCTTCTTCCAGATCAGGGGCTCCAAGTGGTCGAGCGAGTCAATAACGACAGTCTTGTAATCGTGCTTGTCGCACAGCGCAGTGATCGCAGACATAACGTCGTCGTAAGACTTGGCGATCGGGAATGCTTGCAGCGTTAGATTGCCGGCCCCGTCTTCTGTTTGAATAAAAACGGGGCTTGGCATATTCGCCGCAAACGTCGTCTTGCCGACGCCAGCAGTGCCGTAACAGAGCGCGAACAGCGCGCGCGCAGATTGTGTCGGTGACACCGACTTAAGATCAAAGGCCATTATTCGCCTCCTTAATTGTCAGATATGGTTTTGCGGGGGAGGTCGTTACGACTGCAGCCATTTCTTTGTAGAAATCTGGCTCATTGTTTTTGAGGTAACGCAAAGACGTGTCGTTTAGCACTTCTTTTAGCTGCACTGGCCGCAGGTTTTCTGGAATCTTGTGCTTAATCTTGCGCCAAGCGTCTTGGTCCAGCCTGCGGTTGTAGCCGTTCTTCACGGTTACTTTCGTGCCGTTCGCCAAGGTGGTGGTTTTGCTGCCTTCTTCAATCTGCTCAAGGAATGGGAGAATGCGGGCTTCGTGCTCTACGCGCGCCAGCTTTGCGTCGTCTTCCAGCTTTTTGAGCTCCGCTAGCCGGGCGACTAGCGATTCTAGGTTAGGTTCGTTGCTGCCGTTTGGTGTCGTTGTGTCGGTCATCGAGTGTCTCCTTGTTCGTTGACAAAGAGAACATTATAGATGGCCTAACGAGCTGTCAACAAAAAGGAGACAGCTAGAACAATTAATTCAAAACGATGCGACGAGCACGTTGTCGAAGTCGTCATATTTGCCCTTTAGGTAAAGCAATTCGACGTTGCGCATGTCGTAGAACAGGTCGTTTTCTCTTGCGTAAGCCTTGACTGCAGGCAGATCCCAAGGATGAACGCTAACGTACATGAGCTCATCTTGGATGCGCACGCACACAAACGCGCTGTCTTTGTACAGCACCAGCGTCTCTGCCGAGTAGCCGCTGTAGAAGCGCGCCATTTTTGCCGCAACAGTGCGAAATGCCCGATGCGTGCTGCATTCGCCCGAGGGGCAAGGGCAGGGCTGCAACAGTTCTTTCAATAAATTTATAGGCTGCGTTGACTGACTGTCGAACGGGACAGCAAAAAACTTCAGCCCGTTTCCAGAGCAAAAGTGATTTGTTGCCTCGACTAGCGCCCTGTTTGCGTAGGTGTCCCAGGTTTTGTGTCGCTCGTTATGAGTCTTTTCCATGTGCCGATTCCCTAGCGCTTTCTATGTCCAATAGATGGTTGATGAGCGCGTCTACTTGTTGTTGTGAGGGGATAGACAATGCGGCAAAGGTGTCTTGCACATTCAGCCCCGTTGCGTTGTCGTCACGACCAAACAGCAGCCAGGCGGGCTTCACGTTGAAGAGCTCGGCGAGCTTAACGACGTTCGATCGATTTGGTGTGGCCTTTTTAGTCTCCCACTTATGGATGACGTTGTGATTGATTCCGGACAAGTCAGCCAATTGACGCAGGCTGAGTTCGCGTGCATTCCGGAGATCGCGTATACGGTCGGCGATGTCCTTCATGAGTTTGTCTCCTTAGTAATGTCGTCACCCGAATGTATCGCAAAGGGTGACAATGAGCAACACTTTCGGTGACATAGTGTTTGTGTGTTGTGACTGTCACCTTAAAGGTGTACATTCGCAGCGATGAGCAATACAGATATTTGGCAAAAGATAGTCATCAGCGAGCTTGCCTCTCGCCTCAACATTTCTCGCGGCAGCGTTTACAAATGGAAATGGGCTAACAAAATCCCAGCAGAGCGCGTCGTCGCGGTTGAGGCCATTACCGGCATTAAGCGCGAAGTGCTTCGGCCAGACCTCTATAGCCACAGCCAAGCGGCCAATGGCTGAGGTCGTGGAATTACGCGAGGGGGTTAGAGAGGCGGCTCGGGAGCTTGCAGAAGAAGGCTTTACTGTCGTGCCTGCACACCCAGTCGAGAAGCGGCCAATAGTAAAGTGGCAACCCTGGCAGGACGCGGAACCACCAGAGGGGCAGCAAGAATACTGGCTGAACAGCGCCAACTATCAAAACAACAACTACGCCATCATCACTGGCAAGCAGATCGTCGTCGTAGATGCCGACAGTGACGACGCCGTCAAATTCGTGCGCGAGAACCTCACTTACACGCCAAGGCGCGTCATAACGTCGAAAGGCAAGCACTTCTATTACCAAGTCGATCCGAACTACCCCGTCCGTAACGGCGTGAATCCAGACCTGCGCATTGACCTGCGCGGTCAGGGCGGGTGCGTGATAGCGCCAGGGAGCATCCACGAAAGCGGCCATATCTATGCACGCGACGACGATCCAGACGTCGATGTGTGGTGGGGAAGCCTGCCTAAGCTAAATGCCGCAGACCTGCGCAAGATCAAGTCTTTCAACGAACCTGCGCCGGGGCCGGTCGATACGGGCCTGTCTTTTAACGTCAAAGACGCCGGCGAAGCCGAAGGCAACCGCAATCATCAAGCAGCTGCCGAGGCTGGCAGGCTCTTTCGCCAAGGGCTGAGCGCGGATGCCGTGCTTGAGCAAGTGCTGCAGTGGAATACCTACAACAGCCCGCCTCTCGATCGCGATGAGGTAGAACGCACCGTCAACAGCATCGAGCAAACGCATGCCCGTAATAGCGCAGTCGAGCAGCGCGAAGCGCGCGAGGCGCAAGCCGAAGCCGCTGAAGCGCAGAAGGTGGCGCTTGAGCCAAAGCCTTTCGTGCTCGGCGATGCGAGCAAGATACCGCCGCGGGAGTGGGTGTATGGCCGGCACTACATTAGAAAATTTCTATCGGTCACCGTAGCGCCAGGCGGCACTGGTAAGACAGCGATCACGCTGGCAGAAGCCGTGGCGATGGCGACCGGCCGCTCGATCATGGGCGTAGAGACTGAGCCGCGCCGGGTGTGGGTTTGGAATCTTGAAGACCCGCTGGAAGAGCTACAGCGCCGCATTGCCGGCATAGCCCAGCACCACAACATCACGCAAGACGACCTTGGCGACAGACTGCTGGTCAATTCCGGGCGCGACGAGCCGCTGATCATTGCCGAGCAGGCCGGCGGGGCCAACGTGCTCACGCCAGCTGCCGATGCACTGACGCACCATATAAAGGCCATGAATGTGGACGTCGTCATTGTTGACCCGTTCGTGAGCTCTCACCACTTAAGCGAGAACGATAACAAAGCCATAGACATGGTGGTGAAGCGCTGGGCGCAGGTTGCCAACGACGCCAATTGCAGCATCGAGCTCGTCCATCACGTCAGAAAGGGCAACGGCATGCAGGAGGCGACCGTCTCTGATGCCAGGGGCGCTAGCGCCTTGGTAGACGCAGCCCGCCATGTTCGCCGCTTGCAGCGCATGACCGCCGAAGAGGCGCGAAACGCGGGCATCGATGAAGACCAATTCTGGCGATACAGCCGCGAAGGCGACAGCAAAGACAACCTGGCACCGCCTTCCGGCGACTCGACCTGGCGGCAGATGGTCAGCGTAGAGCTCCCGAACGGCGACAGCGTCGGCGTGAGCGAGCCGTGGCAGTGGCCAGACGCCTTCTCTGACGTGACGCGCAGTGACTTAGAGAGCGTGCAGCGGCGCGTTGCGAGTAGCGAATGGCGCGAGAATCCAAGGGCCAAGGACTGGGTTGGCATTGCCGTTGCCGAGGCGCTAAACCTCGACGCAAGCGACTCTTACAACAAAGCCAAGATCAGGCAGCTGCTTAAGATCTGGATTGAGAACGGCGCGCTGCGCGTCGTCGAGCAGCCAGACAAGCACCGCAAGATGCGCGCCTTTGTATGTGTTGGCCAGTGGATGCATGAGGGTGAGGTGGATGAATGAATATGTGAATAGCGTTTGCGCCAGTGGGCGTTTTCTGACTGGCGCAGACTGGCGCACTCGCAAGCACCGAGATCAGGTCTGCGCCGGTACTATTTTACTAGTACCAGCAGACGACTGTCGGCGCAGGTTTGTGACGCTGCAAAAGTGGTGTCGCGTGACTGGCGCAAATGGCTAAGGCGAAGACGGCACCGAAGGCTAAGCCGAAGGCAAAGGCCAAGAAGCAGTCGGCGGGGAGCAAGGGCGAGGAGGCGCTTGCAGCGCAGCTGCTAGCGGCGGGGGTGGAGTTTGCGCGGGAGCAGACGTTGATCCCGAAGCGGCGGTTTCGCTTTGACTTCTTGATTACTGGCAGCGACCTGGTGATCGAGGTGGAGGGTGGCACTTGGAGTGGTGGCCGGCATACCAGTGGCGTTGGCTTTCGATCGGACTGCGTGAAGTACAACCTGGCGCTTGAGCTTGGCTATCGGGTGCTGCGGTATACGACGGATATGGTGACGAAAGGTGAGGCGATAGCGCAGATTTTGAACATACTTGGCGCTGAGAGCGCCGTAGAGGGGCTGTAAGGCGAAATGAAGTGCAAAGAGTGCGGTAGTAGCGGTAATAGGGTAATTAGCTCTGAGAAGGCGCGAGAGGGCGTTAGAAGGCGACGCGAGTGTTTGCGCTGTGGCTACAGATGGAACACAATGGAAGTCGTTTACGTTGAGCCTGTAGCGCAGCCGAAGCCGAAGGCGAAGGCTGAGCGGAAGGCGCGCGTGGATTACCGAGAACGTGCAGAGCTCGAAGACCTGGCTGGTGGCTGGGATAGCGAGCTTGATGACATACTTAACGAGTTGGGAGCGAGCTAAATGCCGGGTAGACCGATCATTCGAGCACAGATCACTAGCCTGGAGGAACGTGGCGAAGAGGCCGTGTTCAATATGATTGCTGGCGGTAAGAGTGTCGTTAACACAATGAAAGAGTGCCAGGTTGGTCGGCGTGCTTTTTATCGCTGGCTTGAGGAAGGCGAGGGTAGGCACGACAGATACATGCAGGCTCGCAAGCTATGGGCTGATGCGCTGGCCGAAGAGTGCTTAGAGATTGCTGATGGCACGATGGACGCGCACGACGCGACCGTTCGTAAACTGCGCATCGATACTCGCAAGTGGTTGGCCGGTAATGTGAACCCTGATCAGTGGCGTGAGAAGCGCGATCCTATGGTCAATATAACGCTAGGTGATCAGCACTTAGCTGCGTTGCGAGACCTGACGAATGGGCATGCGATCGAGCATGAAGAGGACGAGATCTAGCTCGCAGACACTGGCTTGCACGCTCGGCTTTGCGCGCAGGAAACGAGCCGTGGAACAATTGCGTGGAACACTGGGGTTAAGGGGCGGTTTGGGCGTGGAACAGCGCAGATAATTACGCGCAAAACTGTTAGGTCAATGAAATCAATGACTTAGAGATTTTGGCAATTGCGCATAATAACCATTATGTTAAATTGGGCGCTTTTGCGGCCGTGGAACAGTCCGTGGAACAATGGCCGACCCCCCCCCTCGAACCAGCAGGGGGGTGGGGGGTGGAGGACTAGACCCCCACGCACCGAAAAAAAATTTCACCTTCTCCGCGTCGGCTTCTTCGCAGTCTTCGCCGCAGCGCGAAAAGCCTTGGCAGTAGGCGCGCCTTTCGTCCCTGGCTTGCGCATTTTCTCTGGCGTCTTGCCCGCGGCTTTCTGCGCCTTGATCCGCCGCCGCTTGGCAGCGATGTTTGAATAGAGACCTTTCTTTCCAGGCATTATTTTTTCCTCGATTTTGTGCCCGCGCACTTCCAGCGTTTTCGCGAAAGGCGCAGTGGGCTGTTGGGGTTCTTGGCGGCTTTTGGGTGCTTCTTCATCTGGCCGGCAGACCTGGCGCAGTAGGCGTCGCCTTTCTTGCTGGACGGCTGTACGCGCCGCGAGCCGTCCTTAGCGCGACCGGCTTGGCCGTAAGACACTTTCTTGCCGCTGGCCGTAACTTTGACGCGGGCTTTGCCCTTGCGTGGCGTGGCCACGTCTAGCGGGGTGGGTAGGGTGGCTTAACGACGGGCATGTTCGTGCCGGCAGCCATGCGGGCATTGCGAGCTTCTTTGGTGGCCGTGCGCTTGCCTTTCATGGCCTTCATGGTTTTTGAGTGTGATCCGTACATGGGAGCTCCATATGTGGTGATTGGTGCCCTAATTTTCTCATATTTATTTCTATTTATTGTCTCCTAAAAGGTGACAAGTAGAACAATATCTGTAGAATAGGGGCCATAACAACGGAGAACGGATATGACACTAACGGCAGGCAACATCATCTTTGTGACTCAGGTGGAAAGCCACCTAGTCGCTGGCGCTGACATGAACGGCGAAGAGGCCGTCATTATCGACGTGCTCGACAGCAGCCACAGCGAGCTTGGCGCTACTCACACCCTGTGCTGGATCGAGTGGGCCGACCGGCCCGTTACTTACCAGCGCAATGGCGCTGTTCTGCCACGCACTCAGGTCTGGGTGCCTAACAATATCAAGCAATACAAGCAGGCCGCGTAAGCGGCTGAAGGCAAAGCCAGCCCGCTAGCGCGGGCGCATAGTGATAGGATGCAGACATGGTAAGTAAAAAGTTTGGCGATTTGTTGGTCGAGGTCGAGCTCGAAGACTCTGAAATGTATCGCAGGGGCACAATAAGAGTGCACTTCGAGCTTGGCGCTGCATACGAGACTTACTATGTCAGCCCGCCTGACGTTAAGAAATTTCGCTATGACGACCCGTCGCCTAAGTTTATCGACTTGATGCGCGTCACCAGCTGGATACGCGACTATGTAGACGGAAGCCCTAGCGACGAGATAGATCAAATGGTCAGGGATCTAATCAAACAAGAAATCACCTTTGGCGCTGACGGCCAAGTTATTAACGACCCGTTTCATAATCCAACTGACGAGCTCAACCCGCGCCACACATACGACTAACGAATCCCTGACCTATCCCTGACCTATCCCTGGTCAGTCCCTGACCTGCTCGGAGCGTCCCATTTCTGCTCGGAACGCTGCTCATTTCTGCTCAGACCTTTGCTCAGACCATAAAGCGGTACAATGTGTCATGCCAGAAAACCCATATGTGGCGTTTGTTAAGCGCTTTCGCTCTGATCCTGTCGCTTTTGTTGAGCAAGTGCTCAAGCAGTCGCCTGACCCCTGGCAAAAAGAATTCCTCAATGCCATAGCCTCTGGCGAGCGCAAAATCAGCGTGCGCTCTGGCCATGGCACCGGCAAATCAACGGCAGCCAGCTGGGCGATGCTGCACTACTTGATTACGCGCTACCCGGTCAAAATCGTCGTAACCGCGCCGACCAGCGCGCAGCTTTTCGACGCCTTGTTCGCCGAGCTCAAGCGCTGGATCAACGAGTGCCCGGTTGCAATCAAAGAGCTCTTGGAAGTGAAGAGCGACCGCGTAAGCCTAAAGGCCGCGCCGAGCGAGGCGTTTATTTCATGCCGGACGTCCAGGGCCGAAACGCCAGAAGCGCTGCAGGGTGTTCACTCCGATAATGTGATGTTGGTGTGCGACGAGGCGTCGGGTATCCCGGAGGCCGTGTTTGAGGCCGCAGCTGGCTCGATGTCGGGCGAGCACGCAACGACTATCCTGCTCGGCAATCCGACCAGAAGCAGCGGCTTCTTCTTCGATACCCACCACCGCATGGCGGGCGATTGGTTTACTCGCAAAGTCAGCTGCATCGACTCGCCTAGGGTGAGTGACGACTATGTGCGTGAGATGGCTGCGCGCTTTGGCGAAGAGAGCAACGCTTTTCGCGTGAGAGTACTCGGGGAATTCCCCCAAAGAGATGACGATACCGCTATCCCGCTAGAGCTTGTGGAGAGTGCCCAGCGTCGCGACGTTGTCATCACTGAAGACGAGCCGATCGTTTGGGGCCTGGACGTTAGCCGCTTCGGCTCCGACCGCAGCGCCCTTTGCAAGCGCCGGGGCAGAGAGCTCATAGGCATCCAGACCTGGCAGGGCTTGGATTTGATGCAGCTATGCGGGGCAGTGGTTGCCGAGTATGAAAGCCAGCAGCCGCGAACGCAGCCGGTGCAGATTAACGTGGACTCGATTGGCCTTGGCGGCGGTGTATGTGACCGACTGCGCGAACTTGGCTTGCCGGCCGTTGGCATCAACACCAGCGAGAGCCCAAGCAGCAAGGCGACTTACATAAACCTGCGCGCTGAGCTCTGGTTCAAGGTGAAAGCCTGGCTAGAGGCCCGCGATTGCTCGATCCCGCAAGACGACGACCTGCTCGCGGAGCTCGTCAGCGCGAAGTACAAATTCACATCAAGCGGCAAGATGCAGCTGGAATCTAAAGACCAAATGCGTAAGCGCGGGCTGCGCTCGCCTGACTTAGCCGACTCGTTGTGCCTGACGTTTGCAAGTGATGCAATGACGCTCAGCGGCGCGATGAGCGTGGCTAGCAGCTGGCAGAAACCGCTCAGGCGAGGGCTGTCAATTACCTAGCTGGTAAAATTAACCCCCATAAAATCGGTACATATGGGGGCTTGAGTGGCGCATACAGAGAAAAACACCTATCGACGCGGCCCAGGTGGCGTGCAAGACGCCGCGAATGACATCGCCAAGATGCTCAATAAAAGAGCCCCTACGAAGAAGCCAAGCAAGAAGGCCAAGTAATTGGCGGTAGGTGGGCTGCTCAATGTAGGCCGGTCTGCAGTACCAGCAGCTGTTGGCGCTGGACTGCTTGCTGCGCCGGAAGATGCGGAGGCGGGCTTATACAACACTGGCGCTAGTATCGTTCGCCGCAACGCAGATGTTGCGACGCGCGACATGTCGCAAGAGCGTGGCGGCAATCGCGGCGAAAGAAAACTGGCCACGCGCGTCACGCTTTCTGGCGCCGAGAAAGACGCCATACGAGCATCTATAAAAGGCAAAAAAGTAAACGAGCAGGCAGCATTTAGCGTCGCTCGCGAATGGAAAAAGCGTCATCCAGCATCTGATTGGTCGTTGCCCAACATTACTGGAATGGAGGTCGGCGACAAAGGCGAGTTGAAGTTAAAGTTTCAAGCGCAGCCTTATGCCTACAACAAAGATCGCAAAACCGGCAAAGAGGTTGCGCGCGGTTCAGCGCAATACAATCGCATCGTCGATAATGTTGTTGGCGAAATTAGCGACATAGCCAGACGCGCTCAAGCTGGTGATTTTGACGCCCAGCGAGTAATGGATAACGCCGGCTGGTATCAAAACGTCGAGCGCCGATTGCGAACCGAGTACGGCACATTCTCGCAAATGATGGGCGACATACTCGGAGCAACAAGCCCCAACACGCCGGTCGGCACCAACTTCAAGTTTAGCCAGGACATTTTACAGCGTGCTACGCGCGGTGATTTTGATGAACTGATGAATGGCTTCGCTGATCAGCTAGATCGTCGCTATGCGCTACAAGATCAAGCCGCTGCGTATCTGCAAGCACAGAAAAAAGCTGGCCGCACAATGAAGGCTGCCAAGTTAGACCCGAAATACGTTCGTATGGAGGACGAGGCAGCAGCAATATCGCGTTCTCTGCGCGCAAACGAGAACACTATAAAACAGCAGGCCAGAGACCAAAAAACAGGGGAGCTGAAAAACTACGGCCTCAATAGTTACAACTCGATGATTGCCTTGGCTGATCGCTGGCGTGTTGTGAGAGAAGGTAGCGCGCCAAAAGCAAAAAACTTTTCGGGGAATCTTAGCGGCAGAAGCCAGCAGGCAACGATAGATGTTTGGGCTGCGCGAAACTTGCGCCGCCATTCTGGCCGCAAGCCCGTCCCAAGCTCTGCTGAAGCGACTGTGACAGGCAACGTGGTTGACGCTGAAAACTTTCGCAACAGCTTAGAGTTTGGCTTTGGCCAAGACGTTTTGGCCGATGCAACGGTGCGGTTGAATAACGAACTTGGCATGTCATTAGAGCCGCGCGACTTGCAGGCTCTGCAGTGGTTCGCCGAGAAAGACCATTGGACTCGAAACGGTTGGACGAGCACCGCTGGCGAAGGCGGCTCGTTTGAAACAATGATGGATGCTGACCCCGTCGAGTCGATGATGTTGGGCCTTAGCCGCGAGCAAAACAAAAAATTCCAAGGAAATGATTTTGTACCGACGCCTGCACAATCCCAGGTTACGGCGCAGCAGATCGTTTCATATGGCAAGCAAGATCCTGATGTGCGAGCCGTTAAAGGCGCTCCGACTTTAGGCGCTTACATGAAAGACCCAGAAACGTCGATGGATATCGACGTTGTAACGACGCAAGACACATTGCCGACCAGCATACTTGATGCAGCCGCGAAGCAAGCGGTCGAGGACAAGCAAGATTCTTGGTTTGTGGCCCGCAGAATCGATGACCAGGTTGGTTTGAGCTCACCAGAAATGTTCAACGCTGGCAGCGAGGTGTATTTCAAAGACGGTGTTGCTGCAGACGATCCGCTGATCTCAAACATACAAAAAGATTTGAATGCACAGGGCATACCCGCGTACACGATGATCGTTGATCCTCGGGATGCAACACGGGTTGTCGGGCTGCGCTTTTTAGACATCCCGCAGTTTGTTGATGCTGAAAAATTCGCTAGAATGTCTCCTGATGAGTACCGCAATCATGCGACTCAAACTTTAGGGCAATTCGATGTCGTCAGCAGAAATCTCAAGTCTAAGTACCCACAGATACAAGCGGCGCAGCCTTCGTTCTTCGACGTTAACGTCAAGTCGGGAGCACAAACTAAAGACTATGTTGCACAACTGCAGGGTGCAGAAAGAGACCCTGACGTGCTCCATCAAGAGTTCTACGGATTCAAGCCTGCTACCACCCGTTTCAGGGAGTTTAGTGGGGAGGCTAGACCGTATTATCAGGGACTGCGAGCGAGCCCTGATAGAAATCAAAGAGCAGCAAAAGGGCTAACTGCCGGCGGTCTTTTAGGCGCTGGCGCGAATGCAAATGCGCTAGGCCCATTCCCAGAATTCTCTGAACCATCATCAGCTGAGCTTTTTCAGCAAGGCGTCCTTGGCGGCGCTGACTTCCTAGCAAACGCAGCAAGCGGACTTGTTGAGCCGCTTATGACTTCCAGCCTGGTCATGCAACAAGCGCCGTTGCCAGTCACAACGCCTCAGATGGCGCAAACGCAGCAGCAATCTCGATCTGCATTTGACTACCAGCCACGAACTGACATTGGACGACAAGCCAGCGAGAGCGCACAACGCGCCATAGGCGGGGCTTTGGCTGCGCCCATGTCTGCAGCTGGCAGCTTGCTTGAACCCCTAGAACCCATTGCCGATATGGCCCGCCAGTTACCGCAGCGCGCCAGATTAGTCGGTGAGTCCCTATTGGATATTTTCTAATGGCCGAACTATACGACGACGAAGAATTCATCGAAGAAGACATGGGCATGGACGCTGAAGAGATCCAAGCCGCTATCACGCTCGCCATCGAAGATGCCGTCGATTTTATCGATAACACCATCTCGCCCCAGCGAGCAGTCGCAGCGGAATACTACGCCGGCGAGCCCCTGGGCAACGAAGAAGAGGGTCGTAGCACGGCTCAAACGATGGACGTGCGCGATACCGTACAGGCGATGCTGCCGTCTCTTATGCGCATTTTCTGTGGCTCTGATCACGTTGTGGAATACGCGCCTACTGGCCCAGAAGACGTCGAGATGGCCAAGCAGGCGACCGACTACGTTAACTACATACTGAATCAAGACCAGGATCAGTCGTACATCGAGATCATCTACGCGACGATGAAAGACGCGCTGGTGAAGGGCTCTGGCTTTATCAAGTATTGCTACGACGAGTCAGAGAAGACGCAGAGCTACGAGCTCGAAAACCTAGACGACGAAGCCCTGGCGGCGCTCAACAGCAACCCGGACGTTGAGATCGACATGCTCAAGAGCATGACGTCGAGCGAAAACCCAGAGGCGATGCACTCCGTTCGCGTCACGCACCGCAAGAAGATTGGCAAGATCAAAGTTGAGTCGGTGCCCCCCGAAGAGATCGTCATTAACCGCAATGCCCGCGGCCTTGAAGACGCTGACCTAGTCGCGCACCGGGCGTACCTGACAATCTCTGACATGGTCGAGCTCGGTTACGACGCCGACGAGATCGAGCAATACGCCACCACCAGCGACACAGACTTCGAGCTTTTTAACGTCGAAGCCCGCGAGCGCTACCAGCAGAGCTCGTTTGAAAACTCAGAGATGGTGCGCCGCGTTCTGTACGTTGAGGCATACGCCAAGATCGATACGGACGGCGATGGCGTTGCGGAACTGCGACGCATTTGCTGCGCCGGCCCTAACTACGAAATCCTGCGCAATGAGCCGACCGACATGGTGCCGTTTGCGTTCTTCTGTCCAGACCCAGAACCGCACGCGATGTTTGGCATGTCTATCGCTGATTTGACGATGGACATCCAGCGCATCAAGACCGCCGTGCTGCGAGCGAGCCTTGACAGCCTAGCGATGAGCACTCACCCGCGTGTCGGCATTGTAGAAGGCCAAGCGAGCCTAGAAGACGTGATGAACAACGAAGCCGGCGGCGTCATTCGTATGCGTCAGCCTGGCGCGGTTGTGCCATTCAATTTGCCCTTTGTTGGCAAAGAAGCCTTCCCGATGCTCGATTACCTCGACCAGATGCGCGAAAACCGCACCGGCGTCTCTAAGGCGGCTGACGGGCTCGATCCTAGCGCATTGCAGAGCAGCACGCTTATGGCCGTGCAGCAGACGATAGGGGCTGCTCAGCAACGCACCGAGATGATTGCCAGGCTGTTTGCCGACGGCGGCATGACGCGGCTATACAAAGGCTTGCTGCAGCTGATCATCAAGCACATGGACAAGCCGCGCATGATTCGCCTGCGCAACACGTTCGTGCCCATGAGTCCTGATCGCTGGAATGCCGACATGGACGTTGTCAGCAATGTAGCGCTTGGCAAGGGCGGCGACGTTGAGCGTATGCAGATGCTGCAGCAGGTCGCCGAAAAACAAGAGCAGCTATTGCAGCAACTTGGCCCAGAGAACCCACTGGTCAGCGTCGAGAACTACTACCAGACGCTGGTGCAGATTCTGGAAGTCTCTGGCTTCAAAGACCCTCAGCGGTTCTTCAAAGATCCAAGTCAGCAGCCGCCGACACCACCAGCGCCACAGGAACCACCTATCGAGGCGCAGCTGATCCAGGTGCAGATGGCGGAGATCAACGCAAATATAGAAAAGAAGAAGGCAGAGCTAGAGCTCGAACGCGAAAAGATGATTCGAGAGGACGACCGCAGGCGTGACGAGAGTGAGGCCAACTTGGTGCTCAAAGCAGCGGAGATGAACGCCCGGTATGGCGCGCAGGTCGATGTGGCGGGGATACGCGCTAACGCCGATCGCGACCGCGAGCTCGTAAGGCAGCTGGCCGCGCAACAACAGGTGCCGAATGTCCCTGTCGCATAACTCGCTTCTCAACATACAGCGCTTGGCGGACGACGAAGACTTCGCCGAGCTCATCAAGATGCTAAGGCTCGATTTCTTCGAGCTGTGGTGCAAGGAACGTGACCCCGGAGTACGGGAGCGCTTACATCAAAAACAGGAAGCCCTTGACGACATTGTTGTGCGGATGCGCGCAGCAGCCGACGAGATTGCTTTCGCAAAACAGCGGAATAACTGATGAGTGATAAAATAGATACAGAACAAACCCCATATATGGGGGGCACCTTGGGCGACGCCCAGGCTGCTATCGCTAAATTGATGGAACCCGAAGGGCAAGCCGAAGATTCAAGCGACGTTGACGAGTCCCTTGAGGGGGGCGAGGCACTGGAAGGCGCTGAGTTTGAAGAATCCGAAGAGGAATTCGACGCAGACGAAGAAGATGCCGAAGACCTGGATGACGACTACGACGAGGACGAGGGCGAACAAGAGCAAGCCGACACATTCACCGTAAAGATAAACGGTGAAAACGTAGAGGTTAGCCTTGATGAGCTTCAGAACGGTTACTCGCGCCAGGCCGACTATACAAAGAAGAGCCAAACATTAGCGGAAGAGCGGAAGAGCTTCCAACAAGACCGAGACGCGGTTCTTCTTGAGCGGACACAGTATTCCCAGTTACTGGGAGCTTTGCAGCAGCAGCTACAGGCTTTTGACGAGCCAGCCCCGGACTTCGATCGCATGTACGAAGAAGATCCGATTGAGGCAAGTCGCCTTGAGCGACAGTACCGACAGCGGACTGAGCAGCGAGCGCAAAAAATGCAGGCCATTGCGATAGAGCAGCAGCGTGTGAATGACGCTAACGCCCAAGAGCAAGAGCAGCAAATGCGCGGGCTAATTACTCAGGAAGCAGCCCGACTGCCTGACGTCATTCCAGAGTGGAAAGACGAGAAGGTAGCCGCAAAAGAACGCGAAGAGCTAAAGAGCTATTTGCTCGATAGCGGCGTTGCGGAAGAGGAGCTTGGCGCACTTGTGCGCGCTAGCCATATCGCAGTTTTGCGAAAGGCGATGCTCTTTGACAAAGGCCAGAGCCGGGTGCGTAAAGCACGCAAGGCTGGTCAATCGGGCAAGACAGTCAGGTCAGGATCTCGTCAACAGCAGGTGAAGCCAAGCGCTCGCAAAACTAAAGCCGCGTATCAACGTCTCAAAGAGCGAGGCACTGCAGAAAATGCAGCCTCATTGATTGAATCTCTTTTATGAAGGCTTTAACTAATGACCATTATTGCTAACACTTTTCTAAAGTACGACGCCAAAGGCGTGCGGGAAGATCTCTCTAACATTATCACTATGATTTCTCCCGAAACTCGGCCCTTTATGAGCAACATGACCAAGAGTCGCTCAGTCACAAACACATTCTTTGAATGGCAGACTGATGATCTTGGCGCAGCTGCAGCTAACCATCATTTGGAAGGCGACGACTTGGCTGCGTTCACCGCAGTGACTCCAACAACTCGTTTGGGTAACTACACGCAGATCAGTCGCAAAGACTTCATCGTGTCAGACACGATGAGCGCTCTGGATTTGGCGGGGCGACGGGCAGAAGTCGCATACCAGATCAGCTTAGCGGGCAAGCGCCTTGCTAACGATATGGAACATAACCTCTGTGGTTTGAACCATGCAGCTGTCGCTGGCAACAGCACGACTGCTCGTAAGACTGCGCCTTTGGCTGCGTTCATCAGAACCAACACATCTCGCGGCACGAACGGAGCTAACCCAACTGTTTCTGGTGGTGTCGTAAATGGCGCGGCTACTGATGGCACCCAGCGCGCCATGACCGAGGGCATGCTAAAAACAGTCCTGCAAGGAATCTTTTCCAACGGGGGCTCGCCTCAGTTTGTCATGGTTGGGCCTCACGTTAAGACAGTGATCTCTAGTTTTGCGGGCATTGCTGCTCAGCGTTACATGGCGCCTTCTGACGGCCCTACTACAATTGTTGGGGCGGCTGACGTCTACCTTAGCGATTTTGGTAGCGTTCAGATCGTACCTTCTACCAAGAGCCGCGCACGCGACGCTTACGTCATCGACCCAGATATGTGTGAGGTTGCAACGCTTCGCCCAATCCAGGCCGAGGAGTTAGCGAAGACTGGCGACGCAACCAAGTTCCTCACTTTGGCTGAGTATGGTTTGGTCGTCACTCAAGAGGCTGGTCTGGGCGTTGTGGCTGACCTATCCACTAGCTAGGACTAATCAATGGAAATAAAACGCAACCTGTCTAACGATGCCACAACCGGCATCAAGTCAGACTTCGTTTACGAAGCCGGCGAGACGCTAAAAGACGACAAAATCACCATTGCGACATCGCAAGACGTGACTGCAATCGTTGAGGCGAACAAGCGAGCCCGTAACGAAAAAGATCGACACCAAAAGCATGGTGAGTGGTCGAAGGTTGCGTCTATTCCCTTGAGCGTCTTGTACGACCTGAAAGCGAGAGGCATTGCCGACGATCCTAAAAAGATGAAGGCATGGCTAAACGACCCGGATAACCGCGCGTTCCGCACGCGAGACGCGCGTATCTGATGGCGATCTCGACGTACTCAGAGCTCCAGGCGAGCGTAGCCGATTGGCTAAACCGCACGGATCTGACGAGTGCGATAGGTGACTTTGTGGCTTTGGCGGAATCGCAGTTTAACCGCAGCATCCGCCATCGCTACATGATCACTCGATCCCAAGCGACGATCGACAGCGAGTACAGCGCAACCCCGGCAGATTGGATACAGACGGTCAGTCTTATCTTAGAGACTAACCCAGTAACGCAGATGGAGTTTGTCACGAACGAGGCGCTTAACACGCTGAAGTCTGGCAGCAGTGCTACTGGCACGCCATCGCGCTACAGCCACGTCGGCACTGAGATACAGGTCTTTCCGTCACCAGACAATACGGCGACCGGGTACACGGCAGAGCTCGTTTACTACGCAAAGATTGCGGCTTTGTCTGACACGAACACAAGCAACTGGTTGCTCACGCACAATCCAGACATCTATCTCTACGGCACGTTGATGCAGAGCGCACCTTACCTGCAGAACGACGAGCGCATCACGGTATGGGCGAGCCTTTACCAGCGAGCGATTGATGACCTGGAAGTGAGCAACCAACGAACGGCTGGCCAGACCAGCGTCAAAATGAGAGCGGCTGCGCTCCAATAGGAAAAGACTATGGCGGGCTTTAGCGACTACCTAGAAAACAAAGTGCTCGATTATGTGCTGAGCGGCGGGTCTTTCTCGCAGCCCGGCACCAAGTACCTGGCACTGTATACCGTGGCTCCAACAGACGCGGGCGGCGGTACAGAATTAAGCGGCAGCGCGTACGCAAGACAAAGCTGCGCCTTTACGACGACGAGCTCGGCATCGACAAACACCTCGGCGGTTGAGTGGCCTACAGCGACCGGCAACTGGGGCACGATTGTCGCTGTCGGTATTTTTGATGCGTCGACGTCGGGTAACCTGCTCGCGTGGTCAACGCTGACGTCAAGCAGAACGATTGAGACCGGCGATGTCTTTAGGATACCCGCTGGCGACTTAGACGTTACGTTAGACTAAATGAGTCAGGGATATGGAAACGGTAGTTGGAATGCTGGTCGGTATGGTCAATGGAGCTACTACGACGCTAGCGCGACTGTCGTTGCTTCAGCGAGCGTTACAGCGGCTGCGCAGGTGGTGGCAAACGCTGCGGCAGCTATCAGTTCTAGCGCTTTGGTTACTGCCAATGCTGGGCGCGTTAGGGAGGCAGGCGCGACAGTCTCAGCCTCTTCAACGGTTACAGCAAGCGGCCAGCGGTTTAGGCACGCGGCTGCGGTCATTGCGGCTTCGTCTAGCGTTAGCGCGAATGCAAACGTGGTTGTCAGCGCAGTTGCTTCGATTAGCGCAACGAGCTCAGTCACTGCGTCGTCCAGCACCATTCTCAACGGCAGAGCTAACATCGCGGCTGCTTCTACGTTTACGGCAAGTGGCGGTCAAATCCGTTTTGGCGCTGCAGCGATCAGTGCTCAAAGCACAGTCACGGCTGCTGGCGAAATTAAATGGCAAACCGAACCGGGTGCCGCAACCAGCTGGTCAAATGAATCCAGCGCAAGCACGACCTACATACAACAGCCTAGCGCCAGCACATCATGGCAGCGGGCAGCTTGAGGATTAAATAATGGCTGACGTCTTTTCCAATTCGCTTCGCGTGCGCGAACAGGAGTCGGGGTCCAATGCGGGAACTTGGGGCTCACTCCTCAACACCACCATCCGCAACATTGCGTCTGCGTTTGGCCAGGGTAGTGAGACGATCCCTAATGCATCGACGCACACTATTACATTGGCAGATGGAGTTGCTGATGAGGCGCGCAGCATGTACCTCAAATGCACTGGTGGTGGTCAAGCTTGCACCGTGACGCTTGCGCCAAACACGATCTCAAAAGTCTGGATCATCAGCAATGAGACCTCCGCTACCCTCACTTTCAGTCAAGGCTCTGGTGCTAATGTTGCTATTACTGCTGGTGCTGTAAAAGTCATTGTCACAGACGGTGCTGGCTCTGGTGCTGCTGTGGTTGATGCGTTAAGTGGGTTGTCTGCGAATGTTTCGGATCTAACGACCACTGGCGACATATCCTTTGGCGACAACGACAAGGCCATCTTTGGTGCTGGATCTGACCTACAGATTTATCATGATGGTACGCACAGCAATATCAAAGAAAGTGGAGCAGGCGACCTTCAAATTTTTGGTGATAATGTAAACATTTATAACGCCGCAGGTTCACAAAATTTAATTAATTTGACTTCTGGTGGTGCCAACACATTCTTTCATAACGGTTCAGCAAAACTAGCCACAACCTCCACAGGCATCGCCGTAACAGGTAACGCTAGCTTTGCTGACAACGGTAAGGCTATCTTCGGTGCTGGCTCAGACCTTGCTTTGTATCACGATGGGTCTAATAGCTA